>ERZ773359.1333-NODE-1333-length-34563-cov-7.192854_pt1 | contig 34563 bp, 45 predicted proteins | sample MGYA00374955_ERZ773359 | MGnify/ENA primary metagenome ERZ773359 (study PRJEB29098, sample SAMN04486028) | biogas fermenter metagenome | study: EMG produced TPA metagenomics assembly of the Biogas fermentation microbial communities from Germany - Plant 4 DNA1...
GGGTTTATCTTTTGCTTTGCATCGGTGGTTTGTTGGCTATGTTTATGGGGCAGCTCTGGTGGTTAGAGCTGCCCCGGCTATTACTATCTTGGTGGGGGGGTAGAGATTATTGCAGGTTGCCGTGAAAGATAGCAAGAGTATATTTTACAGCGTTGTTGACCTGGCGATTAAATCTGGTGCTTCCGATATACATTTGTCTGCCGGCCTGTATCCCGTTTTGAGGGTTAATGGGGAGCTCAGGTTTTTGAAAGACTTTTTGGTTTTGGATCAGCGGTTCATGGTTGCTGTTGTGGAGGAGCTGCTGTCGGATGAGATGTGCAAGGATTACCGGAAGGCGAAGAACATGGATGCCTCGTTTGAGTACGGTGGTTATCGTTTTCGTGTCCATGTTTATCGCCAGCAGGGTAGCGATGCGGTAGCCATGCGTTTGATTCCGACAGAGATACCGGCTTTTGATACGTTGAATCTGCCGCTGGTTATTCGCCGGTTTACGACTTTGCGCCATGGTCTGATTTTGGTGACGGGCACGACGGGCAGCGGCAAGTCTACGACTTTGGCGTCGCTAATTAACGAGATTAACCTGTCTGTGAGCCGGCATATTATAACGATTGAAGATCCTATTGAGTATGTTTACAGGTCCAATTTGTCGATTATTCGCCAGCGTGAAGTAGGCCATGATGTGAACGGTTTTGCCGATGCTGTTCGTGCCGCCATGAGGGAAGACCCGGATGTGGTTCTGGTCGGGGAGATGCGGGATTTGGAGACAATTCAGAATACTATTACGCTGGCCGAAACCGGCCACCTTGTTTTTGCGACGCTTCATACCAAAAATGTGGCGGAAACCGTTGACCGAATTGTTGACGTTTTTCCTTCGACCCAACAGCAGCAAATACGTTTGCAGTTGTCCAATGTCCTGGAGGGCGTTGTAAGCCAGCATTTGCTGCCCCGTGTTGGCGGCGGCCGCGTTCCGGCGTGTGAGGTTATGGTGGTTAATGATGCCATACGAGCCTTAATTCGCGAGCAGAAGAACCCGAATGCCATATACGATCAGATTCAGATTAACCACAGGCGTAACGGGTCGCAGACTTTGGTGCAGAGTTTGGCGAATTTGTATAATGCCGGGCTGATTTCTTATGATGTTGCTTTGGAGTATGCTGTAGATGCCGAGATGCTGAAGGGTGCGATTATGGCCGGTTCCAAGTCGGACAAGTTGAATAATCAGGCATAATTGGCTTGTTTTGTTGGGAGCTTTTGTATTGTTTGTCCTGTCATTGCTTTCTTGTTAGGTGGGGCTAAAGAAGGCGATTCGGTTCTGGTTTGCGTTATTTAAAAAGCTGTCGAGGTGAAAGGCTGCTTTTTTTTTATTCTTGAGGCAGGAGGTGTAATTATGAATTACTTGCGTTTTGTAATCAGGCGTTTAATAAGTGATCCCGTGCAGGTTTCAGAGGTGGAGTCGCTGCCTGGGGATCGTGAAATGATGGGTGCTCTTTTTCGTTTGGGTGTTTCTAAGGAAGCGATTGTATCGGCGGTTGAGTCTTATTACGGCGTAAAATATGTTGATTTGTCGGATATAGCCATTCCTTTAGAGCTCTTGGAGATGTTTGACCAGGGCATGATGAAGCTGTATCGTTTTGTGCCTTTTCGCTACGAGTCGGGTGTGTGTCACATTGCCTTGGCGAACTTGGCGGAGCTCCAGGTCCGGGAGTTGCTGGTTGACATTTGTCGCCGGCATGGTATGAAGGCACGGATGTATTTTGCTTTTCCCTTTGAGGTGGAGGACAAGATATACGAGCTTGAGCGTCCCGCGGCTGTTGAGGTTTCGGAAGAATTGCCTGATGGTGTGGATGTGGTTGCCCAGGCAGAGCGAATCATTGTTAAGGGTATTGAGCTTGGGGCGAGTGACATACACTTGGAGTCTCGTGAGGACGGTTTGCAGTTGCGTTATCGTGTAGATGGCATTTTGTCCGTAGTGGAACGGGATATTGTTCCGCGGGAGCTGGCTAGTGGTTTAATATCCCGGCTTAAGTTGATTTCGGGCCTGGACATAGCGGAGAAGCGTCGTCCGCAGGATGGTCGCATTAATGATTTTGTGCATAAGGGTAGTCATTATGACATCAGGGTGTCGTCTGTGGGGACGATTCATGGTGAGAAGCTAGTGTTTAGGATATTGGACAAGAGTTCTGGAATAAAGGATTTGCTGTCTTTGGGTTTTTTACCTGAGGACAAACGCCGGGTGGATGAGATGTTGCGGCATCGTTATGGGATTATTTACCTGGGTGGTGCTTCGGGCACGGGCAAGACCACCACGCTTTCGGCGATGCTGGATTCGATAAACACTTCTGAGATTAACATTTACACCATTGAGGATCCGGTTGAAAAGACGATGGAGAATGTGAATCACATTCAAGTCAATCCGGCGGCGGGCATAACGTTTGCCTCGGTTTTGAGGTCGCTTTTGCGCCAGGACCCTGATGTTGTGGTTGTGGGTGAGATACGTGATGCGGAGACCCTGGAGCTGTCGATTCGTGCGTCTTTGACGGGGCATTTAGTTTTGACGACCATACATGCCAACAATGCGGTTGATGTTATCAGTCGTATTTTGGACATGGGTGCGGAGCCGTATTTGGTGGGTGCGAGTGCCATAGGTTTTTTGTCCCAGGTTTTGGTTCGTGTTTTATGTCCCGCTTGCAAGGAGGTGGCGGCGCCTGACTCCAGTGAGGCCTTGTGGGTCAGATATATCCAGTCGAAGTATCAGGGTGTGGAGTTTGGCGATTTTTATGTAGCTCGTGGGTGTCTTGAGTGTAATGGAATTGGTTACCGGGGCCGCACGGCGGTGCCTGAGGTTATTGTGATGGATGATGAGTTGAAGTCTTTGCTGGTGGAGAATTATAACGATCGCGTGTTTTTGGAGAAGCTGTTGTTGCGTGGTTTTGTTCCGTTGGAGCTGGGTGTGTTTAAGCGTGCGGCTGCGGGGGTTACCTCGTTGCGTGAAGCCATGAGGATACTAAGCTGAGTTGAGGGGGGTTATTAGTTGAAGTGCAACAGGTATATTTTTCTGGCTTTCTTATTGGTGTTGCTGGTTTATATGTTCTTGTCGTTCAGTATGCCGGTGCATGGGGTCCGGTATGAGCCCAGGCCTCCGTTGGAGAGTGGGGGTGATGCGGTGATGGGTTTGTATCCCGTGTTGCAGCATTATCGTATTAACGAGCAGGTTTTGGATGGTTTCCAGGACAGGGGCATTTTGAAGTATGGTCGTTCCAATCCCATGCTTCCGACATCTGTGATGATTGCCAAAATTGTGTTTCCGGATAAGGATTCCGGGGATGGCAAGAGTGGTGTTAAGGACGAGCCTGGTGATGGGGTGGGCGAGAAGCCCAGGCCGTCTGTTCCTGGCGGTCAGCCGGGTGATCAGCCGGATGGCGGGAGCGACAAGTGGTTTTTGGTTCCCGTTCCCTTTGATCGCGAGCTTGCGAACAGGTTTTATTCTGAGGGTGTTTTGCCGGTGGACCTGGAGTATTTTCGTGTTTCTTCAGGTTTTGGTGTGCGCCGGGATCCTTTTGATAGCCAGGAGCAGGTTGTTCATCTGGGTATAGACATTGCCATGTCGGATGAGGATGGTGTGTCTTTAATAGACGGCCGGCCTGTGTATGCGGTTTTGCCGGGGACGGTTTACCTGGTGAGTCTTGATAGTTATTCGGATTCCGGCTATGGCAATCTTGTGGTGGTTTCTCATGGTTCTTTTGAGACTTACTATGCGCATTTGAAGGATGTTTTAGTGACGAGTGGCCAGGATGTTGCTGTGGGTGATATTTTGGGTCACGTTGGCAGCACCGGCCGGTCTACGGGGCCGCATTTGCATTTTGAGCTGAGGGTTGATGGTACTCCCACGGATCCGTTTCCGTATTTGTTTGAGGTTTTGAGGCGTACTTTGGACAGTTAGGGGGTTGTTATGGTGTCTTATTTGATGGCCTTTTTAGCGTTTTTGCTGTCGGTGTTGGTTTACTTGTCGGAGGCCGGGCGGCTTCGTGCTGCGTATGCAGCAATTTATGCTGCTGCTTTGTTTGCGGGCTGGTCGGTTTATTATCTGTTGTGCCATTCGTTAAAGCTTTTATGGCTGGAGGTGCTTATGCCGGTTGGCCTGGCTATACTGGCTTATTTAATTATGGACGGCATTGGCGGCTGGCTGGAAAAGCGCGGGGAAGAAAAGGAGGGTAGCCGTGGTTAGGTATCTTGTGTTTGTTTTATTGTTGTCGTGGGCGATGGTTGATGATTTCCGCAAGCAAGAGATTGCGGATGCTGTTCCGGCGGGTCTTGTGGCCTATGCCTTCATGTCGGGGTTGTCCGGTGAGGGGTTGTCTTTGCGCGAGGCTTGTTTAGGTGCGTTTATTGGGGCTGGTTTGATGTTTATTTTAGCGGTGGCGAGTACCATGGGAGGTGGTGACATTAAGCTGATGGGCGCTCTGGGGGCGTGGTTTGGTGTGAAGGTGTTGGACACTTTTATGTTGTCGTTCGTGGTGGGTTTATTCCTTGCGCTATATTATTACATTTGTTACCGGGACATAAAGCATCTCGTGCCTTTTGGCCCTGCCATAGTTTTGGCTTCGTTTATGCAGATGTTTGGCGGGGTTAGCATGTTGCGCAGTATATGGGAAATGGTTTAAGGGGGTGTTTTGTTTATGTGGAAGACATATTTGCAGGTATCGGTTTGCGCGTTTATCCTGGTGGTAATTCTGGTGTTGTTTTTCTATCCCGGGGAGATATTTGGCTACAGTTATCCTTATTCCTATTTTGCTCTGCGGGGGCGTTATGAGGAGCTGAATGATCTTCGGGCGCGTTATGAGCAGGGGCAGCGTAATTATGAGATGTTGTCTGCTCGTTATGAGGACATGTTGGAGAAGCGTGAGAAGCTTCTTGAGGCGAGTGGTGGCGAGCTAGACTGGGAGTTTCATCTTCCGTCGTTGTTGGTATTGTTGGAGCAGAATGCTCATTATTATGACTTGAACATCTGGATTGGTTCTGTGGGCGGTTTTTCTTCTGGGGCTGGTGAGCATGATGAGGAGCCGGGTGGTGAGCCGTCGGTGGAGGATGCTGCAGGGGGTGCTGATGATCAGTTGGCAGAGGATTCGGAAGACGGTTTGCTTCCGCCGGCCGGCGGTAGGGATAGGGATGGTAAAGGTGTTTACCGGCTTCCGGTTGTTGTGGATGGTTCTTACGAGTCGGTTCGCGACTATTTGGCTTTTTTGGGTGGTGTAGATTTTTTATTTGTATCGAGTGCTGTTGTGGAGCCCGTGTCGATGTCCGAGGTGAAGGCGTCTTTGGAGCTTGAAATATACAGTTTTGGGGGTGTTGACTCTAGTGGCCAGGACTCTGGTAGGGGTTGATGTAGGCAGTTACAGTGTTAAGTGTGTTGTTTTGCGGCGTGATGAATCCGGTTTTCGTACTCGTTTTATGAACGAGTATTTTTTATCGGATTATTTTGATGGTGAAGAGTCTTATCCTTCTCCTGCGCTGGATGTTATTTTATCGGATTTTGTGAAACGTCATCGCATATCGAGGCCTTTGTTTTGTATTGCTCTGCCCTGCGTGATGCCTTATGTGGTGGCGCAGACGTTTACCATGCCTGATGTTTCTGTTAAGGAGCTGGTTCAGGGTGTGAGGTATGAGTTGCAGTCGAGGGCGTTGATAGAGGATATGGATGTTTATCATTACCAGTGGACGGTATTGAGCAGGGGTGATGATGGTGGGTATCGTGTGTTTGCCTCGGCGATTCGCCAGGATGTTTTGGAATCTCTTATGAGGTTGAAGCGTTCTGGCTGGTCGGTGTTGTCTGTTGAGCCCCAGGTGGTGTCTTTGGGCCGTGTGGTGAGTGACAATGTTGCGGTGATAGACTTTGGTCACAGCCGGACGGGTTTGATGATTTACAAAAATGGCGTGCCTTGTCACATTCAGTCCATAGACATAGGTGGTAGGACTTTAACGGATATTTTGGAGCGCGAGTATGGTGATTCGCGGCAGGCGGTGGAGTTGAAGCACGAACAATGTGCCGTTTTGTTGGGGCATCAGGAGTTAGAGACCAACGAGTTGACCTTGCGGTTATCTGGTCTTATGGAGTCTTCGGTGCAGCAGCTGGCCGCCGAGTTGAAGCGGTCTTTGCGTTCTGTGGAGATAGCGGAGAATTTTGTGGTGGACACTGTTTATTTTACGGGCAATGCTGCTCGTTTGCGTTATTTGCCGGAGTATTTGTCTCGCGAGTTGGGGCAGGAGCTGGTCCCCATGAGCCTGACGGATCGTGGAATGGACATATTTGGGGATTACAGTTTCACGTTTGCGAGTGGGGCCTGGCTGTTCAGGGATCATGTTTTCATGAAGGACATAAATTTTGCCAGGGTTTCTCGTCGTCGTCTTTTCCAGCCGGGGCCGGTTCATTACCGCAGGGCGCTGGCCTGTTTGCTGGCGTTTGGGGTTTTGTTGAATGTGGGCATGTATGATTTGCGCCAGCGGGTTGATGATCGGATAGCCCAGGTGGATAGCTGGCAGCGTGAACTTCAGGGCGAGATAAGCAAGCTTCAGGGCAAGATTGATGCCGTGGATGTGGGGCAGGCCTATGAGTTTATGGAGCGTTTGTTGTCCATGCCTTCTTCGCAGCGGACCTATGGATCTGATGTGTTGTATCAGCTTCCCCTGTCGGTGCCGGCGAATGTGATGTTGCAGCGCATTGTTCTTGCTCCTCGTGAGGGGCGTATCCGGCTGCGGGGTCTATCCCAGGATTATTCGGGCATAGGTTTTTTGGCGATAGACTTGGAGCGTCATTTTTCGCAGCCTGCGGGTGCGGTAAAGATACTGTCGTATGAAGCCGTTGAGGGGGGTTATTCTTTTGAGATTGACCTGGTGGTGCAGCCGTGGTAGTGGTGGTTATTTTACGCTGGATGCTCTGATGGCTGCTGGTGTTTTGGTGATGATATTGATCCTGGTTGCCTCGCTCATGTATGCGGGTTATGTCATGGAACGTGAAAACCTGGGCCATTTTGGGGATGTGCTGCGTTTTCAGAATCACCTGGATCGTTTGTGGGTCCGGGAGAGCTGGTGGGACCTGGATGGCGTAACGGAGGAGTTATCCGAGGGTGTTGTTTGTTCTTACGAGTTATCCGATTCCGGTCATGGCGTGATTCGTTTGACGGTAACGTTGGACATGCATGGTCGTCGTGATTTTTATGTTTTGGAAAGAAGGGGGTAGTTGGTGGGCAGGCGTGGTGTTGTGCTGCTTGATTTGTTGTTGTGGATGTTTATAGGCGTGGTGGTATTGTCTGCGGTTTGGGTGGGGTTATCGAACATGTATCGTCATGCGGGCCGTGCCGGGGAGGTTATGGGCTTGGTGGGTGACTTGTCCGTTTTGGACTTAAGTCTTTTGGAGGATGTGGTGCGCGGCCGGGACGTGCTGGTGGATGGCTCTTGTGTTTTGTCGGTGAACGGTGTAGTGTATGAGCTTGCTGGTGATAGTCTTTTGCGGGATGGCATGGTTCTTGTGGATGGCGTGTCGCGGTTTTTGGCAGAGGTGGTGGATGTTGATGGTGTTTGTTATTTGAATGTTTTGGTGGAGTGTGGCGATTTTATATTTGAGCGCAGGTATAGTTACTGAGGCGGGGGTGTATGGTGGTTGGGCCGGCGTGGTTATTTAACTGTTATAGCGGTGGTGTTGTGCTTTTTTGTGGTTGCGGGAGTGGGTTTGATCTTGCGTCCGCTTACGGGTGCCGGTCTGCTGGTTCGCAATCACATGGAGGGTGTGCGTGAGCATTATTTGCGTCTTGCCGCGGTGGAGCGTGTTTGTGCCCTGTTGCAAGAGAACATATCTTTTAGCGGCAGTGTTATGTATGACGATCTCGGCCAGGCGCTTGAGGTGTTGGAGCATGCCGTGGAGGAGGATGTAGTGGAGTTAAGCCGGTCGGGGTTGGTGTTTGGGGTATCGTTTGGCGTGTATTCGGCGACGGACGTGCATGTGGCTGCCATTGGTTCAGGCGAGGTGTTTTGTTATTATCCCGATGGTTCGCTTGCCTTTTCGGGGCGTGTATCCGGTGTCAATGAGTGGGTAATACCCTCTGGGGACGTGTATGATGTGGACACCGGGGAATGCCGTTATGGAGAGTATCGTCTGGAGGTTATAGGTTCCGGGGAGTGTGATGTGCGGGTTCGTTTTGATCGTGTTTTGTGGCGCGAGGTGGTATTGAGTGTGGGCCGTCGTTATCGTGTGGAGAATGGTTTTGGCATGGGCAACATACTTGTCTTGTTGTAGGGTGGTGTAATGATGTTTCATGTTGTTTTATTTATTGTTGGTGCCTGTTGGGGCAGTTTTTTATCCTGTGCTTATGAGAGGCGATCCAGGGGTATTTCTTTGTGGGGCCGTTCGGTCTGTCCGTCCTGCGGGGTTGTTTTGCGCTGGTATAATCTCGTGCCGGTCGTAAGTTATCTTTTCCAGGGCGGCAGGTGCATGTCCTGTAGTTCCCGGATACCCTTAAAAGATTTTTTGTTTGAGTTGTTTTTTGGCGGTTTATTTGTTATAATAGGGATGGTTGCATTGCATGTGTTAGGTTATTCGGTGACGTAGAAAAAATTTTTGCTATAAGGTGTTGACATCTAGTTTGTTTTAGTTTATAATTCATTTTGCGGGGTTTACCGCAAGAATAGTTGAAGGTGAGCAGAGGAACTGCAGCCTTGGACGCCGTGGGGCGTGGGCTTGCAGTTCCTTTTGTTATGTGGAGCCTCGCTCCTGGCAAGGTGCGGGGCCCCGGCAACAAGTAAGGAAAGGAGGTGTAATAGAAGTGCTGAGGAAGAAGTCTGGTTTTACGCTGCTTGAGCTTATTGTTGTGATGGCGGTAATTGCCATTCTGGTAGCTATGGGTGCGCCTCGTTTTATTGGTTATACGAAGGATGCCGATGTAGCGGCCATGAAGGCTGATGCCAAGGTTCTGGAGGATGCTTGCATGATTTACAACCTGGAGAATGAAGCGTGGCCGACCGGTGATGCGGCCATCATTCCTGCTGCTCTTGGTCTGACTGGCGCTGAGGCCAAGACGCTGAATGCGAACGAGCTGAGCTCTTATATTCGTTCCCTGAAGAACGAAATTGCCGATTTTGCTCTTATCACCAAGGCCGACGACAACAAGAAGGTTGCCGAGGGCGAGATTATCTATATCGGCAATAGTGGCAATGGCCTTAAGGACAGGGCTGGGAATACCTGGTTTGGGATCGGCCAGGAAATACCTGCTCCGTAACTGATTGGGGGGCTGGGCCTCCCTTGCCGAGGGGGCCCAGCAAATCTTATTATCGGCTAATCAATTTAAATTATAAGAAAGGGAGTGTGTGTTAGTGTTTAGGAAGAAGTCTGGTTTTACGCTGCTTGAGCTTATTGTTGTGATGGCGGTAATTGCCATTCTGGTAGCTATGGGTGTCCCTCGTTTTATTGGTTATACCAAGGATGCCGATGTAACGGCCATGAAGGCTGATGCCAAGGTTCTTGAGGATGCCTGCATGATCTACCACCTTGAGAACGAGGGATGGCCTTGCGAGATTGAAGGAGAAGAATTTGTAGAAGCTACTGATCTTGCTCCCGGCCTTGTTACTGCCCTTGCCGGTACCAAGGCTTACGAGATTAACGGCGATTTGCTGGGCGAGCACATTCGTTCACTGAAGAACAACATCAGCGAGTACGCTCTTATAATTGATGGCGACTATGAAGGGCAGGTTGTTCACAAGGCCGGGGTTGAAGACAGGAGCGGTACCACCCATTACGGGATTGACATTGAGGGGTAATTCTGCCGGTTGATTCAAGCGGGCCTCTCCCATAGCGGGGGAGGCCCGGCAATTGCTTTCTATGGGGCCCTTCATTGTGGGGGCCCTTTTTAGTGAACATCTACGAAATCGAGAAAGGGATGATGCTTTATGTCCAAGCACGGGAAGCGGAATAGCGGAATAGCGGTTTTACTTTGCTTGAGTTTATTGTTGTGATGGCTGTGATTTCTATTTTAGTGGCGATGGGCGTGCTCCGGTTTATTGGTTACACGAAAGATGCCAATGCTATTGCGATGAAGGTTGATGCGAATCTTTTAGAGCAAGCAGCATTGCAGTATGCGTTGATTAATGACGGTGCCTGGCCTGTGGGCGCCAAATACGTGCTGTATGATCCGGACGTTTTAGCTGTATTAGAGGGTTTATTGGGTCGCAAAGGCGCAATTGCTGGCTTCCTTCGGCTTCAAGAAAATGTCTCCTCCCATAATGGTGACATTATCTCAGACCGCTTATATGGTGACAATATCACTGTCTGATCACATTTTTTTTAAAAAGGTGTTGACAGGTGTTTTGAAATGTGTTACCATGTTCATGGAGTATGTGTATGCGCCCCGCTGCAGGTCAGTAAGGTACTGCAGTGGCTGCTCTCGCGGGGGGTGGCTCGGGCACCTGGCCTGGAACCTATTCCGGGCAGGCTTGGGGGTTTCCCCCGGGCTGGTAGTAGAAGCGCGTGGCGTTCGGCAGCCGCGTTCGTTAGCCCGCTTGGCCGGGACAAGTTCCTGGCGGGGGGAGGCGGAAAGCTTCCCCGGCTCCGTACTTTCCTTAAAGAGCCAGGCCTTGCCGTGTGAGCGAGGTAGGCGGGCGGAGCAAAAGCCGTGGCGGAGCTGTATGTTTATTTAGGGCAGTATGCGAGTACAGTTTTTGATAACCTTTCTCTTTCTTTGAAATCTCTTTCTTTGAAAGGGGGAGGTTCCAGCCCGATAAAATATCGGGCATATTAAGATGACCTGCCAGCATGGCGGGTAGGAAGTAAAAAATAAGGCGCCGCCTGGACAAGGCGCCTTAGGTACAGGGAGGGAGAGGCGTTATGCCTCTCCTTCTTGTGTTTTGCAATACAACAAAGAGGAGGTTGATATGCCACAAGATCAAAAAGGTCAAAGGTGGTGGATGGCAATATTGGAATTGGAGTGTGGCAGCCGTGAAGAAGCGGTTGCCAGGTTTCGGGCTCGTTATGGACGCGAGCCCGAGGTGGTGAATCCGCCAGGGGATATGCCTTGGTGGATTTTAGGCCCGGTGCCGAACGATGGCGTGGTGCAGCCGGGCTGATGGTGTAGAAGGCTGTTAAGGGGCCGTTTTTTGGCGCGGTCCATTTGCTGTTCCTCCTTATTTTTCCCTCCTTTATTGGTGGGGGGCGTTGGTGCTCCCCACTACATTTTTCATTAGTGCAGATAGCGTGTGTGAATGCTTTCTCGTGCTTTATTTTTATTCATGCAAAAATGCCCAGGGAGGTGGTGTTGTGTTTATAACTCTTGAGGGGATTGAGAATTCCGGGAAATCAACCCAGGCCAGTCTGCTTGCCGGGCGTTTTCGGGAGCTTGGCATCCCCTGTGTGCTCACCCGTGACCCTGGTGGGGTATCTTCCTCAGAGCCTATTCGCAGGGTTCTCCTGGATCGGAGCACGGAGGTAGGAGTTAAAGCGGAACTGTTGTTGTATATAGCGGCTCGCGTGGAACTGGTAGAAAAGGTTATCAGGCCAGCGCTCGACGCGGGGGATGTGGTTATCTGCGACCGTTTCATTGACTCTACCATAGCCTACCAGGGCTATGGAAATTTTTACGGAGACGAAGAAATGTTGGGGTTTATTAAAAGCTCGCATGATTTGCTTACTGGCGGCTTATGGCCGGATCTGACAATTTGGCTGGACATAAGTGTTGAGGAGTCAATGAGGCGTTATGCTTTGGGGTCGGAGCGTGATCGCATTGAATCTCGCGACGGGCATTTCTTTCTTCGCGTGAAGCATGGCTATTATCTGCTTCACACCGAAGACAGGGACCGCGTAAGGATGGTCTCCGGCGAAGCCCCGGAAGAGGTAGTGGCGAACATCATCTGGCAACAGGTGCAACAGGTGATAGTAGATAGGGGGTGTGTCGATGGCCAGGGTAGAGGACATATACGAGCTTACCGGAGATCCGCGATATGATTTTACTCGCGATCCCCGGTTGGAGTGGGATTCCACTGCGGCCAAAGACACCCACTTGTGGGAGACGGTTTTGCGCATAACTTATAAGCACTGCCGCCGGACCTGTTATGTCTTGTGGTTTTTCCGGCAGAGTGGGGCGCGGCTGGTTCTTCGCGAGGACGGGTTGCGAATGGTGCCTGTTTTCAGCGAGGACAAGGATGTGAGCGAGTGGTCTACTCCTGAGGAATATGAGAGTGAGCGCCGGGAATGGCTTATGCCTCATCGTAAGACCATCGAGGTCGTTTTTGCGAAAGCCTTTGAGGAATTGCAAAAGGACCTGCAAGCGGAGGCTTCATAAATTAGATTTGTCGAAAGGGGGCAGAGAGATGGGCGAAGCGGTTGCTGTCTCGGAGAGCAACCGGGGTTGCGTATTTAAAAGGATCCGCAAGCGGGATGGTCGGCTGGTGTCATTTGACCCGGTTAAAATTACCGATGCCATATTCAAGGCGGCCCTGGCTGTGGGGGGCAGCAACAGGGATATCGCGGAGAACCTGACTGACCAGGTTCTTTGCAAGTTGAAGGAGATTGCCGGCGATGATGAAGATTACATCCCGGCGGTAGAAGAAGTTCAGGACGTAGTTGAGAAGGTGCTCATTGAGAACGGTCATGCCCGCACGGCCAAGGCGTATATTTTGTATCGCGCCTGGCGTACGCGCGTGCGCGAGGCCAAGTCGGAGCTTATGGACGTGGTAAAGGAGATCCTTATGGAGACCAGTCGCGAGAATGCCAACATTAGCAATTCTCCTGCGGCCAAGATGTTGCAGATTGGCATGGCGGCGAGCAAGAAGTATTACTTGAGCAACCTGGTGCCGGAGGAGTTTGCCTCGGCGCATACGGATGGGCGCATCCACATTCACGATCTTGACTATTACGGCAAGACCCTGAACTGTCTTCAGATCGACCTGGCCCGCCTGCTCAAGGAAGGCTTCAACACCGGCTACGGCTATATCAGGCCGCCGAAGCGGATTTCTTCGGCGGCTGCCCAGGCGGCGATCATCCTGCAGAGCAACCAGAACGACATGTTTGGGGGGCAGAGCTTCCCCCATTTTGACCGCAGTATGGGCGAGGTGATTCGCGATGTTCTGCGGGATAAGCCTGGCGAGCGGGAGATATTCCAGGCCATGGAGGCGTTTATCTACAATCTTAACAGCATGCATTCCCGCGCGGGCGCCCAGGTGGTCTTTTCGTCCATCAATTTGGGGACGGACACCACTGACGAGGGGCGGGCTGTTACCCGCGCCGTCCTGGAGGCGTATGAGCGCGGCTTGGGCCGCGGGGAAAGTCCCATATTCCCCAACATAGTTTTTCGGGTTAAGGAGGGAGTCAATTTCAGTCCTGGTGACCCGAACTATGACCTTTACCGGCTGGCCTTGCGTGTGGCTGCCCGGCGCATGAATCCCACATTTAGCTTCATGGACAGCAGCTTTAACCGCAAGTACGGCGACGAGGTGTCCTACATGGGTTGCCGCAGCCGGGTTATCGGCAACCGTCACGGCCCCGAGGTGTCGGCCGGGCGGGGCAACTTTGCCTTTACCACGCTGAACCTGCCCCGCCTTGCTCTTGAAAGCCGCGGCGGGCAGGAGCTCTTCTTTGTGGAGCTGGACCGCATGCTCCGCCTTGCCGCTCGGCAGCTGCTGCACCGCTATGAAATAATCTCCAGGCTGCGGGTCAAAGATCTCCCCTTCTTAATGGGGCAGAAGCTCTACATGGGCTCGGAGAACCTGGGGCCTGACGATACCATTGGAGAGGCCATCAAGCACAGCACCCTGGCGATAGGCTTTATCGGCCTTGCCGAGGCCCTGCAGTTGCTCACGGGCAGGCATTACGGTGAGGATGGCGAAGCGCTGGATCTGGGGTTGAAAATCGTGGAGCACATGCGCCGGAGGTGTGACCAGTTCAGCAATGATTACGATCTCAACTTTGTTTTGCTGGCCACGCCTGCGGAGGGGCTCTCGGGGAGATTTGTAAAGATAGACAAGGAGCGCTTCGGCGTGATTCCCGGGGTAACGGACAAGGAGTACTACACCAACTCCTTCCACCTGCCGGTGAACTACGCCGTTTCTGTTGCGGACAAGCTGAATATTGAGGGCCGCTTTCACCGCTATTGCAATGCCGGCCATATAAGCTACGTGGAACTGGAGGCTCCGCCGTTGCATAATATCGAGGCTGTTGACCGGATTGTCCGCTTGATGGCCTTAAGCGACGTGGGTTATGGCGGGGTAAACTTTCCTGTTGACGAATGCCGCGCCTGCACTTTCAGCGGTGTTTTCAATGAGAGCTGTCCCCAGTGTGGCAGTACTGACATTCGCAGGATACGCCGCATTACCGGCTATCTTTCCACCGATGATCGCTTCAACGAGGCGAAACGGTGTGAGCTTAAAGATCGCCGGTCTCATTTTATTCTTGGAGGTGTTGCGGGATGAAGCTGCGCCTGTCGGGGATAAAGCCGGAGTCTGTCGTGGACGGTCCTGGGATTCGCTTCGTGCTGTATGTCCAGGGCTGTTCGCGCCGCTGTCCCGGGTGCCACAATCCGGGGACGCACGATCCTGCGGGGGGTGTTGAGGCTGACCTGGGGCTGGTCCTGGGCTGGATACGGGAGGCGCGTCCTGCCCTTGATGGCGTAACCTTTTCGGGCGGCGAGCCTTTTGAGCAGGCCGAGGCCCTGGCCGAGCTGGCGAGAGGCGTTCGCCGGCTGGGCCTGGACATTGTGATTTACAGCGGCTACACGTTTGAGGAGCTTCTTGAGAAGTCCGAAGAAGATCCTCATGTTCGGGGCCTGCTGGAGGCGGGTTCGCTTCTCGTGGACGGGTCGTATATCCAGGAGGAGCGCGATCTTGCCTTGCCTTATCGTGGTTCCAGAAACCAGCGTCTAATAAATATTTCCGAATCTTTAAAGAGGGGGGTTGCGGTAGAGAAGCGTCTTGAAGCCTGCGCATAGGCAGGCTTCTCCAGTGAAGTTTTATTTTAAAGTTGCGACAGTTAGCAGCGTTGTTGGTTATGCCTGGCGCGGCGCCGGGCTGATATAAGCATGTTTGGAGAATGAAAAAGCGGTTTATGCAGCGCAGGTATTGGCGTAAAGGGTGTGGCTTGCGTGTTGCCGGTCTCGAAAAAATAAGAGCTTTGCTGTTTACTTTTTTGTCCTGGGACCTGGACCGGGGCAAAAAAAGAGTAGCGGAGTTTTAAAAAAGCCTGTTTCCGGGTGGGTTTCCCAAGGGAGTATATATATAAAGCCGCAGCTTACCAGCGGCAGAAGTAAAAGTGCCTGACGCAAGTCGGGTCAAAATAAATAATAAAGATTTGCTTCATCAATCAAAGGAGCAAAGCAAAGAAGGAGGTGTTTCATGGCGGAATATAGCCATGCCGAGTTATGCCTGGGTGAGCCTGGTGAGCCCCTGGAAATGTTCGGAAAAACCGGGACAACCGGGGCTGACCATATTGATTGCCGGGAGATTTATCCGGCGATAGGGTAGTAAAAAAAAGGGTCCGGTTGCGCTTCCTTTTCCCTGCTGTTTTCCCTCTCCTTGGGGAGGGGAGACATGGGGTGGGCCATGGGAGTGATGCCCCCCCCTCTCTCCCTTTTAAAAGGGGGAGAGGGGGGTGTTTCATTGCTCCGCGCAGGGTGTTTGGTTAGTCCAAACGGAAGGGATGTGCAATCGTGGCAAGGGCAATGATGGCCTTGTTGATGTTGGCCTTGTTGTTGTGTGTCCTGGTGTCTTCGTTTGAGGATGTGTTTGCTCTTGAGGATGCCTGGACAACGAGCGGCGTTGGAGATTTCATGCCCTTTAGCATAAAAGGCATGATCAGGGAGTATGTTAGGGGCGCAAAGAGCGCCTTTGATCATATGGTTTTTAGAAGCACCCTGCGTTTGCGTTTTGAGTGCAGGGTTTTGTTGGCGGGCATTGTGCTGTCCGCTGATTGATTGTTAGTTACCGGTGTATGCCGGCGAATTTGAGGGGCCCCTTATTATGGGGCCTCTGAATTTAATAATAAGAATTAAAGGAAGGGAGTGGGTTAGTGGCACAGCAGGAGTTAAAGGTGGTTTACGAGGTTGATGGGCAAAAGATTGTTTTAACGCCGGACATAGTTCGGCGGTACCTCGTGTCGGGGGAAGGTGTACCGACCGACAAGGAAGTTTTTAACTTCATAATGTTGTGTCGGTACCAGAAACTCAACCCTTATCTTGGCGATTGTTACATCTCCAAGAAGGGGAGGGAGCATGCCAGGATCATGGTTGGCAAAGATGTGCACGTTAAGCGTGCACAGCGGCACCCCAAGTTCCGGGGGTTTGAGTGCGGTGTGATTGTTCGTCTGAAGGATTCGGGCGATGTTTTACACCGCATGGGAACATTCGTCAACGAGCGCAAGGAAGAACTTGTTGGCGGGTGGGCTCGTGTTTACCGGAGCGACTGGGAAACGGCACCCATATTCTCTGTAAATTTCAGAGAATATGAGGGCCGCACCGAGCACGGCCCCAATTATATGTGGGCAAGCAAGCCTGCCACGATGATCCAGAAGGTGGCCATTGCCCAAGCCTTGCGTACGGCTTTTCCGGAGGATTTGCGGGGGCTGTACTGCGAGGAGGAGATGTCTCCACGCGAGGTTGAAGGGCGGCTTGGGGCGACGGACGAGAGTGATTTTGAAGTTGTCCGGCCCGACATAATGGAGCCGCAAGTTGAAGCCGTTGAGGTAGCAGTTGGCGGTGAAGGGGCCGAAGGGGCTGCTGAACCGTTGACTGGCTCTCAGCAGGCTGATTCTCAGCAAGCTTCTGGCGAAGCTGCGGCTGGGACTGCAAGGCTGTCGGGGTCTGAAGAAAAAGCTGGCGGTCAGGCGGGCGGCAATAATAATAATAAAGAGGCCAACGGTGCAGCGAACGGCGAAGCTGCTGCAAAAGGTGGCACACCTCCAGCCGGAGGGGAAAAGCCGTCGGCTGACACTGTTGTCCGTGCTGTACTTTTTGGCAAGAGCGCCCCGGACAGCATAAATGGCTGTGTTTTTCGTACGGCCATGCTTGCCGATAATGGCAAGCAGACGGGTGTGGTGCTTGTTGGTGTTGGGCGGCAAGGCGCCGAGCAGTTTAAAAAGTATCCAAGTGGCACCTGGTACCGTGGCGTGCTGAGGCCGCTTACCGAGCAAGAGGCCAAGACGGTTTCTTTCTCGGGGACGTTAAAAAAGTACAATGCAGCAAATAAATTTTGGTTGCTAAAGCTTTCTAAAGCTCAAAACGTGAACGACGTGAACGCAGAGGGAGGTAGGTAAATGAACATATGTGTTTTGGTTGGTCGACTAACGCATGACCCGGAATTGCGCTACACGCAATCTGGGCTTCCCGTGTGCACGTTTGCAATTGCGGTAGACCGTCGCACGCGGGATGATGGTACAAAAGAAACAGATTTCATCCGGGTTGTGACCTGGCGCAAGATGGCTGAGATTTGTTCTCAATACCTTAGCAAGGGTCGCCTGGTTGCCGTGCACGGCCGGATACAGACGGGTTCGTATACGGCCCCGGATGGCACGACGCGGAAAACGTTTGAAGTGATGGCAAACTCGGTTAAGTTTCTTCCCCGAGGAGCCAATGGATCTAACGGATCTGGAAAACAGGCTTCTGGAGCTGCTCCGGAAACTTCTCCTACGGAAGATCGCTCGGAATTTGGGAATCTTGGGGATGAGTTTGGAGGAGAGTTTGGAGCAGGCGGCGGGGATATTCCGTTTTAGTGTCATTCTTAGGTCTTAGGAGGTGGTAGTTATCACAATAAAGTTCCCTGGCCCTACGGCCCAGGAGTTGGCTTACAGCGCGGTTTATATTAATAAAGATTTCAACCCCTTGCACATCAGGCCGTCCGGCGTGGGCTTATGCCAGAGGGCGCAGGTTTTGACCATTCTTCACGCCCTTTACCCGGATGTGGAGGATTATAAGCCTCGAAAGCCTGACGGCAAGGATGGCCTTGCCGCTGCTGCGGCGTACGGCAATTCCTATGAGGACTGGCGGTATCGCCAGTCCTGGCTGCCGAATGTCAAAGAGGGCAGGGTTTACGGTGGTTCCGACCAGTATAACCTTGTTCACCCTGATCTTGTGAACGTGGACGGGACTCCTGTTGTGGCGCATCCCGACATTGTTCTTGAGGTGGGTGGCAGGGTCTTGTTGGACGAAGAGATTAAGACCACTGGTTCTGGTTCTCGCAATGACTTGCCCAAGCTGCCTCATTTGGAGCAGCGGCTTTTGCGGCAGTACTTTTGGAAAAAAAAGGTGGGTGTCGAGCCCTTTGGGCGAATCCATTATGGGTTCCGGGGGTCATTTACTGATCCCCGGAATCCCGTAGACTTCGAGATGATTCCTCACGAGCGGGGCATGCTGGGTTTATGGAACGAAAAAATTTACTCCTGGGAGTATATCGAGGAGCTCAACCAGCGCCTTGTATACATTCGGGACTGTGTTGAGCGCCAGGTTATACCTGGCCGGCACCCGCGGGCGGATTCGCCTGAGTACTACGAGTGCCATTTTGTTTCGGACTTGTTCCAGGCTGAGTGTCCCTGGCGTGAGGATTGTTGGAAAGAGGAGCTGGAATACGAGCGCCGGCCGGCGGTATTGGTAGCCGATGCTGACGGGATAGTTCGCGAGCTTGTTCTTTTAAAAGAGCGGCGTTGCGAGCTGGATAAGGAATCAAGAGAGTTGACGAAGCGAATCAAGGAGCTTCAGAAGCGGCTCGACCCGTTCTTTGACGAGTTCGGCGACCGCATCATGGCCGGCGGTGTGGTGATTGAGCGCGTCCTGGTGAAAGTGCCCGAGCGGCAGCAGGAGGCGTTCGAGTACTACAAGTACGAGGTGAAGTTAAAAGGTTAGCTGCCGGGGTTTGTCCCCGGCTTCCGGGTATTTTGGGAGTCAGCCTGCGAATGCGGGCAGTATTAAAAAGCCGCACTGGTACTGGTGTGCGGCAAGAATTAAAAAAAAGGAGGGAAGAGCCCTCTCGTTGGGTGTTCGGGGAGGGCTCTTGGCCCTCCTTGTGCCTTTTTGGAGAGGGCGGCAAAGATGGCAAAGACACATTGGAAGCCATCGGAAAAAGTGGGTGTGCTCCCGGATGTGGTCGTGGGGGCGCAGTTTAATGCGGTCCAGCGCCTGGTGTTACAGGAGCTGGGCTGGACGGAGGATGTCAGTCGGCGGCATCCGCATATACGGGTTGCCGCAGTGCATGTGCGCGAAGTGCGCCGGTACGCCGATTTGTTCCGGCGTACCGGTGAGGTGAGGTATGCCCTCGCGGCGCTGCGGGTGCGGGGCTAGCTGGGGGCTAGCTGTATGAGTGGTTTGTCCGGGAGAGTGCTCCTCTGGAGCACCTCTCGGACCTTGAGATTGTGTTGGAGCATGTCATCATTGGAGATGGAAAGTATTTTAGCTTTCTGAAAAATTGGAGATGGAAAGTATTTTAGCTTTCTGAAAAAAATAACTGGCAAGGAGGTGTGGCTTCGTGTTGCCGGTGGAGTTGTCGAGGCATATTGATCGAGCCGGTATGCGTCGTGCCGGTAGCAGTTGGTTAACCCGGTGTCCTGCGCATGACGACAGGGCGCCGAGCTTGTCGGTATCAATTGGTAGGGATGGCCGGATTTTGCTGAAATGCCATGCCGGTTGTTCTCTGGAAGCAATACTTGATGCCCTGGGTTTGACTGTGAAGGACTTGTTTTCCAGGGGTGATACCGACTGGCGGGATGAGTTGTTTGCTCGTCCCGTGTTTGCTTCGGGCGAGCATGATCGTAAACCTGATCAGTATTTGGACCAGGTGTACCGGCGCCTGATTGGATTATTGACATTGAGCCGCGCCCACCGGGAGCATCTTTTGGGGCGCGGCATGACAAGTTCCATGATTGAGCGCGGTCTTTACCGCACCCTGCCTGTGCGCCGCCGGGGGCTTGTGGAGCATCTGGCTCGTGAGTTTGATTTATCCGGCGTGCCGGGCTTTGGCCTCAAAAGCGGCCGCTGGGTAATGACGGGAAGCCCGGGGATTTTGCTGCCGGTTGTTTCGGCAGAGCAGAAGATCGTGGGCTTTCAGGTGCGCATGGACAGGGATCAGGACGGGCTGAGGTATAAGCACCTGTCTTCGTCCTGGCTGGAGAAGGGGGCCAGTTCCGGGGCGCGGGTGCATGTAGCCATTCCTCGAGTGGTGTGCCGTTCCGAGGTGTGGATTACCGAGGGAGTGCTGAAGGCGGACATAGCCGCACATGTTTTGGGTGCGGTTGTGTGGGCTGTGCCGGGTGTTAGCAACTGGCGCGAGGTAGTTGAAAACTGGTGTTGCTTGCCCCGGCATGTTGTTGTCGCGTATGACAACGACAAGAAGAGGAAAACCAAAAAAGCAGTAAGGGGGCATGCCTATAGGTTAGCTGATGCTTTGCGCCAGAAGAGCATTGCCGTTCATTTCGCCGTGTGGCGAAATGAGAAGGGGTTGGATGATGCGCTTCTGGCTGGGGAGAGGATACGCTTATGGCGGAGGTGACAGACGGTGATCAGGATAGCTTTATCTTTAACTGAGTATGATCTAATGGATTTGAGGCCGGACTTGTCAACAAAAGAGGCCCGGCAATTGCTGGATCGTGATGGAGACGAAATCCAGCAGGCTATGATTGCTGCGGCCTGGGAGGTGTTTGTGGATAAAGTTAAAACCATAAAGGCTGGATGAAGTATTGTCGGCGCCGGGACACACGGGACACAATGATCCCGGCATCCTGTGTGTCAAGCATACCCCTTCTCGGTATGGGAAGGCGTTTTTATCTGGTTAGGTTGAAAAAAATGAGGGAGGTGTTAACCATATCGCGTTTGGCGAACGTGGCCAAGATGGGGTATTTTCGCACGCCCGATCGGGCCACGGAGCAGATTTTGAAGCGGTTGGCAGTAAAAGAAGGCGAGCAGGTGATTTTGGGCGATCCTTGTTGCGGCGAGGGGATTGCCCTGAGGGCGGCGGCCGATTACTTTGAATCTTTGGGAGCGGAGGTGTTGACGTACGGCATTGAGCCGGACGAACACCGTGCGGAGGAGGCCAAAAAACGGCTGGATTACGTGGTGAAGGACGGTTATGAAAACACGTCTATCACCAACAGCGCCTTTTCCCTGTGGTGGTTCAACCCTCCGTATGACGTGGCCGCGGCGGACGAGGGCGAGAAGGCTGAGCGCAAGGAGGTTATCTTCTTGCGCGACACTTACAAGTACATCATACCGCACGGGGTGCTTGTTTGTATTGTGCCCCAGCATGTGCTAAAAAATCTCGCTCCTGTTCTCGTAAACCGCTTTTACGGCCTGACCGTAGAGCGGTTTGACGATGAAGACTATGCCGCTTTCAGGCAGGTCGTGGTATTCGGTTACCGCAAGCCGCCGGGTGCCGAGGTGGGTTCCCAGGAGGAACGCGATGCTCTGGCTGCCCTGGCAGATGCGGACCTGCCGTCGCTTGCTCGCGAACCGGTGAAACAATACCTGGTTCCCAAAGGGGTGGTGCCTCGCACTTTTCATGGCGAGGCCATTGACATGGCGAAGGTAAGGGCTTTTCTGCCCCTGTCGCCTGTCAGGAAAGCGCTGGCGTCGTGCCTGACGCCGCCTTCGTTTCGTGCCAAGCTGGGCAAGCCGCTAATATCCCTGAAAGCCGGGCAGCTGGCGAACATTATTGCCGCTGGCGCCCTGGATGGGGTGATAGGGGTAGGCCCGGACCGGCACATGCTTGTGGGCTATACCCGCAAGCGCATGAATGTGGAGGCGTCAACCGATGAAGAGGGGGTTGTGACCACGGTACGCACTACCGAGTACGTTTCCGGGGCGCGCCTTTTCACGGCCGACGGGCGCCATGTGGACCTTGCCGGGGACAGGGCAATAGAGACAGAGGAAGAGGATTAAATAAAAAAAGAGGATTAAATAAAAAAAGAGAGGTGAATGCATTATATCTGAAAATAAGATTGGGGTATATACGGCTGCAGGCCGTATCATGGCCGACCTGCATGCCGTAGTTCTGACGAATAGCAGGATGCTGGTCATGGCTTCGTTTTTCGGCATTGACTCCGTGGTTCGCGGGGTCGCTGCCGGGATCATATCGGGGCAGGAAATCGTGATCTGGCACCCTGCGCTTGAGAATGAAAGGGTGGCCTCCCCGTACGGCTATTACGTGGGGGATCATTTTTATTCGTACCGGAACGGCTACAGGATGTTTACTCGTCCTTTCATCACCGAGCCGGGGCGCAAGCTCGTGCATTGCGTTGTGATTCACGAGCGCTGCTTCGCTTCGGAGTACATGGAGGGCGAAAGTGGGAACAGGTATATTGAGAAGGACATTGTATCCGGCCTTCTCGAAAACGAGTCTGTGGACAGGTATGCGGCTTTGATGGCGCACCTGTCGGCGGAGTTCAATGTTCCTGCGATTGCCGAATGGGGCGAGTATATTTACAGGGAGCTGGAGCGGCGAGGCCGTTTGCGCCCCATGCGCGTGTATGTCAACGAGGAACTGGGCTGGCCTGTGGATGCCGTGGAGCTGTCGGTTAGAGAAAAGGACGTGCTGGATGTCATAACCGACGGCTTGCGGGAGGGCCGCATTTCCTTGCCGGAGGGCGACGTGGAGGCGCCGCCCTTGGGCGAGTACAGCACCTTGGCGGAGTACCTCCGCGAGTTTGCGCCCTATCTGGCGCAGAAGGTGGAGCGTGCTGCTCCGCCTTTGCATGATATACACGCTGACCCCTTGCCGGCGGAAATTGCTACTATTGCCCGTGTGCCTTTTCCTGTCCAGGCGCACGCGGCGACTGCCATTTACAAGGGCATCCTGGCGGCCCGCAAGGGGAAGATGCCGCGAGTATTTTTTCTAAATTGCGGCGACATGGGGACGGGCAAGACGCAGGTGGCGAATACCGTGTTTCACCTGCTGAAAAGCCGCTTTGGAAGGCTTCGCGTTCTCGTTTTGGCGCCGCAAATAACGATACCGCAATGGCACAAAGAGGAGATAATGAGAACCATTCCTTACGCCAAGGTCACGGTTCTCAATAACTGGGAGGAGACGCTGCGGTATATTCGGCGCACGAAGGACAAGAAGCCCAATGGCCTGGAGATTGTTCTCATGGGGCATGACCGGGCCAAGCTGGGTTTTGCGCCCTGGGTTTGTGCGTTATACAAACGTATTCGCGGCAGCAAGTCGATTCGGGCCTGGCATTGCCCCGATTGCTACTTGCCCTTGTCGGACCCGGAGGATCCCGATTCGTATGCCTACTGGGATGTGTTGGCCTATGGGGCGCCACCCCGTAAGGTTCCGTCGAGCGGCATATTATCGGGCAGCGATGTCCAGGTCGAGTGGCGCAAGGGCACCGCTGCGTTTATGGCTTTTCGCAAGTGCGAGCACTGCGGGGCGGTGCTTCGCCGGCCGGCGAACAAATCCAGGGGTGAGACTATTTTGCGGCCTCGCCTGGAGCCGGCGTGGTTGATGAAAAAAATGCTCCCCAAGGGGCATTTTGACTTGATGGTCCTGGACGAGTTCCACTTATTCCGGGGCAACTCTGGCCGCGGCGCGGCGATGGCGAGCCTGGCTTGTATTTCAAAGTTCGTGCTGGGCTTGTCGGGAACGCCGACGACTGGCCGCGCGAGCTCCATTTACCGGGTTCTTGAGCGGGTTTGTATGAGGAACCTGATAGATGATGGCTTTAGCCACGGCGAGATTGACTTGTTTGTGCAGCGCTACGGCCGGTTGCAGGAGACCATCAAGGTATCGCCCACTGACGGCATATTTACACGTCGGAACCGGGAGCGCAAAACCGTAAAAGAGCTTCCCGGCATTGCGCCGGCGGTATATGTGAAATACCTCATGTCTTCGGTCTTTATTGATCTAGAGGACCTGGGGATACCGCTGGTGGAGCTTGATGAGTGGGTTGAGTTTGTTGATCTTGACCCTGAACACCGGGATGCGTACCGGGAATTTCACCAGGAACTTGAGTCTGCCTGCAAGCGCCTCATGTTGCGTGGCAAGCGCGGGGCGTGGTCCAAGTTTCTTCCTGCCGTTTTGAATTACGCTGTATATCCAAAAGGGCAGGAAGTCGTTTTGAACGAGAGCGAGGATGGCGCAGTTGAGATGGTAAGAGCGCCGGATCTTGGCGACGATTACTACTCGGCGCCGGAGCGCCGCCTTGTGGAGCTGATCCGCGAGGACGTGGACGAGGGGCGCTGTGCCATGGTCTACTGTTGGTACACCAGCAAGTATGGCATAGACGAGCGTGTGAACCGTGTTTTAAGAGAGCACGGCATCCGTTCGGTAGTGCTCAAGTCTTCCACGGTGTCTCCCGATGAGCGCCAGGACTGGATTCGTGAGCAGGTGAAGTCTGGCGTCCAGGTTATAGTGGCCAACCTGCAGCTGGTTGAGGTTGGCCTTAACCTGATACAAACTCCGTCTATTTACGTTTACCAGAATTCGTACCAGACGGAGAAAGTCCGCCAGGCTACCAAGCGTGCGCACCGTCCCAATCAGACGAAGAGGTGCAAGATTGTTTACATCGTGCCTAATGGGACGCAGTGCGTCGCGCAGTTCAGCAACTCCATTGCCTGCCGCGCCCAGGCCATGTATCTTGAGGGCCGCCTTCTGGCGGACGAGCTGGCGCGTTACACGGACGGCTACAACGAGCTGACCCGGGACCTCTCGAAGTGTCTGGCTACAACTGAAGTCGCCCAGAAGTGGAGCGAGCTGGCGGCGAGGGACACCATTCGGACTGTCAGCGAGGCTGACTTTGAGCGGGAGCTCAGGGCGGCCTATGCCCGCCTGCGGCAGATCACGCTGGATCTTTGCGAAGGCCGGATCAGCGTTGACGAGGCCCAGGCTGAGGTTCGCCGGATGGTTGAGGTTAAAGTGTTGAGCATGGACGATTACCTTAGCCTCAAGCGCCGCCATCGGCGGAAGGTGACTCCGGGGCAGCTCTGTTTGGATTTGGTTTCTTTGTAGATGTGTGGTAGATGTGTGCCGGGGCGTGTCCCCGGCCCGGTTGGTTTTAGTAAAATGATCCCGGGCGATTGCCTGGGGCAATAAAAATGCTGTGCATATGCGCGGGAGGTGGTTTTGAGTTGGTGGCAGTAAAAGACGTGCTGCCGGAGTTATTAAAGATGAAGGAGGTGCCTGCCACTCCCACATCGGATTTGCAGAAGCTTACTAATGCTCTTAGTAAGGGTGTTTGCGACTTGGAGAAGATGCCTTCTTTTGAGCGGTTGAGCGGCCTGGAGGGCGACATTTACTGTTATTGCCCGCCGGATGTAGCTGATGATTTCGAGGAGTATAATGAGGACAATTTTATTTTTGAGGTGTTAAAGTTTGAAGATGTGAAGGCAGAGATTGATAAAATGTTACCTCTGCGGCGTGAGGTGAATTATTTGTAGTGTATTATTTTGGGGATATTGACTCCTATTGCGAATTTAAAGTTTTTTTTGGAATTGTAATGGCACGAAAATATCTTTATGAACGGGGGTATGGCCGCCGTGTTTTTCGCTGGCGGTCTGATTATCTTGAGGATGTTAACGAAGTAGTGCGCCAGGTGTTTCCCGTGGCGGTCTGTGAGTGGGAAGAGGATGAGTATGGCACTTGTTTTAAGATCACCATTGCTGATGGTTCGCTTGCCTATTTGCATCGCCGTCCGGCGTATGCAGAGAAGGCGGCTCAGTTGGTGGGGGATGTGGCCTGGCATGACGGCTATGATTACAGCTTGGAGCTTAAGTGTACTACTACGGGCGCGGTGGTGAGTGTCTACAGCTGCGAGGGTTGGTGGTTTCCCTGGCGTATTGCTGAGGGGTTGCTGAGTCTTAAAAAGTATGCTCTGGAGGTGGCGCCGTGGATACGGGATTAGATGTTATTATAAAGCTTACCCGTGCCGGCGAGGTGTGGGTTGAAAGCGAGGGCGTTACCAAGACGCCGCCCAAGCAAGTAGATCCGTATGAACTGGCGCGGCTTTTCATGAAGTTTTTTTCTGTTGAAGAGCACCAGATATCTATGGAGCTGCCCGAGTCTTGTGTTCACGTTCAAATTTTTTATGACGCTAATAATGATTGGGCGGTCCTGGGGTCCAGTTTTATATTGTTCCGGCCGGCGCAGGTGCGGAAGGTCCTGTTTTTTGATGATGAGTATACCGTGCCTTTGCCGCCGCTGCTGTTCAAGTACTATTTGGCGGACGCAAAGATAACTTCGTCTTACGTGTTTGCAGTTGAGCTGAGCGATCCCGGTCTGCTCAGGGACGACACAATGCTTTACCATTTTCCCTACGGAGAGAATGTATACGGGGACGGTAGAATGTGTCATGGCACGAACCGGTTGCCGGAGATAAAATCTCCGCGCCAGTTGTCAAGCCTGCCTGAATATTTCCTGCAGTTGCCGTTTACCGGAGGGAACCGGGATATCTTTGAGCATATGAACGGGAAACCGGTGTTTCCCTCTCGGTTGCTTGAGCCGTTTTCTTGTAAGTATGCCTGGCTCAAGCAGGGCCAGCTGTCTTATTATTAATAATTTAAGAGGAGGTATTACATGGGCAAAGACCAGAGGAGTTTATTGGATTTGCTTGGTGGAGGAGAAGAAAAGAGCGAGGATGTTGTAAGTGATGCCGGCGAGGAGTGCGAGTATTGCCTGGACTCCGATGCCGGTGAGGCTAATGAAGGCTGTTCGGAAAAGCCTAAAGAGAAAAAAGATAAGAGCCCTCAGTTTGACGATAGCTGGGTGGTTTTTTATGCTGGCAAGACCCGGCTAGTGCGGAACTTGGGGCTCAAAAAGCATAATGAAAAAAGCTTGAAAGCTGTTTTAGCCAAGGAGTTCCCCGAGTTTGGGGTGGTCAAAACAGTGTTTAACTATGACCAGAAAAAGAAGGTTATTGTCCCCGTGGTGGTGGGGGACAGGAAGGGGGCTGCCTGTGAAGTTTATATGGAATAGGGACCCCCAGGAGCTGCTGCAGCAGCTTAGCGAGCCCGACAATTACATTGTTGCGGGCCGCGATGGGTTGTACGATGTTCGCGTGGGCGAAATAGGCACGTTTATAGCCCGTGCCAGGCGGCCCGTGCTGCACCTGCAGCCCATGCGTCAGGGGGTGGTATTCAATTTGCCCAAGGTGCCGTATTCCCTTCTCCAGGAAGCGTTTACCTTATTTTATGCCTACAAGGAGAAGGGCGTGGAAGCGCGGTACCAGGTTTTCTGGAACCGCGATACCGGGTCTTACTTTGGGCATATGCCCCGTTTTGTGTCAACAGCAGTTCAACTTGACACAGAGCGGTCTGTGGAGCTGGAGCGCCGCCATTTGCTGGTGGTGGACCTGCACAGCCACCTCTCGGACAGGGCGGGCTTTTCATCCGTTGACGACGAGAACGAGATGGAAAGCGAGCGCTTTTACGGCGTGGTGGCTGTGGGCCGTGCCTTGCCGGATCTCGCCATGCGGTTTTCGTGCGGCGGGAATTACGTGCCCGTGGACCCGGCGGAAGTGTTTGAGCTTCCTTACCGGGGAGCGGTGCTGCTGTGAGGGTGGAAGCAGCTCGTTTTCACGTGGTCCTGGTAGGCTGTGGCGGGACGGGCAGTTACGTTTTTTACTACTTGTCGCGCCTTATGTTTACCGAACTCCAAAAGGAGTTTGGTAAGCGCACAACGGTTGTTCTAGTGGACGGGGACACCGTGGAGCCGAAGAATCTTTACCGCCAGAATTTCATAGAATCGGACGTAGGGCTTAATAAGGCTTACGTCCTGGCGCGGCGGTATTCTACGGCCTACGGTATTCACGTTGAGTATTACGACAGGTATGCTGACGTTGATTGTTTGGAGCGCCTGCTTCAGTATACCTATCGTCCGTATCTGGGCATGGTTGTTCCCATTCTTGTGGGGTGCGTGGACAACCATGTGGCGAGGCGTGCGCTTCACGAAACCTTTGAGGGCTTTCGCGGTCCGCTTATTTACATCGACGCCGGTAACGGAGAGGCCACTGGCCAGGTAGTTATTGGCGTAAAAGGCAAGGTGGAAAAGGAAATATTTTGTTCCCAAGTCTCGGAGGTGTTTGCGGAGCCTGCGGGCAAGATATTGCCGAATTTGCTGGAGCCCGAGGATGAGGAAGAGGAGTCCGGTTTGTCGTGCGCCGACCTGTCGCTCAGGGATGGGCAGTCAATCATGGCCAACTTTGCGACGGCGACTCTTGTAAATGTCGCCTTAAATAGCATTATTAATCATCACAAGATACCCTTCCATATGGCGGCGACAGATATTCTTACTGGCAAAACGAAGACCGTTCCGATTCGCAGGCTCAAGAAGAGCTGAAGCCCGTTTGGGTTTCAGCTTCCTATTGTGTTGGTATTTAACCGCTTATGCTTTATGCTGGCGGTTGTTTTTATTTTGCCGGCTTTTAGCCGGAAAGTATTAAAAAAGTATTAAAAAGGAGGCGGTTTTTTGGATTACAAATTTAAGGACACCAAGTTTATGTCCGCAGAAGAGAAGGAGAAGGTGTTGAAAGATTGGGAGCAGTTTATTCGCTCTGATTTCAAGGAAATATGTTTTACGAAGAGGCTGTATGATCATCTTCACCTGCATTGCTCGTTTATAGCGCATTATGACAGGCTGGGGTTTTATGCTCACTACTTTTCCCGGCCGGAAATGACTATTCAGTTTTTTCGGCAGTTTGACAGGGATTGTGGCTGCCGGAGCGCCGAGTACGGGGACGTTGTGTACTGGCTTCATGGGGAGTACTCAGACATTAACACTGCCATGTGTGATGTTTGGGATAAGTACAAGACAAAACATTATGCACGCCTCAAGAAAGCGATCCGCGACAGGGATTTGGATTTGGCCCGGAGCCTGTATGAGAAACATGGGGTGATGGCCCCGTGGTAATTCCCTCGTCGGTGATCGTGGCGAGCATCGTGGCTGCGCGTTTGGAGCCGCGCAGGATCGGCGTGATTTCCAGAGGTGATCTGGAAAGCGCCGTTCTGGCTTACATTATGAGCCGTGCAGCGACAATAACCGTGGGCGAGGCGGAGGCGCTGATGGCTCAGGTGGATGAGATTCCCTGGAACGATGAGGGCCGTGTGGGTGTTTATGTGGCATAGCCGTTTATGTTTTATGTAGTGTAGCCGGAGCCTGCCTCCGGCTGCCGGTGTTGATTCAAATGTGCCGGCGCGATTGCCGGCAGAGTTTAACTATCTTCCAATCCAAAAGGGGGGTTTGAAGGAAGTTGGAAATAAGGCTATGTAATGCCGGCAGCCGGAAGTACAGGAAGGCGGATGTTGCGCCCGGCGATTGCGTGAATCTTTGCGCGTGGGACAGGGGCGTTTATTCCGCCAGAGTGGTAAGGGTTGACGCTCGCGGGCTGGAAGTGGTTGGCGAGCGTCTGGGGGCTGTTCCCGAGCGTGGTCGCTTCAGCTTTGCTCACGAAGACCTGTGCTACCTGGAGGTGCGGGAGCGATGCTAATTTTAGTGGATGGCACGTCGATCTTCAATGCTTGTTTTTTTGCGACGATGCCGAAAAGCTATTTTGCGGCCAAGACGCGCCGGGAGCGTTTCCGGGCCATGTCCCGGGCGATGCGGGCGCCGACTGGCGAAATGGTGAACGGTGTTTACGGGATGCTCGCGCTGCTGTTTGCCCTGGTTGACAGGGTGCAGCCGTCGCATTTGGCGGTAATTTGGGACGCGTCCCGGGACACTTTTCGCCGGGAGCTTTACCGGGGGTACAAGCCCAAGCGGGTGCTGTCTTTGCCCGAGGTGAACAGGCAGGTGGAATTGATGCGGCGCCTGCTGGGGGAGCTGGGAGTCTTCCAATGCGACAGGGAAGGCTTCGAGGCGGACGACGTGATGGCAACTCTGGCGGAACGGTTTGCGAAAGAGGTTGAGGTTTGCGTCTATTCCCGCGACCTGGATTTGCTGCAGGTGGTGGCCCCAAATGTGCGGTTTTGGCTGCATGACAAGGATGCGGCCAAAAGGTATGCGGAAAGTTTTGTGCGTCCCCTGGGGCCGTTGCCGGATAGCGTCTTTGAGTACACGGAGGAGGCGGTGGAGCGTTTGGTTGGCGTGCCGCCATTCCTGGTGCCCGACTTGAAGGCGCTTGCCGGCGACAGGTCTGTGGGCTTACCGGGCCTTGCAGGAGTGGGCGAGAAGTCTGCGCTCAGGTTGGTGCAGGCGTACGGTGCCGTTGAGGAGATGTACCAGCTCCTGGAGCCGTTGAGCTATGAGGACCGCATGGCGGAGTTTAAGAAACATAACTTGACGGCAACTTTGCTGGACAAGCTGTTTGAGGGAGGCGATAAGGGAGCGCTTTGTGGAAAGCGTGCGGTGCTTTTGAGTAAAAGACTGGCCGTTTTGTGCCGGGATGTGCCGCTTGAGGCGGAATTGGACGACATGCGGCTTCCGCGGTGGAGCGGCCTGCCTGCTGTTTTTGCAAAGCTTGGCTTTAAAAAGTTGAAGCTGCCGAGGTGGGAAAGGCAGCAGGCGTTGTTTGGTTAAAAAACAGGAAGGAGCGTTAGAAAAATGTCTCATGTTACCACAACGAGGTCGCCCATTCCCATAACGGACAGGGCGGCTTTGATTTCGGCGGCCAAGAAGTTAGGCGCCGAAGTGTTATTTAATGCGGAGGCTCGCGGCTGGGGCGGCCAGATGCACCATGGCGAGATTGTTCTGCGCCATAAGGACAGTCCTTTTGATGTGGCGCTGAACAGGAACTCGCAGGGGCACTATGAATTTAATGCTGACCTGTTCGGCGGGCATGTCGCGAGGGTTTATGGAGTGCCCGGTGATGAAACGGAGCTGGGCGGCAGTTATGGCCGACTGGTGGCCTTATATGGCGCCGAGGTGGGGCGCAAGATTGCACTTCTTCGGGGCTACCAGGTGAAGCAGGCTGTTGATCACCAGTCTGGTGTGATTACTCAGCGGGTGGTGATTGGCAGATGACAAAGGAGTTGGTTATCAAGTACCACCCTGACGGCCGCGTGGAGATCGAAGGGGTGGGGTTTGTTGGCCAGGAGTGTTTGCAGGCCAGTTTGCCTTTTGAGAAGGCGCTGGGGATGGAAGACGTTGCAAGGGAGATGAAAGATGGACCAGCTGCCTGGCAAGGCCAGCAGGTTAGAGGTAGAGGTGAAGTTTCATCCTGACGGGACCGTCAGGGTGGACTGGTGGACGCCGGAGATCGCGGCGATGATTTGTGCGCTTTGCGGCCGTGGCGGGGGCTTTGAGAAGTACGGTCCCAATGTCCCGGCTGATCTTAAAAGGGCAGAGGAATTGGGGCCGTGTTACATGTGTGCCACAAGAAATCCATACTGCGGATAGGGGGTTAAGAGGGTGAGGTGGCTCACTGAGATTCAAAAGAAGTATAGTGCGGCCATTGCTCACGTTTTTTTGCTTCATTTCAATGTGAGCGATGTGGTCCAGGGGGCGCTGTCGGTAACGGATTGCCTGTTGCAGCTGCCTCTTTTTAAGGAGCGGGATATAGTGCTGCGCTATAACCGCTCCGGGGGCATCCAGTTCTTTTATGAGCATCACAAGCAGCGTTTCTTTGATGCTCTGGGGCTGGATGTTCCCACGCCGGAAGAAATGGACGAGGCGCTTGCTCTCCAGGTACCTCGTGAGCCCGAGGGGGCCCTGGGCCTGCTTGAGCGGCTGCTCAAGATGCCCAAGGTGGATGAGGATGGTGTAGTTGTAACAGACCAGTCCGGCAATCCTATACCGCGTGTTGGGCTGATCATTGATTATGCCGACATGCTCGTGCCGGACGGGGAAGTTTCAACCATGTCTCCTGGGGACAGGTACGTATTGAACACTATCCTTCGCTGGGCGAAGGAGCTGGCGTACCTGGGGGCGCCGGTGGTGTTGTTGGCGGAGAACATTGGGGACGTTCATCCAGCGCTGCGTTCTTCGTCCAGCCGGATTGAGGCAGTTCGGGTGCCGCTTCCCGATTTGGAGAAGCGTCGCGAGCACATCGAGGCTCAGCTTCGCGAGATGGGCGTTGCCCTGGAGGGCCTTGATGTGGAGCGTGCGGCGCGGCTCACGGCGGCTTTGAAGCTGGTGCACATCGAGGATATAATTCTTCGGTGTGACGTGGAGGGGGAGCCGCTAACGGAGGCGGCGATTAAATGGCGGAAAAAAGAGATAGTAGCCTCCGAGTTTGCTGATCTCTTGGAGATCATTGAACCGGAGGACAATCTAGGTATCGGCGGCATGGAACATCTGATAGAGATGCTCAACAAGAATGTCGTCGAGCCTATTAAAAATGGGAGTTATGCCCGTGTTCCCATGGGGATCTTGTTTGCCGGCCCCCCGGGGACGGGCAAGACTCTGTTCGCAAAGTACTTGGCGAAGGCGACTGGGTTTAACTGCGTCGCCTTAAATATGTCGCGGATTATGGATAAGTGGGTCGGGTCAAGCGAGCGCAACCTGCGCCGCGCCTTCGAGTGCTTTGAGGCGCTTGCCCCCACCGTTGTTGTAATTGACGAGATAGACCAGATGGGTTTGTCTCGTGAGAGCAGCGGCGACAGCGGTGTCGGCAACCGGCAGTTTAAGATGCTGCTGGAGTATATGTCTGACACCAGCCATCGGGGCAAAATTTTGTTTATTGGCCTCACAAACCGGCCCGACCTGATGGATCCTGCCCTGAAGCGTGCGGGTCGTTTTGACCGTATCGTGCCGGTTTTGCCACCCGAGCGCGAGCAGCGGGCGGGGATTTTTGAGGCCATTTTTGGGCGGTACGACATAAAGCATGACGTGGCAGATTTTATGAATGTGGCTGGTATGACGGAAGACTATACCGGCGCGGACATAGAGGCCATTGTTTTGCGTGCTTTTGAGAAGGCGCAGAATGACGGCCGGAATTGCGTAACCGAAGCAGACTTGCAATATGTAATTTCCATGTACCGCTTGAACAGGGCTAGCCAGGAAATGTATATCCGGCTGGCTTTGCAGGAGTGCAAGTTTATTGACGACTTGCCTCCTCGCTACCGCGAGCGCGCTCTTGCGGCGATGGAAGGCAACGGGGAGCCGCAGGAGCTGCGTCCGGCGTTGAGGCGCCGCCGTGAGTAATTAAAAAGGGGGAGGTAGCCCAATGGATTTTGAGAGGCTCGCCGAGGTTTTGGGGCGCACTCTGAGCGAAGAGGTGCGCCAGGAGGCTGAGCGGAAGAAGTTGGAGGTGGCGCAGGAGCTGGGCTTGGACCCGGCTGAAGTAAGTACTGGGCTGGTAGGCCTTGCCCAGCAGATTGCCGAGAAGGGGGTCATTGTGGATCTTTATATCGGCAGGGCTCGTTTTGAGCAGGGCCTGTCGCCCGAGGACGTTGGTTTGGCTTTGGGAACTTCGACGGAATTTTTGCCGGATGGGTTCAAAGAGTACCTCAGGACCCTTTATCTCGGCAAGCGCAGCCTGGTCACGTCGGAGTACCAGCGGCTTCTGAAAGATTTGAACAACATTGAGGGGCGGGCGCGGAATGCTTTGATCCGCAAGTCTTTTCCGATCCGGCTTGGGTTTGGGAAAGACGTGCTTCGCTTTGTGCCTCTTGATGTATACAGGGAGCTTCGGGACGAGCTCGATGGCTATGCGGCCGAGTACGAAGCTGCCACAGACGAGCTTGTAGCCCAGCTTTCTTTGATACGGGCGCGCACCTGGGATATGCTTACCGAAGCGGCGGAAGAGATTTACCGGATGCTCCAGCGGAATTCCGCCCTGGAAATATCGCTTCAGGAGTTCCGGGTCAAATTCGTTACAAACGCCATGGACGCGTTTCCGGATGCTAACGATGTAAGAAACGCGGCAGTTTTCCAGGTGCGGACCATGCTGGTGCCCTTCACTGCGCCTTCGGTCAGCTTCAGCGATGACCTGCAGGTTTTGCAGGACATCAAAGAAACGCTGGTGGCCGAAAAAAATGCCTTTGTGGAGAGCGTTGTCGGGCACCTTCATCAAGTCGTTTACGACGTTGTGGTTTCGGCCTCGGCGTGTTTGAAGAAGCACGGCACGCTTTTGGGGCCGAACGTGAGGGCGTTGAACGACGCCTTCGAGGCGTTCAATGCTCTGAACAACGTGGTAGGCGACAGGGCCCTTGCGGAGCGCCTGGCCGTTCTGCAGACTCTCGTGCAGGACAGCGGTGCTCGCGATCTTGGCAGTATTGCCAAGGCGCTGAATGAGTTGTACGAACAGACTGCGGAGGTGTTGAGCACCCTGGGCCGTGCTCCTCGGAAAACTCGCGGCCGGGGCGATGACGATATCGTCCTGGACGTGGAATCTTTCAAGGGGCGTGCTCTCCGTGGGGCGAAGGACGAGGAAGAAAATGAGATTTCCTTGCCCGTGATGATATCTGTCCGCAGGAAGCGCCGTGGAGGCATTCCCCTGGAAGGGCAGATGCAGCTTGTTTAATTTTAGCCGGGGCTTGTCCCCGGCGCCGGTGTGTGTTGGTAAGAAACCTGGCGATTGCCGGGGGTTTTTGTTTGAGTGCGATTTTGCACTTATAGAAAGAAAAACGTTAGGGAGGTGGATGTTTAGCGATTTGCGATGCTGATGGGAGTTTTTAAGAAAAATCATGGAAGGAGTGTTTTGATTTGAAGTGTACCGTTTCCCGGGCGGAATTGCTGAAGGTCTTGTCGGTG
>ERZ773359.1340-NODE-1340-length-34470-cov-12.104838_pt1 | contig 34470 bp, 31 predicted proteins | sample MGYA00374955_ERZ773359 | MGnify/ENA primary metagenome ERZ773359 (study PRJEB29098, sample SAMN04486028) | biogas fermenter metagenome | study: EMG produced TPA metagenomics assembly of the Biogas fermentation microbial communities from Germany - Plant 4 DNA1...
GGGTGAAGCCCTGCTGCACGCTCCACGCCCTGGGAAGGCTGATGGCCCGATAATGCCACTGATAGGTGTGGTACAGGGGATCGTTGGGTTCGACCGCCATGGTGGTTGCATGAGCCAGGTAGTCAGGGTATGCCCAGTCCACCGCCGGCAGCACGGACAGGTCGATGGACAGGCTTTCCGGAGTCGCAGATAGGGTGCGCGCTTGGGTATCCGAGGGCCTCACGACGTACACCTGGGTGAGTGGCAAGTAGTCCTCTATTACGTAGCCTTGCGCCTCGAGGGCGGCTCTGAACTCCTCATCGGATACTGTGGGGGCTTTGCGGACTTGCAGGCTCTGCGGGGTGTCGGTTACAGCCGTGGCGGTCGGGTCTGAGACGAGGCTGAACGGGCGCTGCTGCAACATGGTGCGCGAAACCGCTCCCGGCTGGGGATATGTATGGGGGTCGTTGACCAGCGTGGCGTGGCCGACGATGGTTGCATGTCCGGCAGACGGCTTTTCTGCGACCTTGACGTCCACATGGGTGGTCTTCGAAGCCGCGATCACCACTGGGATGGTTCTCTCAGCATACCCAGAAGCTGACACCGTCAGCGAGTAGGTGCCGGGAGACAATCGGCCAGTGGCAAACGTACCGTCGTACGTGACAAGGGTGTATCGTGAGCCGACGTACACAGTGGCTTTGACGGCCAATGGCTCGCCGGTGAAGGCGTCAATAGTGGTCCCGCGGAGGTAACCGTAACCTGTCGAACCGGAGAAGCATCCAGCTCCGAAGGCTGTCACCGCGACCAGCACGAGTATGGTAATGACTTGGACTGCGCGCTTGTAAGTAGCTCCCACTGGAGTGCCTCCAATGCTACGGACGGGGCCTCGAGTACCGACAACTGTTCGCCAACGTCGAATCTTATCCTGCTAGGCGGTCCTGGAAAGGAAAAGCGGGGAGCCAGAGCGAACAGGCTGTGGGCGAATGGCGCGTGTGGTATGCAGCTCTGATCAGCCAGCGGCAACGTGGAGGTTGCCGGAAAAAGCTCAAGAAAGGCCGCGGGGCACTTGAAACTGCGGTTGACGCATAGTATAATGAAATCCGCACAAGGGATGTGCTAAGTGAATACGAGAGTGTGCGCCACTAGCTCAGTTGGTAGAGCAGCTGACTCTTAATCAGCGGGTCCGGGGTTCGAGTCCCCGGTGGCGTACCATTTTTCATATGGGCCGCGGCGAGGTCGAAACCTTGCCGCGGTTTTTCACGTACGCCTGCCTATAGGGCGCCAGAATGAACCCCTTCAAGTGGCACCCTATAGGCAGGCATCCCGGCATCTAGCTGGGACAATGATGGTAGTGCGCGAGCAAATACCTGTTATGGGTAAGCAGCCGGTTGACTTCTGGATGCCTAGGATGGAGTGCAGCGATCGCCACGTTGAGACTGACCTTCAGCACGTTGAACGCCGCTATCCACCAGATCACCGAGACTACGGCGGAGCGCGGTAGCCCGTGGAACACTGGGATGAGCAGAAGGTTGGCTGGTGTCATCACTGCGATCATGGCCACTGCACCAGCTGCCATCGCCACGTGCGCTCCTCGCTTGGTCCGGTTCCTGCTGCATATGATGGACGACGCAGCCACCAGCGCCGCGGAAGCGATGAAGTGCATGATGGCGCCGAACCAGCCACCTTCAGGATATAGCGGTGCCTGCAGCAGGCACACCACCGCTGTTGCCACCAGGCCAGCCTTAGGCCCGAGGGCGAACCCCGCCACCCGCAAGGCTACGTCAGCGGGCGAATACACGAGAAACGCCACCGCCGGGAACGGGTGAAATCACAGCACCAGGAAGAACACCACCCCCAATGCGATCAGCACTGCAAGGGTGGCAAGACGCCGATAAGCCAGGTTTGAGTTGCTGCTCACTTTGCATACCTTCGCATAGACTAGGATGCGAAAAGCCCAGGGAGTGGCCCTGGGCTTGAGGTACACTGCATGAGCATTGCACCGCCCAGGAAACCCTCAGCGCCGGTCAGGAATCACACCGCCACCGTGAACCACGAGGACGTCGTCGAGGTAGAGGTCGGGTGCCAGCAGGATGGCGTCTATGTGGATGCCGGCCCGAACGGTGCCGCCGAATGTGGAGTTGTCGCCGAAGGCCACGTGCACCGTGCCGTAGATCTTCTCGTCTTCAAGGATTATCCCGGTGAGGCGGGCCTTGTCGTTGGTGCCGATCCCGAGTTCGGCGACGTTTCGCGACTCCGGGGTCTTCAGCATGGCCTCGATGGGGGCAGCATCGACGCCCTCGAAAGCCACGGCGCGCCCTCCTTTGATGCGCACGAGCAGCGGGCCGTTGAGCTTGCCGAAGCCGGCCACGGAGCCGTCCACGTAGAGCTCGCCTTCGGCGGTCCCTTCCACCGGGGCGACGTAGGCTTCGCCCGAGGGCAGGTTGCCGGATTCCCCGGGGCTGAGGAACCGTCCGGTGCTGGGGATGGCCTTCCGCCCTGCGAGGCTCATGGTTAGATCGTGACCTTTGTACGAGATCCTGGCGGTGCTCGCACTGTCCACGAGTTCGGCGACGCGCATGGTGAGGGCGCTCACCTGCTCATAGTCGGCGGTCATGGCGCCTTCGTGGAGCATGTCCATGGTGACGCCGGGCATGGTGGCTATCCGCGCGCCGGCAGCGGCGGCGGCCTTTCGGGCCTGGGTGTGCGTGAGCGACTTGGTGGTCGGGCACAGCACCACGTTCGCTGCTGCCATAGCGGCGGCCACGGGGGCGGGAGGCTCCTCGCCGTTGACGGCCCTGGGGCTCATCACCATCATGGTGGCGTCTGAGCCGAGGGAGAGGGCGGCCTCAAAGATGGCGCGGCCGATCTCCTCGCGCTCGGTGTCGGTGACGACGAGGGTGGACTCGCCCTCGCGCAGGCCCATGCACCTGATCAATATGTTCTTGCATGCTTCGATCGCGTTCTGTTTCACTGTCCGACCCTCTCAGAGAAGTTCAGCCATGACCCTGGCGAAGATGGATCTTGCAAGTATCACCGGCTTGCCGGTGATCTCCGCGACTTCGGCCTTCATGCCCAGGGTGTAGCCCATGCAGTCCATGACGACGATGTCGGGGCTCCAGGCTTTGACGTTCCGGGCGGCTGCGGTGAGGGCGTCGGCGGCGCCGTAGGGGGATGCAGGCTCCACATGCACCGCCGAGGCCTGGGTCTGCGCGGACCACCTGGCGGCGGCCTGCGGCACCTGGTCGGCGTCGGGGGTGAAGACTGCGAGACGCAGTCCGGGAACCACGGCGGCGACGACGCCGGCGAGGACGGTCTGGGGCTTGACTATGAGCTTGTCGCACTTAAACGGCGGGAACTCGCCTGTGCAGAGCAGCCCGATGAGGTCGGCGCCCCTGTCTACAAGTTCAGTGACCCTATCCTGCATGCGCGCGAGTATGTGCTTCTCGGCGATCTTGACCTGGGTGCCGTCCTTCATCCTCGTGATGAGGACGTAGTCGCCGGGTTCGGGGTAGAGCTTGCGGACCTCGTCCAGGGTGAGGCCGTCGAGGGCGCCGCCCTCCATGACTTCGATGCCGTGCCCTATGATCTGGCGGATCTCAGGGACCACGTCGATCCTGGGCGACTGCCCGATGGTGATCAGGCCGAGTTTCTTCATTGCGGTCACCTCCTCACTGAGCCTGCGACCCGAGGGTCTTGAGGTGTTTCATCTCGCCGTAGAGCTTCACCAGGGTGGCGTACTCATCCTCATCGTAGAACCGGCACTTGCCCGCGCCGAATGCCTTGGCCGTCTCGATGACGAAGCGCACGCACTCCTCCACGTCCACCAGGTGGCTTGCGCCGGTGCCGCAGCCGGGCACGGGGGTTTGGGTGGTTATGGCCACGCCCACGACCGGGGCGGAGGTGGCTGTGGCGGGCTGGAGGATGCTGTTGATGTGATACACGCCGTTTCCGTAGGGCGTGATGTCCTGCATGGTGATGGGGAAGGTGACTGGCAGCTGCCCGGTGGTGATGCTCATGATGCCGAGGAGGTCTTCGCTGACGCGGAGGATCCAGCCGTCCTTCACCGTGGGCGATATGGCGAAACCGCGGTGGTTGATGATGCGGTTGCCCTTGGTGGTGTCGATGGAGAGGATGGCATCCATCGCGGGGTCAACCTCGTGCTTGTTCATGGCGGCCATGTCTACGGGTGAGCCCATGAAGGGCACGGGATCGTGCGGCTGGGTGGGCGCGTCGGGGCAGATGTGCGTGGCGCAGATGACGTCGCCCGGCAGCACGTCGCCGTCAGCGGCCATACGGGCAAGCTTCATGGCGACGGCCACGGCCGCGGCGGCGCCGTCGCCGTCGGAGACGAACCCTATCATCTCGGGGCGCGCGCCGATGCCACCAAGGCGGCCGATGACCCCCAGGGTCGGGGCGTCGCCGCCGCTGGATCTGCCTTTGGAGCCGGGGATAACGATCTTGACGAAGTCGGTGGAGCCCCGGGGCCCCTGGATAGTTGTGGATGTAACGTTCTCCGCGCCGAGGGCTTTGAGGGCGGCGACTACGTCGTCGCCGGTGACTTTGGCGCTGTCGAGAAGGGTGAATGCGTCAAGGGTAGCTTTGAAGCTCATGGTCAGCACCTCTCGCGTAGTGTTGGCTGTTGCGCGTGGTTGTGCGTTGTTATGCGTTGTGCGCTCAAGGTTCGCGCTCGGACTGGAACCTAGAACACGTAGCGGATTATCTCCTTGCCGGTGACCTGTTCCACCTGGACGTAAAGGGCCGGGTCCTTAACGCCGGCGCCGAGGCTGAGGTTGCCACGGTCCACCACGACCACGCAGACGTTTTGGCCTTCGCGAATCTCGGCGGACGACACGGGATGGCCAGTGACGGCGTCGACGGTTGCTATCAGGTCGGGGAAGGTGGCCAGGCGCTTGACGCCGGCTGGTTTGACCTGCTCCAGTGTCATGTACTCATTCCAGAATACCATCTCGAACGTGCCGCACTCGCCGACGACGGCGACGGAGCCCACGTCGAACCCGCCTGTGGTGGTGAGGTCCACGCGCGAGACCATGCCCCTGGCGGCGACTCGACCGCCGGCCGCTTTCGCTGCGGCCTCGGCGCCTGCGCCCTCGCCGTCCGGGGCCTCTAGGATGGCGCGGCCCACCTCAATGCACTTGCCTATGGCGCCCGGGGCGCCGTTTTGGCGCACGAACGAGGCTGTCACGGGGTTGCGGGCAACGGCCACCAGCCCGCCGGCCTGCACGGCCGCCTGGCGGATCATGGCTGACGCCTTCTCGATGCTGCCCCGGGCTACGGTTTCAAGGTAGGTGCCGCGCTCGGGGTCGCCGCCGACGCCGGTCTGAAGGGATACGTATCCAGGCACGGAGTGCAGGCCCATGGAGCCCATCACCCCGGTGGGGTGGGCGCGGCCGTTGCATGGGGCGTCGACGACAGGAAGGCCGAAGGCAGCAGCCTGTATCCAGCCGTTGACCGTCGCGGCTCCGCCGCACTCATTGGTGATGAAGCCGTACAGCTTGCCGTCGTAACGCTCCATGAGAAGCTCTACGGCCTTGAGGTAGTGGTATGGTTTGACGTACGCGTCCTTTGCTGCGGGGGCTCCCACGGCTGACATCGTGAGGAGCACGGCGTCGTCGGGCACGTCGTCGATGTCGACGAGGATGACGTCGCCCACGAGCAGCGCCGCCTCGCCGGCCTCCATGCCTTTGGCGGGCGCGCCGCCGCCTCCGCCGCCGTAGAAGCTTCCGCCTATGACTGCGCAACGAAGCGCGTCGCTATCAAGTTTGCGCCTGCTCAATGCGATTCACCTCCAAGATGGTTGGGCCTGGCCGATGTGCGGGTCGGGTGCGGGGGTGCTCAGTTCCGCGTCCACGCCGCCAGCTGCACCGCTTCAAGGGCGAGGAGCGCCTCGGACATGACCGGGTCGACCACCATGAGGCCGGTGGTCTTCGCGATGCGTCGCGCGGCGCCTATAGTCGACATGCCGGTGCATGCCAGCGCCACGGCGTCGATGCCGCGGGCTTTGAGCTCCTGGGCGGCCTCGTCCAGCGCGGCGGCCCCGGCGGGGGTCATCAGGTCAAGGGTGGTATGTACGCCCGGCGGCTGGACGTAAGCCACCAGGGCATCGCCCAGCACTGCGCGCATGGCCTCGGGGATGTCGGGGGTTATGCCCATGGCGCCCAACTTGTCGCCCAGCCCCCTGGCCACGGCGGCGCACGCGCGGCCGGCGCCTATCACCGGGATCCTCACCTGCCGGCGCGCCTCCTCGACTCCGGGGTCGCCTGCGCAGCTGACGATCACGGCATCGTATCCTTCCTTCTCGAACTCGGCCGCAAGGGCCGCCACCAGCGGGGCAGCCGAGCGCTCGGTGGCCTCGTTGTGAACCCCGGAGGGGTGGTCTGGGATGCATCTCGACGTAACCTGCAGAGATGGAAAGCGCTCCATTATGAGCCGCCCGTGCGTTTGGAGCAGCTGGGCGTCTTCAGTGGTGAGAACCCGGATCAATCCGATCCTCGGCATTCCGCTGCCCTCCTTTCTTAACGAACAGAGACGGACAGATACGTCAGCATCTGTCCATCTCTGTGAGACGTGGATTCAGGTTTCAGATGCTGCGCGGTTTGCCTTATATGAACGTCCTGATCAACGCGGTTACGAAGCCGTAGATGCCGTCGCCGGCGATGAGGCCTGCCTCGCGCACCTCCATGGGCTCGGTGCCGATGATCAGGCGCAGCACCACTGCGGCGAGCACGCCGATGCCGTAGATGGGGTTATTGATCAAGAGGCCCGTGGCGAACAGGATTCCGAGGGCCTTGCCGGACCCGCCCACAGCCTGCAGTATGGCACCGGGGATGGCCCAGAGCACCAGCTCCCTCACGATGGAGGGGTCTGCGCCGGCCCCGATGGTCGTGGCGAACACGCGGCTCACCGGAGGAAGCAGGTCGAGATCGAAGTGCATCCTCATGAACAGCAGCACGACTACGAGGGCCACGACTCCGCCGATGGCCTCGGCGATGAACTGCTGCTTGCGCCCGGCAATCTCGTAGTCCGGATCCTTGCCTTTGCCCCTGAGGATCCAGCCGGTCTTAAGGTCGTAGCCAAGGTCGGCAAGACACGGGCCGGTGGACGTGGTGTAGCCCGTGAGCAGCGCCAGCGGGGCCGCCGGTATCTTCAGGAACATGCCTATGGTGAGGAATATCACCGTGATGGCGAAGCCGGGGAACCAGCCGGAATGCATGGCCGACATTCCCACGAGAACCGTGGATATGAGCGCCGAGAAGGTGGCGTAGAGCAGCCACACTATGAGCTGGCCCACGGATACGGAGCTGATAATGCCGGAGATCAGCGCCAACGCCACAGCTCCCAGCAGGAACAGCACGCCTGACATGCCGAAGGCCCTGGGGATTTCGGTGGCGCTCACCGTGGTGCCCAGGGTTCCGGCTTCGCGCTCCGCGCTCTGCTCCCGGTAGCCCTTGATGATGATGTTCGCCGCCTGTATCAGGGATACGATGCCGGCGCCTATCATCACGCCGTGGGGGATGTAGGTGGCGCCGATGTTGACGCCGAACAGCTGAGTGCTGTAGCCCCTCACCACGAGGCCTATGCCCAGGGCGGCCATGGCGAAGATATTTGCGATGAACACGATGCCCACACCGGCCATGGGAAGGCCGAAGTGGGAGCCGACGGCGCCGACCACTATGCCTTCCAGGAGGCGGCGGGCGCGCTTTCCACCCTCGTCGCCGGCGATTATGGCCTCAGCCGTGGCCACGCCGGGCGGCCAGGCGCCGGACGCCGGGAACAGCGGAGTGTCGTACGTGCGCGCGACGAGATACATGTCCACCAGCATTCCGATGGCCGAGCCGATGGCCATGGGCACTATCAGTCTGGTCTCGCCCATCACCCAGAGGATACCCACCGACAGCAGCACGCAGTTGGCCGCGCCGAATCCGGCGGCGGAGGTCATGGTCTGGACGATGTTCTGCCTCTCCAGCGACCTGAACTTGCGCATGGCTTCCAGCGGCACCCTGGCGATGGCCATGGCGACCACTGCTCCTATGATGGAGGTGTTTGGCGTGATTCCTAGCTTGGAGATGATCTGCATGCAGATGGCGCCCGACAGAGCCGCCATAGCTACGCTTAGAATCAGCGTTTGCGGTTCCAGGGCGCTGACGTGAGCTGGCCGTTTGTCCGTCGCATTATTACCCACCAAATATCCCTCCCCCGTGTAGTATGGACTGGGTACTTTATCTGTTAATTCTCCCTTTGTCCGAACAATCCTATGTGCACGGAATACAAAAGGCAGGGTATTTCGTGGTGCATCCTGCACAGTTCAACGCTTTTCTCTGTTCTGGAGACTGGATGAGCCGAAGCGGTCAGTTGCGGGAAAGCTTCGATAGGATCATGGCTGCCACCGCCAGACGCAGCCTGAACTGGGTTTCGGGGTCGCGGATGTCGCAGTTGAGCGTGCGCTCGATCTGCCTGAGGCGGTAGTTGAGGGTGTTTCGGTGAATGAACATTCTGGCGGAGGCGGACTTCAGCTCGCCGCCGCACTCGAGGAAGGCCCGGAGGGTTTCAAGGAGGGGCCCTCCGTGGCGGTGGATGGGTCCGAGCTGCTCGTCGGCGAAGGCGGCCAGCGCGCGGGAGTCGAGCTGCTGGAGCATGAGGTAGGGGGCGAGGGAGGAGTAGGAGACGGCCCGGCCCGGTCCGTAAAGGGCGCGGCCCAGCTCCAGGGCGCGGCTGGCCTGGGCATAGGCGAGGGCGAGGGAGCCGGCGCCGGCGAACTGTTCGCTCATGCCTACGCTTGCGGGGGTGCCGGAGTCGAGGGAAGCCTCGATGATGCTCTCGGCGAAGGCGCAAGCATCATGGGTGATGCTGGGGCGAGCGCCGGTGACAATGTGCACGGCGTTGCCCTCGTAGTGAAAGTGGCTGATCCTGAGGCCACAGCGGCCGCGCTCGCTGCAGAGCCAGGAGCGCACGAGGTGCTCGTGGACGCTGGCGCAGTCGGCGCGTTGATGGGAGGCGATCATCACCACGTAGGGGCGGTCGAGGTCGATGCCGAGCATCCTGGCTTTCGCCGCGGTGGACTCGGCGCTGTGGTGCTCACCGCGCAGCACCTCGCCTAGGAAGTCGGACCTCAGCCGGGACTCCGTTTCGCGTATGGTGCGCAGCCTGAGCATCTCCAGACCGATGGCCACAGCCGCCTGCTTGGCCCAGGTTCGCTCTTCATCGTTGAGCGGCCCGGCCTCGCCGGACTCCACCAGGAGCGTGGCTTTGATGCCGCCGGCGCACATGACCGGAAACGCCTCCACCCCGGATTGCGGGCCGCGGGGCTGCGCGTCGTCGTCGGTTGTGGCGAGCACCTGCAAGTCATTGTCAATCACGTGCACGGTGCGGCCGAGCACCCGCCCGAGTTCGCGGATTACAGGGCACATGCCGGCGCCATCCAGGACGAGGCTGACCAGGCGGTCCTGGATCTCGGCAGTTCGATCCGCGGCTGAGGCGGCGTCTTTGAGCAGCGCGGCCACGAGGGGCTGCGTGATGTCGATGAAAGGCACGTCGGCCGGAACGTCGATCAGGGGCAGGCCGACCTCGTTCGCAGCGTCGATCATCTGCCGGGGCATCGTGCCCAGGAAGCGAGAGGACTTCACCGCCAGCGCCGCCGCGCCGTCGGCCGCAAGGTGCCTTACGAGCTGCACCTGGCCATGGGGGTCGTCCTTCACAGCGTAGGCGCATGTTATGACGAATTCGCGCGGCTTGATCCAGCCGGTGACATCAGGCACTTCGATAATGTCAACGCAGCTTATGGGCGCATCGAGGCCAGCCTCGCCAGCGACGAGAGTCGCGCGGCTCAGCGCACCTATGGAAAGGGCATCCCGAACAGTGATGATAGCGGATCACCTCCGGCCGGAGCTCTGCCCGGATGGACGGGCGGCAAGTTGGTTTCGTTGATTCTACATCGTCGCGGAAAGTCCCTGCTTGGTCCGTGAGAGCTCGTCGTGGCGGGCTGGCCGTGCGCGTCAAGTTGGCGCGGAAGAGCCGCACCGCGGGCCCAGCGAAACCGACCCGTCAGCGGGTCACTCCCCGCCGCCTCCTTGGGTAGGGGGCCGTCTTTCGTAACGAAATCGACATGATGGTCGCCGAAGATGGGTTTGGAGGCGCCGCGCAGCGATCTGCCGCTTTCGCGTTGGTGAGTGGCAACGCGCTGAGCTGGGCGTCTTCAAGTGGAAGGGAAAGGCTGACCTCCCGCGGCGCGGCGGGGAGTCGGCATCATGTCAACTATGCAGCAATGTATGGACTCGAAGCCCCGGTTTCGTCACGAATGGCCATGCGGTTTGTAACGTCCTCACCCGGGGGTAACTCACTCAGCCGTATGGAGGTGGCAATCATGGCTGACGAGTGCTGCGTCCCCGCTACCGATTTCGGCGGAAGCGTTGACGACCTCATTGCGATCCTGGATGAGCGCGGTTTCATCGTCCAGGAAGGCGAAATGCGCAATATCGACATCCTGAAGCTGTGCAGCGAAGGCCTGGTCGATCCGTGCATGGGCAACCATGCCGGCGCCCCACAGGGCGCCGGCGGTCCTCAGCTTTGCCGCAGCCTGAGGCGCCTGCCCGACCGGGCGGAGGATTGGGGCCGCGGCAAGCCGAACGTACCTTTACGCACCTTAATGTAACTGAACGCGCTCGAAGGGATCCCGCAGACAGGCAGACCCGCAGACACGCGCCGGAACAAGCATGCCTTCAAACCGATGGGAGGTAGGGAAGCGATGGACGCCACGGACATCGAGAAGATCAACAAGATCATCAGCGACAGAAGGGAGGCGAACCGATTCTTTCTGGAGAACTCGGCGGTATACAGGGCCTTCGTCAAGCTGGAGCAGACGACCTTCTCCGACGGAGCCCTGCCCAGGCGCCACAAGGAGCTCATAGCCATCGGCATCTCGATAGTGATCAACTGCGAGTCGTGCTTGGAGTGGCACATCCGCGAGGCCCTTCGCGCCGGCGCGTCGGAGCAGGAGGTGCTCGAGGCCATCGAGGTGGGAATCGAGATGGGTGGCGGCCCTGCTACCGTATCAGCACGATTCGCCCTGAAGGTTCTCAGGCATTACACCAGTGGAGACGCCCAGCTGCAACCATGACATCGCCCCCGGCGGCCAGGCCAGGCAGGAGCCCCGGGCGAAACGCAGAATAGCTGCCATCGATCCCACGTTATCGCACCGTTGGAGGTGTTCCGCCATGGGCAACACATGGCTTCCTAGACTCCTCGACATAGACCTGAGCTCGGGCAAAGTGTCCACGCTCAGATACTCTGAGGAACAGGTCCGACCCTATATCGGCGGGAGCGGGCTCGCCGCCTCGCTGCTGGCCGAAAGCACAGGGCCCGACACTGACCCGCTCTCAGAGTCCAACGTTCTCATCTACTCGCTAGGGCCCCTGGCTGGAACGATAGCCCCCACCTCCGGCCGGCACCACATCACCGCCAAGTCCCCGCAGACCGGCATCTTCGGCGAATCCGACGTCGGAGGCTACTTCGGACGAGCCCTGCGGCGGGCGGGTTTCGCGGGCCTCGTGATCCGCGGTAAAGCCCCGGGCCCGGCCTACATCCTGGTGGAGGACGCTGCTCGCTTCGACGATTCCCATGCCCACGAGGCAGTCCGCGTGCTCGACGCATCGTCACTCTGGGGCAAGGACGCGATCGCCGCCGACGAGGCGCTCAAGGCCAGGCACGGCAGCGATGTGGAGGTTTCGGTGATCGGCCAGGCCGGCGAGAGGCTGGCGAGGATAGCCGCCATCATGCATGACGGCAGAAGCAGCAGGGCAGCCGGGCGTTGCGGGCTAGGCGCGGTGATGGGGTCAAAGAACCTCAAGGCAGTGGTGGTGAGATCCACATCCAACCAGGTCCCCCTGCACGACCCGGAGGGTTTCAGAGAGTCGGTCCGAGCCGAGAATCGGCATCTGCCGGGCGGCGCAGCCAGGATGGGCCAGTATGGCACCGCCGGCGGCGTGGTGCATGCCGAGGAGATCGGCGACCTGCCCATCAAGAACTGGTTTCAGGGCGAGTTCAAGGAGGGCGCCCAGAAGCTCAGCGGCGTCGTCATGGCCGAGACGATACTAACCAAGAGGTTCGGCTGCGCCGCCTGCCCCATAAGGTGCGGCAGGGAAGTCGAGCTGAAATCGCCCCAGTATGGAGGCTACTGGGGAGCAGGTCCGGAATACGAGAGCCTGGGATCCCTGGGATCGATGCTCCTCGTAGACGACCTCGAGGCAGTGACCTACGCCGCTTACCTCTGCAACGCCTACGGGCTTGACACCATTTCCACTGGAGGCGTCATCGCGTTCGCCATAGAAGCTTTCGAGCGGGGCTATCTTGATGTTGCCGACTTCGACGGCCACGCGCCCGCCTGGGGCAGCGTCGACACCTTGTTCAGGTTGGTTACGATGATCGGCGAGCGACGTGGGATAGGCGAGATCCTAGGCAACGGCGTCAGAGCCGCCGCCGCGGCCCTGGGCATTCCCGCCGATGCTGACTTCGTGATACACGTCAAGGGCCTGGAGCTGCCGATGCACGATCCGCGGGCTTACAGCTCCCTTGCTGTGGGCTACGCCACGTCCAACAGGGGGGCCTGCCATCTGCAGGGCTTCAGCCATACGGTTGAGAGAGGCGTATCCATGCCCGAGTTCGGTTTCCCTGACGGGCTAGACCGCTTCGCCACCGCCGGCAAGGGCCGCCTGGTCGCCAAGATGCAGGACCTGATGTGCGTGTTCGACTCGGTGAAGCTCTGCAAGTTCCTTGTGGTGGCGGGGAGGCCCCGCCCGGCGACCATAGCCGACTGGGTAGCCAAAGCCACCGGCTGGGATATCGATGCGGAGGAGCTCATGGCCGCTGGAGAGCGGATCTACAACTTGAAGCGGCTCTACAACACCAGATGTGGCATCGCGAGGAAGGACGACACCCTCCCGAAGCGCATCACCACTCACAAACGAGGATCGGGCGGCGCTGCCGAGAACCTACCCGATCTCGAGGCGATGCTGGATGAGTACTACGCCGTCCGCGGCTGGACCAGCGACGGGATCCCGGAACAGGATACGCTCCACCGACTCGGGCTGGGCTGAGCACCGCGAACGCAGGAGGTTAGCGCGATCGGCGTGGCCGGCGGCCGCCGCGAGTCGCAAGCGGATCGCATAGGTGGAGAGTAAGGGTTCGGCGGGGCGGTCCTCATTCTTGAGCGGCAGTTCGCTTCAGAACCGACACAGACGGGTGGCATGGCGCGATCGGAACTACAAGAATGAGATTTTCGCCATCCCTCAGCGCCCTCGGCACCGCCGCACGCCGTCGGTGCCAGCCCCGGGCTCCACGGCCGCCAACCCACAGCGGTTGTAGCTGCTGTGATGATGACGGCGCTTCCGGGTCCAGTTGTGCTCGCGCCTTCGCCCACCCCCGCGCCATCAACGATGCTCATTCTCATCAGTCAGTCAGCATGTGTTCGCGCATCTGTGTCGGTTTCGCTGCAATCGGTCCCCAAGAACGAGGTCCTCACCGCGCCCATCGCCCACGCCCGCTCCGCCGACCAGCCACCGACCGGGCGCCGCCCCGTCCGCCCCCCAAACACACGTACTGCACCTCGCCGACTATCTCTACCGCAGGGATCACGCGGACCGACTATGCATATTCACGTATGAGACGCCCAGCTACAAGCCGGGTTTCGCCCCTGACCGTCGCCGGCACATCATGCGTAACAGCACTGGACCATCCTGGCCTCTCGAGAAAGGGAGATCCTAACATCGATTCCACTTGCCGCAAGTTACAGCCTTCACGTTCAAGTCGTTCTGAATTTCCTCAAGATGCGTGAAGGACTTCCAACACCGGCGCAGAATAACTATCGCAGAGAACTGAGATGCCGTCTCGCGGAGCGAAACGCACGGCTCCAATGGAGGTGTTCCGCCATGGGCGAGGTATGGTGCCCGAGGATGCTCGACATAGACCTGAGCTCGGGCAGAGTGTCAGTGGTGAGATTCAGGGAGGAGCAGGTTCGCCCTTACATCGGCGGAAGCGGGCTTGCCGCCCGCCTGCTGGCTGAGAACACCGGGGCCGACACCGACCCACTATCAGAGTCGAACGTGCTCATCTACTCACTGGGGCCCCTGACCGGAACCATAGCCCCCACCTCCGGGAGGCACCACATCACGGCCAAGTCTCCCCTCACTGGCATCTTCGGCGAAGCTGACGTCGGAGGCTACTTCGGCAGAGCCTTGAGGCGCGCAGGCTTCGAAGGTCTGATAATCCGCGGGAAAGCCGCGAGCCCGGCCTACATCATGGTGGAAGATGCCGCCACCCTCCACGATTCTGACGCCATCACCGCAGTGCGCGTGCTCGACGCCTCGGCGCTCTGGGGCAAGGACGCCATTTCCGCCGACGAGGCGATCAAAGCGGTCCACGGAAGCGACGTCGAGGTATCCGTGATCGGCCAGGCCGGCGAGGGGTTGGCGAAGATCGCCGCCATCATGCATGACGGCCGGAGCAGCAGGGCAGCAGGGCGCTGCGGGCTCGGTGCTGTGATGGGCTCCAAGAACCTCAAGGCTGTAGTGGTTAGGGCCACGCGCAACGAGGTGCCTCTTTATGATCCCGAGGGATTCCGGGAGTTGGTGCGGTCCGAGGTCAGGCATCTTCCTGGCGGCGCAGCCAGGATGGGCCAGTACGGCACCGCCGGCGGCATGGTCAATGCCGAGGAGATCGGCGATCTGCCCATCAAGAACTGGTTCCAGGGAGAGTTCAAGGAGGGCGCACAGAAGCTCAGCGGCGTCGTGATGGCTGAAACGATACTCACCAAGAGGTTCGGGTGCGCGGCCTGCCCCATAAGGTGCGGCCGCGAGGTGGAGCTCAAGTCGCCGCAGTACGGTGGCTACTGGGGAGCGGGCCCGGAGTACGAGAGCCTGGGTTCTCTAGGGTCGATGCTTCTCATCGACGATCTCGAGGCAGTCACCTACGCGGCCTACCTGTGCAACGCCTACGGGCTCGACACCATCTCCGCAGGAGGGGTCATCGCTTTCGCCATTGAGGCCTTCGAGCGCGGCTACCTGAGCGCCGCGGATTTCGACGGCCACGAGCCCGCCTGGGGCAGCGTTGACACGCTGCTCGCCTTGGTCAGGATGATGGGCGAGCGCCAGGGCATAGGTGAGGTGTTGGGCGACGGCGTCAGAGCCGCCGCCGCGGCCTTGGGTATCCCCGCCGACGCCGACTTCGTGATACACGTCAAGGGCCTGGAGCCGCCCATGCATGATCCGCGGGCCTACAACTCCCTAGCCGTCGGCTACGCCACATCCAACAGGGGTGCCTGCCATCTGCAGGGGTTCAGCCATCCAGTCGAGCGAGGCGTGCCCATGCCTGAGCTCGGCTTTCCAGAGCAGCTTGACCGCTTCGCCACCGCCGACAAGGGCAGGCTGGTGGCCAAGATGCAGGACCTTATGTGCGTGTTTGACTCGGCAAAGCTCTGCAAGTTCCTGGTGGTCGCAGGCAGACCCCGCCCGACGACCATAGCCGACTGGCTGGCCAAGGCCACCGGGTGGGACATCGACTTCGACGAGATGATGCTCGCCGGGGAGCGGATCTCCAACCTGAAGCGGATGTACAACGTCAGATGCGGCATCAGCCGCAAAGACGACACGCTCCCTAAGCGCATCGCGACGCACAAACGCGGTTCGGGCGGCGCTGCCGAAAACCTCCCCGATCTTGAGGCGATGTTGGACGACTACTACGCCGCCCGCGGTTGGACAAGTGATGGGATTCCGGAAAAACACACGCTTGATCGCTTGGGCGTCAAGTAGGTTTCGGGGGAGATCACGTGTCACTCACTGCCACCAGCCAAGGGGATCGGTACCACGTTCAAGGAGTTCAGCGCGCATTCAAGCTGCTTCGCATCCTCGCCGCCTCCAGGCGGCCCATGTCCCTCGCTGAGATCGCGAGGGAGTCGGGGCTTCACAAGAGCGTATGCCACCGGCTGCTGGTGACGATGGCGGACGAGGGCGCGATTGACCAGGTGGCCTCTGACGGGAAGTACCGGATAGGAGTGGGGCTGTTCGCGTTGGGTCAGGCCGCCACGGGCCAGATGCATCTGGCGTCAGCGGCGGCCAGCGTTGTTCGGGACTTGATGGAAAAGTGTGGAGAATCGGTATATCTCACAGTGGAGACTAACGGGGGCAGGTTATGCATCGCCAAGGCCGACAGTCCGCACGCCATCAGACACTACATACCCCTTGGCGAGGTGTTGCCGCTCAACGCAGGCGCCGGCGGGAAGGTGTTGCTTGCCGCCTACACCCGCGAGGAGTTTGATGCCTACATCGCCACGGAGAAAAACTTGGCCCAGGGTCCGAACGTGGAGCACGATCCTGAGGCCCTTTGGGAGGCTCTGGGGGAGGTGCGCCGACAGAACGTAGCTTGGTCGCTGCAGGAGAGAACTGAAGACGGTGCATCCATCGGCGTGCCCATCAGAGATCATACAGGAGCGGTGGTTGCTTCCCTGACCATCGCCGGGCCGGCCAGCAGGTTCACCAAGGAAGCGAAGGAGCAGTTCTACAAACACATCGTCGAAGCAGGAGACGAACTCAGCAGGCGCCTGGGCTTCGTGCCCGGGGTGGTTCCTGCAAGATGGGCTAGGGGACGCGCATGGTGACGGCAAGAGACGAAAAAGCACTGGTGGTCGACTTAGGCGGCAGTGGTCTGCGAGTTGGACTGGTTGATGCGTCAGGGAAGCTGACGCTCCTAGATCGCCAGCGGCTGCAGCTGGCGTACCCTGAGGGAAGCCCTGGGGCCGTGGAGTTCGCGCCCGGTATCGCTGATGCGGTGCGGCGCGCCATATGCCAGGCCTGCGCGCGCCTGGACGAGGCCGAACGCCGGTCCATCAGGGTCGTGGTCTGCACCAGCATGCGCGAGGGTTTCGTGCTCCTCGACTCCGACGGCGAGGTGCTCTACGCGGGGCCAAACGCCGATTACCGCGGCACCCGGGAGGCCGAGGAGCTGGAGCGACTGATCGGCCCTGAGCTTTACGAGGCAGGCGGGCAGTGGATCCGTCCGCCGGCAGGCGCCATTCATGCACCCTGTAGATTGCTGTGGTTCAAGCGTCACCAGCCGGAGAGGCTGGAGCGCGCTGCAGTCTTCATGATGCTCTCAGACTGGGTGGCGTCGCTCTTCTCAGACAAGTATGTCAGCGAGCCAACATGCGCCAGCTCCTCTGCGCTCTTTGACATATCCGAGCTCAAGTGGCGCGATGACTTCATCGAGGCCGCCGGCGCCACCCCGAGCCTGTTCCCTCCCATCGTCCCCACAGGTTCGGTCATCAGCAGGGTGAGCATGAAGCCCGACGGGCTCGCCAGCGCCTGCGGACTGAGCCCCGATACCCTGGTGGTGGCAGGCGGCGCCGACACGCAGCACAGCCTCTTGGGCTGCGGCGTTCTCGAGGTGACCCACGCGTGCATAGTGGCTGGCACCACCAGCCCCATCCAGATGGTGGTGGACCGCCCCCTCGTAGACCCCCTCGCCAACACCTGGACGAGCTGCCACGTCAAGCCTGGCACGTGGGTGCTGGAGAGCAACGCAGGCCGCACGGGGTTCGCGTACTCGTGGTTTGTGGATCTCCTGCACGAGTTCTTCCCGTCCATCGGTGCCGCCGAGATCTTCAAGCGCCTCGACGAGGTGGCGGCAACTTCTGCGCCGGGGGCCGGCGGGCTGGTCTTCGCGCTGGACCCCCACGTGATGGGCGACTCGGCCGCAGCCGGCGACTACCGTGGACTGATCCACGGCATCAGGACGTCCGGAGCGGGAAGAACCGGTGCCGCTGAGTTCGCCAGGGCTTTGATGGAGAACATGGCCTCCGCATACGCCCTCAACGTGCAGCAACTGCAGCGCGTGTGGGGAGGGCCGATCGCCTCCATCACAGTCAGCGGGGGAAGCACCCAGAGCCGCACTCAGCTGAAGGTGATATCAGAGGCGCTTGGCAGGCCCGTGCAAGCCGCGCGCCAGCGCGAAACGACGATGCTTGGCGCCGCCATCAGCGGCTTCGCAGCCTGCGGGGCGTACGACAGCCTGGACGCAGCGGTTCGCAGCATGAGAAGTGAAACAATCGAAGTACTTGGAGACTGTTCAAACACTGCAACGTACGCACAGCATCACCGCCGTTGGGAAGAGCTGAGACGGATGTCGGTGGAGCTGCTCACAAGGTCTTGAGGTGCATCAAATGTCGTCGCGGCCGTCGGCCAACAGATGGATACTCTTCGTACTCTGCGCAGTAGCATACTTCTTCTCAAACTTTCACCGCGTATCCAGTGCGGTGATCGCATCGGACCTGCAGGCCCAGTTCAACGCCTCGTCCTCGGTGTTGGGTGTGTTGTCATCCACCTATTTCTGGGCCTATGCCGGGCTGCAGCTGCCCATCGGCATCGCCACCGACAGGTACAGCCCGAGGCTGATCATGACGGTGGGGATGGCTCTGGCAGCCATCGGCTCGCTGGTATTCGGGCTCAGCAGCTCGCTGGGGGTGGCAGTGGCAGCCCGCACGCTGGCCGGCGCGGGCGTGGCGGCGGTCTACATCCCGTCTCTGAAGATCCTGGGCCAGGCCTTCGGAGAAGCCCATTTCCCCACGGTCACCGGCTTTCTCATAGCCGCCGGCAACCTCGGGTCGCTTTCGGCCACCAGCCCGTTTGCCCTCCTTGTTGGGGCCATCGGGTGGCGCTGGTCCTTCGTGGTGATCGCCGCCGTGTCGGCCATCATGGCCGGAGCCGCCTGGCACCTGATGCGCGGGCCGTGGGATGATCCGCGGCGGCAGATGGCCTCCGCGCAGGGCGCCGGTGACGCAAAGGCGGCATCCGGGCGCGGTCTCGGCCTGTTCCTGGCGTTGGGATTCGCGATGTTCGTGAAGTACGGGCCGCTCATGGGCTTCCAGGGGCTCTGGGGAGTGCCGTACCTCACCCAGGTCTACCAGATGACCAAGGTGCAGGCTGGCAACCTGCTGATGTGGATATCCATCGGATACATCGTCGGGGGGCCGTTCGTGGGCGTGCTGTCGGACAGGTTCGGCCTGACCTTAAGGTCGCTTCTGATCGGCACCAGCGTGCTGTATCTGGCGGCGTGGGGCCCGCTGGCGTTCATGACCGGCACGGCAGCTTCGGCACTGCTGTGCGCCACGTCCCTGGTCATGGGGATCACCGGGTCTGGGTCGGGAGTGGTGGCCCACGCGCTTTCCACCAGGTCGTCTGGGGCGGGCCATGAAGGCGGAGGCCTCGGCATAGTCAACGGCTTCTCCCTCCTGGGCGGAGCTGTGTTCCAGCCGCTCATGGGGTTCATGATAGACAGGTTCACTTCCGCCGGCCTCGCTCAAGTGGCGGCATATGCGCGAACGTTTCAGATGGTTTTCGTCGTCGTCATCGGCATGGTGTTGATCTCGCTGTTCATCCCAGAGCCGAAGGCGGGCAGCGCCGTGAATGGCGACAACAGCAGCAAGAGGAGCTCAGTTACGGAGGAGGCTAAAGAAATTGCTCTTTGAACAGCTTCGACTCGACGTGATCAGAGTCGGCATCGAGATGCTTGAGAAGGGTTTGACCATTGGAACGGGCGGCAACATCAGTGCGCGCTGCCCCGACGGCGAGCACTTCCTCATCACGCCCAGCGGGATGCCGTACCACACCCTCAAGCCTGAGGACATCGTCATGGTCAACCAGGCCACTGGCGAGATGGAAGGGCCGCGGAAGCCGTCCATCGAGATCCATCTCCACTGGAAGACCTACTTGGCCAGGCCCGACGTGGGCGGCATCGTGCACGTGCATTCGCCCATCGCCTCGGCGCTGGCGGCAGCCAGGAAGCCTCTGCCCGTGATCCTGGACGTGTGCGCGTTCAACTTCAGAGGACAGGTGGAAGTGGCTGAATACGGGATGTCCGGCTCGGTGGAGCTGGCCGAGAACGTCGTGAAGGCTCTGGGCCAGCGAAACGCCGTGCTCATGGCGAACCACGGCTCCCTCGCAGTGGGCAAGAACGTCGATGTGGCCCTTGACAGATGCGAGCTCCTGGAGAAGGCCAGCCATGCCTACCTGCTGTCGCAGCTGGTGGGCGGGGCCGTAGCCTTGAGCCAGGAGACCATCGACAGCCTCCTGAGCGGAGTGGGCAAGACGTACGGCCAGCAGCCCGCGCCTGGAGGGGACAAGAAGGCATGAAGGTCGTCGCCGTACTTGATGGCACACCCACTGCGGCCCAGATAGCCGAGGGCCTCGCGAAGCAGGCGGAGCTGAAACCTGGCCTGTTTGACCTGAAAGTCATCGAGGTTCAGCGCACCGGCACCAAGTTCCTGGGCGCAGACGCGGAGGGCGCGGAGATCCGGGAGTACGCGGGCACGCCTGAGCAGTTGATCCCGCACGTGGGTGATGCGGACGTTCTGGCGGTGCATATCGCCCCGGTATCGCGCAGCGTGATCGACGCCGCGCCGAACCTGAAGCTCATCGCCTGCGCCAGAGGCGGCCCCGTCAACGTCAACGTGGACTACGCGGCGAGCCGCGGCATCGCGGTGGTGTACACGCCTGGCAGGAACGCCGACGCCGTAGCCGACATCACCATAGGCATGATGATCGTGCAGGCCAGGTCGATGTTCAGGGCCGCGAACACCCTGAGGCATGACCCTGACCTGGCATGGAACAGGGAAGAGCGCAAGACCTATGTCGGCACTGAGCTGCCAGGCAAGACCCTGGGCCTGGTGGGCTTCGGCGCGGTGGGGCGCAAGGTGGTTCGCAGGGCCCTGGGCTTCGACATGCGGGTGCTAGTCTACGACCCGTACATCGACCCGCAGTCGATATCTGAGACCGGCGCCGAGCCGTGCGACCTCGACCGGCTTCTGGCGGAGTCGGACTTCGTCAGCCTGCACATGCGTCTCACTGAAGAGACCGAAAGCTTCGTGAACGCAGAGTTCCTGGCGAAGATGAAGCCCACGGCGTACCTCATCAACACCGCCCGCGGGGGCGTGGTGGACGAGCAGGCTCTGTACGAAGCTCTCACAAGCGGTGCTATCGCCGGTGCAGCGCTGGACGTGATGAGGGAGGAGCCGCCTTCAGCCGCCAATCCCCTGCTGAGTCTGGACAATGTTACGGTTCTCCCGCACATAGGAGGGCAAACCAGGGAGATAAACGCGAGGGGCGCTGCGATGATCGTCGAGGATGTGGTGGCCTTCGTAGAGGGCAGGCAGCCCTCGCGCGTCTTCCGACGCTGATCAATCACACTGGAGACTGAATCCCCAGGGGACGGTGGTGATGCTCAGGCTGTCTTTGATATTGGAGACTGAGTGGGATCGGTTGATCGAAGGAGCGCATCAGGATTCATCAGACTAAACCAAGTCAAGGAGGGTAACTCATGCGCAAGCTAACAACGATTGCGGTTGCGATTCTAGCCATTCTCGCTCTGGCCATCGGGCCGGTGGCGGCGCAGCAGAACCTCACCATAGGTGTGGCAGCGATCGGACTCGAACACCACTGGGACATCACGGCGTTCAACTCGGCAGTATCGAAGCTGAAGTCCATGGGAGTCACCGTGATAGGCCTTGACGGCGAGCGTCAGACTCAGAAGCACATCGCGAACCTGGAGACGCTCCTTCAGATGAAGCCGGACGCCATCATCATCGTGTTGGGCTACTCCGACATCATGGATCCCGTGATGGCGAAGATCAAGGACGCCGGCATACCGATAATCACCTGTGACTTCCCGACGCCCTACTCTGACTGCAACGTTGCGTCCAGCAACCAGCAGATGGGCAGCATGATCGCTGAGAAGCTGGCCGAGGACCTGGGCTATGAGGGCAACATCGTGTCGTTCTTCCGTCCGGGCAGCCCCATCGCGGAAGCTCGCCGCGCTGAACTTCAGAAGGTTCTTGACAAGTACCCTGGCCTGAAGATCGTGGCTGAGCAGCCCTATATCACCCCTGGAACGGTGCCGGATGCCATGGCGAAGATGGAGAGTCTGCTCATCGCCAATCCTCGCAAGGGCGACATTGACGCCGTCTGGTCGCTGTTCGACATGCCGGTGATCGGCGCCGCCATGGCCGTGGAGGCCGCCGGTAGGGCTGGCCAGATCGGGCTCTACGGCATCGATGGCGATCCTCAGGCCCTCGACCTGATCAAGCGCGGCGTTATGACCGCCACCATCATGCAGTCGCCGGATAAGATCGGCGAGATCGCCGCCGAGAGCGCCGTGAAGCTCGCTCAGGGCGAGTCGGTGCCCAAGGAGATCATGGTCGACGTGACCCTGATCACCATCGACAACGTTGATCAGTTCATCGGGAAGTAAGGCTTCCTGAACGTGAAGGCCGGCAGCCCTGGGCGGGGTGCCCCTCCCGGGGCTGCCGATACCCGAAGGGAGTAGGTCGTATGCCTTGTCTCTTGGAGATGACCGACATCCGAAAGGAGTTTCCCGGCGTTGTCGCACTGGACGGAGTCGACTTCCAGGTCGAGGCCGGAGAAGTACATGCCCTTCTCGGTGAGAATGGGGCCGGCAAGTCTACACTGATAAAGATCTTAGCGGGACTTTACACGCCAGACAGCGGCGAGATCATCTTCCATGGCGAGCGTCTGACCGGGATGACTCCCCAGAAAGTGCTGGCGCGCGGTATCGGCTTCATCCACCAGGAGCGGGTCCATATCCCGTATTTCACCGTGGGCCAGATGCTCTTCTTGGGCCACGAGCCACGCAAGAGCAACGGCCTAATCGACTGGCAGCGTCTGTACGAGGAGGCCGATGCAGCCCTGGCCAGCACGCTGGGCGCGCACATCGACTCCCGGCTGCCGATGCAGCACCTCAGCGTGTCGGAGATGCAGCTGGTCGACATCACGAAGATACTGATGACTGAGCCGTCGCTGATCGTGTTCGACGAGCCCACCGCTTCGCTCTCGGAAGAGGAGGTGGAGAGGCTCTTTGCGGTGATCCGCAACCTCAAGGAGCGCGGGGTGACGGTCATATACGTGTCTCACCGTCTGGACGAGATATTCAAGATCTGCGACAGGGCCACCGTGCTCAAGGATGGCAAGCGAGTCGGCACTGTAGACGTGAAGAAGTCGTCTCCAGACCAGATAGTCACCATGATGGTGGGCAGAAAGCTTGAGGAACAGTTCCCCAAGGTTGAGACGAAGATCGGCAAGCCGGTGCTGGAGGTGACGAACCTCACGCGGGGCAACGCCGTCCGCGACGTGAGCTTCACCGTCCGCGAAGGCGAGATCCTGGGCGTGTATGGGCTCGTGGGCGCAGGCCGCACTGAGACCATGAGGCTGGTCTTCGGCGCCGATCCCAAGGATGCAGGGACCATCAGAGTGGACGGCAGAGAGGTGGACATCAAGTCGCCCGGCGACGCCGTTCGGGCGGGAGTAGCCTTGGTGCCGGAGGACAGGCGCGGGCAGGGGGTTCTGGTGGACATGTCAGTTCGGGAGAACACCACCCTGGCTAGCCTGAAGAGCTTCTCCAGCAGGGGATTCCTGAAGCTGGGTTTCGAGGGGTCGGCCGTGGCGGGCTTCATAAAGCGCCTGGCCATCAGGACGCCCAGCTCAAGCCAGCTGGTCAGGTACCTGAGCGGCGGGAACCAGCAGAAGGTGGTCCTCGCGAAGTGGATGGCCAGCAAAGCGCGGGTGTTCATATTCGACCAGCCCACGATAGGTGTGGACGTCGGGGCAAAGGCTGAGATCTACAGGCTTATGGGGGACCTGGCGGCGGAAGGTGCCGCGGTTGTGCTGGTGTCATCCGAGATACCGGAGATCAGGGGGCTCTCAGATCGCGTTCTCGTGATGTACAAGGGAAGGATCAGCGCGGAGCTGAGCAGGGACGAAGCGACTGCAGAGAAGCTCCTCTTTTATGCCATGGGAGGAGGGGCTGTAGATGCGTAAGATGCCTGGCGGCACAAGCTCGAAGCTTTCCGGAGCGAAGTCGGCTCAGCTGCTGACGTTGGGCCTGTTCGCGGTGATGTGCGTCGTGTTCGCCTTCTTATCGCCGGTGTTCTTGACATCGGGCAACCTTCTTAACATAGCCAGGCAGACGGCGATGCTAGCGATCATGTGCTTCGGCATGGTGGTCGTGCTCATAGCCACAGGCGGAGAGGCCGACATGTCCATCGCGGGCGTCACGGGGTTTGCCTCGGGAGTGGTGGTGACCCTGCTCGCCAGAGGGGCGTCGACGTTCGTCGCCATCGTTGCGGCGCTGGCAGCGGGGACGGCCTCTGGACTCCTCAACGGGATGCTGGTGACGAAGATCGGCCTCCTGCCGTTCCTCGCCACCTTGGCCACATCGAACATGGCCCAAGGGCTTGAGCAGGTTCTCACCAAGGGCACGGCCGTCGCGTTCTCGGATCCGTTCATCGCGCACCTGGCAAACGGTGACACTCTGGGCATCCCGACATCGTTGTTCCTTGTGCTCGGCGTCTTCCTGGTCTTCTACGTGGTGTTGGATCATACCGGGATCGGCCGTCGGCTCTACGCTGTGGGCGGAAACCCACAGGTGGCCAGGATGGCAGGTGTGGACGTTGACATGTACAAGACCATGGCCTTCGTCGTGGCCGGGCTCTGCTCGGGCATTGCAGGCATCGTGTTGATGGGAAGACTGTCGGGCCTGACTCCGCTGGCTGCAACCCACATGCACCTCGACGTTCTGCTCGCCGGGTACGTGTCAACGGTGCTGTCGACGGTGGGAGCTCCGGGGATCTTCGGAGCCCTGTTCGGTGCCGTCCTGGTGGGAACCCTCACCAACGGCCTGGCCGTGATCCGGGTGCCGACGTTCTACGTGAACCTGGTAAAGGGCTTGCTGATTATCGTGGTCGTTGCTGCGAACGCCATCCAGAGGCGTCGCCGCAGGTCCGCTTGAGGAAGGAGTGGTTGCAGTGGATGCCAAGACTCCAGTAGCCGACCAGCTCATCGGAAAGCAGCAGCGGTCGATGAGACTCTGGATGTTCGTGTCGAGGTACGGCACGTTAGCCGCATTCCTGGTGATGGCGATAGTGCTGAGCTTCGTGGCGCCAGGATTCCTGACGATGTTCAACATTCTCACCATCCTCAGGCAGATCAGCGTGCTGGGCATCATGGGCCTTGGGATGACCTTGGTGATGGCGGGAGGCGGCATAGACCTGTCCATCGGTGAGGCGGCGGATGTCGGAGGACTAGTTTGCGTGGCATTGCTCGCTCAAGGATGGGGCGCCGGCCCTGCGGTTCTCGCCGGGCTGGCGGGTGGGGCAGCTATGGGCATGCTCAACGCCACCCTGATCGCTGGCATTGGGATCGCTCCTTTCCTGGCTACCCTCGGAGTGCACTCCATGGTGAGGAGCCTTGAAATGGCCTTCACCAGGGGCGGGCTGCCTATCTACCTCAACCGGGCAATGCCGCGCCCTCTCATATTCCTAGGACGGGGGCTTGTGGGGCCTATTCCAACGCAAGTCATCGTCCTGGCGGTTCTTGCTCTGGCGTACTACGTCATCTACCACAGGGTCACTCTTGGTCGGTACGTAACCGCTGTCGGCCTCAACCGTGAGGCTGCAAGGCTGTCGGGCGTCAGCGTTAACAAGGTGACTGCCACCACCTACGTGCTGGCCAGCGCCACCGCGGCGCTCGCCGGCGTGATACTGGCGGCGAGGGTATCGTCGGGCCAGCCTCTGGCAGGCGGGGCATACCTGCTCGACACCATAGCCGCGGTGTTCATGGGGCGCACGATATCGGCCGAAGGCCGGCCCAACGTGCTCGGAACGCTGGTCGGAGCGGCCTTCCTGGGCACGGTGGTCAACGGCATGACGCTCCTGAACGTCGTGTTCTACATGCAGACGTTCATCAAGGGCGCGTTGCTGTTGGGCGTGCTGGCGTTGGCTTCGTTCGCTAGGACGAAGAGAGGGTAGTGAAATAGGTTCAGAGACGTTCAGGCCGATCGGCGAAGCGCCGGTCGGCCTGACGTGTTCCTAATATGGCTAGTAGCAGCCTACGCCAGAAGTTGGCCTTTGCCCCGATGTAGAATACGGTTGCCGACGTGGAGTATGCGGGATACCCGGGGTACGTCACGGGATCGGGTTCGACCTGGGTGCTCATGTACTGGAACCCGCCGGTTATTTCGACCGCCGGGATCACCCGGAACGATGCCGCAAGTCCGGCATCGAACGAGAGAGCTTTACTGAGGTCGATCAGCAGCTCATCCCAGACATCGTGGACGTAATCGCTGTAATCGGGAGAATAGCTGATGCTCTCCCAATGGTCGGTCGCTGCTAGGAACGGCGACACCCCTAGCGAGGCCCCTATCGATATCCTCTCGCCTACGGACGCATTCGCCTCAGCGCCAAGTCTGAGCCCCAGAGTTTGGATGCCGTAGCCGAGGCCCGTGAAGCCACCCTCTGCAGCGTAACGATAACCAGCGGTGATTCGGGAGTTTCTGAAGCCTACTGAGGGACCGGCCAGGATCGGTCCGATGTTGAATAGGTAGGACACATCCGCACCGAAATCACTCACGAGACCGTACGTCGTCTCGTCTGACGTCGGCTCACCCCACCAATCCGCGTCCACCTCGCCCTCACCAACGCCCCAGGCGGTTGCGTAAGCCTTGAGTTTCCACGGTCCTTTCGCAGCGCCCATCGACAAACGCATTGGCGGTGCTGCAGCGCTGGAGTCGTAGATCACTTCCTCCTCTGGATCACTGTAAAGGTCGGTTATCGAGAACTTGTAGTTCCCCATTTAATAGAGTGCACCCACGTCGAATCTCCAGTCGGTAGCACTCGCCGCGCCTGCGAAAGCTATGACGAACGCTAGGGTAACGAATACGAACAGCCTCTTCTTCACGGGAGTCCTCCTTTCATGCCGTGCGGCAATGTAATGGTGGAGTGTTCTATATCTATTCACCTTTCCTCTTGTCTTCGGTGAAAAAGTCTCGCATCGCTTCCAGCATCTTCGGCACTCCTACGCTTGCTTTCTCTTTGATGAAGATGACTTCTCTCCAGGTGGGGACGCTGACATCCTTGGGATCCACCACGAAGATGGGGGCGGTCGGCGGCACATACTGAACCAGCGCAGCGGCAGGGTATACCACCAGGGAGCTGCCTACCACGGCGAACACATCTGCGGTCTGGACGATCTGGGCAGCCAAAGGCATTGCTGGCACGTCTTCTCCGAACCACACGATGTGCGGCCGGAGTTGCGAACCGAGTTCGCACCTGTCCCCGAGGTTCAACTCAGTGCCTTCTATGTCGTAGATCAAGCTGGGATCAGCAGTGGAGCGCGCCTTCTTCAGCTCGCCGTGGAGATGAAGCACCTTGGTGCTGCCTGCGCGTTCGTGCAGGTCGTCTATGTTCTGGGTGATGATGCGGACGTCGAATGTTTCTTCTGCTCTGGCAAGCGCTATGTGGGCGGCATTAGGCTGTGCCTTGTGAAGCTCCCGTCTTCGCTGGTTGTAGAACTCCAGGACTAGGCCAGGGTTTCGCTGCCACCCTTCCGGAGTGGCCACATCCTCGATCCGATGGTCGTGCCACAGTCCGTCTGAATCGCGAAAGGTCCTGATTCCGCTTTCCGCGCTGATGCCGGCGCCCGTGAGCACAACGAGCCTTTTCATGGAGTGAACACCGTTCCCTTCCGTTCTGTCCGTCCATCTACTATCATAGCAGGAATGCCAGGACGTGGGCGCAGCAGGCGATGGTGGGGGAGAGGGAGGGGTCTGTCAGAGCTGTTTCGATCCGTCCATCACTGGATTCTCGTTGATATTATTGGAAATTGCTGTAACGCAGCTTTGACAACTCCTATGCGCTTGATGTATAGTCTCTGTGTAGTAGGTTCGCCGAAGCTCTACGCAAGCTGCACGGCGGTCCTGCGGGGGCTCATAAACATCCTAAGCTTGGCTTTCGGTAGCATTCGAGGCCTGTACGAGCGATCATGGCGTAGAGTGCGTCAATGCGCGCCTGAGAGGCGGCTCATGTCGTCTTCCTTGTCCCGTTGCGCAAGCAACTCGTCGTCAATGCCAGGTCATTCTGACCGCTGGCTCCTGTGTGTCCCCCAATAGTTTCCTAGCGCACGATCACGTGTGATGGTGTTGCCATGCGCAGACCGCCTCGTAACCCGATGGTCTGGGCGTGGTGACCGACTACTCCAGAGCAGAGGAGGCGAGTGTCGGCACATGATCGTATTCGAGAACGTCACTAAGATATATCCCGGTGGAACCAAGGCAGTAGATGGATTGAACCTGCACATAAGGAAGGGCGAACTTGTAGTCCTCATCGGCCCCAGCGGTTGCGGCAAGACCACCACCCTGGAGATGATCAACAGGCTTGAGGAGCCCACAGAGGGCACCATATACGTGAACGGCAATGATACCAGCAAGATCAGCGTGGTGGAGCTCAGGCGCAACATCGGTTACGTCATACAGAACATCGGCCTGCTGCCGCACTTCCGCATAAGCAGCAACATAGGGCTTGTGCCGAGTCTTCTGAAGTGGCCCAAGCAGCGTATCGACGCGCGCGTGCGCGAGCTTCTTGAGATGGTTGGGATGGACCCCGAAGTCTACGCCAACAGGTACCCGAGGGAGCTCAGCGGCGGCCAGCAGCAGCGGATAGGCGTCCTGCGCGCCCTGGCGGCGGAGCCCGAGATCATCCTCATGGATGAGCCCTTCGGCGCCCTGGACCCGGTGACGCGCGAAAACCTCCAGGACGAGCTCAAGAAGCTGCAGGCGCGGTTGAAGAAGACTATCGTCTTCGTCACCCACGACATGGACGAGGCGCTGAAGCTGGGCGACAGGGTAGTGATCATGAAGGACGGCAAGGTCGTTCAGGCCGACACCCCTGAGATGCTGCTCAGGAAGCCGGCCGACGACTTCGTCAGGCAGTTCATCGGGCGTGAGCGCCTTGCCGTGAAGGCCGACGGCCTCACCGTGGACGACGTGGCCATCAAGACCCCAGTCACCGCGCCGCCCCACATGGGCCTGGCCCAGGCCACCCGTTTGATGCAGAGGAAGCACGTCGACACCCTGATGGTGGTCGACGATGACGGGAAGTTCGTGGGAATCGCCAGCGCCCGGGAGATCGAAGCCCTGAAGCGCCGCCCCGACAGTCTCGCGGAAGTCGTCCAGAAGGACGTCGCCACGGTGATGCAGGGGTCATCCGCCAAGCAGGCGTTCGAGATGCTGTTCATCGCCAAGGTGGGAGTCGTGCCGGTGATCGACGGCGCCGGCAGGCTGCACGGCATCGTCACCAGGGGAAGCCTCGCCGAGATGCTCTACCAGGCGCTGTGGGATTCCAACGGTGACGGCGAGGCAGCCGGCAACAGCCGAAGCAACGGCGCAAACGGCCAGCCGCCCGCGCCCCCGACACCCTTGTCCCCGGCGCAGCCCCCAACAGCGCCTGCCGGGCCAGCAAGCCAGTAAGGAGGTGTAGAGCGGATGTCTCTATTCACGCAGTTCTGGCAGTATGTCTCAACTCACCCCGACCAGATCCTCACCGCCATCCGGGAACACATCTTGCTCCTGGTGGCCGTGCCTGTGGGATTGGCCATCCTGGTGGCAGTGCCTCTGGGGATCCTTTGCACCCGGTACCGCGTGCTCGAGTCCCTCCTTCTGGGCGCCGCCGGCGTGATGCAGACCATCCCCAGCCTGGCGTTGCTGTCCTTCCTGGTCATGTCGGGCTTGGGCATTGGGTTCCGACCGGCCATCGTCGCCATATTCCTTTATGCCATTCTTCCGATTCTTCGGAACACTTATACCGGCATCAAGTCAGTGGACCCGTCGATCAAGAAGGCCGCCAAGGGCATGGGCATGACCGACATGCAGTGCCTCATGCTGGTGGAGCTTCCCATGGCGGTGCCCGTTATCCTGGCAGGCATCAGAACCTCTGCCACTATGTCAATTGGCACGGCTACCCTGGCCGCGTTCGTCGGCGGGGGAGGTCTGGGCAACCTGATCGTGACCGGTTTGAGAATGCTGAGAGACCACATCATCCTGGCCGGAGCGCTGCCTGCAGCGCTGATGGCCATCACCCTCGATGCGTTGCTGAGCAGACTGGAGAAGGCGCTCACCCCCAGAGGGCTGAGGCTGGGCAAGTGATCCGGCCGCCCAGGGGCCCAGGGCACCAGCTGCCCCAGGGCGGAGCGACAGAGCAGCCCTGCGCCCCGGCCCCAACCGGGCGCCAACCCGCAACAACAAGCGAAGAAGGAGGTAATGCAATGAACCTGAGAGGTAGAACACTGACGACTCTGATGGCGCTGGCACTGGTGGCGCTGATAGCCGTATCGGGTGTCGGCGCACAGGCTAAGAAGCAGATAACCTTCGCGTCCCGCGACTTCGTCGAAACCGCCATAATCGCGGAGATCGTGAAGCGCCTCGTCGAGGAGAAGACTGACATCGAAGTCAGGCACCTGCCGAACATCGAGTTCAGGGTCACCGTTGCCGCCATGCAGACCGGCGACATCGACGCCTACTCGTCCTACTCGGGCAGCCAGTTCACCACAGTGCTGGGCCAGGAAGTCACGGAAGAGTGGCGCGATCCCAAGAAGGTGCTGGAATACTGCAAGGTCGAGATGGACCGCCGCTTCAACATGAAGCTCTTCGATCCGCTGGGCTTCGACAACACCTACGCGATCGCCGTGCGGCGCGACTTCGCTGAGAAGCATAACCTGGAGAAGGTATCCGACCTGGTACCGCTGGCGCCGAACCTCACGATAGCCACTGACGCCGACTTCCTGCACAGGGAAGAGGTCATGAGCTTCACCAACTTCACCAGGACGTACGGCCTCAAGTTCAAGAAGGCCGTGGCGATGACGTACGGCCTGATGTACAGGGCTGCCTACGTGGGCGATGTCGACGTGATCATGGCCTATTCGTCCGACGGGCGCATCGCTGCAATGGACCTCAAGCTCCTCGAAGACGATCTGCAGTTCTTCCCGCCGTACGACGCCATCCTCATCGTGCGCAACGAGACCCTGGCCAAGTACCCCGAGCTCGAGCCGGTGCTGAACCTGCTCACCGGGCGCATCGACCAGGAGGCCATCCAGAGGATGAACGCCCGAGCCGACGTCGAAGGCCACGACCTCAAGGTCATCGCCGAAGACTTCCTCAAGGAGCAAGGGCTCATATAGGTCCAACGCTCAATCCGAATCCCGGGCCCTTCGGTCCCGCCACACCACGTGCGCGGCCGAAGGGCCTTTCCCTCTGCCATTCACAAGGAGCCCCAACAAGTGCTAAAGTAAGAAAAAGCCCGTCCCCGTTGCCGAACTCGGCCGTAGTCGGGAGCAAGAACGACGAAAGCTGGAGGATGCAATGTCAATCGAGAGAGTCAGAGAGTACTTCCGCGCCAGAGGCCTCGCCCACCGAATTCTCGAGTTCGACGTCTCAAGCGCCACCGTGGAGCTTGCCGCCCAGGCCGTGGGCTGCGAGGGCAAGCGGATCGCGAAAACCCTCTCATTCCGCGTGGGTGACAGGGTCATCCTGATCGTGACCGCCGGCGACGCCCGCATCGACAATCAGAAGTACAAAGCCCATTTCGGCACCAAAGCCAGAATGCTATCCCCTGAAGACGCCGAGCTGCTCATCGGCCACCCGGTGGGCGGGGTGTGCCCCTTTGCAGTGAAACCCGGAGTCGAAGTCTACCTAGACCAGAGCCTCCGCCGCTTCGAGACCGTCTTTCCCGCATGCGGCAGCGCCAACAGCGCCATCGAGCTCACCCCAGACGAACTCGAACAACACTCCAACGCCCTCGGCTGGATCGACGTGTGCAAGGACTGGGAATAGTCCCCCATGGCTACGCTGCGCTATCGCGGCCGCACCGACGGATAGTCATCCCGACGGACTAGCTCACCGGATGAGGACGTTACAATCGGACCACGTTATGTTAACGAAATCGAATTTCGTGGCCATACATAGTTGGATAATCAACACAAAGCCGGTTTCGCGGCCGCTATCGCCGGAGCCAGTTGTTGGTGTTTGCTGGAGACGCCCAGCTAGGCGCCTTGAGCCGATCTGCCGCCTGCGCCGCCCTGCCACTCTCGACAGAGCATTATCTCGATTTCATTACAGAAGACCGGACCCAAGCTCAGAATCGTTACGAAACGCCGGTCATTCTGCAATGTTCCCACCCGTTCGAGTTAGCCCTCAAGGTGATGAAAGGGCCGCCGCTACCGCGCCAGACAACCTAGGGCGACCTTTCCGCCCCTGAAACGCGTTCGAGCCTCAAGCAGGCTCGGTCCGAACGATGATGGAGGAGGTCACAGTTGTGGATGCAACGTCCAAGTCGGGTGACACAGCTCAGAGCACCACCGCGCAACCGTCGCCTCCAGCCCCCGCTCTGCGCCTCGACGCCTGCCAGGAGGAGTTCGTGTCGTTCCAGTCCGGCTGCGCGCTTCTCCAGGCGCCGGTTTTTCAGAGACTTCGGGACTGGAGTTCGACACTGTGTTCGTGGCAGGACTGTCCCAACACGAGTTCCCTTCGTACCGGTCCATTGCGGATAGGGGAGAGGATGGTGCCAAAGAAGAGCTCAGGTTGTTCTACGTCGCCGTGACTCGGGCCCGCAACTCGCTGATCCTCACGGGCCACGCTCGCAGCGATCACGGAAAGGTACGCCAGCCGAGCGAGTATTTCTGTCTCATTGGAGACAATTGGGTCGAAGTCGACTCGCGGGCCATCACCCGTGCGTGCCGCCGCTGAGCAGCCCGACGAGCCCAGGTAGCTACCCCGCCTAGAACAGACGCCACTTCGCCCGCCGCCCCCGCGGCGCCCTCGCCGGCGGCACCTCCAACGGCCGCCCCTCCAGCATCGCCGCTGCATTGTTCCGAAACAGCGCGCGCACCCGCGCCTCTCCCAACCGCTCGCGCGCCGCTTCCACCGCCGCCGGCACCACGTCCCGGTAGACCCACGGCCCGTGCGCGTCCGACGCGAAGAAGTGGCACATGTCGTGCTCGATGATCCGCCACGCTGCCGCCTCAGCTATCGGCCCATACTGCCCCACCAAACTCCCGGCCTCCAGCTGCACCAAACATCCCATCTCAATCAACTCGAACAACAAGTCCAATCTTTGCGACAGCTCATGGTTCCTCTCCGGATGCGCCAGCACCGGCACGAACCCCCTAGCCACGATGTCGAACAGCACGTCCTTCGTCCACTCGGGCACCGTCAGCATGGGCAGCTCCACAAGCACGTGCCGCTTTGGCCGTCTCGCGGCGTCTCCTTCTGGCGCCTCGCTGCCCCCGGCCCCGCCACCTTGGCCGTTCGTCTCACCGGCCCGCGCCCCGCAACCCCCCAACACCGGCAACACCCCGCCAGCCACCATCTCCCCGACCCCCACATCCAGGTAAACCTCGCCCCCAGGCAGCACGGCCACGCCCACAACCCCGGCCTCCTCCGTCGCCCTCCGGAGCTCCTCAACCCGCCGGGCCACCTCCTCGCTCCTTGCTTTCCGCCAGTACACCCCGCAGTGAGGCGTGGCCACCACAACCTCCACTCCAGCCTCGCCCGCGGCCCGCAGTATCTCAACGGCCATCCTCATACTCTGCGCCCCATCATCCAGGCCCCACAACACGTGCGAGTGAATGTCCACCATGCCGAGCCGCTCCATGCTAGCCCCCCATCCCGGTTCCCCATCCTGGTCCCGCATACATGCGCCCTCACCGCGGCGCACCGTAAAGATATCTCCATTTTCTGCGCCGTTTCCACCTAGTGCCAGAGGAATCGAGCCATACCAGTAGAATCCATGTTATATCGACCTTAGTCGCGCCATATGCCCGCAGTTTACAATCAGTATCATAACACTTCGACCCACGCCCGTCACAATCGCCTTGGCAACCACGACCGAATAAAGGGAGTTGCAACCAGTGATTAAGCTGCCAAGCTTATCAACGAGATCGCGCTCCGACACCCGTCAGCTAAACCCTGAACACGCCCTGGTATCGCTGCACCACCCCCGCTCCGCCGCCAGCGAGGCGTACCGCATGCTGCGCACCAACATCCACTTCTCCGCAGGCGGGGACGAGCTCAAAGTGATCCAGGTCACCTCCGCCTTCCCGGGCGAAGGCAAGAGCCTTACTGCCTCGAACCTCGCCATCACCTTCGCACAGGCCGGCAGCAACGTCGTGCTGGTCGACGCCGACATGCGCCGCAGCAACACCCACAAGCAATTCGAACTCCCAGCCTCCCCCGGCCTGTCCGAAGCCATAGTCACCGGTAACATCGAAGCCTCCATCAAGCCCGGCCCCATCGAGGGCCTGAGCATCGTAACCGCAGGCACGGAACCGCCCAACCCCTCGGAGCTCCTTCACAGTACGCGAACCGACGCCATCATCGACCATCTCCGCCAGCGCTTCGACCTGGTCATCATCGACACCACGCCGGTCCTCGCCGTCGCCGACGCCGTCACGTTGGCGCCCAAAGTCGACGGCGTGCTCGTGGTCGTCAACGTCGACATGACCGACCGCCCCGCCAACCAGCGGGCCGTCGAGGCCCTGCGCTCCGTCAAAGCCCGCGTCCTGGGCGTGGTCATCACCGGCATCAAGCGGAGCCGCTCCG
>ERZ773359.1341-NODE-1341-length-34459-cov-12.292321_pt1 | contig 34459 bp, 28 predicted proteins | sample MGYA00374955_ERZ773359 | MGnify/ENA primary metagenome ERZ773359 (study PRJEB29098, sample SAMN04486028) | biogas fermenter metagenome | study: EMG produced TPA metagenomics assembly of the Biogas fermentation microbial communities from Germany - Plant 4 DNA1...
GATACTCTTTTCTTTTATTTGTTTGTTTTTTCCCAGAGTAATTTTACACTAACTTAAGTGTCTAAAAGCTTGTCAGCATAATAAGCAAGTGATATTATAAACTTATACTGATTTAAGAATATAAAGACCGGGGGTCTGTATTTGAGAAAATATATTGTAAGGACTTATCCGATAGTTATAGTGATTTGCTTGTTATTATTATCCATATTGAACGGGTGTGCATTTGGTGACAAGGAAAAAGAACACAGTAAGAATGTGTTTGCCCTCAACACATGGATAAATATCAGGATATATGCAGGACGGGAAGGCCCGAAAATATTAGACAGGGCTGTACAAAGAATTGACGAGATAGAAAGGCGTATGAGCATCACCATTGAGGACAGTGATGTAAGCCGTATAAACAGCAATGCCGGTATACAACCGGTTAAAGTTCATGATGATACATTTAAAGTTATAGAGAAGGCATTGGAGTACAGCAGATTGTCCGAAGGTACTTTTGATATCACCATATATCCGATTGTGCAGCTATGGGGGATTACATCAGAACACCCCAGGGTACCCAGTGATGAAGAGATCCGGGAGAGATTAAGACTTGTTGATTACCGGAAAGTTGTATTGAATAAGGAAGAAGGTACGGTATACCTGCAGGAAAAGGGTATGGGCATAGATCTGGGAGCTATCGCGAAGGGCTATGCTGCTGATGAAGTGGTGAGAGTCTTAAAGCAAGCAGGAGTAAAGCATGCCCTCATTAATATGGGGGGCAATGTAATTGTATTGGGTAAAAAGCCCAATGATCAGCCGTGGAGGATAGGAATACAGGATCCCAGATCCGATGGTGTGCGGCGTCACATCGCTGTTGTTGAGGCAGTAAACGAAAGCGTGGTAAGCTCCGGTGATTACGAGCGTTATATTGAAGATGTTTACAAAAAAACGGGAGTGAGATATCACCATATATTTGATACATCTACCGGATATCCGGCCGACAGCGGGCTTATGGCAACTACGGTAGTTGCTGAGAATTCAATAGATGCGGATGCATTGTCTACGATTGTTTTTGTAATGGGAGCAGATAAAGGCCTGGATATTGTTGAACAGTTAGGGAATTCAGAAGCCATGGCTGTTACTGTTGATAAAAAGATATATACTTCCAGGGGATTTGATAAACGGTTGACCGTGACGGATGAGGAGTATGAGATAATGCCATGAAGATTTCCATAAAAATTGGGGACATATTTGTATACGCTTTTGCCGTTGTTTTAATAATAATCAGCCTTACAGGTATGTATTTGATGGGGCTAAATAACGATAAACGCAGTGTGGTAATTGAAGTAGACAAGAGTGACAGCTATTCCATCGAGATACGTGAAGGAATGGAACCCGTTGAACTTCGTGTTGATGCTGGCGGTGGACGTTATAATACCGTGGTAATAACCTATGAGGAAGTGAGGATAGAGGAAGCTAACTGTCCGGATCAGCTGTGTGTAAAAACGGGGGCTATCCGCTCGCCCGGACAGGCTATAGTGTGTTTACCCCATAAGGTCACTGTCACGATAACCGGTGTTGATGAGAGACAGTCTGATATTGATGACATTGCACATTAGGGAGATAGAAGATATGGGTAGAGTTAGGGATATGGTTATACTTGGACTGATCATTTCTCAGGCTTTGGTCTTGCATTTGCTGGAGGGCTTTATGCCTGTGCTGGCCCCCGGTATGAAACTGGGACTGGCAAACATAATGACTCTGGTTACACTGGCGATTTATGGATTTAAAGAGGCCATAATTGTTGTTAGTATCCGTTCAGTATTAGGTTCGCTGCTTGGCGGCAGCGTTACTGCCATTTTATATAGTCTTGCCGGAGGGATTCTGAGCTGTCTGGTAATGGGGGGCTTGTACTATAAATACCGTCCGTATTTCAGCATAATGGGCATTAGTACTGCCGGTGCTATATTTCATAATATCGGACAGCTTTTGATGGCATCATGGATGTTTGGCAGTGTAGGAATACTGTTTTCCTATCTGCCTCTTCTGACGGTTACGGCTCTGGGTACAGGTTTTTTCGTTGGTTTGGCTTCCAGGTACATGATAAAATACCTGCAACACAGATGGTTTGCATGTGAAAGGGGATAATCAATTGTTCATGAGGGACGATAAGAAGCAAGTAAATGGAAGCTATGGTGATATCATTGGAGAAGATATAGCCAGGGTTGAGCAGTATATCAGGTCCAATCTGGTATCAAAGCAAAAAATACTTGAATCTGCCTTAAAGGAACTGGTTGAAGCCGGAGGTAAACGGCTGCGTCCTGCTTTGGTACTGCTGTCGGGAAAATTCGGGAAGTATCAGGCGAAAAAGCTTATTCCCATGGCAGCTGCTATAGAGATTCTTCATACTGCCACACTGGTTCACGATGACATCATTGATGAGGCAAAAACAAGGAGAGGAATGCCAACCGTACAGACACGCTGGGGGAAGGATATAGCGGTGTTTACCGGGGATTTTCTGTTTACAAAGGCTTTTCTGCTGCTTACCAGCAGTACTGCTTTTGAGAACCTGCAAAGACTGTCCAGAGTGATTAAAGCCATCTGTGAAGGAGAGGTTGAGCAGTATCAGTACAGATATGATAAAAATGTTACTGTCCGGCAATATTTAAAAAGGATTGGCCGTAAAACAGCACTGCTTTTTGCATTAAGCTGCTTTATAGGAGCCCATGAAAGCGGATGTTCCCGCGATGCGATCCGTTCTTTAGGAAAGTTTGGCTTCAATTTTGGTATGGCTTTTCAGATAACTGATGACTTGCTGGATTTTACGGGTGACCCGGCAAAGACCGGTAAACCGGTGGGCAGAGATTTTGTTCAGGGAGTATATACCCTGCCCTTAATCTACACCTTGAATTCGCCTGATTTCAGAGATGAAACTGCAATTCTGTTGGACAAACAGGGTTATGAACCGGCTGATGTAGATAGAATTGTTGAGCTGGTGCATTTAAGCGGAGGCATTGATTACAGCAGAAGATTGGCATCAAGATATTTAAAGCGTGCCATTACCTGTATTCAGACGCTTCCGCCAAATCCTGCAAGAACAGCCTTGGAGGATCTGGTAAAAGGACTTATGGACCGCAATCATTGATTTTATACGTTAATATGGCTGGGATATTGCAAATATAGACTGTTGGTGCTAAAATAGCTAGAAGATAGAAAAAGAGTATGGGGTTTTTTGAAAGGAGCTTTGGTTATGGAAAATAGACAACAGGAATTTGTTACTCATATTACCCCCAGGGAAGAAGATTTTTCTCAGTGGTATACCGATGTCATATTAAAAACAGATCTGGTGGACTATGCTCCCGTAAAGGGTTGTATGGTTATAAAGCCTTACGGATATGGTATATGGGAAAATATACAGAGGGAATTGGATACCCGGTTTAAGGCAACGGGGCACAAAAATGCCTATTTCCCATTGTTTATACCGGAAACCCTGCTGCGTAAGGAAGCAGAGCATGTTGAAGGGTTTGCGCCCGAAGTTGCCTGGGTTACCCGTGGTGGTAGTGAGGAACTTGCAGAACCTTTGGTAGTAAGACCTACTTCGGAGACCATTATATGTGCAATGTATGCAAAATGGATTCAATCATATAGAGATTTGCCGGTGCTGTATAATCAATGGTGCAATGTAGTGCGTTGGGAGAAATCAACCAGGCCTTTCTTAAGGACCTCTGAATTCCTCTGGCAGGAGGGGCATACTGTCCATGCTACCGAAGAAGAGGCTCAGGAAGAGACATTGAAGATGCTGGGTGTGTATAAGGAGTTTGCTGAGAACGTTCTTGCAATTCCTGTGGTAACAGGGCAGAAAACCGAGAAAGAAAAATTCGCCGGTGCCCTAAAAACCTATACAATGGAGGCTATGATGCAGGACGGCAAAGCTCTTCAGGCCGGTACATCACATAATTTAGGCCAGCATTTCTCCAAGGTGTTTGACATCCAGTTCCTGGACAGAGATGGACAGTTAAAATATGGGTGGCAGACATCATGGGGCGTATCTACCCGGTTGATTGGAGCTATTATAATGGTTCATGGTGATGAGCGAGGTCTGGTTCTGCCGCCGAAAGTTGCACCCATACAGGTGATTATAGTACCCATTGCTATCCATAAGGAAGGGGTTGTTGATAAAGCCAGGGAGGTTTACCAGAAAATTGCCGCTGCCGGTATACGGGTTGAATTGGATGACAGAGATACCCAAAGTCCGGGTTGGAAGTTTAACGAATGGGAACTTAAAGGAGTGCCGCTGCGCCTTGAAATAGGACCCAGAGATATTGAAAACAACCAGGTGGTACTGGTACGCCGGGACAACTTTGAGAAAAAATTTGTTCCCATGGATAACATGATACAGGCTATTCAGGATCTATTGGTTGAAGTACATGACGGTGTGTATCAAAAGGCTTTGAAAATGCGTGAAAACTATACAAGTGTTGCTCGTGATTTTGATGAGTTCAAGGAGATAATGAAAGAGAAAGAAGGATTTGTAAAAGCTATGTGGTGTGGGGCAAGGGAATGTGAGGATAATATAAAGGCCGAAACCGGGGCTACCTCACGTTGCATCCCCTTTGAACAGGAACACCTGGCAGACAATTGCGTATACTGCGGAAAACCTGCAAAACACATGGTGTACTTTGCCAAGGCTTACTAATAGTTTATCGGTGAAACAGATCCCGGTCTTGTAATCAAGGCGGGGATCTTTTATTTTAACTTGTAATCAATGTTTGGAAACAGTTGAGTCACATATGTTTGACTTCTCTAGAGCCGGGTTAGGTAAGGGTTAAAATAGTACTTTACAAATCACTTTGTTTAGGTTATAATATGACTTGCTGAGTTCGCGGGGTTATAGCTCAGTTGGGAGAGCGCTTGACTGGCAGTCAAGAGGTCAGGGGTTCGAATCCCCTTAACTCCACCATGTAAGCACCGTAATCTTGATATAAGGTTACGGTGTTTTTTTGTGACATAAAACCGCTTATCCGTGAGGGATGGGCGGTTTTATGCTATCTTAGCCTTTGTGTTTTTAATACTTTAATTGACATGTACACATATCAATGTCAGGTCTGGAATAAATGGGCTTTGAGCGTAATAAGTATTAATGTGACTGTTAACCAGGTGTTGCTTTATTAAAAATTTGAAAGGGGAGAAAGGCAGGTATGAACAAAAAGGTTATTAGCGTGTTGCTGGTCTTTCTGTTAGTGGTTGCTCTAATAACCGGGTGCGGGAAAAAGGCCGAGCAGCCGGCAGCTGAAAGTCCCAAAACGACCACCGATGGCAAAGATAAACCCGAGGAAGAGCCTGAACCTGCTGAAGAGGAAAAGCCAGAAGAGATAAAAGAGTTTACAGCCTTTTTCAACTACAGTCTGAACTCGTTGACTCTTCCTTTTGACACACCGGTAGGCCAAAAGATCACAGAACTGACGGGTGTAAAACTGAAGGTTGAATATCTGGTAGGAGTGGATGCCAGGCAGAAAGCCGGTGTTATGATAGCTTCAGGGGATTATCCGGATTTAATTAATCCCGGGGAAGCAACAGGCGAATTTATCGCAGCAGGAGCTTTTATCCCGCTGGATGATTACATTGAGAAATATGGACAGAATATAAAGAAAATTTACCGGCCTGCAGAGTTAGAGCTTTTGAAGATGCAACACGGTACCACCTATTATGTTAGCGGTACCCGGGCTGGCGAGAGCAGATTATACCCGGGAGCAGGTTTCTATCTGGCTGTCGATGTACTTAGAGATGCCGGATGGCCTGTGGTCAAGACTTTATCTCAATATACCGAGATCCTGAAGAATTATGTACAGAAAAACCCAACCTATAACGGTCAACCTACCATTGGATTTATACTTCCCACGGATGCATGGAGAGCATCGGCACTTCAGTATGGAGGAGCAAGGTTTTTAGCCGGATATCCGAATGATGGTCCAGCTTACGTTGATCAGGAAACCCTGGAGGCAAAAACCATTATGACCGCTGAATTCAGCAAGACCTGGGCAAAGTGGTTGAACGGTTTATGGCGGGATGGATTAATGGATCCGGAAACATTTATGCAGAACAACGATCAGTACTTAGCCAAGCTGAGTTCAGGACGCGTAGTTGGTTTCTATGACCAGAGAGGTATGTTCCAGGAAGCAATAAATGCTTTGGAAAAGGAAGGCTTATTCGACAGGGCGCCTATTGCATTTCCTGTAGTTTTGGATGATGTGGAGAAGGAATACTACGCCGGACCCATGGCATTTTCAACCCAAACCGGTATTGCTATAACCACTAAGTGCAAGGATCCTGAAGCGGCATTTAAATTCCTTGACAGGATGGCTGCCGAAGATATTAACAAATTGAATTTCTGGGGCATTGAAGGCGAAGATTACACCATTGAAAACGGCAGAATGGTCAAAAATCAGGAGCAGTGGGAAAAGTATCTTGATCCCGAATACCAGAAACAACAGGGGATAGGTCAGTTTGGGGAGTTTCCACGGATGGAGGATACTACCGATCCGGTATATGGTGTATATTCTGATGGCAATCCCGTATCACCAACCAAGACTCCTGAATATTTCGATATAAATTACAAGGATTATGAGAAAGAAGTACTGCAGGCATATAACATTGAGACTCTGTCGGATTTCTTCAATCCTCAGTATCCTGCAAGATATGAACCTGGCTGGGCTGTAAGGAGCAAGATGCCGGCTGATCATCCAGGAAAGATAGCTGTAGAAAGGGCACTGGAGCTGGCCATACAGTATCTGCCTAAAGCAATAATGGCCGAGAGCGATACTGAATTTGAAAATGTTTGGGCTGAGTATCAGGGTGAACTAAACAAGTTGGATCTGAAATCCTTTGAAGATGAGGTGACAAAACAAATCAGGGAAAGCGCCAAGTATTATCAGAAGGATTAGTTCTTGAGTTGTATCTGTTATTAATTATCGTAAAAAAGATATTAACTTGTCGTAAAAAGCACGCTAATATCGTGCTTTTTACGACTTTATTTTGTATACGGTGTCAATAAAGGGGGGGAGTGTTAAATGCAAAAGGAAACCATACCGGTAATAATTAGTACCGGATCAAAAAAATCAATATGGCTAAGAATTAGTGAACAGCGGCAATTGATTGTGTTATCATTTCCTTTTGTGATACTGGTACTCATTTTTAATTATATTCCTGTATGGGGCTGGATGCTGGCATTTAAGAATTACAACCCGGGGCAAGGCATATGGGGATCACCATGGGTTGGTTTGGATAATTTCAGGGAATTGTTTGCCGATGCGGAGTTTTATAAATCGCTAAAAAACACCTTTGCTATCAGTTTCTTGAAGTTGATATTTAATTTTTTCTCAACCATCAGCCTGGCTGTTTTGCTTAATGAAGTGAAAAATATACTGTTTAAAAGAACTGTACAAACCATATCATATTTACCACACTTCGTGTCCTGGGTAGTTGCTGCCAATATTGTGTATATGTCACTGTCTCCGACTGATGGAATTGTAAATCAGGTATTGCTTAATCTTAACCTAATAGATAAACCGGTGCCTTTTATGGGTGTAAAAGAATATTTCTGGTGGATTGTGGCATTGTCAAATGTCTGGAAGGAAGTTGGCTGGGGGACCATTATATATTTATCGGCAATGACCGGGATAGATCCGGATTTATATGAGGCTGCTGCTATTGACGGGGCCAACAGGTTTCAAAGAATAATACACGTTACCATTCCCGGCATAGCACCAACCGTAAGAATTCTGCTGATATTAAGTATAGGATGGATACTGAGTGCCGGGTTTGAACAGGTATACCTATTGATGAATCCGGCTGTGGTTGATACTGCAACGACGCTGGAAATCTATACATATAACTATGCAATGAAGTATTTCCGGTATTCATACGGCACGGCAATAGGCATATTTAACTCTGCGGTTTCATTCGTGTTAATCATGGTAGCAAATTACATTTCCAAAAAAATATCTGAAGAGGGTATTTTTTAGGGGGTATGCATATGGCAAAGAAACGAAAAGGCTCACCTTTTAAATATGGTATATGGGATTTCATTTTTGATATTCTCAATCATTTGTTTTTAATATTTTTATGTGTGGTTACCCTGTATCCATTTGTAAATGTTATTGCCATTTCTTTAAACGATGCAACCGACGCGGTCAGGGGGGGAATATATATATGGCCCCGTGAGTTTTCCTGGAGGAATTTTGAAGTAATCCTGACCGAAAATAAGAACATTGTTCAGGCACTTAAAATATCAGCATTAAGGGCGTTGTTAGGGTCTGCCTTAAGCGTGCTTTCGTGCCTTATGGTAGCTTATACACTAAGTCGTAAAGATTATATTTTCCGCCCTGTATTGACTACATTTTTCGTTCTCACAATGTACTTTAGCGGTGGACTGATTCCAACTTATCTGCTGATTAGGTATCTTGGTTTAATAAACAATTTCTTGGTATATATAATCCCAAGGTTGATTGCAGCTTTTAACATAATGATTATGAGAAGTTATATTGAAACAATTCCGTATAGTCTGGTTGAAGCTGCAAAAATCGATGGAGCAAGTGAATATAGAATTTTATTTACAGTCATAATGCCGTTGAGCGTACCGGTGCTGGCGACAATATTATTGTATACTGCGGTTGGGCAATGGAACTCCTGGTTTGATACCATGTTGTATTGCTCAAGTGAACCAAACCTAAGCACACTTCAATTTGAACTGCAAAAACTCCTGCAGGCGGCCAGGACCATGTCTTCCAGTGCTATGGACGTTGCTCTCGGTACTACCAGTGCGGAGCAGCAAACCAAGGCAGCGGTAACTCCGAATTCCATAAGGGCGGCAATGACTGTAATAGCAGTAGTACCTATATTGTTTGTATATCCGTTTCTGCAAAGATATTTTATCCATGGTTTAACTCTTGGAGGCGTAAAGGGTTAATTTTGATGAGTAGTTATAACTGTTAAGCAGCCGAGGTTTAGCATAGTGAAAAGCGAATTTTTTCACTATGTTTTTTTTATAAAAAATACAAAATGGCTGCGGAAAAATTTATTGTTCCAAAAACCCATAAATAAAAAGGTTTTTTTACACACTATATAGAAGTATATAATGGTTTTTTGTTAACGTAGCGGGATATAATCAAACCCGAGTTTACCTTTTATCAGGGAAGGGGATGTTAATGAAACAGCATCTGCAAATGTTAAAGGAAATCAAGAGAAATAAGGCCATTGGTTATTGGGGAAGCAGAATAATATCCCAGATTGAATATGCTTCAGAGTTGTCAGAGGTAAGGGGTAATGAATTTGATGAGCTGCTTGATGAGGCTACTAAGTTTTTGTATGATGAAGTTGAACGGGAGGGTGTTATTACCCAGTCAGCTTGTAAAAAAACAGAAAATATGCTGATGCCCCTGTCAGAAGAGGCTAAGAAGTTCAACATGATTTGTGCCGGTCATGCCCATATCGATATGAACTGGATGTGGGGCTGGAATGAGACGGTCATGGTGGCATTGGACACCTTCAGAACCGTGCTTGATTTGATGGATGAATATCCGGATTTTACATTTTCCCAGTCTCAGGCATCGGTATATAAAATACTGGAAGACTACGCGCCTGAAATGCTGGAGGAAGTTAAAAAGAGGGTCAAAGAAGGACGCTGGGAGGTAACAGCTTCTACCTGGGTTGAGGCGGATAAGAATATGCCCAACGGTGAAAGCATGGCCAGGCATATATTATATACCAAGAGGTACTTATCCAGACTTCTGGACATAGATCCCAAGGTTTTGAATCTCGACTTCGAACCCGATACTTTTGGTCATAGTCAGAACGTGCCCGAAATTCTGCACGGCGGTGGTATAAGATACTATTACCACTGCAGAGGTTACGAAGGCCCGCTTCTGTATAAGTGGCTGGCTCCGTCGGGGAACTACATAACAGTCTACCGTGAGCCCCTCTGGTATATTGCTGCAATAAGTCCGGATATGGTACTGTATGTACCGAAATTCTGTACCCGGCACAATATGGATACAATGCTTAAGGTATATGGAGTGGGCGATCATGGCGGTGGTCCTACCCGCAGAGATTTGGAAAGAATAAAGGACATGAATACCTGGCCGGTATTCCCGCGTATTCGTTTCGGAACATTTGCTGAGTTTTACAGGCTGGTTGACAAGGTGAGCCATGAATTGCCCGAGATAAAAGGTGAACGCAATTTTGTATTTACAGGTTGTTATACAAGCCAGTCCAGGATTAAGATGGCCAACCGTGTAAGCGAAGCCGCATTAAATGAGGCCGAGATGTTTAACACATTATCAGGCTTCTGTGCAAAATACAGGTATGACGGCCAGGCTTTCGAAAAAGCATGGCGCAATGTGCTTTTTAACCAGTTCCACGATATTATCCCGGGTTCCTGTACTGTGGATAGCAGGGAGTACGCAATGGGCCTTTTCCAGGATACCATGGCCATTGCCAATAGCAGAAAGAGCCTGTCCCTGCAGGCTATCGCTGCACAGATAGATACTTCCAGGTTTATTGTATCCCAACTGAACGACAAGGACAGCGTGTCTGAGGGTGCCGGAGCAGGATTTGGTGCGGAACGGTATAAAATAACCCAATCCGAGAGAGGCAGGGGCAAGACACGTATATATCATGTCTTCAATCCTGCACCGGTGGAACGAAATGAGGCAGCCGAAATAGTGGTTTGGGATTGGCAGGGTGATACCGACAGGATTGTCTTCAAAGATGCTGATGGAAACAAGATTGAGCATCAGCTGCTGGACAGCGGTTTTAACTCCTACTGGGGACACAATTATATGAGGGTGTTAATCAAGGCAAGGGTTCCGGCCTGTGGTTACGCCACTTATATACTGACGGAGGAAGAGGAGACCGGGATTACTTTACTCTTCCCCAAAGATCCGCGGGAAGAATATATCGATGAATTTGTGCTTGAAAATGATTATGTAAAAGCTGTATTCGATACCAGAAATGCTGCCATTGTATCGTTGATAGACAAAGCTTCCGGTGAGGAGTTTATAAAGGCCGGAAGACCCGCCGGCATATTCAGGCTGATTGAGGAAGATCCAAGCAAAGGTATGACATCATGGATTGTGGGACGCTATATGAATATAACCGAACTGACCCGGGACATAAAGATTAAGCGGGTGGAGTATAAAGGTGACGATATAAGGAAGTCTATTGTATATGAAGCCTCTTTCAGGAATTCAAGCTTAAAGGTAACGGTTTCGCTGGATTATGACAGTCCCAGGCTCCGCTACGATGTTGAGTGTGATTGGCGGGAAATAGGCCAACCAAATAAAATGGTACCCCAGCTCAGCTTTTATATGCCCCTTGGATATGAGTGTTCATGTTATAAATACGATATACCCTTTGGTACAATCGAGCGGGAAGGAATGGATAGGGACGTTCCGGCAAACAGCTGGGCTCTGGGAGTGAGAAAACAGCCCGGCGGGAAATCCATGATGCTAATCACCGATGCAAAATACGGATTCCGGTGTGTGGATAATTCCATGTCTGTTACATTGATACGTAGTTCCTATGATCCTGATCCCTATCCCGAGTTCGGTATCCATAAATTCAACTTTGCCCTGTGTCTTGTGGATGATACAAGCAACAAAGAACTTATCCGGTACGCGTATAACTTCAATCATCCATTTAGCGTTATATCAGCCCGGGTACACGGTGGTTGCCTGCCTGCTTCAAACAGCTTTATGAAGCTGGAGGAAGGAGACGTAGTCATTTCAGCTGTTAAGATAGCTGAAGAACCGGATGAGGCAAAACGTATGATAGTGAGGGCTTATGAAACCGAAGGCAGGAATACGAAAGCTGTAATCAGGCTTCCTGCAAAACCTTCCAGGGCTTATTATGTGGATCTAAATGAATGTAGGGTGGATAATGGTTCCGGTATTTCTATAAATGATTCTTCAGTATCATTTGCAGTGAAGCCCTACAGCGTTGCAAATATATGCATCGAGTTTGAGAAATAACAGGACAAACTATTGATTATTTAAGTAATAGTGACTGAAAAATAGCACTGGCAATGATCTTATTAAAAGAATAATAAAAAAATTAAGGAGGCGATATTATGGCCAATGTTGAGGGAATGAAAGTCATTCCACCGCACAACAGGTATCAGGGGAGAATGCCCAAGATTGGGATACGTCCAATCATTGACGGAAGGCGGCGTGGTGTCAGGGAGTCGTTAGAAGAACAAACTATGAACATGGCTAAGACAGTTGCCAAGTTTTTGGAGGAAAATGTAAGACATTATAATGGAATGCCTGTAGAATGTGTAATCGCCGACACCTGTATAGGAGGTGTGGCTGAAGCCGCACAGACGGCAGAAAAGTTTGCCCGTGAAGGGGTAGGCGTGTCCATTTCTGTAACACCCTGCTGGTGTTATGGTTCAGAGACCATGGACATGGATCCGTATATTCCTAAAGCAGTCTGGGGTTTCAACGGGACTGAACGTCCGGGTGCAGTGTATCTTGCTGCGGTACTGGCGGCCCATAATCAAAAAGGTTTGCCGGCCTTTGGCATATACGGCAGGGATGTTCAGGATGCCGGCGATACAACCATTCCTGATGATGTTAAGGATAAACTTCTTAAGTTTACCAAAGCAGCACTTGCTGTTGCTGATATGAGAGGTAAATCATATCTTTCCATGGGTGGAGTCTCCATGGGTATTGCCGGTTCCATGGTGAACCCTGACTTTTTTGAGGATTATTTGGGGATGCGTGTAGAATACATAGATCAAAGTGAATTTATACGGCGCATCAATGAAGGAATATATGACAAGGAAGAATTTGAGAGAGCTTTGAAATGGGTCAAGGCCAACTGCAAGGAAGGCCCGGACAATAACCCGCCGGAAATCCAGGCTTCCCGTGAGAAAAAGGATAAGGATTGGGAGATGGTTGTTAAGATGGCCATTATTGCCCGGGATCTCATGGTTGGAAATGAAAAACTGGCAGAAATGGGATTTGAAGAGGAAGCACTTGGACGCAACGCCATTGCAGCCGGGTTCCAGGGGCAGAGGCAGTGGACCGATCACTTCCCCAACGGGGATTTTATGGAGACCATGCTGAACTCGTCTTTTGACTGGAATGGTATAAGACAGCCGTATATTCTTGCAACCGAGAACGATTCATTAAACGGTGTATCTATGCTGTTTGGTCATCTGCTAACCGGCACCGCTCAGGTCTTTGCAGACGTCAGGACTTACTGGAGTCCGGAAGCTGTAAAGAGGGTTACCGGTAAAGAATTGACCGGTCTGGCGGCCAATGGCATTATTCATCTTATCAACTCCGGATCGGCGGCGCTGGATGGTACAGGACAACAGAGCAGGGATGGCAAGCCGGTTATCAAACCGTTCTGGGAAGTAACCCCTGAGGAAGCTGCCAAGTGCCTGGATGCCACTCAGTTTAGGTATGCGAACCTGGGGTATATGAGGGGTGGAGGTTATTCAACCGATTTTACCACCAGAGGCGGAATGCCGGTTACCATGACGAGAATAAATATTGTCAAAGGATTGGGTCCGGTACTTCAGCTGGCCGAAGGTTATACCGTAGAGCTGCCTGAGGATATGCATGACATATTGGATCGGCGTACTGATCCTACATGGCCAACCACATGGTTCGCTCCAATATTGACGGGCAAAGGTGCCTTTAAGGATGTTTATTCCGTTATGAACAGCTGGGGCGCCAACCACGGTGCTGTATGCTATGGACATATTGGAGCAGAGCTTATTACCCTGGCATCCATACTGAGGATTCCTGTGTGCATGCATAATGTTTCTGAGGACAGAATATTCAGGCCAAGTGCCTGGAATGCTTTCGGCACAACTGATTTAGAGGGTGCTGACTACAGGGCATGTGCTAACTTCGGACCCTTGTATGGCAGGAAATATTAATATGCCGCATTCAATGATATAATATAGGAAACATTGACAGGCGGCCATTAGGCTTATACAGCTTGGCCGCCTATGTTTTTTGTATAAAGGTATATTTGATTCCTCCGGACGCAGACCTTTGTGATGGTGTAGGCTTATCTATTATTATTATTGAAGAATATTATGGAAATTTGCAGAATATAATTTCAATCACTGGAGCTTCAAGTCTAGAAATAAGTAAAACTTGCTCCAGGCCTCCACCAAAACTCGCTTACGCTCAGACATTGGTTGCGGCTATCTTTCGCTGCGTTAACAGGTTCTAAGCCTTTTCACAAGGTGATTTCCATTATATTCTGCAAATTCTTTGGAAGTATATTCCGCAAAAAACAATGCGTCTTGATACACTGTTATTTGAATATATTGTCAATTTGATCTACAATATTATTAAAACTTGAGACATGAAAACGAGGTGGAAACCGTGAAAGTGCTGTTTTTGTCTGTGACGGCGGGTCATGGCCATAATCAGGCTGCTAAAGCCGGGATGGAGTGTTTAAATGCCAGAGGCATTGATTGTATCATGCTGGATACCTTTGAATATATTAATCCTGTATTAAGCGAATCTATTGCCCGTGCATACTTAATTTCCACAAAGTTTACTCCTACCGTTTACGGAAAGTTATATCAATTGGCCGAAAGGCTTGAAAAGAGTAATGACAAGCTTAATATAGGGAAAATAATCAATTCTCTTCTGTGCAAAAAGCTGACAGTGTTTCTCAACGATTATGATCCCGATGTAATAGTATGCACGCATATTTTTTCAGCACAGATTATAAGCCATCTTAAAGTAAATGGTCTGCCGTGTAAAACCATCGGCATAATAACGGATTTCACCATTCATCCATTCTGGGAGGATACCGATTTGGATTATTACATAACTGCCAGCAGCCTGTTGAACTTTCAGGCCAGGAAAAAGGGTATTCCCCTGGAAAAGATTAAACCTATTGGTATCCCCATTCACACCAAATTTGCAAACAAAATGGAAAAACCGGAAGCAAGGAAAGCTTTAGGTATTGAAGACAAAACGACAATATTGGTTATGAGCGGCAGTATGGGTTATGGGAGCGTTGACGAGGTTATCAAAAAGCTTGATGATATGGATATGGATTTTCAGATTATTTCTGTGTGTGGAAACAATGTGTCATTGAAAAAGAAGATAGATTCATTGGATATCAAAAAGAAAATTTACAGTTATGGGTTTGCCGATAACGTGGATGTTATGATGGATGCATCCGACTGCATACTGACCAAACCGGGCGGACTTACTGTATCCGAGTGCCTGGCTAAATGCATTCCTATGGTACTTATAAACCCCATTCCCGGACAGGAAGACAGGAACACAGAATTTTTGTTAAACAACGGGCTTGCTATTAAGACCAGCAAAACATTCCCTGTCGATGAAGCTATCTATTATTTGTTTAACAACGATAGAAGAAGACATATGATTGAGATGATGCGGGAGATTAGTAAACCCAATGCAGCATATGGGCTGGCTGATATCATCGAACAACAGGCAAAAAGGGGGATCTAGAGTCCCCCTTTTTATTCATCTTATGGCTTTTACCTGCTTTAAAATTATTGGATTTCGTATGGATTGAAGGATCTGCGGTTTTTTATTACAGCATCTGCAATTAACTCAGCGCTTTTTTAATGAGATCCATTCTGGACAGTATACGCTGAAACAGATAGTCAACCAAAGTAATGGCTGTCATAGCCTCTACCACAACCACTGCCCTGGGAACGATTACGGGATCGTGCCTGCCCCCCAGATTAAGCTCTGTATTCTGCATGTCGTGAGTCACGGTTTTCTGTGCCATTCGGATGGAAGGGGTGGGCTTAAATGCTGCCCTGAACACTATGGGGAATCCCTCGCTTATTCCTCCGGTGATTCCGCCGGAGTTGTTGGTTTCTTTTACAAGTCCTTTGTTCTGGATATAGGTTAGCGGATCGTTATTTTGTGAACCGGTGGTAAAAGCAGCCCCAAAACCCCTGCCGAATTCTATTCCCTTGACAGCGCCTATGGACAGTATGGCCTTTCCCAGTACAGCATCAAGTTTTTCAAAAACCGGCTCTCCTACTCCGCAGGGCAATCCATTGATCATGCATTCTACGACACCACCGGTGGAATCACCCTTTTCCTTCATCTGCTCAATATACTCTGCGGCTTTTTGAAAAGCTTTCCTGTCGGGCATGGCCAGAGGGTTTTTATATATTTCGTTTTCATCAAAATATTCCGGATCGATCTTTACAGGGCCTATGGACAATGTGTAAGCCAGAATTTTGACGCCTAACCGGGACAGTATTTTCTTGGCGACAGCCCCGGCGGCTACACGGGCAGCCGTTTCTCTGCCGGACGCCCGGCCCCCGCCTCTGTAATCCCAAATTCCATATTTTTGATGATAAGTATAGTCAGCGTGACCGGGGCGATAAACATTGGCTATCTGAGAATAGTCCTTTGACCGCTGGTCATGGTTGTAAATTATCAGGGATATAGGTGTGCCGGTGGTAATACCCTCAAACGTGCCGGACAGTATGTTTACCATGTCTTCTTCATTCCTTGGTGTGGAATAGGGAGATTGTCCCGGTCTTCGCCTGTCCAGATCTTTTTGTATATCCTCTTCACATAGAGGAAGTCCTGCAGGACACCCGTCTATCACAACGCCTATTGCCTTACCATGTGATTCTCCCCATGTGGTAACGGTAAAATTCTTCCCGATGCTTGAGCCAGACATAACATACCTCCTGGTATTTTGGTTAATAGAATTGTATCATTTTGGATGCTGTATGAACAGTGTTATTTATCTTTTCCCTTTCAGGGACATGTATCATCCGGGGGCATTGTAAGCAGCCTGGAATTATAGTATTATATTTAAAGATTAAGCCGGATTTTGTGAAAGGAATGAAGATGGTGATAGTTGGGACCGGCATTGATATAATAGAGGTTGAACGGATACGAAAGGCATGCATAAATCCCAGGTTTCCTAAAAAGGTTTTTACTGACAGGGAATGGGAGCATATTGAGAGCCGTGGTAAAAACATGCAGACGGTGGCAGGGAACTTTGCAGCCAAGGAAGCGGTTGCAAAAGCCTTGGGGACCGGGTTTGGTAAAGTGGGATGGAAGGATATTCAAATATTTCGTAAGCCTGACGGGAGACCGTACGTGGAGCTTTCCGGGCAGGCATTGTTCTATATGTCAAAACTGGGCGGGAAGAGGGTATGGATTTCGATATCTCATATAAAGGAACTGGCAGTTGCCCAGGCAGTTATTGAAGGTTAGGAGGGGTATTATGTTTGTAGTTACTCCTGACGAAATAAGGAGAATTGACCGGCGGGCTATTGATGAATTTGGCATACCCGGTATTGTACTTATGGAAAATGCCGCCCTCAGGGTTGTTGAAGTGATTAACAAGTATTATCCCCTGAAAAAACGTGATCTTGTGGTTGTACTTGCCGGTGGTGGAAACAACGGAGGAGACGGGCTTGCTGTTGCCCGGCATCTGTTTTTTGATGGCGTGCAGGTGGAGGTTATTTTACTGGCACAGCCGGAGCGTATAACCGGTGATGCAAAGATAAACCTCGAAATCGTAAGGCGGACCGGAATACCCGTATATGATGCATTAAACAGCGATGGTTTCCAGCTGGCAGAACAACGTCTTTGTCGGGCATCTCTTATTGTTGATGCCATATTTGGTACCGGACTTTCAAGGCCGGTGGAAGGTATATTTGCCCGGATTATTGAAGCTGTGAATGATGCAGATGCACCGGTTGTTGCCGTGGATATTCCGTCGGGGATCAACGGGGATAACGGGCATGTAATGGGAACGGCCGTAAAAGCTGAGGATACGGTAACATTCGGCTACCCAAAAAGAGGTAATCTATTGTATCCGGGAAGGGAATATGTGGGGCGATTGCATGTAGCACGGATAAGCTTGCCTTCCGACAGTGCCGAAGCTATAGGGGTTAAAGACTTTACTCTGGATAAAGTCGAAGCGGCTGCGCGTATAAAGAAGCGTTCAGCAGCAGGTCATAAAGGTGATTTTGGAAAAGTGGCTGTCATTGCAGGCTCCACCGGCATGACGGGAGCTGCCACTCTTACTGCTACAGCCGCTTTACGGAGCGGTGCGGGGATAGCTGTTTTAGGGATCCCTGCAAGTCTTAACGATATTTTAGAAAACAAGCTTACGGAGGTTATGACAAAACCGTTAAAGGATAACGGAACGGGCTGCCTTCATGAAGATTGCCTAGATGATATACTGGATTTGACGGAAAATATGGATGTACTGGCTATAGGGCCGGGTTTGGGAAGAAATAAAGCAATTTCTGAGATTTTAAGGAATATTTTTGGAAGAATTAATATATCCATAGTATTAGATGCAGATGGATTAAATGGTATATCTGAGAATATAAATCTGCTGGGTCAGCATACTCAACCTGTGGTCATTACGCCTCATGTTGGAGAAATGGCCAGATTAACCGGTTTGACAATAGCCGAGATACTGGATTCTCCTGTACTGGTTGCACAAAAATTTTCACAGGAGCAGGGTATAATAGTGCTGCTGAAAGGTGCAACCACAGTGGTATGTGAACCCGGTGGAAGGGTATACTTTAACACTGTAGGGAATTCGGGCATGGCCACAGCGGGAAGCGGTGATGTTTTAACCGGCATTATTGCCGGACTGATAGCACAGGGATATGATGCCTATGAGGCTGCAGTGCTGGGAGCATTTCTACATGGATATGCCGGGAACCTGGCAGCTTCCTTGCGTGGTGAGGCCGGTATGCTGGCCGGCGATATTCTGGAAGCCCTCCCGGCTGCTTTGAAAGAATTATATGATTTGTCTCAAAAAGATTTGTAAACTGCTGCTGTTTAATATATAATGTTGTTAAGTTTGTGTTAATCAGGTATGACTTAATATATATTTTCGGGGCAGGGCTGGTATAGGGCTAAGGTAATAAGTACATAGATAAATAGGAGGTGCCACCGTGGCCGAATTAAAAAAAATTTTAGTTAGTTTACCTGATAGCCTGTTACGGGAAGTTGATGAGATCGTAGCTATGGAAAAGAGAAACCGGAGCGAATTTATTCGTGAAGCCATGAAACTTTATATAAGGGAGAGGCATAGAATAGAAATAAGGGAAAAGATGAAAAAGGGTTACGAAGAAATGGCAAAGATAAATGTTGAATTAGCAAAAGTTGGTTTTGAATCCACCAATGAGGCATTGGTGGCTTATGAGGCTATCTTATCGGAGAGTGAATGATTGCTATGATAAGAAGAGGAGAAATATATTATGCCGATTTAAGTCCGGTGGTAGGTTCTGAACAGGGAGGGGTACGGCCTGTTTTGATAGTACAAAATGATATCGGGAATAAATATAGTCCTACCGTAATTGTGGCTGCAATTACCTCCCAGATAAATAAAGCCAAGCTTCCCACTCACATTGAGATCAGTGCCAGTGAATATGGTCTGCCAAAGGATTCAGTAATATTGTTGGAACAGATAAGGACCATTGATAAAAAAAGATTGAAAGAGAAAATCGGATATCTTTCGTCTGAAGTAATGGAAAAAGTAAATGAAGCACTGCAAATAAGCTTCGGGCTTATCGATTTATAAAGGCTGTCAGGTCTAAATGCACAGCCTTTTTTATTTTCTTTTGATTTGTAAGCATCATTTTATGATATAATATATAACGGATAAAGCAGTGTAAGAAGGAATGCTTGATGAAGAAGTGGGAAGTTTTAAAGGACTATCTGTTACTGCTGACAGGCACGTTACTGACGGCCCTGGCATTTAATTTTTTTCTTATCCCTCACAAGATTGCTCCGGGGGGAATAAGTGGTATAGCCACGGTAGTATACTATGTTTTTCGTATACCGGTTGGTGCTACCATGCTGTTGCTGAATGTCCCCATATTTATAATGGGCGTTAAAGCACTGGGAAGGGATTTTGGATTAAAGACTATTATCTCGACGATCCTGTTGTCGGTGTTTATAGATTTTGTTAAGGTTCCTTCTATTACCGAAGATCCGATACTTGCTTCCATATACGGTGGCGTACTCATGGGAGTGGGTCTTGGACTGGTATTCAGAGGTAATGCCACTACGGGAGGAACCGATCTATTGGCCAAAATTCTTCATAAGTTCCACCCTTTTATTGGAGTAGGGTGGTTTATGTTTGCCATTGACTTTTTGGTGGTTTTCACTGCAGCTGTGGTTTTCGGGCCAAGTCAGGCACTCTATGCTTTAGTTGCCCTGTATCTGAGTGCCCGGGTAATAGACCTTGTTCTGGAAGGTATGAACACCGCTAAAGCTTTTGTAATCATCTCGGACTACGCAGAGGAGATCAGCCAGCGGATCATATCAGAGATGGAGAGAGGTGTCACATTCTTAGATGGGCAAGGGGTTTATACCCGGCAAAAAAAGAATATAATATTATGCGTTGTAAATAGAATGCAGGTGACGCGGCTGAAGTCCATCATCAATGAAGAGGATCCTTTGGCTTTCGTTTTGGTTACCGATGTCAGAGAAGTTATGGGAGAAGGCTTTTAGCCAGGATAATTAGTTTGCTTTTGAAAAAGGGGTTGCTAAATGGGTAACAAGTTAAATATTATGATATGCGTGACCCGGCAAAAAACTTGCGAACGTCTGATTAAGGTTGGGAAGGAGATTGCCGGGAAAGGCGATGCACAATTATATGCGGTTCATGTTGTAAAGAGAGGCGTGAATTTTTTAGGAAATCCTGATGAAGGGGAGGCTTTGGATTACCTGTTTCAGATATCTAAAGAGGCAGGAGCTGAAATGACCGTATTGCGTTCTGAAGACGTTGTGGATACCCTTGTTGAATTCGCCAGGAAAAATAATATATCCATTGTGGTTCTGGGAGAGTCAGCCGAGAGTAATAACAGTGAAAGAAATATAATAAATGAGCTGAAGAGGAATTTACCGGATCTGGAATTCAGGGTTGTTCCACAGGCTTAATATTTTGTTGGTTTTTATATTTTTTGATTAACTGTTTGACCCACAACCTGTGTGGACTTTCAATTATGACCATTGGATCGCTCTCCTCCTTGTCTGCTGCAGGAAACAACAGTATTTTAGGACCTATTCTCGACTGGTTTTCCCAGACGTGGACATGAAACAGGGCGTAATCCGTGTAGCCTTCTTTGAAAACCAGTATGGTTATTTCCCCCCAGGTTTTTGGCAGAATGTTTTGGAAATGGCTGTCTATGTTGATAGGCACCTGGATTAAGGGTGTAAGGCCTTCCGGGTTGGTAATGAATTTTTTATCAATTTCAGGTATTATTACCACAGCCCCTTCAATAGGCCTTTCGCTGAAACCATCGACTACCCGGGGCTGTATATATCCAAAGTGTGCCGTATACTTTTGATTTATTTCCAAAAATGTTTCGATTTGGCGGTGGTTGTATTCGTCATATGAAATATAACCGCTTTTGATGAGAATGATGATTACACCCGTTATAATAAGAATGATTAATAATGATTTATACCGATGCTGCATTAGTATCACCTCAATTAGTATTGTATTCCATATTGAGCAAATAATAGCACAGGTGCAATAAATATTTATTTTGCTTATATATTGATACTGTCATAAACATACACTTATTTTTGTAGGAAAATTCTATTGGACATAATGTAAAGACTAACCTATAATATTTAGTATATGAACTAGATTATTCTTACAAATTTGTTTTTCTTAAGTAATAGCACATCAGTCTGTTGTAATACTGTCTGCCGGCTGGTTTAGCTGGTTCGGCAGATGGAATTAATATAAAATATAAAACAAGTGTTGTACAATTCGGGGGGTTGGATATGGACGGTATTACTACCAGAGTCAAAATACTTATCATGTTTTTAGTGTGTGTGTTATTATCAATTTTCCTGTCTGGATGTTATCTGTTTCCAGAGGAAGAAAAGGTGTTGGCACCTCCTTTGATTGAACCGCCGGAAATCAGCTATGACGTTATGGAAGCAAAACGAGGTACTATTGAAAAGAAGATCAACGGTTCAGGTTCTTTTGTAGCTATTGAACAGGTTAACATGTTTTTTAAACATCGGGGAGGGCGCATAAAGGCCATTCATGTTAAAATTGGGGATAAAGTCAAAAAAGGAGATCTGTTGGCTGAGCTTGATACCGGCACATTGGAAAACGAAATTAAGCAGCAGAAAATCAGGTTGCAGCAAACACGGCTCAGATATTCCCAGGCAAAACAAGCAGGGGCTGATAAATATACATTGTCGATAGCTGCCTATGATATTGAACTTGCAAAGCTCCAGTTGCAGAATCTTGAACGTGAGCTTGAGGAAGCAAAATTATACTCTGACATAGATGGAATGGTAGTTTATGTTGATAATAGATTGGGCGAAGGAGATTATATTGATGCCTATTCCACTCTTGTCAGAATAGCAGATCCTACCAAATTACAACTCCAGTATTCAGGTTCCAACAATCAGGATTTTCAGGTCGGAATGAAAGTTGAAGTAAAAATCAGAAATAAGGTTTATGAAGGCGAGGTTATAATGACTCCCGCTAATGTACCTATTGATGCCGAGGAAAGCCTTAAGAACGTGGTACGTATAGATGTACCGGAGCTTCCCGAGGACGTCAACATGGGTGAAACTGCTCAATTCAGCGTTACCCTTGATAAAAGGGAGAATGTAATCGTGCTGCCTCGGAATGTTGTTCGGAACTATATGGGACGCAAATATGTACAGGTACTGGAAGATGGCCTGAAGAAGGAGCGGGATGTGGAGATAGGCTTGGAGACTCCTACAGATGTGGAGATCATAAAAGGCCTTGAAGAAGGGGAAAGCGTAATTGTCAATTAAAAGGGGGCCTGGGTCTTGTTATTAATGGTACTTAGAAAGATGCTTAATAATAAATGGATGGTTATTTGCCTGCTTACAGGTGCGGTGCTTGCAGTAGCCATGGTAAGCAGTATACCCATTTACACTGACGGAGTACTTCAACGTATGCTTACCAAGGATTTGGAAGAATTGCAGGTGTCTACCGGCAAATTTCCCGGAAGATATCTGATTGATGCAAGTATTTACGCTCATTATGATGTGGAAAACCGGATCAAAGCATATCACATGATAAGGGACAGAGTAACCAAGCAGATGGTGAAAGAAATTGACCTGCCAATACTTGCTGAAACTGAGGATATAATGATTGACTACCTTAATGCTACACCTGAAATACAGCGGGAGGAGAAGCCAAAGAAACGATTTGTAAAAATAGAAGCTATGACAGGCTTGGAGGAACATATAAGTATTGTTCATGGCCGCATGTTTTCCACCGAGAAACAAGACGGTATTTTTGAAGCTATTGTAACCGAAGAGGCAATGCAAAAGCTGGACTTGCGTCTTGATGAAGTTTATCAGGTGCTGGATTTTACAAATCAGATGGATGAACCCTTAAGGGTAAAGATTGTTGGTATTTTTACCATTAAAGATAAAGTAGATCCCTACTGGTATCAGGCATTAGTAGCATATAGCGACAGTTTTATGATAGATTATTCATTGTTTTACAAGGAGTTTATTGAAGCAGAAATTCCTTTGTTAACAAAAGCTATATGGCATTATGCTTTTGACTACCACAAGATCACATTGAACAACATCGGTTCAATTCTGGAAGCATATCAAAAGCAGAACAGATGGTTTATTGAAAAAAGAGTAGATTTTACGATGCCTGCCATACCTATTATCGAGCAGTATCATGAGCGTGAACAGCAGTTAAAGATTACGCTATGGGTTGTTCAGGTACCAATTCTGCTCATGCTTGCTTTTTATATCTTCATGGTATCCCAGCTTATAGTTGAAAATGAGAAGAATGAAATTGCTGTTTTGAAAAGCAGAGGTGCCAGTGGAGTCCAGGTATTTATAAGTTACTTATTTGAAGCGTTATTATTAAGCGGGATAGCAATGGCCGTCGGCCCGCCGCTGGGACTGTTTTTGTGTACTTTCCTGGGCGCTTCCAATGGTTTTCTGGAATTTGTAAACAGGACTGCGTTACCCATTTCGCTTAATTTGAAAGCGTATATCTATTCTGTTTGGGCCGTTGTTGTGTTTATGATCACCATGTTAATCCCTGCGTATCTGTCTTCGCGAACAACCATTGTTATTTATAAACAGCAGAAAGCCCGTTCATCCGGGTTTATGATGTGGAGAAGGTTTTTCGTTGACATACTGCTCTTAGGAGTAGCCGGGTACGGATTATATTCCTACCAGATGCGTCAGCAGGCGTTGACGGTGGCCGGTGTTAGCGGAACAGAGCTTGCCATAGATCCGCTGCTCTTTATTATTTCGACTCTGTTTATTCTGGGAGCAGGCCTGGTTTTTCTGCGGATTTTCCCATTGATTGTGAGATTGATATTTTGGCTGGGCAGAAAGATGTGGTCACCTGCTCTGTATGCTTCCTTTATTAATGTAGGAAGATCAGGCGGTCAGGACAGGTTTTTGATGCTGTTCCTTATACTGACACTATCGGTTGGGATTTTTAACGCTAATGCTGCGCGTACGCTTAACAACAATATTGAAGAAAAAATTTCATATAATATTGGTGCTGATATTGTTATCATGGCTCACTGGGAGGATAACAAACCCGCTACTACGTCCTCCGGTTCTTCCATGGGACCTCCCCAGGAATCTGCAGGGTTTGGGCCACAGGAGCCGGTACAATATATAGAACCGCCGTTTATCCCTTATACCGAATTGTCAGGGGTAGAATTGGCTACCAAGGTATTCAGACACAATAATGTAATGGTACAAACCCCCACACGGGAAAATGTAAACCGTGTATATCTGATGGGAATTATACCGGATGAGTTCGGTAAGGTGGCATGGTTCAGGCCGGATCTGTTAAGACCCCATTGGTATCACTATCTTAACCTTATGGCTCATCATCCAATGGCCGCTTTGGTATCCACATCGTTCAAGGAAAGATATGATTTAAAGCAGGGAGATTCCTTATGGCTCAACTGGGGTGACCAGGGTTATATGGAGGTAATTATATACGAATTTGTAGATTACTTTCCCACCTTTAACCCAAAAGCCGGGGATCCTGAACTTGCAACCACTAAAGATTCATTTTTAGTGGTGGCTAATCTGTCATATATACATGCCAATATGGCATTGGAGCCTTACGAGGTATGGCTTAAAAAAGCTCCCGGTGCTACCAGTGAGCAAATCTACAAAGACATTGAAAACAAAGAGCTTAGAATAAACAGGATCCAGGATATCGGGCAGGAGATAATCAAAAAGAAAAATGATCCCATGCTTCAGGGTACAAATGGTGCACTGACGTTAGGATTTATCGTTACTATGACGATAAGTACCATTGGATTTCTGATATATTGGATCCTTTCAATTAAACAAAGAGTGCTCCAGTTTGGAATCTTCAGGGCCATGGGACTGTCTGTTAAGAAACTGATTGGAATGCTGGTGTGTGAACAAATATTGATATCCGGAACTGCCATTCTTATAGGTATCATCATTGGAGGTATTACCAGTGATCTGTTTGTTCCTTTGCTTCAAATGGTATACAGCGCAGCTCAGCAGGTACCTCCGTTTAAAGTGGCAGCTTCCAGGGAAGACTACATCAGAATATATTCCGTGGTGTTAACAATGCTTGGAATAGGCTTATCTGTTCTGGGAGTTATAATATCCAGGATAAAGATCCATCAGGCTATAAAGCTGGGTGAGGATTAAAGAAAATGAATTCTGAAGCTATTTATGATTATTAATATCAAAAGAAAGGAAGCTTACAATGAAAATAACAAAGCTTGAAAGTATTTTTGTAAAACCAAGATGGCATTTTCTTAAGGTGTATACCGATGAGGGAATAGTGGGTTTAGGCGAACCCATTGTGGAAGGAAAGGCCCGAACGGTAGCCATGGCCGTCAGGGAGATGGAAGATTACCTGATAGGCCAGGATCCCAGGAGGATCGAACATATATGGCAGGTTTTGTATAGAGGTTCCTTTTATCGCGGTGGTCCGGTACTGACCAGTGCGATAAGCGGAATTGAGCAGGCTCTTTGGGACATTAAAGGAAAATGGCTGGGAGTGCCGGTGTATGAACTGCTGGGCGGTGCTGTGCGTAACAGGATAAGAGTATATGCACATGCGCATGGCAGAACGGTTGAGGAATTTGTGGAGAACGCCAAGCAGAAGGTGGCAGAAGGGTTTACGGCAATTAAAACAAGTTTTGATGGGCCGGTGAGGATTGTTGATACCATGGAATACCTGGAAAAATGCGAGGAGAAGATAGCCGCCATACGTAGTGCGCTTCCCAAAAACGTTGATATTGCGGTTGATCTTCACGGACGGTTTAGTCCTGCCATGGCCATCAGGATTGCCAAAATTTTAGAGCCTTACGGTATTATGTTTCTGGAAGAACCGTGTCTGCCCGAAAATGTGGATACCATGGTCACAGTGGCCCGATCAACTTCGATACCTATAGCAACGGGCGAACGCCTTTTTACAAGATGGGGTTTCAGAGAGGTGCTGGAAAAGCAGGCTGCAGCGGTACTTCAACCTGATCTTTGCCATTGTGGCGGAATACTGGAAGCCAAGAAAATTGCTGCAATGGCCGAGGTTTATTATGCAGCCGTTGCACCGCATAACCCGCTGGGTCCCATATCTCTGGCGGCAGGATTGCAGCTGGATGCATGTATTCCGAATTTCTTGTGCCAGGAACAGGTTTCATTGGGTGAGGGATATATTAAAGAACCATTCCAGGTCAAAGATGGTTATATAGATCTTCCTGCCAAGCCGGGACTTGGTATTGAGCTGGATGAAGAGGCCCTTCAGGATAAGATATATGACGGAAGCTGGCAATCACCGGTGTGGTTCCATGAGGACGATGGCTCCTTTGGAGAATGGTAGACAAAATAGGGAGGGGTATTGAATGGCAAAGATGACTTCAAGGGAACGCTTTGCTCGTATGTATGCTCACCAGGAAGCGGATCGGATACCCATAATTGATACGCCCTGGCAGGGTACTATCCTTCGGTGGCGGAAAGAAGGTTTGAGTGATGCTGACTGGGTAGAGTATTTTGATATAGATCGGGTTGCAAACATAAGTGTTGATATATCACCCCGTTTCGAGAGCAAAATAGTGGAGGAGACCAAGGATTTTATCACATATAAAACACCCTGGGGAGTTACTCTGAGGCAGCAGCGTGTCCCCGATTCAACTCCTGAGTACCTCTCCTTTACCGTTACAAACCCTGATGAATGGTTGAAAGCTAAACAGCGGATGACTCCCGGCAGGGATCGTATCGACTGGAAGTACTTGAAAGAGAACTACAAGAAGTGGCGTGAATCAGGGGCATGGATCCAGGCGAATTTCTGGTTTGGCTTTGATGTTACTCATTCGTGGTTTGTTGGGACGGAACGGCTTCTTTTAGCTTTGGTAGAGGAGCCCGAATGGTGTGTGGACATGTTCAACCATTTTCTGGACATGTGTATTGCCCATTTCGAGATGATTATTGACGCTGGCTATGAATTTGATTGTATAACCTGGCCCGATGATATGGGTTATAAGCAAAACCAGTTTTTTTCCCGGAAAATGTATCGGGAACTGCTGTTACCCGTTCAGAAGCGGGCAATTGAGTGGGCCCATTCCAGGGGTGTGAAGGCTCATCTGCATTCCTGTGGAGATATCCGGCCTTTTGTACCTGATTTGGTGGATGCCGGACTGGATGCGTTGAATCCGTTGGAGGTCAAGGCAGGAATGGATCCAATAGAATTGAAGCAAAAGTATGGGGACAGGTTGGTGTTACACGGTGGTTTAAATGCCGTATTGTGGAATGATCCCGAGGCCGTTGAAGAGGAGATGAGACGATTAATTCCCGTTATGAAAGAGAACGGTGGGTACATATTTAGCTCGGATCATTCAATACCTAATTCGGTGAGCTTTGAAACTATGAAACGTATAATAAAGCTTGCCAAGGAATTAGGCGCATATTAACGGTTTTTTAAAAAACATAAAACTATATATTTGTTTGAAAGACAATAATATAGATTTGAAGGAGCATGAGGGGGTATTAATCCCCCTTAATTTATGGAAAGAAGAATGCTGCTGGTCTGATTTATGGAGACATAACAAAACATCAAATAAATTCGGACAGGAGGAAGCAGATATGCGCAAAGTTATTGAAAAGGGTAATGTAGTCCGAACCATGTGGCCAGGGATGAAGTCGCTCGAAGATGATAAATATGTAAACCTGTACTTGGGGAACGGTAGATTTGGAGGATGTTTTGATGCCTGGGGCCTGATGAATCGTAAATATACTAACTGGTGTCAGGATGAGGTAATGGCAAATACCGTACTTATGCATGTCGATCATTATTCAAGAGGCTCTTATGGTTTAGATTACCATCTTCCTGTAGTCAGGCTTGCATGGCTGGATGAGTGCCCTGAAGTTATAGATAACTATCGGCAAGAGTTAAATATATATGATGGAAGGCTTGAGACCAGCTACCTGATCCCGGGGGCTTATATTAAAATGACTTCTTATTTCAATCCGTATAACAGGGATATCTTTGCTATGGAGTTAGAATATGAAACATGTCAGGATGGTACTATGCCGGCTATCATCCTGCTCCCTGAGACCAAGGTGTGGACGCAGTACGGAAACCTCTTTACGGGAGAATTTGATTGTGTTAAGTTTGACAGGCAGGAAAATTATTGGACGGGAAGGATTCGTATAGGAACTGCTGATTCATATATCTGTTATAAAGTATTGTCAGATCAGGGAATAGTTCGCATGGCTCAGCAAACAGAGGGAATATCGGTAAGCTTTGAAGGTAATAAAGGCTGTCACCTATTTCTCATTGGAGTGGCAGGTTTACAGAGGAAGCAGGAACTATTAGATGCAGTTGAAAGTATAGTGGATGCTAAAGTTTATTCCCGGGGGAGCACTCAGGCCTGGCATAAGCGTTGGGGCAGTTCCTGGATTGACATTCCCGATAATGACTACCAGGCTTTATGGTGCCGTTCTCTGTACTATGTGCTGTGCAGCAACTCTCCTGATGTAGCAGCTCCCAGTCCACCCCATGGATGGGCCGGTAACGCATGGAATTTTCATTTTCCTCAGGACTTCTCTTATATTGCCCCTGCTTTGTTGAGACTGGGACATTGGGATATTGTCAAGGCAAAGGTTGAGTTTTACAGGAACATGTTAGATGATACCATAAGGAATACAAAGAGAATTTACGGTGTCGAAGGGGCGATGTGGCCCTGGGAATTTCCTATGGGACCGGGTTTTGAACTGTTTAAAGAGAGCTTTAAGGATATTCACCCGGAAGAAATTTGTGAATACCAGTCCGATGGGAGTATTAGATATGCAGCACCTAACTGGTGTCAATTCGAGATTCATAATGCAGCTTACCCGGCAAGGATGGCTTATGAAACTGCCCAGTATTTAAATGATGATAAATGGACCCGGGAGGTAGCATGGCCAATCATAAAAGAATCCACCAGGTTTTACGCATCCATATTGCATAAGGAATCCGATGGAACCTGGGGCATATATATAAAGCCTTCTATGGGACAGGATGAAGCCGGGGGGCGTAATGAAAAGAATTACCTGTGCGCCTTGTTCAGTGCAAAGTACTGTTTAAAGAAAGCTTTGGAAATGGCTGAGAGGTTAGGATATCACAGTGAGGAAACCATTACCTGGCGGCGTATATTGGATGAAGGACTGGCGTTTAAACGGTTATTCAGCAAAAAATATGAGATGTATTATACCTGTGAGTCTTTAGTTAGACATGAGCCTGAAATGAGGCAAAAACACCCGGTTCAATTAAACCCGCTGACTTTTCTGCCTTTGGAAGAACTTGAACCGCAGACACTGAAGGCATATGAAGAAAGATATGAGCTTTGCCCGAGTGTGAAAAGAGGTTTTGTCCCGGGCTGGACGCTGGGTGCCTATTGGCTGGCGGCCTCCCATATGAGGGATGGAGCGGCTCTGCTGCATGAGTTATCACAAATACTTCCAAAAAACTACGCCGATGAGGATATGATTCAGATATATGAAAGCTCTGGTCTGTACTGGGCTCAGTATTATGTAACCACTCACGGTTTATTTCTTCAGGCTCTGAATGATGCCATAGTTAGCGACTATTGGGGAGAAGTGGAAGTGGGTGCAGCCTGTCCCGAACAATGGAGGAAAGTTCGGTTTAACAACCTTTATACAAAGGACGGCAAGGTGTGGTCAGGAGAGAAAGTGAACAATCAATGGACTGTATCTTCATAAAACACTTGTTTGTCAGGACGCGTCTTATTAGTTTGAAGTGTATAACAGAGCTCATATTTAGCTTTACTTAATACCGGTTTTCTGATATTATTTAATATGGTTTTTATAATCATTTTGCATAAAATAAATATCTCAAATATTTTTTAGCGATATACAGTATAGCCCACTTTTCTCGTATAGTTTTACTTGACTCTAATCATATACTTTTTTGATCATTGCGCTGTTAACAGGGATCATAATTATAAGGAGGCTTATCATGCGAAAAATTACCGGTGCGACTGCTCATATCAATCTGAACTTTGATTTGATGCGTAAGGCGGGTATAAATGCGCTTCGCTATGGATTTGGTTTTCCCTTTGAGGAGGACGGAAAGACACCGGGCAAACGTTTTATGGATGCTGTGGATGGAGCGGTTAAGCTGCGCAAACAGGGCTTTCAGCTCCTGGGTTCCACGTTTGGTCCTGGTTCATATCGTTATGATCCTGAAAAGAAACGTACAACATGGGTTTCATCTATTCCGGAGTCAATAGGTGGATATGATTCCGACGAGTTTTATATAGTAGCAGAAGCGGCAGGTGAGTTCTTGGGCCGGGAATGTGCGGAGCTTTGTGAATACTGGCAGGTGGCCAATGAACCCGATATTGACATTTTCAAAGGGGACATGACGGATGAGCAAAGTGTACGTTTCCTCATATCAGTTGCAAAGGGTTTAAAAAAAGGAAATCCCAATGCAAAACCGGGTATAAATCTTGGTTTCATGACACCTTATAGTGAATGGTTGTTACGTGAGCTGTATCAAATTCCTGATACACCTTTTGAATATATAGGCCTGGATGGTTATATGGGTTCATGGCAGCCCGGGGGGCCTAGTGACTGGCTGTGGTATATAGATAAGGCATATGATATAACCGGTAAGCCTGTTATCATCAACGAATGGGGTTATTCTACCCTTCAAAGTGGTCCAAACCCTGATCCCGGCGGAAAAAGGCATTATAACCAGAGTGTATGCCGGAACAAAGCCTGGGAACATGTATGGAAAAACGGGCATAATCCTGAAGAACAGGCAGATTATATAAGAGAGTGTATGAAAATATTTGCCGAGCATCCGGCTGTGATAGGTGAGTTTTTCTTCAGATGGTCCGATACCGAAACCTGCTGGCAGTGCGGTGATCCTTTATGTCCTGCTGAGTGTGCATGGGGAATTGTTGATGTCCATGGAAACCCAAAGCCAGGATATTATGCACTTAAAGAGAGCTATGAAAAATACTTTAAGGAGTAGCTTATATAATTGTGGCACAAAATACCAGCCTATATAAAACAGCAATAGATTAGAAAGGAGATCTTGCAAATGAGCGATTCAAAAGTGAAAACAGCATTAGTGACAGGAGCCAGCCGCGGCATAGGAAAGGGTATTGCCAATGTATTGGCACGGGAAGGATATGATCTTGCAATAACCTATTCGAGCGAAAAGGAAAAGGCAGAGGAAGTAGCCCATAACATAGAAAAAGAGTATGGGCGTCGGTGCTTTGTGTATCAGGCTTCCCTGCAAAATCTCGATGTGCCTGAGAAGATTGTAAACAACGCAATAAGGGATCTGGGCCGGCTTGATGTATTGGTCAATAATGCAGGTTTATCTTCACGGGATGAAGTACTTACTTTGGATAAGGAAAAGCTTGATTTTCTGGTTAACTTAAACTTCAAAGCACCGTTGCTGGCCATTCATGCTGCCGCCAGACATATGGTGAAAAACGGAATTAAAGGCAATATCGTTAATATAACCTCTACCAGGGGTATACGTGCTTATCCCAACGATTTTATATACGGTGCTACAAAAGCAGCGTTGGCAAGAGCTACTGAATCAATGGCTTTGGAGCTTTCCACCTATGGTATCAGGGTTAACTGTGTTGCACCTGGGGCAACCGCTATCAGGGATGAAGCAAAAGCAAATGAGTTTTATACATATCTGGGGGATAAGATCCCTATGGGCAGGATGGGGACACCCGAGGATATTGGTAATGCGGTAGCCTGGCTTGTATCGGACAAAGCCACGTATATTACCGGTGTAGTGTTGAAGGTGGACGGAGGCTTGATATTGCCCGGTATGCCCGAGGAAAGGGATGCACAGCGTATATATGAGGGTTGGGGCCGTTTGAAAAAGGTTGACCTCAGTGACGAGATGTAGCGGGATATGGATGAATGAACTTTAAATAGCTGCACATAGCCTTGGCAAATAGCAGCTATTGAATAAAAAAACAATATAGTATAGGAGGAATGAGACGTGATAAAAGTTAACTGGAGAGATGTTGTTCCAACAATTGCTCATGATGCGGGCATAGACTGGAGGCTGCTGTCCGGTCAGTCCTTAAAGGATGAGAATGATCCATCAGCCTGTATGGAAGGTATGATGTATATAGCAAGGGCATGTCTGCAGCCATCATTATCCTACCATCCTCATGCCCACGATGACCATGAGGAGGTGTACTACATAATAAGAGGCAAAGGTGAGATAAGAATTGACGATGAGGTGCAGCCAATAAGAGATGGGGACATAATATATATAGGTGTAAACCAGGTTCACGAGATCAGAAACACAGGCGATGAAATGATGGAGTTTCTGGCAGTTGGAGCCCAGGTATAATGTTTACGGGAAGGGGTATTAATCATGTCTAAGGTGACGATAAGGGATATACGCGTTATACTAACCGCACCTGCCGGGATCAATCTGGTTGTGGTAAAGGTTGAAACATCCGAGCCTGGGTTGTACGGTTTAGGCTGTGCAACCTTTACGCAAAGATTTTTGTCGGTAAAAAGTGCGGTAGAGGATTATTTAAAGCCGTTTCTGGTGGGGAAAGATGTCGACAACATAGAGGATATATGGCATACCTGTATGGTTAATTCATACTGGCGGAACGGGCCGGTGCTCAACAATGCTATATCCGGCGTAGATATGGCTCTGTGGGACATCAAAGGTAAACGTGCCGGTATGCCGGTATACCAGCTTCTGGGGGGCAAATGCCGCGAAGGTGTGGCAGTATACCGTCATGCAGATGGGCGCGATGTCAATGAGGTAGAGGACAACGTGCGTAAATTTATGGAAGAGGGATACCGGTACATCCGCTGTCAGATGGGTGGATACGGTGGGAGGATTGAGAAGTTGGCGTCTCCCGAGAATGCTCCGCCTGGAGCCTATTATGATCCGGATGCCTATGCAATGAGCGTTCCCAAACTGTTCGATCATATACGGAGCAAAGTCGGGTTTGAAGTTGAACTATTGCATGACGTACATGAAAGGTTACAGCCCATTGAAGCAGTAAGGCTGGCTAAGAATCTTGAACCTTACAGGCTGTTTTTCCTGGAGGATGCGCTGTCGCCGGAGCAGATAAGCTGGTTTGAGGCAATTAGAAATCAGTGCGCCGTGCCTCTGGCAATGGGTGAGCTTTTTGTTCATCCGGCAGAATGGATGCCTCTCATATCCAACAGGTTAATTGATTTTATACGTGTACACATAAGTGCTATAGGAGGAATAACTCCTGCCAGGAAACTTGCTGCTTTATGTGAAGCATTTGGAATACGTACTGCCTGGCATGGGCCCGGAGATGTTTCACCGGTAGGACACGCCGCTAATGTTCATCTTGATACATGCTGTCGTAACTTCGGGGTACAGGAATGGACTCCCATAAGCGAACCTCTGGCGGAAGTTTTCCCGGGTTCTCCCGAAGTAAGGAACGGGTATGTCTATCCCAATGATAAACCGGGTCTGGGTATAGATATAGACGAAGAAAAAGCAGCAAAATATCCCTGTGAGAACAGGGTGATAAAATGGACTGTGGCACGTACTCCCGACGGTACATCGGTGACACCGTAATATTATAAGGGTTGGGTGCCGGAGAAATAATCACAGCTATTTACCTGGACAGCGACGGTATTTAGTTTAGATAATTAAATATTACTGCTTGAAAAAAGATAGGTGTTAAGGGCGCGGAATACAGTCTGTCTTGCCTTTAACACCTTTTTTATTTTTGTGATAGTGTAATATTTTCTTTATAAAGGCTCATATAAATAAAAAAGATAATAATACAAAGATATGATATAGTGAGGATTTTAAAGAAAAACAGAGATAACAGGACAATAATTCTAAATAATGAGATATTCTGGATTAGTCAAGTCCAAAATAGTGTGTAAATTGCCTCGGTTGTTAAACAGCAACCAGC
>ERZ773359.1344-NODE-1344-length-34446-cov-16.893257_pt1 | contig 34446 bp, 29 predicted proteins | sample MGYA00374955_ERZ773359 | MGnify/ENA primary metagenome ERZ773359 (study PRJEB29098, sample SAMN04486028) | biogas fermenter metagenome | study: EMG produced TPA metagenomics assembly of the Biogas fermentation microbial communities from Germany - Plant 4 DNA1...
ATAGCCTCCAAGGCATCAGAAAATCGGAAAATCTAATCCGAAACTTGAGCCTGCCCTACCTGGAAAGCCTTAAGGTTTATATCCACAAAAGCGGGTTTTATATTTCGTTTTATAATTTCCTCCCAGTCAATCTGCGGAAGATCGATAGCTTTAACAAGAGCTCCGAGAAGAATCATGTTCATGCTCTTTGGATTACCCAGCTCTTCTGCAAGATCAGTGGCTTTGAACACATATGTAGTCGCCTTTTTGGCAAGCTCCTCGGCTATACCTTCAGGATAACTTGCAACGCCCATTTGGATGGGAACTGAGGGAATCTCAGCGTCGTTAATCACTATCCTCCCGCCCGGTTTTAAATACTCAATCCAGCGAAGCGCTTCCATCTTTTCAAAAGCAACGATGAGATCCGCCTCCCCTTTACCGATAATAGGAGAGAAAACCTTGTCGCCAAACCGCACTTGAGTGCTGACGTTTCCGCCTCTCTGGGACATGCCGTGTATTTCCGACATCTTCACATCGTAGCCTGCTTCCATCAATCCATCGGATAATATTTTACTGGCGAGAATGGTGCCCTGACCTCCCACTCCCACCAACAGTATGCTTTTTACGTTACTCATATCTTACCTCCGAACCGAATCATTCTGTAAAGGAAATAGCTTCAAAGGGACAAACCTGCATGCACACACTGCAGCCGTTGCATGACTCCGGCTTAATCTCAATCCGCTCGCCGGACAATATGGCAGGACACCCGGTCTTCACGCAAAGTTTGCAGCGTGTACACTTTTCCTGGTCTATGATGCATTTCTTCGGTGAGAGGTCGAAACGCGCCTTGTCTCCTTCGCTGAACTTTTTAATTGCGCATGGCCATGCAGCGATAATCACCGTTGGTTCATCCTTTTCCAATGCCTGGTTTAACGCTTTATAGGTCTCTCTTAAATCCAGCGGGTTGATTACAAAAATATTGTCTTCCTTGATGCCGATAGCTTTGCAGAGCAACGGGATGTCTGCCTCCACCGCCGGTTCTCCCATCAGGGTCTGGCCGGTTCCCGGATTATCCTGATGCCCTGTCATTCCCGTCGTGCGATTATCCAGTATAACCGTTACGCAATTGCCCTTGTTGTAAACTATATCCATCAGGCTGGTGATGCCTGAATGGAAGAACGTTGAGTCGCCTATTACGGCCACTACTTTCGTATCTCTCCCGGTCATCCTGAAAGCCGTTGCCGCACCGTGGCCCGCGCTGATGCTTCCTCCCATGCAGAAACAGGTGTCCATCGCTGAAAGCGGAGGAGCGGAGCCGAGGGTGTAACAACCGATATCGCCGGTTACCATGACATTTTTCTTGCTCTTAAGAACTTGGAAGAAACCCCGGTGAGGGCAGCCTGCACACAAAGTGGGCGGGCGCATGACCGCCTGTTTTTCCGATGTGAGAGTATCTCTCTCCGTCCCGAAAACCGCACGGCGAATAATGTCCGGATTCAGTTCGTCGAATTCGGGAATGATTTCTTTTCCGATACAATCAATGCCGGCAGCTTTGATCTGGTTCTCCATATAAGGATCCATTTCTTCAATCACATAAAGCTTTTTTACCTTTCCGTCAAATTCCCTTATGAGGTTCATGGGCATGGGATATGTCATCCCCAGCTTCAGATACGAAGCATTCGATCCAAATACTTCTTTGGCATATTGATACGCCACACCGGCAGAAATAACGCCAATTTCGCTGTCGTTATATTCCACTCTGTTGATTTCGGTACTATTGGAATATTCCTCCATGGCTTTAAGCCTGTCCACCAGGCTGCGGCGCAGTTTCTTTCCGTTTGCCGGTGTCGCTACATATTTGGCTATGTTTCTTTCGTATGGAATCGGTTCTCTCGTTATCCTATCCTCAAGCTCTACCACGCTCTTACTGTGACATACTCGGGTGGTTACACGCAACAACACCGGTGTATCGAATCTTTCTGAGAGCTCGAATGCCAGTTTTGTAAATTGCTTTGCCTCGCTGCTATCGGAAGGTTCCAACATCAAAATTTTTGCGGCGATAGCGTAGTTTCGATTGTCCTGTTCATTTTGCGAGCTGTGCATGCCCGGATCATCGGCAGACACTAGCACGCAACCTCCGTTGACACCGGTGTACACAAAAGTAAACAGCGGATCCGCCGCAACGTTCACACCTACGTGTTTCATCGCAGCAAGAGAACGCACACCGGCTATTGACGCCCCTATAGCAGCTTCCAGTGCCACTTTTTCATTCGGCGCCCACTCGCAATATAATTCATTTTTATATTGTGCAAGATTTTCAAGTATCTCCGTGCTCGGAGTCCCCGGATAGGCAGAAGCAAACACCAATCCCGCTTCGTAAGCTCCTCTTGCAATCGCTTCATTTCCGGTCAAAATCTGTTTCATATCAACATTCCTCTTCTTCTTTTTCTTCTCTTTCTCTTCTTTCTTTCTCCTGCTCGGCTATCTGAGCCATGATCAGTTCAGCTTTCTTTCTGTACTTTCTTTCGTTCTCCTTGTCACCGCTCAGAGCGTACAGGTCCGCAAGCTCTTTTATGCTCTCCAGGTGGGATCCGTTGATTCCCAACACTCTTTTAAAGCTTGCCACAGCTTTGGCATTGCTGCCGGTTCTGGCATAAGCGACACCTAAATAGTAGTGCAATGGCCACCAACCCTTAAACTTGGTGTCAAGGAAAGGTTCGAGTATATCCAGGCCTTCCCTCCACCTTCCTGCCAAAACTGCATTGCAACCCTTTTCTATGGTTATTGGCTGCTCCAACTGGGCCAACCGCTTTCTTATCTCCCTCTTGTCCTGGAAATTGTTGCTCCTTCGCAAAAACTCCTTCCACACAAGAGCGGCTTTTTGATACAATCCCAAATTTAAATAGTCATACCCTAAATAGTAATATGCTTGCGCAAAGCGAGGATGTACCTCGGTCAGCAGTTCAAAATACTCCATGGATTCAGCCTTGAAACGGCCGATGTATATATCGTCATTCCCTCGCAGATAAAATTCTCTGCAGACCCGTGCATAGCTGTACAGGGCATGAAGGTAATCCGGTTTTAATATAAGGGCAGCCCGGAAATGAATGATAGCATTATCGAAATCCTCTTTTTCCGCCGCGTCTCTTCCCTCTTTTAAAAGACCTTCCAACAGGGTTCTTTGATTGAAAAGCCGGTTCATAAACTCTACGTATTTTACTGTATATTTAAACTTAGGATCTATGCCCATGATCCAAGCCATATTTTCAGCAATATGGAGAATCTTCAGGCCTTCTCCGCCTTGGAACGCCTGGAAATCATCATGTCTTAGAGGTATGGGCACACCTCTCATGAATTCTAATCTATTTTTTGTTATGAAAGAATCCGAGAACTCATCAAAAAGGAAATTCTTCAAATATTTTTTAAAGTATCTTCCCACCCTGTCATTTCGAGATTCGAAAGGAATCAGCGCGGGAGCATCATTCTCCTTTTTCTGCTCTATTAGTTCCTTTTCTTCTTTAATTACCTGTGTTTCTTCCTGATTGTCATTCTTTTTAAATCTTTCAGCTAGTTTCTTCATACGGATAACTCCCATCCTTTTTTCATAAAATTCATTACCACTTCCGGATACATACTCCGCTCTATATCTTCCACAAGAAACTGCTTCAGATTTTCTTTCACTCCTGGTACCGTCCTGTCCTTCCAACTGCCATAAAGGTAGAGGATACGGTAAAGGTCTTCTTTTTTATGAGATCGGTGCTGAAATCCTTTGAGATAAAAGAATAGCGCCAATTCATCATAAAAAGCGAAAGCGTTGGGGTGGAGCATATCTGCAAGGTAATTTAGGGATTTTTCGAAACCTCCCCTATTATAATATAAATTGAAGACGTGTTCCACCATCTTTAACCTCGCCAATTCTTTGGCAGATATGAACTTGTTGGAGATCACCTCATACGGGGCTTTGGAACGGTATGTGTAAGCGTATTCCTCAACCTGTTCCCGAATGGGAGTCCCCGGCAGGAGCTTTAAAAACCCCAATTGCAGCAAATGCGGCTTCATTTCGTAAACCTGATTGAAGGAATTTGCAAATCCGTAAAAATCCTCATAGGGCAACCCTGCAATCAGATCCAAATGGAGGTGTATATTCCCCATTCTCTTAATTCGCTTTACATTTTCCGAAAGCTTATAAAAATCACACCGGCGATTAATTGCTTTCAGAGTGGCCTTATTGGTGCTCTGTACACCGATCTCAAATTGAAAGAGCTCGGGTCTTGCCTTTTCGAGCAAATCCAACATTTCTTCGCTGATCAGATCGCCGCAGAGCTCAAAATGAAAATTTGTGACCCCGTTATCCATTTCCATGAGATAGCGCAGGATCTCCGTACTACGAGCGTTATCATAGTTAAAAGTCCTGTCCACGAACTTAACTTGTTTAACATTCTTATACAAAAAATAACTCAGGTCATTTTTAACTCTTTCTATGGGAAGAGGGCGCACGCCTTTTTCAATGGAAGAAACGCAATATGTGCACGAAAAAGGACAGCCTCTGCAGGATTCGTAATACATGATCTTATCCGACTCTCCTACAAGGCTTCGAAAGGGAAATGGTACTTTAGTAAAGTCCACCTGGGAAGAAGCTGGGTTTACATAAATTTTTCCATCGCGCCGGTACAACAGTCCGTTGATTCCGTCAAACTGCGATGGTTGACCCGTTCCTGTTACTGCGTCCATTAGCTTGGGGAAAGTTTCTTCTCCTTCGCCTTGTAATATGAAATCCACATATTTATGCTTCTTCATGATATCAGCAGCCCGCCAGGTAACTTCCGGCCCTCCAAGCAGTATCATGGTCTTTGGACTTGCCTTTTTATAGTTTTCTACAAGATACAAGATTCGTTCAATATTCCATATATAGCAGGAAAAGCAAACCATATCGTATTCGCCCCGGAGCAGTTCCCCGTATATGTAATCATCCGAATGATTGACGGTGAACTCCCGGAGTTCCATGACGGCTCCCTTCACCGCATCAGCACTCACGGCATATAAATACTTTAATGCCAGATTAGAGTGGATGTGTTTTGAATTGAGAGTCGTAAGCAATATCTTCATCATTTCTCCTGCAAAATTTATAAAAATCTGGTGATTTTTATATTTATAGAATGCATTCCCCCGCTCCGGAAATATTTATTAAAGCATTCGGAGCCACTCGTCTTTTAGCATATCCTTATCCCGTTTCGACACCTCAATCTGCTTAAGCATTCGCTCCTTATCCTGCGGCAGATCCCCTTTGAGAGAAAGATAATTCGAAGCATGATTGCTCCGGAAGACGCACTTCTTCTCCAAGTGGATGTTTTCAAGCATCAGTTGGGTCTCCTCCAGCACCTCCTCGGGCGAGAGAAGCTCAAACCTCCCCGACTGGATCTCTTCATATATCTCTGCCAACGGATCTACCATCAGCGTCAACAGCCCGACGTAGGAAGGCGACATCCGGCTGATTACCTTTCCTGTCTCGACAGCATGTTCTTTCCAATCCGCCCTTCCTCCAAGGCCGGAAATAAACGTAACCGAAGCACGGATATCAGCATCTTCTATTTTGCGCACTGCCTCTACCAGTTGATCGGCAGTGACACCTTTATTAACTTTCTCCAATATCCAGTCGCTTCCGGATTCTCCACCGATATAAATCATCTTGAGCCCCTTTTCACGGAGCTCAACCAACTCCTCGTGAGTTTTTCGCAGCACATCCTGCGGTAAGCCGTAAATGCTGATTTTCTTGCATTCAGGAAACAATTCACGGATCGTATCCATGATCTGCACCAAGGTTTTATTGGGCAAGACCAAAGCGTCTCCGTCGGCAAGAAAAATCTTTTCTATATAGCGATAATGTGCTCTGGCCCATTTCAGATCTTCAATTACTTCCGTAAGAGGCCGGATTCGAAACGCCTCTCCCTTATACATGCTGCAAAATGTACACCGGTTATGGGAACACCCCAGCGTAACCTGCAGGATCAGACTGTTGGCTTCGCTGGGAGGTCGATAAACACGTCCCTCGTATCTCATTTCTTACATCCTTTCCGGAGCTTCAATGCCCAGAAGCAACAGTCCGTTTTTAATAGTCTGCTTGGCTGCGTAGGTAAGCAGCAATTTTGCCTTCTTCTCTTCTTCCTTATCTACGAGAATGTGTTCGTTGTGATAGAAACGGTTGAAGCTCTGTGCGATATCCACAATTTGTCTCGTGACTATGGATGGTTCATATTTTTCTGCGGCTTCAATCACTTTGTCAGGGAACTCGTAAATAAGCCTGGACAGTTCATATGCGCTGTCGCTTGTAATGTATTTCATATCCGCAGTTTGCTCCGAATTTATAAGCCTATTCGCATCTTCGCCTGCATTGCGCAACACGCTGGCCGCTCTGGCATGGGTATATTGAACATAAGGCCCGGTCTCACCGTCAAAGTTCAGGACCTTATCCCAGGAGAACACATAATCCTTGATTCTTCCATTTGAAAGTTCATTGAAAACAACAGCGCCGATTCCTACTTGTCTCGCTGTGACATCCACATTGTCCGTATTAACGTTTTTCTCCAGAATAATCTCACGGGTACGTTCTATGGCTTTATTGAGCACATCTTCGAGGAACACCACTCTTCCTTGCCTTGTGGACATTGTGCCATCTTCCAGGCTTACCAGCCCGAAGGGGATATGGACGCAATCCTTCGCCCACTCATAATCCATGAGCTCAACCACTTTAATCCATTGCTGGAAATGCAAATTCTGCTGGGAAGCAACCACGTAAAGGTTTTTATAGAAATCGTAATGCTCTTTACGGTAAATGGCTGCTGCAATATCCCTGGTAATGTATAGAGTAGATCCGTCTTTTTTGATGATTACAGCCGGCGCCATATTGTATTCGGAAAGGTCAACGATTTGAGCACCTTGCGATTCCACCAGAAGCCCTTTTTCTTTAAGTTCATCGATGACTCTGTCCATCTTGTCAGAGTAGAAACTCTCTCCCGCATAGGAGTCGAACTCTATGCCGAGCATTTCATAGACTCTGTTGAATTCCCGCAGGCTTTCGTCGCGGAACCATTTCCAGAGTGCCATCTCTTCCTCGGCCCCGCTTTCCAAACGGGCGAAGGTGGATCTGGCTTCGTCCTCCAAAGACGGGTCCTTTTCGGCTTCCTCGTGGAACTTCACATAGTAGCTTAACAGAGTCTGAATAGGTGACTTCTCAACATCTTCCTTTTTACCCCAGCGCCGGTAAGCTACAATCATTTTTCCAAACTGGGTGCCGTAATCGCCCAAATGGTTGATGCGAACTGTATCATATCCAAGGAAATCATAGATCTTATAAATTGCGTTGCCTATGACCGTACTGCGTATATGGCCGATATGAAAGGGTTTCGCAATATTGGGAGATGAATATTCAACGATAACCTTACGGTTTCGTCCCACATCGCTGCTTCCATACCTGTCCTTCCTGCGAACCACTTCAGAAAGTACTTCGCGAACAAAGATTTCCCGGTTCATGAACATGTTCACATAAGCATTTACGTTTTCAACTCGCTCAAACATTCCGTTATCCGCTAGCTTTTCGGCTATATCTTTGGCAATGATAGCGGGTGATTTTCGCATGGTTTTTGCCAGACGAAAGCATGGAAAAGCATAGTCTCCAAGCTTGCTATCCGTAGGAATTTCAATCATTTCTTCCAATTCTTTCGCGGTGAGCCCGTCAATATATTCAGCCAACAGGGCTCCGATTTGCTCTTTGAAATTTATCATTCAGCTTTCCTCCTCAGAAATTGTCTTGATGCCATTTTCCTTAAGCAAGCGGGCAAAGATCCCGTCGCCGGGTACCAGCCTATGGGTAAAGGTTCCGTCATAAATCCGCCCGCATCCGCAGGAAGGACTATTGGACTTCAGGATAGCAAGTTCGATATCCTCACCCAACCTATCCGCCAGTTCCTTTGCCCTGGCAAGCTCCATGGCCGCTCCCTTCTCAAATTCCTCTGTCACGTCATTCCCTTCGATATTGTAGACCCTGCCGCCACGGATCTCTGCAGGAGGCCTCGGCGTCGGAAAACCCACTGCTACCTCGGGGCACACGGCAATGTAGTTGCGGTTTTTCACAATTTCCATCACTTTTTCGTTTAAATTGTTTCCGCCGTTGTATTTACAATTCTCGCCCAACAGGCATGCGCTTATAATATACATTCCCGCTTCTCTTTCTGTTCCCCCGTATTTCTATTTCAAGGTCACGACGGTCACGCCGTCGCCTCCTTCATTATAATTACCTTTTCTTATTTTTTCCACATGTTTATGTGCCTTGAGCATAGCGGCCAGTCCCTCCCGCAGGATGCCGGTTCCCCTTCCATGTATGATGGTGACTTCTTTTAATCCGGCCATAAAAGCATCGTCCAGATATTTATCCACTTCCACCAATGCGTCGTCCAAAACTTTTCCTACCACATTGCAGCTCGGAGCCACGGACGTTACCTTACTTCGGTACAATTTGCCGTACTGCGACTTCTTCGTCGTCTCCTGTTTTTTTCCATTCTGCACCTTTGAAATCTGGTCCAGACCCACGTTGATCTTCATAAGACCTACCTGAACCTGTACTTCATTCTTGTCATCCGGCAAGGAAATCAGTTCCCCATTCTGGTTCAAAGACAGTAACTTCACCCTATCGCCGATGTTAAGTTCTTCCGGACGCACCGGTTTAAAATTTCTTTTAACAGGTAGTTTTTCACTGTTTTTTTCTTGAAGTTCCCGAATTTCTCGACGCAGGGCCTCCTTTTTCCGGTTTCTCAGAGACTTATCCTCATATTTTTCCAGTTCTCGCAGTTCGCTGAGTATGAGGTCCGACAGTTCCTTAGTTTCCTGTACAATTTCTCTGGCCTCCTGTCTCGCCTTAGCCAGCAACTTTTCTTTTTGTTCCTCAAATTTCTGCAGCCGCCTCTCCAATTCCTCTTGTTGCCGCTTAATCTCGATGCGAAGCAGCATGGCTTCATCCCTATCTAATTCGGCCAATTTGCGATCCTTTTCAATGGCCGCAATCACATCTTCAAAAGCGATGGCATTTTCATCGAGCAATCCCCTTGCTCGATGGATTAAATGATCCGGAAGCCCCAGTTTGGCAGAAATTTCAAAGGCATTTGATCTTCCGGGGGTGCCGATGGTAAGGCGATAGGTAGGAGACAGGGTGTCCATATCGAACTCCATGGAGGCATTTTGAACGCCGGGAGTAGCGATGGCGTACTTTTTCAATTCCGTGTAATGAGTCGTAGCGAGAGTTTTACATCCTCTCTCATAAAGTTCATCCAAAATGGAAATCGCCAGTGCGGCCCCTTCCGTCGGGTCTGTTCCGGCTCCCAATTCATCTAAGAGAACTAGTGTATCCGCATCTGCTTCCCGGACGATGTCAACTATATTTCTCATATGGGAAGAAAAAGTGGATAGGCTCTGTTCAATGCTTTGTTCATCCCCTATATCCGCAAATACTTTTTGAAAAACGGGTACATTGGTTCCATGTGCCGCAGGCAAATGGAGTCCGGATTGAGCCATCAGCACAAAGAGGCCCACGGTTTTAAGCGTAACGGTCTTCCCGCCAGTATTAGGTCCGGTAATCACCAACGTATTATAATCTTTTCCGATGGGCACGGATATAGGCACGACCTTTTGAGGATCGATCAGCGGATGCCTGCCGTCACGTATGTTCAATATCCCCTGAACATTGATCTCCGGCGGCTCAGCCTTCATTTTTACAGAAAGCCTGCCTTTGGCAAATATGAAATCCAGCCCTATCAAAATGCGCTGGTTATTTATTAAATCATCCCCCGCTTCGGCTATTAACATTGATAGTTCCGCCAGAATTCGATTTATTTCATTCTTCTCGGCTAATTCAAGTTCGCGGAGTTCGTTGTTCATATTCACGATTGACTGGGGCTCGATAAAAAGGGTTGCTCCTGTGGCTGATTGATCGTGTATAATGCCGGGCAAGCGGCTTTTGTGCTCCTGCTTGACGGGAATTACATACCTTCCCTGCCTGATGGTTACTATTGAATCCTGAAGTATGTTCCTGTTGTCTGCAGAGGTCAGGATACTGTTTATCTTGTTCCGGATAGCCTCGTTCTGCAGGGCTATCTTTCGTCGAATGTTTCTAAGCTCCGCGCTGGCGCTGTCAGCCATCTCGTCTTCTGATATAATACAGCGATCGATCTCGTTCTCCAAATCTTTTCTGACGCTGATCAGCGACGCCAGTTGGCCTATCCTCGGAAGAGGCGGAAGATCGCTTTTAAGGAAGGATGCTGCGTGGCGGGAGACTTGAAGGTTATACAGAATCTGAAGCATTTGCTTTATAGTCAGGATCCCGCCCTTCTGCGCCAGATTCACCGACTCTTCAATGTCGTAGAAGCTGCCCAGTGGAAGCGTCCCTTTTTTCATAATAACGGAAACCGCCTCCGTGGTTTCCGCCATTCTCTCCCTTATCTCATATTCATCCGTAGAAGGCAAGAGCTCCTCTATTACCTTTCGGGTCATGAGAGAAGCCGCCTCCTCTCTGAGAAGCTCTTTTACTTTATCGAATTCTAAAACTCTATATGTTCTTTCATTCATGTTCTCATTCTATTTGCTCAGATTGTTCCAAGTTCTCCAAATTCTTTTTATAGCGCTCCAGTTGGCTCTTTAACTGGATATTTTCCATCTGGAGATCAAAAAAGCTGCTCTCCATTTCCCTGCATCTCATTTCCAGTTCCTTGATGATAGAAGATGAGGATTCTTTCTCCTCTTCTTTGGACGATAATCTTTTAGCCATCTCCTCATTTTTGGCCTGCAGACTTTGTATTTTTTGCTCCAGTTCCTGCATCCTGTTTTTCAGTTCCTGGCATTCAGCCTTTTTATCGTTATAAGCCTGCATAAGCTCTTCCCTGCTCTCGATAGCGGTTTGCGCATCCTCCTTATATTGGATATAACTCTTCTTTGCTTCATCCCATAATTGCACGTAATGCTGAGCATCTTTCTCCAGCTGTTGATTTTTTGCTTTGAGCTCTTCAATAGTATCCATGGCTCGAAAATATTCATCTGCACAGTTTACTGCTGTCAATACCGCCAGAGATGATACGGAGCAGGAAGGAAGGTCTTTTGACAATTTATGCATAGAGCGATCCACATGATCCGCAACCTTGATGATATGTCCTCTCGGCAGTTCGCCTGAAATGGTATATTCCTGCCCAAAAATTTTTACCTGTACTCTATTTCGTTCCGTCATTACGACAACCCTCCCGTCCCGCAATTACAACAGCACGATCGGCTATAAATCACGCAGCACCGCACCTAATTCCCTGTTCAGCGCATCAAGAACCGACTCGTGTACTTTGTTGACTTCTTCGTCCGTAAGAGTTCTGTCGGAAGCACGATAGGTCAAAGTAAAGGAAACGCTCTTCTTTCCCTCAGGAACTTGCTTTCCCCTATAGATATCAAAAAGTTCAACCTTTTCGAGCAGTCCGGCACCTTTATTTATAATTACCCCTCTCAATGATGCCACTGTAGTGTCCTCATCTACCACCAGGGAGATATCTCTGGAAGTGGAAGGATATTTGGGCAACGGGCTGTAATAGCGCTCCGTATTTGCCACTTCCGCCATGCGTGAGAAATTCAGTTCACAACACCATGATTTAACATCAAGATCGTAGATCTCTGCAACATCGGGGTGAATTTCTCCTATCGTTCCCAACCTAACATTATCATAGATGATAGCTGCACATCGTCCGGGATGATACGTGTCCAAAGTTGATTCCGATACATACTCTGCTCCATGAATACCCATCTTCTTCAGAAGCTCTTCTAGGGCACCCTTCAATGTGAAAAAGTCCTCATCCTCTCCGTAGCAGGCGATACACAGATTTTCCTGTTCCGTCGGCAGTCCGTCGGCTCCTTTGATGTTGTGGAAAGTATTGCCCAACTCAAAGGCTCTGACAGACTCAATACTCCTCGTAAAGTTCCTGGACAAGACCTCCATCATATTGGGTACCAACGTAGTTCGCATTGCACTTGTTTCTTCTCCCAGCGGATTGATGAGCCTTATCATATCCCGTTCCTGGCTGTCATCGGATATCCGTATGTTGTCCATACCTTTAGGACTCATAAAGGAGTAAGTCTGAATCTCGCTGTATCCCATTCCAACCAGGGAATCTTTAGTTAAATCCCTCAGCATCTGTAATTTCGTCTTTTTTGATTCGCAGTTGCCTTTGGGCAGTGTAGAAGGAAGCCTGTCATATCCATATATCCTTGCTACTTCCTCTACGAAATCTATCTCCTTTTCCAAGTCCATCCTTACCGAGGGCGGAATAACGCGAATAACACCCTCGCCTGCTGTCTCAGTCTTCATCTCAAGCTTTCTAAAAATAGCATCAACGTCCTCCGCGGAAAGCTTTGTACCCAGAATCTGATTTACCCGGTTCACTCTCACATCTACGGGATTAATCTCCCTCTTTCCGGGATATACATCGATGGCTCCTCCTATTACGGTTCCCGCACCCAAAAGTTCGATCAGCCTGCATACCCTGTCGGCAGCTGTAATTGCCAGCTCGGGATCAATTCCTTTCTCAAATCGGGATGAGGCCTCCGTACGAAGTCCAAGCTTCTTTGAGGTACTGCGTACGCTGTCCGCGTTGAAGTTAGCGGATTCGACTACAATAGTTGTGGTATCTCCCACGACCTCTGAATTTAGTCCTCCCATGACTCCGGCAACAGCTATATTTCGCTCCGCATCCTTGATCATCAACGTATCATCGAATAGTTTTCTCTCAGTTCCATCCAACGTTGTGAACAATTCTCCTTCAGCTGCGGTATCCACGCAGATGTGGTTGCCTTTAATGTCTCGAATATCGAAAGCATGTATGGGCTGTCCGTATTCCAGCATCACGTAATTGGTAATATCCACAATGTTGTTTATAGGGCGCATACCCGCATGCATGAGCCTTTTTTGAAGCCACCAGGGCGACTGTTCAATCTTTACGTTGGTGACCACTCTGGCCACATATCGCCTGCAAAGTTCAGGTTTTTTAATCTCCACAGAGATATAGTCTTCAACACTTCCCTGTTCGTCGGTACACTTTGTGTCCGGATAGCGCAAGTTGCCGCCAAAAGTGGCTGCTGCTTCTCTGGCCATCCCGAGCATGGACAGGCAGTCGGGCCTGTTGGGAGTAATCTCAAATTCGATTACATCTCCTTCAAGTCCTAAAGCTTCCACAATATTCATACCCAGGGGATATTCCTTATCCAGGATCCAAATCCCATCCCTGTGGGCTACGGGAATCACTTTATCATCATAGCCCAATTCCTTTGCCGAGCAAAGCATACCCGAAGATTCGACTCCTCTAAGCCTGCCCCGCTTAATCACCGTACCGTCCGGCAGCTTCCCCCCGTGCAGAATAACCGGAACATAGGCTCCTTCAAACACGTTTCCTGCACCTGTAACGATCTGCAAAGGCTCATCCTCTCCCACATCCACTATACAGACAAGCAGCTTGTCCGCATTGGGATGCTTCTCAACGGATTCCACTCTTCCAACCACTACGTCTTCTATACCTCTACCAAACCCTTTGACATTTTCGATGTTGGAGCCGGACATTACCATCCTCTCACAGAACTCTTCCATGCTCTTATCCAAAGGACAGTATTCATCTAACCATTCTTTATATACCAGCACGTTGTTTCCTCCTGTTTGAACCCTATTTAAATTGCCCTATAAAGCGCATATCATTTTCAAAGAACAGCCGGATATCTTCTACACCGTATTTCAACATGGCGATTCTTTCCACTCCCATGCCGAAGGCGAAACCTGTATATTTCTCCGTGTCCACCCCGCCTACATCCAGTACGTTGGGGTGTACCATACCGCAACCCAGTATCTCGATCCACCCGCTTCCTTTGCAGACCCTGCAGCCTTTGCCTCCACATTTGAAGCAGGACACATCCATCTCTGCGCTGGGCTCTGTGAAGGGGAAGAAATGAGGACGGAAATTGGTTTTCACGTCAGATCCAAAGAGCTGCTTTGCAAAAGAATCCAAAGTTCCCTTTAGGTCCGCCATAGTTACACCTTCGTCCACCAACAGCCCCTCCACTTGATGGAACATGGGTGAGTGGGTTGCATCCGGAGTATCGCAGCGGAAGCATCTTCCGGGAGAAATAATTTTAATAGGTGGTTTTTGTTTCAATAACGTTCTTGCCTGAACCGGCGAAGTCTGGGTTCGGAGCAAGATTTCATCGTCTATATAGAAGGTGTCCGTCATATCCCTGGACGGGTGATTCGTCGCAGCATTCAGGGCATCGAAGTTAAAATAGACCGTTTCTATCTCAGGACCTTCTGCAATGGAATAACCCATGCTCATAAAAATTCTCGTTATCTCATCGATGGTAATTGTAATCAGATGCCTGGTTCCTAAAGGTCTCTGCTTCCCCGGCTCTGTGACGTCGATTCGTTCAGCCTTGAACTTCTGTTGCTTCTCCGCCTCTTTAACTGCTGCATATTTTCCCGCAAGCATTGCTTCGATTTCACTGCGTGTCTGATTTGCGGCCTGCCCGACAACTTTTCTCTCTTCAGGGTCCAAGGATCCCATGGATCTGAGGATCTCGGTGAGCTTCCCTTTTTTCCCGAGGAACCTTACACGGATTTCCTCCGTTTCCGCAATAGTCGAGGCACTTTGTAACTGTTCTTTTGCTTCCTGTAATATAGCTGTCAACTTTGTTTGCATAATCGATTATTTTCCTCCGCTTCTCTTTCGATTTTTTGTCTTAATGACTCGTACATGATGACCCCCGCCGCTACCGCCGCGTTGAGAGATTCCACCGGCTCACACATGGGGATTTTCACCTGACAGTCCGACATTTCAAGAAAATCGGCACTTACGCCTCCAGCTTCGTTTCCGATGACGAAAGCTACATTTCGATCCAATCGGGTTTGAAAATGAAAGTTCTCACAATATGGGATAGCTGCCACTACACGCTTTCCACGGCTGTGGAGCAAGCGGACCGTCTCTTGGGCATCAGCCGTAAAAAGCAGCGGCAGCCGAAACAGTGACCCTGCTGCGGCCCTTACCACTTTTGGGCTGTAGAGATCCACCGTGCCCTTAACCACCAAGACACCCTGACAGCCTACAGCCTCAGCAGTCCGAAGCAGCGTTCCCGCATTGCCCGGATCCTGGATGCGATCCAACACAAGTATGTTACCTTGCCCTCCTGATTTATCCGCGGCAAAGAAACTACCTGCATCCCAGTATCTGCATTTAGCCACGGCTGCAATGCCTTGCGGCGTTTCCGTATTAGTCAATTTATTGAACAGTCCGTCTTTAACGACAACTGTCTCTATACCTGCTTTTGAAGACTGCTCCAGTAAATCCTCATATTCCCCATTCTTCTCAGAGTAATACTCTGATTCGCGAATCATAAGGGTATCTATATTAACAGCTGCAGCAAGGGCTTCACGACATAAGCTTAGACCTTCTATAAAATAAAGCCCTTCTTTTTCTCGCATCTTGCGCTGTTTCAGCTTCATTGCTTTCTTGATCATGGGATTTTCGGGTGATGCGATATATTTCATGGACGTCCTCTGTTGCGTAGAGTTATTTATGGCGGAAAGTTTATGCTCGGTTACCAGCAGAGAATTTTAAAAACAGAAGCCGGGGTTTTCCGGCTTCTCTTCCGCATATTGTCTTTCTTTAATAATTCTTTTTGTTAGTCCGGCTAAGGAAGGAAGGGATCGTAAAGTCTGTGTCAAATTTCTTTTCAAATTCGTTTTCGTCTGCGGAACCGGCTTCGCCCTCTTCGATTTCTTCGGGTTTTATCGAGCTCTCTTCTGCCTTATCCTTATCCGCCCCGGGCCGTATTATATCCCGGTTCCCGATAATCCGATCTGTCCCTCCGTCTTCGAATCCGGTAGCGATAACGGTAATGACGATTTCGTCCTGCAGTTCTTCTTTTACGGAAGCGCCGAAGATCACGATAGCATCTTTATCTGCAGACTTCTCAATTTGATCCGCCGCTTCGTTGACTTCCAACATGCCCAAATCGTAGCCGCCCATGATATTCAGGAGAATAGCCTTTGCTCCGTTTATGCTGGTTTCGAGCAGCGGGCTTTCAATGGCATCTTTGACGGCTGCTTCAACTCTTTTTTCTCCTTTGCCGCGGCCGACACCCATGTGAGCGATGCCTCTGTCGGTCATTACCGTGCGCACATCGGCAAAATCCAAATTGATCAGACCGGCTTCCGCAATCAGATCCGATATGCCCTGTACACCTTGCTTGAGAACCTCGTCAGCCATTGAAAAAGCTTCAAGCATGGTAGTATTTTTGTCTGCTATCTGCAATAACTTGTCATTAGGTACCACTACCAACGAATCTACATATTTTTTCAGGAATTTAATCCCTAATTCGGCATGGTCTCTTCTTTTCTTTCCTTCAAAGGTAAAGGGTTTGGTAACGACACCTACCGTAAGTATTCCTGCATCTTTTGCTGCTTTGGCTATAATCGGTGCCGCACCGGTGCCGGTGCCTCCACCCATACCTGCCGTAATGAATACCATATCCGATCCCATCAGGAGTTTCGTCAGGTCATCTATACTTTCTTCCGCTGCCTTTTGACCGATTTCGGGATTTGCTCCTGCGCCTAATCCTTTCGTAAGCTTCTCTCCGATCTGAATCTTGGTTTCCGCCTTTGACATGGATAGGGCCTGCTTGTCCGTATTAACAGCAATAAAAGTGACCCCTTTCATACCGGACTCGATCATGCGATTTACCGCATTGCTTCCGCCGCCTCCGATACCGATCACTTTAATTTGCGCATGTCTTTCTTCATTTACTTCAAATTGAAGCATAACCCCTTTACCTCCTGAAAGAATCATTCACACCGAACCATTTTAACTCTGTCTGGACGTTATACCGATTATAGCATAGATACATGTTCCTTGCACTACTTATTGTAGACATTTATGTCTTTTTTCGTAAAATATTTGTCTATCAAAATCCTGCGTATAACTGCAAGATTCTGGAAAAGTCGGCCACCAAATACAAAGATGACAGCATAGTAAAGAGGGAGACCCAGTCGGGTACCCAGATAAACAAGTGCAGCCGCGAGAATGGCGTTAGTAAGGAAGCCGCTGACGAATATAATGTTGCTGTACTTGCCTTCCAGGTGGGCACGAAGCGCCCCCAATAATGAGTCCATGGCAGCCAGCAATCCCATGGAAACGTAGAAAGAAAACTGGGCAGGATAATTAACATCAAAGAAAATTCCTATAAAAATTCCTACTCCCAGCCCTATCATCATTGCGATAGTCAATTGTTTTCACCTTCCTTTACTGTTCTGTCATCGGTAGCAATGGTCATATATTTCGGTGCCCTGTCTTCCGTATATGCAGGAATCCTGATATCATCCCGTATCGATACTTTGAAAACAAGTCCCCAATCCTTCAGGTAATTTCCATAGCCGCCGGGACCTATAAGTGAAGCCGCCATCCGCGAACCGTCGCCGATGGCGCGGATGATAAATGGCCTTGCATAAAACTGTCCGTTGATGCGAACCGTGTAACCGGAACAGGAAATGGCAGAGGTGTCCACAATCCTCTGCCCGTTTACGGAAATCACTTCCGCTCCGGCTGCTTTCAGTTCATTTATAATGAGAAAAAGATCCATGTCATGCACCAGGATATCGTTGGGATCTTCTCCAAACCCGATGTCTCGCGTTCCATCGTCAACGATCACCTCAACTCCCGGCCCTACTGCATCCACAAAGCCTGCCGCTAATTTATAAAATTCCAGATCCTGGAAGAGTTTTGCTTCCAATTCTTGGCTTATATCTTCATTCTCTGCTTCGAAGGTTTCAAGTTCTTCCAGTTGGGCCTTTGCTTCCTCAATCTGTTTTATGAGGTTTTCCATATCCTTGCGCTCACCTTCAATGGTGATTCTGTAATCTTCAAGCACCTTTGAAGACACAAAAACGTGCAACCCTTTTACCGTCTTGCTCAACACAATGACAGAAGAACCTATAAAAACGCATAATATGAAAATTAATACTATTTTCAGTCTGTTTCTCATGTCCCTTATTGAGCATCCTCTTCCTCGGAGTTTTCAATAGGCTTGGCATAAAGGAATCTAAGAACGCCGTTATACCGCTGTATCTCAATCTCTTCCTGTTTAGCGATGGAGACCTGAAGTCCGTAATTATTGCGCATGTTTTCCACGATTCCGTAGCGAATAGTTAAAGCACCTTCAAGGGTATCAGGATTTCCTATGGCCTTAATCGTGTAAGGGGGAGCCGTGGGAACGGTATTTATGTTCACGTTATCTCCGGCAAGACTGATCTCCGTCTTGGCGATAATCCTCTGTCCGTTGATGGAAATCGCTTCCGCGCCGGCATCCTTCAGCTTGTTTACGAGAGCCAGCAACAGATCGTATCGCACCATAATTGTACTGTAGCCGTCTCCCGGATTTTCTTCGGTAGGAATCGGATCGTCGACGGTGATAATAACGCCGGGCCCTTTAACGTCCAAAACACCCGCAGCCATCCTGTATCGTTCCAGTTCCTTCATGGCAGATTGAATAAACGCGTCGTCGCTGAGATTTTTTTCTTCGATTTCTTTCAATCTCTGCTCCAGTTCGAGATATTCTGCAAGGATCGCTTCTTTTTCCCTTCGAACTTCTTTCAGCTGCTGTTCTAATGCGTCTACCTGGGCAACGGGAATCAATCCTCCCTGATCGTGAGCATCCGAGGTGTTGAGTTGAATTGATATGATTAGACCGATAAGCAGCGCCAGTGCGAATATTATCGGAATTCCGCTTTTGTTTTGCATTCGAATTTCTCCTATCCCATAATCTCTACGGATTGTTCGTTACTCCACCAAAGCACTGAAGGAATAGTAACCGTTTCCTCCTACCTTAATAACCCCTCTTTCAATCCCCTGAACATATAAATCATACAACACATCTTCCAAATCGTCCATGCCTTTAAGAATGTTTTCAGGAGTTCCCTCGCAAATGAGATTGTCGTAAATATAGGCTCTGATTACAACGCTGGAAAAATCGATTCTCTTAAAGAAAATATCGTATTCTTCCATGCTCTTGATCAACTTAAGGGTATCTGCCAGCATGGAGTTTCCCTCCACCTGGAGAGGCGTGCCTACCTGGATATTAGTCAGGGTCATTCCCGTGAAAAGCGTCAGTGCCGGCTCTACATCTGTCTTGCGCAGGATCATACCCTCCACGTCAATGAGAATAAACTGGTCGCCGTAGGGCACCGCCGCCGCTTCCTTACGCTCTTCTACCGTTATGACAAGCTCATCGGGCAGTTTTCGTTCCACCTCGGCGTTTTTGATATAGGGGTCTTTCAACAGCTTGTCCTTTATTTCAGAAGTAGGGGCTTTGAACAGATTTTCTCCCACCCTCGCTTCTGCTATTGAAATCACCTGTTGTTCCGTATAATACTGGTTGTTAATTACCGTTAGTTTTTGTATATCAAACAGAGGAGATGTCAAGAAATAATAAATACCTGTTCCTAACGCGATGATCAGGATAAACTTTAACAGATATCTTTTTTTCCTTCTCCTCTTTTTTTTCCTCGTTATCCTTTCCGTCATTTCTGTTCCTTCCAACAGTACCTTCCGTCATGATACTTATCATCTATGCCGGTTTATCTTTTCAAATCCTTTCGATTTGAGCCCCCAACCCTTTCAGGCAGTCCTCCAGCCTTTCGTATCCCCTGTCGATGTGGTGTATATTCTCCACAATTGTTTCGCCCTCAGCAGCAAGTCCCGCAATCACCAAGGCGGCTCCTCCTCGCAGATCTGCCGCCGCAACCCGCTGGCCGTGCAACCGGTCTACGCCTTTGATGATGGCCGTTCTTCCTTCAACGGTAATATTGGCACCCATCTTGTTCAGTTCCGCCACATGCTTAAACCGGTTTTCAAAAATGGACTCTGTGATTCGTGTCGTTCCTCTTGCAAGACACATTAACGCCATAAACTGCGATTGCATATCCGTGGGAAACCCGGGATACGGCTTTGTTTCAATAGGGCTGACTGATTGCAGCACATCCGGTGCCTCTAAGTAAACCGAGCGCTCATCTCTCTGCACTATGCAGCCCGACTCTGTCAAATAGCGCAGCACGGAATCCATATGGTCGGGCACCGCCTCTCTTAACAAAACCTTTCCTCTCGTCGCTGCCACCGCCGACAGTACGGTTCCCCCTTCGATACGATCGGGAATGGGTTTGTATTCGGTCTCATGAAGAGGTAACTTACCCACTATTCGTATTTCATCGCTTCCCGCTCCTGTGATGTGAGCGCCGCAACTGACCAGATAATTTTGTAAATCTATAATTTCCGGTTCTTTGGCAGGGTTCAGTATCCTCGTTTCACCTTCTGCCATCACTGCAGCCATCATGACGTTTTCAGTAGCCCCCACACTGGGAAAGCTCAGCGGTATTACCGCACCTTTCAGGCGTGTTGCGCTGCATTCCAACAATCCGTCCTTTTTTTTGATATCTACGCCCAGAAGCCGGAGCGCTGTTAGATGGATGTCTATAGGTCTTTTCCCGATGGCGCAGCCGCCGGGATCGCTTAAGATCACCTGTCCACAGCGGGCAAGGGTCGCTCCCATTAAAAAAACGGAGGATCTTATTTTTTTCATAAGGTTTTGCGGAATACAAAAGCTGTTTACCGGTGAGGAATCCACCACAATCTCACTGCCGTCCCACGAAACCTTGCATCCCATTTCCTGTAATATGGATACCATGGTCCGTATATCGGAAAGTTGCGGGCAGTTTTTAATCCTGCTGGTGCGTCCGGAGATAATGGTTGCTGCTAAAATGGGAAGAACTGCGTTTTTAGCTCCTTTTAATCGGTACTCTCCTTCTAAAGTATTCCCCCCTGTTATATGATAACTATCCAAGCAAACGACACCTCCGCAAAAGGGTACATAGTCACTCTCTATAAAGCCATAGTATGCCTTTTACCTTTGAAATGTGCTTATTATATTCCCAGCTCAGTGTAAATGGCGTCGGCTCCGTCCGTGCGACCCAGGGCAGCGCTGGCCTTTGCCATGGCATTCAACGCCTCCCTGTTATTCATCAGGCCCATGACGACGTTCTTCAGTTTTTCAGGCGTCAGATCCTTTTCTTCTATGAGCACCGCTCCGCCTTTATCTGCGATGGCTTTTGCATTGAAATACTGATGATTTGCAGTCACGTTCGGTGATGGGATGAAGATGGCGGGCTTGCCGCAAGCCGTGACCTCTGCTGTGGTTATGGCCCCGGAGCGACATATTACCAAGTCCGAGGCGAACATGTATTCATGCATGCTGTTTGTGTATGGAAGTATATGTATTCTGTTATCCGCCACAATGCCTCTTTCCCGGAGCCTTTGGCTAAAGCTTTCGTAATAAGGTTTTCCCGTAATATGAATCAGTTTTGCCTTTGGCATCATTCGGACCGCATCTGCCAATTCTAAAATCGTATCGTTGATTTTTTCCGCTCCCCTGCTCCCGCCGAAACTGAGAACGAGGAACTCACCTGGTTCAATTCCCAGCTTCTTCCTGTAATCGAAAATGCTCGAAATCACGAATTCTCTTCGCACAGGATTGCCCGTAACCACAAGTTTATGTTTTTGTTTAAAATACATTTTAGATTCGGGAAAGCTGACAAATACCTTTTCCACGTATTTTTCCAGCATACGGTTGGTCAGTCCGGGAAATGCGTTCTGCTCATGAATGTAAGTGCGTATTCCTCTTTTACTGGCCGTTCTTATGACCGGCCCACAGACATATCCCCCTGTGCCAATGACCAAGTCGGGCTCATACTCCTGCAATATTCGCTTCACCTGCATGCTCCCGCGGATAAAATCCCTTAGGGCGGCCAGGTTCTTAAGCGGGTTTTTACGGTCAACACCCCTCGCAGAGATAAAACGTATCTCATAGCCGTTGGCAGGAACAAGTTCTCGTTCCATGCCCTTGTCGGTTCCCACGAACAGGATGGAACAATCGGGCCTTTTACGCTTAATCTTATCTGCTATGGCAATAGCGGGATAAATATGTCCTCCGGTACCGCCGCCGGCAATGATCACTTTCATCTGTTACTCCTGATTACATAAAAAATATTATTGTAAAGTTGATTTATACTGCTGAATGCCTTGATATATTCAACAGTATTCCAAAAGATCCCATAAAAAGCAGTAATGCATTGCCTCCGTAGCTGACGAAAGGCAGGGTGATACCCGTCGGAGGCATTGATGATGTCACAACAGCTATATTAAGGATTACCTGAACAGCCAGCATAATGGTTATCCCTGAAGCGATTAGAGTCCCAAACAGATCCGGAGCGTTCAATGCGATGTGACAGCCCCTCCAAATCAGTATAATATAGCAGCACATCAATAGCAAACAGCCGAAAAACCCCAATTCTTCTCCGATTATAGCGAAAATAAAATCGTTTTGAGGCTCCGGCAGATATAACGTCTTCTGTATACTATTACCCAAACCTACTCCAAACAACCCGCCGGATCCCAGGGCGAGCAAGGATTGAATCACCTGCCAACCGCTGCCTAAAGGGTCCTGAAAAGGATCGAGGAAACTGGTAATCCTTTTCATCCAATAGCCGTCCTCATCCATGAGGACGAGGCCAAGCACACCTCCTCCGCCCAGAAGGCCGATAGAAATTAAATACATTATATTCAATCCTGCCACAAACATCATGCCTATGATGATAGCGCATATCGTAATGGCTGTTGACAAGTTCGGTTGTTTGATTATCAGTATGAAATAGACGCCGCAGAGAAGAAGCAACGGCAATACTCCCTTAGTAAAGGAGCGTATTCTCTTGCTGTCCCTGGACAGAAACCAGGCCACAAATAAGATGGCGCATATTTTAGCCACCTCACCGGGCATCAGGGTAAAACCTCCCACACCCAGCCAACGGGTTGCGTTGTTTCTGGTAATTCCCAGAGGAGTGAACAGCAAACACAATAACACGATACTGGTAACAAGAAACACTGGAGCCAGCTTTTCGTAAATGTGGTAATCCAACAGGGCAGTTACAAGCATCAGGCCGGCTCCAAGCAAAGCCCACATAATATTATCTTTTAAATATGTGTAGGGATCTCCCGTTTCGCTAATGGAGCTGTAGTAACTGGCACTGAACACCATTATAATCCCGAAGACAACCAGGGCAAGCACCAAAATGGTCAGTAGGAAATCCCCAGATTTCATCTGTATCTTCTTTGTTTTCGTTCTCTTTGCCATTCCCCGCTCCTGACGGTATTATTTCTCCAAATCGTTTACGCAGCTCTTGAAATGATCGCCCCGCTGCTCAAAATTTGAGTACATATCCCAACTGGCACAGGCGGGAGAGAGTAACACCGTGTCCCCCGCATCGGCAATTCGAAAACTCTCTCTCACGCATTCTTCCATATTCCTCGCCATAATTATATTATTGAAACCTTTTCTCTCCGCATCCTCTTTTATTTTTGGAGCAGTTCTCCCCATTAGTACCAGCGCCTTGACTTTTCCGTTAAACGCTTCGATGAAGGGTTCAAAAGAAGCTCCTTTGTCATAGCCTCCTGCGATGAGAATAATCGGAGCCTCAACTGCTTCAATAGCCTTGATGGACGCGTCGATATTCGTCCCTTTCGAATCGTTGATAAACCTCACCCCTTGAATCTCAGCCACGTATTCGAGACGATGGGAGACTCCCTGAAAGCTTTTCATAGTCATACCTATGGATCCTGCATCGATACCTGCAAAGAAGCCGATGGCTGCCGCGGCCAGAGCATTCTCCAGGTTGTGGGTTCCAGGAATCCCCAGCTCCTCAACCTCGCATATCTGATGCTCGTAACCTTGTTCATCAACTATCACGATGCTATCATTTTTTACGAAAGCACCGAAATCCAATTTCCTGGTTCTGCTGAAAGGAACAACCTTCGCAGGACAAGCTTCTGCAAGCTTCCAGCTTTCTTCGTCGTCACGATTTACGATAAAATAGTCCTTCTCTGTCTGATTCCTGTATACCAGTGCCTTTGCCTTAGCGTAATTCTCCATACTGTTATGTCTGTCCAGGTGATCAGGTGTTATATTCAATAAGGCGGAAATATGTGGATGAAAGTCCGTGGTGGTTTCCAACTGGAAACTGCTGATTTCCGTGATGAGCCAGGTATCCTTGGTAGCTCTCACGGCTTTTTTCACCACGGCAAGGCCCACGTTACCCACTACTTCCGTAGGTCTTCCGGCCTGTTTGAATATTTCTCCGGTGAGTACTGTAGTAGTTGTCTTGCCGTTGGTTCCGGTAATCGCCACATAATTCCCCTTGCCTAGCCGGTAAGCCAGTTCCACCTCTCCTATAAGGTCAATTCCTTCCGCTGTGACTCTCTCCACCAGTCTATTGGTAAGAGGCACGCCGGGGCTTACTACCGCCAAATTAAAATTCGCTACTTCCTTGGGTTCCTCTCCGAAAAAGCAAGTGGCTTTTCTGCTTTTAAAATACTTGATAAGATGAGGCTCAATTTCGCCGGGAGTCTTTCCGTCGTACACCGACACGTTAGCTCCCAGGGACAATAGCACTTCCGCCGCAGCTATACCCGATTTTCCCATTCCGATTACCAATATATTTTTATCCTTAACATCCATAGCGTCACTTCCTCATTCATAGCGTTTAAAAGAAATCTGCGCTTCGTTATACGGCCAGTAAACTGATTACGCAGAGTACCACGGTCACAGCCCAGAACATGACCACGACCCTTGTCTCTTTCCACCCGGAGAGCTCAAAATGATGATGGAGCGGTGCCATCTTAAAAAGTCGTTTTCCGCCTGTTCTCTTGAAATACAGAACTTGAAGAATTACGGATAAGGCTTCTGCCACATATACTCCTCCCGCAATGGGTATGATCAGTTCGATATTCATAATGATAGCTGCAGCCGCAATACCGCCGCCCAAGGCCATAGAGCCTGTATCTCCCATGAAGATTTTCGCCGGGTATCTGTTATAGAACAGAAATCCCAGGCAAGCTCCTGTAATAGAGCTGCAGAATACGGACGCCGCCGAGAAGTTGAATGCGCTTCCCACCAAGGCGAGAAACAGTGCCACAAACATGGTCACGCCGGCAGCGAGCCCGTCAAGCCCGTCGGTGAGGTTTACGCTGTTGGCCATGGCCACAACTACAAAAGCAATAAAGGGAACATACAGCACTCCAAGGTCGATAAAAGTGTCGGTAAACGGTATCATCACCGTGGTTCCATATACTGACACCTTTGCTTGATATGTGGCCAGCCCTACCGCAATCACGGTCTGAAAAACGAGCTTTTGCCTGGCGGTAAGCCCCAGATTTCGTTTCATGCTGACTTTTACGAAGTCATCCAAAAATCCCAGCAGCCCATAGCCCATGAACGCGACCAGAACGATGAGCATATCCGTATTCAGATCACTCACAGCCACACAGGTCACAAGTACCGCCAGGATTAGGGCAAGGCCTCCCATGGTCGGCGTCCCGGACTTGCACATATGGGACTTTGGCCCTTCCTCCCGAATACACTGCCCGCTGTTTCGTTTCTTCATAAAAGAAATAAATGCGGGAGTGATGATAACGGTTAAAATCAGTGCGATTGCAAAGGGTAGTGTGATCTGTATATAATCCATTGATACATCCTACTTTTCTATTCTTTGGTTTCTTCCAAATGCTTGACTATTTCATCCATAGCCATACCTCTTGAGCCTTTTATAAGGATTACATCCCCTTTTCTTATCCACTGGGACAGTACGCTCTTCAGCATATCCTTATTGTCAAAGTGAAAAGCCTGTATTCCGCCCTCTTTTGCGGCAAAAGATATGTGCTCGGCGTTTTTACCAACTGATAGTACCACATTGATGCCTTTTTGGGAAGCATATTTACCGATCTGTCGATGGTATTTTTCTTCATCTTTTCCCAGTTCGAACATATCTCCCAAAATGGCGATTTTTCTATTTCCTTTGACGGATGCCAGCACATCAAGGGCCGCTTTCATGGAGTCCGGACTGGCATTATAGCTGTCATCGATTATTTTTATTCCGCGAATCTGCAGTATATTCAATCTCTTATCCGCAGCTGCCACCTTTGCCAGTCCCGATGCAGCCTGTTCCATATCCACTCCTACAGAGAGACCTGCCGCAACGGCCAATGCTGCGTTCATGCTGTTGTGAAGTCCCGGTATGCCGATACGGTATTTCTCACTTTTCTCCTTGCTGTGCAAATGAAATTCTATGCCTCTATCGCCCAGATCTTTTAAATTAGATATCCGCAGTTCCTCATTGGCTTTCGTGCCCACCTTAAATACATTGTACACACCGCCAGTCTGAAGTCGGGAAAGCATAGGATCGTCTCCGTTTATAACCAGCGTGTCATTCTCTCCCATGAAATCACAGATCTCCATCTTGGCCTTCAAAATGTTCTCCTGGCTTTCAAGTTTCTCCAGATGAGAAATGCCGATATTAGTTATTACCGCTACCTGAGGGCGTACGATCTCCGCCAACCGGTGGATTTCTCCCAATCTGTCCATTCCCATTTCAAATACTGCAGCTTCAGTTGAACTGTCAACCTGAAAGACGGACAGGGGCAACCCTATCAGATTGTTATAATTGCCTTGGTTGCATACGGTTTTATACTTCTCGGATAGTATGTGAAAGAGCATCTCTTTAGTTGTGGTCTTTCCTGTACTTCCCGTGATTGCAATTTTACGAAGGTTAAATAAAGAAAGATAGTATGAGGCAAGATCCTGCAGAGCACGTTCCGTGTCCTTAACTTTAATCAATGGCGCCGTAGAAGTGCATGCGGTATTCGACGGCAGATTGTCGTCCCTTTCAACTACCAGGGCCGCACAGCCCGCTTCGATTGCATCCTCAAGAAAATCATGCCCATCGGCTCGCTCACCTTTCAGCGCAAAAAAGGCCATGCCTTCTTCAATAGTCCTGGAATCTATGGATATGCCGGTAACTTCTGCTTCCGGATTACCCCATATAATTTCCCCCCCGGTTGCTTCCGCTATCTCTGCTGCTTTAATTCTCTCCATAGTTCCCTGTCTCTCCTTTATCAATCAGTTCCCGGATTATTTCCCGGTCGTTGAAGTAATACTTTGAACCCCCTATGATTTGGTAGTTTTCATGGCCTTTGCCGGCGACAAGGATCAAGTCTCCTTTTTGATACATTGCAATCGCTCTCTCGAGAGCTTTTCTCCTATCGTCGATGATCTCGTAGTTGCATCCGGTTTCGTAGAGTCCTTCCTCGATGTCGGCTGCAATCTTTTGCTGGCTCTCTGTCCGCGGGTTATCGCTTGTTACAATACAATAATCCGCATACTTGCCCGCGACTTTTCCCATTAGTGGTCTTTTGCTGCGATCCCGATCGCCGCCGCATCCAAATACGCAAATCAGCCTTCCCTTCGTCATATCTGACGCTGCAATCAGAACGTTCTCCAGCGCGTCCGGCGTATGAGCAAAATCAATGATCACCGAAACATCCCTGCTGTTTTCCACTGGCTCAAAACGTCCCGGAACCCCTTTCATGGTTCTGATTCCTTCCTCGATGACATGGGAAGGAGCTCCCGCCGAATGCAGGCAAGCGGCTGCGGCCAGTATATTATAAAGCGAAAACCACCCCGTAAAGCTGGTTTTCAATTCCGTCAGATCTCGCCCTTTATACCGAAATAAAAGCCGTGAACCCGCAGCGCCCATGGAAAGCATTTCGCCGTAATAATCCGCTTGACTGTCCTTGAGAGAAAAGCCGCATGCGGGTATGTTTTCTTCTCTTAATTCTTTTAAGAGCCGCTGTCCGGAGTCGTCGTCAATGTTGATGATTCCCATTTTTACAGTCTGAGTAAACAACTTCTTCTTTATCCGGTAATACTCTTCCCTGTCTTTATGAAAATCCATATGATCCTGAGCTAAATTGGTAAATATGCTGTAATCGAAGCTTAAATCCCGCACCCTTCCCAGTTGAAGGGCATGAGAAGACACCTCCATTACGCAACAGCGGATTCCCTGCTCTCTCAATTCCGCAAAGATCCGCTGAAGATCCAGGGATTCCGGAGTGGTGCGCTCAGCTTCGTATTCTCTATTACCCACCTTATAGGAAATGGTCCCCGTTAATCCGCAGGGTTTCCCCCACGCCTCCAGTATGCTTTTAACAAAATAAGACACTGTGGTCTTCCCGTTTGTTCCCGTAACTCCGTATAGAGAGATGAAACGTGCCGGATGGCCGTAATAATTAGCCGCAATGGCAGCCAGAGCTTTTCTTGAATCTTCCACCTGAATTAGCGGCGTACCCGGAAGCGAAAGCGCTTCTTCTGCAATCACTATTGCGGCACCCCTGAAAGCTGCGTCACCGGCATAAATATGACCGTCCGTATTCCTTCCGCGGAGACACACAAACATGTTTCCTTTTTGTATCTTTCGTGAATCATAGCAGATTCCCGTAACGTCCATCTCTTTCCAAGAATCCGGATATTGAATACCGGTATTGAGAAGCAAGTACTTCAACTTCATGTCTTCTCCTCCTTACTTCCAATACAAATAGACGCTCGTTTCTTTCTTCACCTTTTCTCCGGCTTTCGGGTATTGATCCACGATAGTAAAATCTTCATCTCCGGTCCTGGCAGGCGATACCTGGTAGACGAGGTCCGCGCCGCCCAAAATGCCGATAGCTTCGCTGAAGCTCTCGCCGACCAAATTCGGTACGGTAGTCATGTTGCTTTGAATCTGTTCCAGTTCTTCATCCGAATAATTGGTTTCTACATTTAAATAGCGAAGAGTCTCTTCCAATATGGCTTTTACGCCGGGAGCCGCCGTCTGGCTGCCGAACTTGACTCCCTTTGGGGAATCCACTACGAGAAGGATGGCTAACTGCGGGTCATCCATGGGCACCATTCCGATGAAAGATGAATATGTATCGTCTACATACACGCCGTTTACAACTTTATTGGCAGTACCAGTTTTTCCTCCGATGCGATAACCGGGAATCTTTGCCGTACCTCCCCCGCCTTCGGCTACGACAGACTCCATAATCAGGCACATCTCGTCAGCCGTCTGCTTAGATACCACCTGCCGTACCTTCTGCGGCTCGAAGTTTTCGATAATATTACCGTTTTCGTCAAGCAATGCTTTTACTAATCTGGGCTGCATGAGCATACCGTCGTTTCCCAGTGCACAAACAGCTGTCAGGAGGCTAACGGGAGTTACGGCGATACCCTGGCCGTAGGACATGGTGGCCAAGCCAACCGGTCCGGCCGTCTCTATATTCTGCAGGATATTTCCTCCTTCTCCCGGGAAGTCGATTCCCGTTCTCTCCATAAGGCCGAATTTCTCCAAATATTTATAGTATGTGGTAAGTCCCAGTCTCTGTGACAGGGTGACGAACACGGGGTTGCAGGAGTTCTGAACTGCATTTACAAGGGTCTGATCTCCATGGGGCCTATATGACCTCCAACAAGATAGTTTCGTGCCTGCCACCACAGTGCTCCCGGTACATACGAAATGTTCGCTGAGATTCGTAACCCCTTCTTCCAATGCGATAGCGGTTGTAATCAGCTTGAAAGTAGAACCTGGTTCATAGGTGTCACTCACCATGGGATTTCTCCACATGGCGTTCCAATATGTAAGTTTCTCTTCATCAGACAGGCTTTTCACGTACTCGGCTTCCGCAGGGTCCAATGGCGTCCTGGGGTCGTTTGGATCGAAATCAGGCGTCATGGCCATGGCGAGAACGTCGCCTGTTTTGGGATCCATGATTACACAAAATACTCTTTCAGCCTGAGTATTGGCACGTACCTGATCAATGGTTTTCTCTACATAGTGCTGAATCACCTCGTCGATGGTCAGCATGACGCTCAGACCGTCTTCCGCCTGAAAGTATTTTTCAACTCCATGCGAAAGGCTGTCTCCTGCCACATCGGTGTTTTTAATCCATCGACCGGGAGTGCCGGAAAGGTATTTGTCATATTTCAGTTCAATGCCCGACAGACCGCGGTTGTCATCCGTAGTGCTACCCAAAACATGTGCGGCAAATGCGCCGATAGGATAGTATCTCTTCACATCCTCCGCAACGGAGATGCCAGGAAGCCTCGCTTCCCGAATCCGGTCAGCTTTTTTCTTATCCACGTATTTGGCCACTCTGACAAGGGATTTCGGCGCGGAAATGATCTCAAGCACCTCTTCCTCGTCCATTTCCAATATTTCCGCCAATACCTCTGCCGTTTTCTTCTGCTGGGCAAGCCCCTCTTCCTCGGTTCTTGCGGATTTAACATCTCCGGGTCGTGCCCATATAGTATTTGTAACGGCATTTATAGCCATTTCTTTTCCGTTGCGATCATAAATTACGCCTCGCTTTGCGGGAATAGGAGTATCCATGGTCTGTTGTTCAACCGCAAGCTTAGAATACCGGTCACCTGCAACCACTTGAATCCAGCCGACTCTGAAAATCAAAGCGGTGCAGATTATGCATACGATGAAGAAGACAAATATTATTCTCTTTCTGCTTCTGTTCGGACTCTTTGCCATATTTTCTCCTTATAAATTACAAAGCCGGATAAACGGTTCGATTGATTCTTTTTGTTATCCGGACATTATATCATATGCAATTATCCTTTGTTTCTTATATTCTACTCGTATGCTCCCCGTTTTATGACTTCCCCGGCAAGCGCTTATGCCAAAGTTGTATTTGGTGTCTTACACTTTTTACAAGTTCTGTTACAAGTGTAACTCTATTTATTAAATGCCAGCTGTTTCAATGTCAGCGCAAAATCAGGCATGGTATTGCTGCCTGCCTCTATAAAAGCGATTTGAGTGATTTCGGGATAGACCATTCCCAACTCATTCATGGCTTTTTCTTCAATTATGGAAATGTTGGTGGCACTCTTGATGGCGACGTTCAGGTTTTCGATTTCACCCTGAACTTCATCAGCCTGAGCTAGTATGGCGTTGGTATTAAACTTGATCTGCGTGGAGTAAGCAGCTGTAATGATAAGACATATGCAGAGCAACCCCGCGAATAAAGTCAGCAACAACAATCTTGCTTTATCCTTTGCGCTGATTCGTAGTCCGGATGGCTTTTTTATTTCATCTTTTTTCGAAACACATTTCGGTCTCATATCTAAACCGTACTTTCTGTAACACTCCTGATATTCGTACCATTTCTCCGCTGCCATCATAGTTCTCTACCTCTTCTGTATTACTCTCAATTTTGCGCTTCTGGCCCTTGGATTGTTTTCGATTTCCTGCTTGCCGGGCAATATGGGTTTACCCGTCACCTTTACTACATCCGTCTCTTTGTCACATACGCATACGGGCAATTCCTTCGGACATGTACAAGGATGAAGTCTTTTACGGAAAACCTCCTTAACGATATGGTCCTCCAGCGAGTGGAAGGTTATAATGCAAAGTCTTCCGTCGCTTCTAAGAACGTCTATAAACCGGTCTATCGCCCGTTCCAGTTGTCCCAGTTCATCGTTTACGGCAATTCTTATGGCCTGAAATGTTCTTTTGGCCGGATGAGGACCTTCCCTCCGGGCGGAAGCCGGTATAGCCGCCTTAATAATATCTACCAGCTGAAAAGTGGTTTGAATGGGCTGTGCCTTGCGATGCTCAACTATAAATTGTGCAATTCGGGATGCCCATTTTTCTTCACCGTATTTCCTGATTATTTCTGTCAGCTCCTCACGGCTCCATTGGTTGACAATTTGCCAGGCGGTCAAACTGTCATTTACATTCATACGCATGTCCAGGCGTCCATCGTTCATATACGAGAATCCTCGCTCCGGATTGTCTAATTGAAACGAGGACACGCCCAAATCCAGCACAGCACCGTCTATTTCTTCAATATTCAGTTGTTGCAACACATGAGTTATATTTTCATAGTTATCCTGTATAAAATATTTCCTGCAGCTGTACTTTTGAAGATTTTGTTCTGCGGCTTGCAAGGCGTCCTGATCTCTGTCGATGCCTATCAGAATGCCTGTCCCATCCAGTCTCTGACAGATTCCCGCCGAGTGGCCGCCGCCCCCCAAAGTCCCGTCTACATAGATGCCGTCGGGTTTAATATTTAAGTTTTCAACGACTTCCTCATAAAGTACAGATGTATGTTTGAACTCCATCTGGGTTTGCCTCCCGGATCATATGCCCAGTTCAGCCATTCTCTCCGCAATATCATCGTAGCTCAAATTGCTGTTTCCGTAATTGATCCACTCTTGCTTGCTCCAGACTTCTATACGGCTCATGACTCCGATAGTCACCAACTCTTTGTCAATCTTCGCATGCTCTCTTAAATGGGGAGGAATGGTAAGTCTGCCTTGCTTATCGATATCGCACTCTACAGCGCTTGAAAAGAAGTAACGCACGAAAGCCCTGGCATCTTTACTGGCCATAGGCAAGCTCATCAGCTTTTCCTCAAACTTTTTCCACTCTTCCCAAGGATAGATAAAAAGGCAGTTGTCCAAACCCTTAGTCATGATGAACTTATATCCCAGCTCATCTCTGAATTTCGAAGGGATAATGATCCTGCCTTTAGCATCTATGGAATGATGGTACTCTCCGATGAACATGCCACTTCACCATTTTCCCAATTTATATCTCCACTATACTCCACTTCGCTCCACTTTGCAACTAATTCGAGGAAAAAACATGGACAAGTTCACCATTTTTTCGACTATTATTGACAGCCCACAGCTAAATTTAACCATTTAGTCAACATTTTGTAGCGATCTCCAAAAAGCATACAAAATATTGCCTCCTGCTTTATTTAAAAAGAACCGTCAATCATGATTACCTAATGGTTTCCAACGATCTTTAATGCAAAAGAAATTGCAACTGAAGTAACAATTTTGTAGCAACTGTTTTTTTCTTACATATGATGTAAGGAAACAATATTCTTCCATTTACATATTGGAGTGCGTAAGCAATCCAATAAGAAAAAGATCCTTCACAGGGTCAAAAGAACTTAAGCGAGAGAGGTAAAATAAAAATGGGAAATAGAAAATGTAGACTTGAGCCGGCAGGACTCTGCGGTACGAGTATCGATACAGAAAATGTCATCTTTGGCGACAGAGAGCCGAATTTAGTATATATGGATAAAGTCTTTTCTTTTAACAGCGATACGAGTTGTCCGGTATTTTTTTTCCTGGACACGAGATGCGACTCGGATAATTTCGAAATAAAATTTACCACCGCAGACAGGGGATGCGGTTGTGGCTGCAATCCTTGCGAATTGGACTGCAATGCAGTCTTTGAGATTGAAAAAGCTTTTGCGGTGCTCGATTTTATCGGCATAGTGCCGCCGGGAAATATAAGCCCTTCCCAAGTCACAATTGACGGCGAGGAAGTTGATTCAGTCACCTTTGATAACGGCCGTTTCATTGTCGGGATATCGGAACTGGTATCCAGGTTGCAGCACCAGCAATGTATAGACTCGAATCTGCCCAGTAAGAATTTCCTCCTTATCAGAGACATATGCACATGGGAAATCCGTGCCACCTATGTGCTGGAAGGAACAGTTACTTCCGGCGGAAGAACCTGTTGCTTCCGAGCTGAAATTCACAACGCGGATGATGCTCCTTCTACGGTGCTGCCAACAAGTTGCTGCTCCAGCTTTGCAATTCCCAATTTTTCCATTCCTTGTACCACAAACGGAATTGCACCGGAAATAGCTTTCCATTTCAGCGGCAATATAAAACTGATCAATCCTCAGCTAAAGGTTAAATGCCACAACAGACCTTGCCCTGTCCCCGTAACCGTGGAAGCTCCGGGTGTCAGCGCTGAATTCTTCCCGGATATGGATAGAACACCTACTCTAGTGTTCAAAAGCAAGGTTGCCCTGGAACCGACAGTTCACGTGGAGAGTGTTCGGCGTACTCTGTTCTCGGTAAATGCACAGGAAGGGATAACTCCCTGCCGGAGCATTGCCGGCGAACTTGAGTCCGAGCGGAGAAAAACAACAGATCCCTGTAACAACCTGCCCAGTTACGGGTTCCATCACTCCAACACCTGCACGCTGTCCTCCAATTTCGGCTGTCGTGTAGATTCTTCTCCTTCCTGCAACGATGTACGCAGAGATGATCGGAAACCTTGCCGGATCCGGGATGATATCTGCCGAGATAACAGAAATCCATGCAGGTTCACGGATAATATTTGCGGTGACTTTCGCGAAAATTTCTGCGATGACTTCTTCGATGAGTTAATTGAAGATATCTGCGATGAGATCTTCTGCCGAAGCAACCGGCATTTCCGAAGCTGCGTTGACTTTGACAAGCGGCGCTGTGACGATTGGACGGGATGTGGCGACGAATGCGATGAAAGACCTGCAAAATGCCGCCCAATCTCAGCGAGAAACGCCTGTCAGTTCTTCGGCAGCAACGGTTGCAGCTGGTAAGGATATTAAGAACAAATAATAAATTTCCTGCCGCGAGGATTATCCTCGCGGC
>ERZ773359.1345-NODE-1345-length-34376-cov-13.879199_pt1 | contig 34376 bp, 31 predicted proteins | sample MGYA00374955_ERZ773359 | MGnify/ENA primary metagenome ERZ773359 (study PRJEB29098, sample SAMN04486028) | biogas fermenter metagenome | study: EMG produced TPA metagenomics assembly of the Biogas fermentation microbial communities from Germany - Plant 4 DNA1...
CTTTTTTGAAGTACACTTTGCCGGGCGCTCTGAACCAAAGCATGTTCTCTCTCCTCTCTGCAACGGTTTTAATATTTAAAAGATGCTTTACGCCGACATTTTCAGAAACCGAGTTACCGCCCCATGAACCACAGCCGAGGGTAAGCGACGGAGCCAGTTTAAAGTTGTACAAATCACCTATACCACCAAAGGAAGAAGGTGTATTGACAAGGATTCGGCAGGTCTTCATCCTCTTTGAGAATTCATCCAGTTTTTCTTTTTCGGTAACAAAGTTTAAATAAACAGAAGCAGTATGACCATAACCGCCTTCCTTAACAAGCTGTTCGGCCTTATCCATGGCATCTTCAAAATTTTCTGCCTTATACATGGCAAGTACAGGTGAAAGTTTTTCATGAGCAAATTCCTCAGACATATCTACCTTTGATACTTCACCAATTAAAATCTTTGTGCTTTCAGGAACTGTAATTCCCGATAGCTGTGCAATGGTATATGCAGACTGACCTACTATTTTCGCGTTTAAGGCACCATTTATGATAATTGTTTTGCGTACCTTTTCCAGCTCATCTTCATTGAGGAAATAGCATCCCCGATTTTTGAATTCTTCTTTTACTTTCTCATATATATCTTCAATAACAATGGCTGCCTGCTCAGAAGCACATATCATACCATTGTCGAAGGTCTTTGAATGAATTATCGAGTTAACTGCAAGTAAAATATCTGCAGAACTGTCTATTATGGCCGGTGTGTTTCCAGGTCCAACCCCTATCGCAGGTTTTCCCGAAGAATAGGCAGCCTTTACCATACCCGGACCACCTGTTGCCAGAATGGTATCGCACTCTTTCATGAGCATATTTGTCATTTCCAGTGAAGGTATGTCAATCCACCCTATTATTCCTTCAGGTGCTCCGGCTTCAACTGCTGCTTCCAGCATGATTTTTGCTGCTTCAACAGTGCAATTTTTTGCTCTGGGATGAGGACTCAGGATTATTCCATTTCTGGTCTTAAGAGCAAGCAGAATTTTGAAGATCGCAGTGGATGTAGGGTTTGTTGTAGGTATTACTGCAGCAATAACCCCAAGAGGTTCAGCAATCTTCTTGATACCGAATTGTTTGTCTTCTTCCAGAACACCGCAGGTTTTTGTATCCTTATAGGCATTGTAAATATACTCTGCAGCATAATGGTTTTTAATTACTTTATCCTCCACTACACCCATCTTTGTCTCTTCAACCGCCATTTTTGCAAGTGGTATTCTCTGTTTATTGGCAGCAGAAGCGGCGGCCAAAAAGATCTTATCCACCTGTTCCTGAGTATATGTGGCAAACTTTTTCTGAGCTTCACGAACTGTGTCAAGCACAATCTGAAGTTTATCAACACTATCTGTAATCTGATAATTTATTTTCTTTTTCATATTAATCCCTCCTGATGAAAGCCTTTGATAAATATTTAACGCAATTTGTTAAAAAAATAACATGTCCAAGGAAAAAAATTTGGATACCGAAACGTTAAATATTTAACAATTACAATTATATAGTATCATCATTATTGATGAATTGCTATTATGTGAATTTACAATTTTACAATCTTCCGGCCAGAGTTTTTATGTATTTATAACAATACATTCATAGGAACTCGATGAACAGTACGACAGAGGACGGTTCTGTGTCACAATCCGTCACGTCCCGGACACAAAAACACGGAACCGTCCCCTGTCTTACAATTTTAAAGAAATGCTTTTAATTCCTGAATATTATTTTCCTCAGTTTTAAGCAGTCTCTCCATTAAGTTCTTAATATCCTGCTCAACATTATGATATTTTTTCAGATTTTTAACGGCATTGATAACACCCATATTACTTCCGATAATAAGCATTTCTGCAATATGGGAAGCAGATCTGTCAGTAAGTGTCTGCATATTAATCATCAGATAGGTTTTAATTTTGTCAAATGCACCTATCCCCTTTTCATCATATCCGTTCTCATTTAGCTTTTGTCTGGCTAATTTATGAATTTCCTTATACTCATCGAGTTGGGAATTAAGATGTTTTTTAAATTCCTGGTCTTCAACAATATCAAGCAACTGACTTATTGTTGTTACACCCATCTGTGAATTCTGATATATAAAGTTTAACATTTCGGCATTTGCGTTCATTTTCTCACACTCCTTCAAAGCTATTATGTCCATAATTAGTGTTAATATTTATTGGAAAAGCGCAAACATAAAAGCTTTGACTGGAGTTTCCTTAAATATAATAATCCAGCACAAGCATTACACAAAAGCCTACAAGCAGAGCATAGGTAGCTCCTCTTTCATAGCCGTGGCTATGGGTTTCAGGTATCATTTCATCACTTATGACATAGAGCATGGTTCCGCCAGCAAAAGCAAGGGCAAAAGGAAGAATAAAGGAAGCAATGGTTACTGCAAAATATCCAAACAATGTTCCTACCACTTCAACCAGCCCTGTTGCAAGGGCAATCAAAAATGTCCGGGTTTTGCTCACTCCGGCAGCAAGCATGGGGGCTATTATAACCATACCCTCAGGTATATTCTGAAGAGCTATACCAAGAGATACTGTTATGGCGCCGCTAATATCATCGGTACCAAAACTGACACCTGCCGCTATGCCTTCAGGCAGGTTATGTATGCCAATGGCTGTCACAAACAGGATTATTTTATCTAACTTTTCCAAACCTTCAGGGTGGCGTTCTTTGTCAATTCCCGCTATATTATGCAGATGAGGCACAAAACGGTCAATAAAATTAAGAAACATGGCACCAGCAATAATACCTACAACACAAATCAATATACCAAATTTTCCGCCATATTCTATGGACGGAAGAATAAGACCCACAACAGCTGCTGCAAGCATTACACCGGCAGCAAACCCGAGTATAATGTCATTATATTTGTGAGAAATCTTTTTGAACAAAAATCCGATAAAAGCTCCTATTACAGTCGCACCGCCCACCCCAAATGCTGTTATTAATACTAATTGCATATATCTTACTCCCCTTTTATCTTATATTTGTCAATCGAATTTTACGGCGTTAACAATAGACATGACTATATATTATGAATACCTCTAATCTGCACATCATAATCATATTATCACATATTAATTAAAAATCACCGCAAACTTTTCAGATGCAGGGTTCCCCGTCCCGTACAGTCTCAAATCAACGAATCACACATAATAAATAACCACGCAAAAAGGACATAGCATTGTAAACTCCGCTATGTCCTAATGTACAAAGTACGCTCTGATATACCGGTTAAAAAACCGGAACTACTGCGCCCTTATATTTCTCTTCCATAAAGGCTTTTACCTTGTCACTCTTCAGAGCCTCTACAAGTTCTTTTATAACCGGATTGTCTTCGTTTCCTTTTTTGACACAGAGAATATTAGCATAGGTCTGAGCTGCTTCTGAATCCTTATCTTCCAGGGCAAGAGCATCTATATTTGCATTAAGACCATCCTGAAGGGCATAGTTACCATTGATAACTGCCATATCAACATCCTGCCTGGACAAGGTCAGCTGGGCAGCCTCCAACTCTTTTATTTCCAGGTTTTTAGGATTCTCAGCAATATCCAGGATTGTTGCTGTAAAATCTGTTCCCTCTTTAAGTTTGATTAAGCCCAGATCTTCCAGCAGGAAAAGGGCACGGGCTTCATTGGTTCCATCATTTGGCACAGTTATAACAGCACCATCCTGAAGTTCCTCGAGGGTCTTGGTTTTACCGGGGTAAATTCCAAAAGGCTCATAGTGTATTGCTGCAACCGAGACCAGATTGGTTCCATGATCAATATTGAACTGATCAAGGTAAGGTTTATGCTGAAAATAGTTGGCGTCAAGCTCACCATTTTCAACATTCAGGTTAGGTTGAACATAATCAGTAAATTCAACAATTTTAAGCTCGATACCCTTTTCAGCCAAAATTTCTTTGCAGACTTGCAGAATTTCAGCATGGGGTGTAACACTTGCTCCTACTACAAGAGTTTTGCTGTCTCCTGTTTTGGAACTTCCAGATGCGCAGCCTGTCAAGACTGCTGCCAACAGGATAAATATTAATAATAGATTTATAGCTTTCTTCATAACAATTCTCCTCCTGTAATTTTTGATTTATTGATAGATATCTGTTTTATATGAAGTTTATATATACCTAATACAGTAATTAACCGATGCGCTTATCGCACTTCTTGGCTATGAAACTGCCAATTTCCTGAAAGACCTGGACTATCAGAACTAAAATTACAACCATCAGCCACATGATTACGGTTTCTTTTCTGTGGTAACCATAGTTAATGGCTATTGCTCCAAGTCCGCCGCCTCCCACAGCACCTGCCATAGCAGTATAACCCAGAATGGTTGTGCTCGATATGGCTGCACCATAAATGAGGGAGGGCATTGCTTCAGGAAGTATTACCTTACACATAATCTGCATGGTAGACGCACCCATTGACAGGGACGCTTCTATCACGCCCCGATCTACCTCCTTTGCAGAGCTTTCCACCATTCTCGCCACATAGGGAGCCGATGCAATAACCAGTGATACTATTGTTGCTTTAGCACCAATGGTAGTTCCTACTATCAGTCGTGACAGAGGCATTACCGCGACCATAAGGATAAGGAACGGAACTGAGCGAAGGAAATTGACTACAGCACCCACTGTGGTATTGATGGTTTTATTCGGTTTTACCCCGTCCGGATCAGTAACCAGTAAAAGCATTCCTACAGGCAATCCTATGGCATAAGCAACTGCAGTAGAAACAAGAGACATATATAAAGTTTCGAGGAGTCCCTTCCATACCAGAGAAAGCATCTCAGCACTGAATATTTCATTTATAATATCTTTAAGCATCGTAGCGTTCCTCCTCGTATGTAATATCTTCCGAATCAAGATAAGCCTTTATCTTCTTCACTATCTCGGGATTTTCAGGAAGTTCAAGCAGCATATGCCCATACATTTTCCCGCTTATCATTTTTGTCTTGGCAAAGGCAATACTCACCGGTTCGCCACATTTTAACACCATGTTTGCTATAACCGGACGGTCTGTCTGACTTCCGTCAAACACAAGACGAAGGTATCTCCCTTTTCCGGCAAATTCTTCATTAGAATCTCCATTTGTAAATATGAGCTTTTTGGCAGCCTGAGTCTTGGGTTGGCGGAACACATCCTGAACCATCCCTACCTCTTCAATACGACTTTTATCAATAATGGCAACGCGGTGGCAAATCTGCTCAATCACTTTCATTTCATGAGTGATAATTATTACGGTTACACCTGTCTTTTGATTAAGCTCTTTAATCAGCTCAAGTATAGACTGGGTGGTAGTTGGATCAAGAGCACTGGTTGCCTCATCGCATAAAAGTACTTTGGGATTGGTCGCAAGTGCCCGCGCTATAGCCACACGCTGTTTTTGCCCTCCCGAAAGCTGGGATGGATAGGCTTTTTCTTTATCTGCAAGCCCTACTGTTTCCAATAGTTCCCTGGCCCGTTTTTTCGCCTCTTTTTTAGGTACCCCCGCAATTTCCAACGAGAAACAAACATTATCCAAAGCAGTTCTCTGCATTAGGAGGTTAAAACTTTGGAAAATCATACCTATAGATTGTCTTACTTTTCTTAATTCCTTATCAGACAGGGAAGTAATATCACTACCGTCGAATATCACCCTGCCTGCCGTAGGTCTTTCCAAAAGGTTCATACATCTGACAAGGGTGCTTTTCCCTGCACCTGAAAGACCTATTATGCCAAATATCTCACCCGGGTAGATGGACAGATTAATATCGTCCAGGGCAGTCACAGCAGTTTCCCCGCTGCCGAATGTTTTACTGAGACTTTCAATTTTTATTATTGGATTATTTGCCATCGTTCTGCTTCCTTTCTAAAGCTGTTAACAGCAATAAAAAAATCCTTGATGAAATCATCAAGGACGCAAGCTCTGCTTCGTGGTACCACCTTGTTTTGCTCACACCTCGCGGATATGAGCCTCATAGAGTACGGATTCAGAAAAATCGATACTCTTGCGCTTTTACGGGCGCACCCGTCGTAGCCTGTGCATAAAGTGCAGTCGGTACGCAGCTCCAAGGCCATGTTCAGCAACATTCCCCTTACCCTTTTCCACCAGCCGGGCTCTCTGTTAAGCTTCCTGCCGCCTACTCTCCTTTTCATTGCCTTTAAGATGTATTTAATTTACACACAAGTTTACAACATATTATATTAATAGTCAATAGCAGAGTTTATATAAAAATCTGATTACAATATACTTATAATTTTATCGACTCTGCATCGTTTTTCTGTCTTTATATTTTTATTCTATAATCGACGTTCTTTTTGAATTATACTTTGGGTAAGCTTTCAAAACCTTTTTCCAGTTCTTCATCTGTAGGAATGTAATCGGTCATAGAACCGTCATTATAGCTCATATATGCAGTAAGATCAAAATAGCCCGTTCCTGTAAGTCCCATGATTATAGTCTTCTTTTCTCCGGTTTCTTTGCATTTTAAAGCCTCATCAATTGCAACTCTGATGGCATGTGAAGATTCCGGAGCAGGCAGAATACCTTCACAGCGGGCAAAAGTAGTGGCAGCTTCAAACACTTTTGTCTGCTCAACAGCCCTTGCCTCAAAATATCCGTCATGATAAAGCTGGGACAATATCGGGCTCATACCATGATAACGGAGTCCTCCTGCATGATTTGGTGATGGTATAAAGCCTGAACCCAATGTGTACATTTTTATAAGCGGTGTCATCTTTCCTGTATCCCCGAAATCATATGCAAATTTTCCTCTGGTCAGCGTGGGACAGGAAGCAGGTTCAACCCCTATGAAATGTATATTGTTTTTGCCCTGAATCTTATCCCCCATAAATGGAGCAATAAGACCTCCAAAGTTTGAGCCACCGCCTACACAGCCAATAATAACGTCTGGCTGTATATCATATTTTTCACAGGCTATCCTGGTCTCTTCACCTATTATGGACTGGTGCAGAAGAACATGATCCATGACACTGCCCAGAACATAGCGGCAATTCTCATCCTGCAATGCTACTTCCAGAGCTTCAGAAATAGCGCATCCCAGTGATCCGCCGGTATCGGGGTTTTCTTCAAGTATCTTTCTTCCTACTTCAGTTGTATCGGAAGGTGAAGGAATAACTTTACCGCCATAAGTTTCGATTACTGCCTTCCTGTAAGGCTTCTGCCGGGCCGATATTTTTACCATATATACAGTCAAATCCAGGTTGTAAAATGCACATGCCATAGCAAGGGCGGTTCCCCATTGTCCTGCACCGGTTTCGGTAGTAAGTTTGGTAAGCCCCTGCTGCTTTGCATAAAACACCTGCGCTGCGGCTGAATTCAGCTTATGGGAACCTGAAGTATTTGTACCCTCAAACTTATAATAAATCTCAGCAGGAGTATTCAGTTCTTTCTCAAGATAATAAGCACGAATTAAGGGAGATGGACGTGTCATCCTGTAAAAATCCCTGATTCCTTCGGGTATCTCAATATATTCGTCGGTAGAATTATATTCCTGTTCAACCAGCTCTGAAACTAATATCTGCTTTAAAGCTTCTTTAGGCAGCGGCTTTAATGTCGCAGGATCCAAAAATGGCTCAGGTTTATTTTTCATGACAGCCTTCATATTATACCAATGTCTAGGTACCTCTTGTTCTGACAGATAAATCTTGTAAGGCACTTTTTTCATACTTCTCATTCCTTTCTTTTTCATACTTCTCATTCCTTTCATAATTTAATAAATTGAAAATACCCAATAAAAAAAGCCTTTATCCTGATATAGGACAAAGACTTAATCTCTGCGGTGCCACCTATTTTGCGTATAATACGCCCCTCATTTTCATGTACCATCATACATGCTTCCCTGATAACGGGTGAAGTCCCCGGCTAGCATACTCTGATTATTTCTGCATCGCCCTCATGAGTCCATTCACAATAACATTTATCACCGCAATCCCACCACCTGCGGCTCTCTTTGGATAAATGGGTTATTGCTACTACTCTCAATCAACGGTTTATACAATATTCAGGTTATAGTTAAATCTATTTTACCATTTTTATCATGATTGTGTCAACCGGAATCAAATAATTCAGTTTATATCTTTGTACCAAAATGGTTCCAGCTGACTATTTCTTCAATATTCTTTCTTTGTTTCTTAGGAACTGCAGCACCTTCAGCGGGATATCCCATGGGAAGAAGCGCAATTACCTCTAAATGTTCAGGGAGATTTAATATTTCATGACACTTTTCTGCATCAAAGGCACAAACCCAGCAGGTTCCAAGGCCAAGATCCGCTGCTGCTAAAGTTATATGATCGACGGCGATAGCTACGTCCACATCACAGTGGTCTTTTCCGTCGCTTCTTTTCCAGGATTTCGAGTGATCGCCGCAGGCAACAATAATGACAGGTGCTTTTTTAAACCAATCCCTCGGAAAACATTCTGAAATCTTTTTTCTTAATCCTTCATCAGTTATCACAATAAAATGATATGGCTGAAAATTGCATGCAGATGGTGCAATTCTTGCAGCTTCAAGCACTTTTAATATTTTTTCATTTTCCACCTCTCTGGTATCAAAGTTTCTCAGAGAATACCTTTTTTCAGCAATTTCAAAGAAAGACATAGCTTTACCTCCTTTGACCGATGTTTCTTAATCCTTATTAAACCGATATGTCTGAAAATTATTTTACATGATTTTGGGCTGATATTCCAATGTTACTGCTTAAATTAAAAGCCGGTCCTGCTGTATTGCAAGACCGGCTTTATGAACAGAAACATGTTCTGAAAATTTTTAGTTGCCAAATACCCTTATAACTTTTGCCATTGCCTGGGGAGGATATATCATAATCATGGGACCATCAGTATAAGTTACCTCTACTTCTGTTCCCTCAGTCAGTACACTTTTGTCAAGTTCGGTATCTGTATATCCTTTATAAATTTTGGTTTCCTCGCCTATAAATGCGGTACCTTCTTTATAATTTCCTGCAGGTTGGTCAGAAGGATCTTCCACAAATATACTTGAAATTTCATCCTTATCATCAAAAGTTACTTTTGTGATAGCACCTTTGATATCAAGTCTTTCCATTGAAGAAACAAACCAGTTATCCTCGAACTTTTTAACTGTTATGAATTTTCTTTCAGAGAACTCGTATCCAGTAGAATCAGTATAATTGAATATCACTTCATATCTAAATATTTCATCATTGATATTTGTCACTTCAGTTATCTCATAGCTTTCAATCCAGGGGCTGGATGTGCCGGTAACCCAGTTTAAATCAGAAAAATAGGTATATTTTTCTTCTCTTAATTCAGGTGACATGACTGCAAACTCTAAAGCACCATTCCTGGTTTTAACGCCTTCAGCCCATGATTCAGCCGCAGAAAGGGCATCTTTCGGCGCTAAAGCCTGCTCCAAAAGCTGAATACGCATATCACAGGCGTCAGCCTTTGAGTCATCATTTACATCAGCCTTTGATTCAATATATACAGCATTGTTTTTCCAGGTCACTTCCATTCCCAAAGCTTCAGCAATTGCTCTTACAGGAGCCAGAACCCTATGATTGACAAGTACAGGATCTACATCTGTTTCAATTTCTTCCCCATCCACATACATCTTTATTGCTGTGTTTGCAAAAGCAGCAGTTGCAAGACTTAAAATCATAACTGCTAATACGGCAAAAAATAGTTTCTTTTTCTTCATCTCTCATACCTCCATAATTTAATAATTTTCTCCCGTTCATTAAATAAGACGAATGTATGGCTTAAAAGTTCCCTTTTTTATATTAAATTTTTTATTGAAAAAATTTTTATTTTTATTATTTTAATTATTGTTAGGTTATAGTCATTTGTTCTCATGCATTTTGTACCTGAAATTTACATTCTTAACTTTTTCATTTATATATTGACAAATAAATATATACGAATATATAATTAAAGGTTTATTTTTGTGTTTTTTATAAAGTTATGTTATATATATGGTGTATCAAAATCAGAAAGGAGTGCAAGAATGTCTGTTTTAAAAGCTGAAATACGAGATTCAAATCTGAAGGCCAAACAGCTCAGAAGGTCAGGAATCATTCCCGGTGTATTGTATGGCAGCCGAGACAGTGAGCCCATCAATATCCAATTTAAACAAAATGAAGTGGAGCGCTTTTTAAGAACCAATACCATCGGAGCCAAAGTAGAGCTGGTTATAGGTGATAAAAAACAATTGACCTTATTGAAGGAAATCTCGTATGCGCCAGTAGGCCGAAAAGCAGAACATCTGTGCTTCATGCCGCTCGCGGAAGATGAAAAAATCAACAATATCGCACAAATCATACTGCTAAACAAAGATAAGGTAACAGGGAATATAAATCAGTCACTTTTTGAAGTTTCCTATAAAGCTTATCCTCGTGATCTGGTAGACAAAATAGAAATTGACATGGAAGGAAAAAAAGCCGGTGACAGCATGGAAGTTTCCGACCTTGAGATTTCAAAAAATGAAAATATTGAGATTCTTACCCCTCCTGACACCGTTATTTACAACATTACAGCTCCAAGTAAAGTAGAAGATACACCGGAAACTGAAGAAGATCAGGAAATCACAGAAGAAACTGCTGAATAAAGCAAAGAGTAGTACATAGTCTTGAGGGCTCCAAAAATGGCAGCCTGAGAGGCTGCCATTTTTTTAATTTCCGTATCCTTTTTAAATTATCTCACGTTTCAACGCATCAATTATATTTTCTTTATTTACCTTTGCACCTGAATAGAGCATTGCCATACCCACTATAATAAATACAGCCGCTATGGTAAGTCCGACATCAAACCAGGGTACACTCAGTCCAAAACTGAATTTTCCAACAAGCGAACGATGCATCAGATACATAACGCCGAAACTTACCGGAAGTCCATAGAATAATGCTTTAATACCATAAAAGATACTCTCATAGTTAATCATCTTGTTGAAACTTTTTGGTGTCATGCCCACAGATTTCAGCATTGCAAATTCTCTTTTTCTAAGGGCAATATTTGTAGATATTGTATTGAAAATATTGGCTGTGCAAATTGCTGTAATAAGGGTTATGAAACCATATACAAAAACTTTCATCAAAAGTATCATCTGTTCTTCCCGCTGCCTGAATTGAAAAACATTGAATACGAACATTTTTTCCTGGCCAATATTGTTTTGGTATTCTTCTATGGCTTCCTGAAGTTTTAACGAATCACTGCTGGTGAAATATAATTTCGTTTCGATATTGAAGTTTATATCCTGACCAGTTGTCAGTATTCTGTCCAACGTGTCCTGGGAAACAATCAGGCGAAAACCCGCGCTGTCGCCTAAAGGCGATAAGCCCATGGGTAATTTATCAGTATATGCTGCAACTTCTATTTGAGCAAGATCATACTCTTTTTCCTGTTCCCAGTCTTTATAGTGAATATTAATTCTGTCGCCAGCTTCTACATTCAATGTACGTGTCTCCACATACCTGCCTTCTGTGTAATCCCTGTATTTAACCGTATCAATCACAATTGCCTGCGGATTTTCCGGGTTTTTAAGAAGTTCAAAATCAATTCCTGCTTCATTGGCAAAATCTTTTAGAGCTTCATCGCCCATGGCATTTAAATAAACATTGTAATAAAGCTTTTGGTCTTTTTCTTCAATTGGATTATTTATGATTTGGTCAGAAGCCAACTCCTTGTCTACCCAACTGTATAAATAAAGGGAATTATACCATGCCAGATTATGATTTCCATTTAAATTACTTAAATCTTCAATTATCTCTTCCTTCTCTTTATTATCATAAACATTCAAAAAGACCTCGATGTCATAATTTATTCCATCCTGAGTCATCAGCAGGGTTTTTTCCAAAAAGTCAGTAAAGAAAGAAACTGACAAAAACAGTACCATGCTTACAACAAGCGAAAATACTGTAATCTTGTATCTTTTTCTGTTTCTTTTAAGGTTTTTTAGACCTATCTCACCTTCAATTCCAAATATTTTTCTTGTAAGCCAGCTTGTTTTGACCTGTCTTCTGGTAATTTTAATATCATGTGTCTGCCGGATGGCGTCAATTGCCGAAATATTGGATGCTCTCCTGGCAGGAATATATGTTGAAATCAGTATTGTGATTATTGATACAATTACTGAAACTATTATTGAAGTTGGCATTACCACTAATTTTAAACTTTCAGAAATCATAAAAGCGTTTTTAATGAGCGGATTAATAAAATAGAAAGTAATACCTATACCCAAAATACCGGATATAATACCTATAGGAATACTGATTAAACCTATTACAAAGCCCTCGAAGAATACTGAATTTCTTTTCTGCTTTTTGGTTGCTCCCACACTGGAAAGCATACCTAAATTTCTTGATCTTTCGGAAACCGATATTGCAAAAGCATTATAGATGAGTGATACAGAGCCTATCATAATAATGCTTATAATAATAGCTGAAAAATTGAAAAGCACTCTTCTTACCTCATCGCTTTTTATCACACCATGATATCTTAACAGTTCGTAATTAAATGAAACATGTTTTATTCCATGTTTCTCTGCAAATTTTTCAGCATAATCAAAGATTTTGCTGCTGACTTTTTTTACTGAGACCGCCGCATTGACCACATCATTTTCTGATAATTCATTCTCATTAAGATATGATACAGCGGTGTATCCTGGCGACCAGGTTGGTTCCCAGGATGGCCTTTTGATAATGCCAACAATGGTGTATTCCTTAAATTCATCACTGGTAACAACCTCTTGTATTCCATTTTCATCTATTATCAATGAATATGACTGATCCAGAGGCAAATCTCCGTAGTCTTCAAGCAAGGAATATCTCTTTCCTATCTCCAGGTTTAATACATCCCCTATTTTATAATCCACTTTTGCATTCGATAAAATGGCTTCAGAAATGGCTATTTCACTGGAGTTTTCAGGTAAACGACCTTCCTTAAGCTCAATAGGATAGTTTTGAAACCCTTCCTCATTATATTCCCTTACAAATATATAAGGCTTATTTTTATTCTGACTGCCTTCCAGAATGGAATATCCCACATCCCTGCTTAATAGGACGGCCTTTGTTTCTTCATCATTTTTTATTGCCTGCACCTGATTCTTATTTACATACCTGTAAAGAATATGCCATTCACCATCGGTAGCTATGGTCTGCCTTCTTAGAAGATCCATGAAAGAAGCACCTAAAGTTGCAACCGCAGTAACCATTGCAGCAGATATTATTACACCTATAATGGTGACAAGAGTTCTTTTTTTATTCAGTTTGAGCTGTCTCAGTGTCAATCTGTTTACAATATTCATCTGCGAATCACCTCATCCTTTGTGATCCGTCCGTCTTCAATAGTCAAAATCCTGTCAGCCTGAAGGGCAATTCTTTCATCATGTGTAATCACAATCAATGTCTGGTTCAATGTTTTATTGAACATTTTTAGAAGGCTGATTATTTCACTGCTGTTTTTACTGTCCAGATTACCCGTAGGCTCATCTGCCAGCATGAGGGCAGGATTGGTGATGAGAGCACGCCCTATTGACACTCTCTGCTGCTGTCCTCCGGAAAGCTGATTGGGCAGATAATCTAACCTGTCAGAAAGTCCTAACTTGTTTACTATATCTTTAAAATGGCCTTTATCGGCTTTTCGCCCGTCCAGTAAAAGAGGAAGCATTATATTCTCCTTAACAGTTAAAACAGGTATGAGGTTATAAAACTGATAAATAAGGCCTATTTGTCTTCTCCTGAAAATTGCAAGCTTTGTCTCATCAAGAGAATACACATCAGTATCTTCAACATAAACTTTACCGCTTGTGGGAGTATCCACCCCACCTAAAATATGAAGAAGAGTTGATTTCCCCGACCCGGAAGGTCCTACAACTGCAATAAATTCACCTTTATTTACCGTAAACGACACATTATCCAAAGCCTTGACGGCAGTTTCTCCCTTGCCGTAAATCTTAGACAATCCTTCCACTCTCAATATTTCCATAAAATATTCTCCTTTGCCTTTTGGATTTCCATCTGTATGAGTAGAGTATACATTCTTTATATAACTTATCAGTGACAATTAAGGTGACAGTTTTGTCACAATACACCTTTATAGAATTTCAGGGAGAAAACCGTTCCTTCACCGACTTCGCTCTTGACATCTATTGTTCCGCCTTGGCTTTCAATTATACTTTTGGACATAGCAAGACCGATTCCTATGCTATCTTTGTGAGAATTGGCAGCTTTATAAAAGCGGTTGAAAATATAGGGCAGATCTTTCTTACTTATTCCTTCCCCATTATCATAAATATTTATTATGGTATATAAAGAAGTCTCAGAAAACTCAATCCCGATTTTTCCGCCATTTTGAGTATGTTCAATACAGTTTTTTATAATATTTGAAACTGCCTCACATGTCCAGTTAAAATCTCCGATAAGTTCAGTGTTCCCATCTCCAAGGATTTCCAGGGTTTGATTCTTTATTTCCATAGGAATTAAAAGGTGTTCCAATGATTTATCAATCAGCTCTCTTATTTTTATCCTGTCTTTTTTAAACTCGACAGCGCCAGCATCGATTTTGGACAGTTTAAGAAGGGATGTTACCAGCCACTGAAGTCTTTCAAGCTGGGAACGGATGTTGCGTAAAAACTCATTGCGTTTTTCATCAGGCAGATCTTCATTATTTAAAAGGTCTACCATGACATACATGGAGGTGACTGGTGTTTTAAGCTGGTGTGAAATATCTGAAATTGCATTGGCAAGAAAAATTTTGTCCTTTTTAAGAAGGTTGGCCTGCTCATTTAAAGTCACTGTAACTTTATATATTTCATTTTTCAAAATGCTGAGCTCGCCTTCCGCATTATCCCTAATATCAACGGAATACTCACCGCCGGCAATTCTTTGAAGATATTGGGAAAGGAGTGCTATTTGCCTGTATCTCCAAAGTGTGAAAATTATTGAAATGACAACAGTCAACAAGAATGCAATCAGGAAAATCATACCTGCCGTTTTGTTCAGGAGAAAAACTGCAACATTGCCCACCAGTAATATTAAAAATATGGAAATGAAATAAATTCTTATTTCTTTATTTCGCATCAAAGTATTTATTCTCCTCCGATATAACCTATTCCCCTCACAGTTCTGATTATTCTGGGCGTCTGGGGATCATCCTCAATTTTTTCTCTGAGCCGTTTTATATAAACCGTAAGAGTATTGTCGTTGACGAAATCACCTGCCACATCCCAAAGTTTCTCTAATATCTGATTTCTGGTTAAAACCTTCCCTTCATTGTTTGCAAAAATTAAGAGCAGACGATACTCCAAAGATGTTAAATTTACTTCCTCACCATTTTTATATACTTTTGCCCTGGTCATATCTATTTTAAGACCAGCAAACTCAATAACTGTTTTTGTGGGTTCAATCTTGCCATATCTTCTCATTACAGATTTTATCCGGGACAAAAGTTCCCTTATTCTGAAAGGCTTGGTGATATAGTCATCGGCACCCATATCAAGCCCCATGACCACATTTACCTCATCATCTATGGCAGTAAGGAAAATAACCGGAATATCACTTTTCTTTTTAAGCAGCCTGCATATGTCGTAGCCGCTCCCGTCAGGAAGGGATAGATCAAGTAGTGCCAGATCGAAATCTGCCTGATTAATGGCGTTTTTTGCCGACTCAAAATTCAGGCAGTGGGTTACCTCATAGCCTTCCTGCTCAAGGGAATAGCATAGTCCGGACGCTATTATCCTGTCATCTTCCACAAATAGTATCTTCATATACTGATTTAACCCTTTCATTTCTTTGGTGGACAGATGGTGGACAGGGGTCGTTTCCCTGTCTTACACCCCACTTTTATGGTAATGTTATGCTCCATACGTGGCATACTGATAAATTTAAACCCTAAGCTGTATGCTCAGGGTTCAAAAAAATTATCACTGCAATATTTATATTTGTCAAGTTATTACAATGAACCGGGACAGGGAACATCCCCTGTCCCGGTTTAAAACTACTTCAGTTCTGCCTGGGCTGCTACCAGACAAGTTGCGCCATACTTCTCCCTTAGCTTGGGTTTCTCGATTTTACCTGTTGGATTTCTTGGTACATCATCAAAGATAATCCTTCTTGGTCTTTTATACCTGGGAAGTTTCATACAGAATTTCCTTATATCTTCTTCCGTACAAGTATATCCGGGCTTCAACTCGATGATGGCCGTAACTATCTCGCCGAGTCTTTTGTCTGGAAGCCCTATTACTGCAGCATCTTTAATTCCTTCATGTCCGCGCAGATAATCTTCCACCTGTACAGGATATACATTTTCCCCGCCACTAATAATAACATCTTTTTTCCTGTCAACAAGATAGATAAATCCATCCTCATCCATTATCCCCATGTCCCCGGTATAAAGCCATCCGTCTTTCAATACTGCTTCTGTAGCTTTTGGGTCATTATAGTAACATTTCATAACACCGGGTCCTTTAACAATCAGTTCGCCAACCTCACCCTGTGGAACGGGATTACCTTTTTCATCAACAATCTTTACTTCCCAGTTATAACCGGGTACACCAATAGCTCCAACTTTATGTATATTTTCAACTCCCAAATGTACACAACCGGGTCCGGCTGATTCGCTCAATCCGTAATTGGTATCATATTGATGATTTGGGAAGTATTTTTTCCAGCGTTTAATCAGACTTGGAGGAACCGGCTGAGCACCTATATGCATGAGTCTCCACTGAGAAAGTTCATAATCATTAAGATTTACTTCCCCACTTTCAATGGCATCCAGTATATCCTGTGCCCAAGGGACCAGAAGCCAGACAATTGTTATTTTTTCTTCAGATATTGTTCTGAGTATCCAGTCAGGCTTAATTCCTCTGAGCAATACGGCTTTACTTCCTGTATACAGGCTACCAAACCAGTGCATTTTGGCACCTGTATGGTAAAGAGGCGGAATACAAAGAAAATTATCTTCCCTTGTCTGACCATGATGCATGGCTTCTGTAATACATGCAGAAACAAGGCTCGAATGGGTATGTAAAATAGCTTTTGGAAATCCGGTGGTTCCGGAAGAAAAGTAGATTGCAGCGTCATCATCATCTGTTATTTCAATGCCGGGATCTTCACTTGAACAGTTCGCCGTAAGCCTGTCATAACTTTCTGCAAAGGAAGGTCTGTTTTCGCCGGCAAAAATCAAAGGCCTGATATGCTGTATACAGTCGTAAATCATCTCTATACGACCTATAAACTCAGGGCCGAAAATTAAGGATTTGGCCTCCGATAGTTTCAGACAATGTTTTATTTCTTCGGATGTGTATCGGAAATTCAAAGGAACAGCCACGGCTCCTGCCTTCAGAATTCCAAAATATATCGGGAGCCACTCAAGACAATTCATTAATAAAATAGCGACTTTATCACCTTTTTTTATTCCGCGTTTTATAAGTAAATTAGCAAACCTGTTTGCTTTTTCATCAAAAACGCGCCAGGTCATTTCCAGCCTGTATTCGCCAGCCGGATTATTTTCAATAAGTTCATATTCACGCCAAATAACATTGTGACTTTCCTGTAGATCCAGATTAATTTCAGTCAGACATTTTTCGTTGCCGTATAAACGGGCATTGCGAGATAAAAACTCTGTGATAGGCATTATTCACTTTCCTCCCCATACTGCCGTACTGCACAAAAAAATCTGTGTCCGTACTGCCATACTAAATTTCTTTATACATTATAGGAAAACAAAGGCTGAGAATCAAGTTAAATTCTCAGCTGATTTTCTATTCAGGCGGCAACAGCGGGGGAGAATTTTATGCATTTTTTCCATTATATCTTGCCATACAAACAAGCTGTGTCATAGTACCCATAGGACAATACACACACCAGGACCTGGGCTTAAACAATATCATTGTAATTAACCCCAATAAGGTCGAAGTGAGCATAATACTGTAAAATCCGAAGGAAAACTGTGAAATCCACGCGGGTATACCCGTTACCCAATTAGCCCAGTGCCATGGAATCTTAAATGTCCAGAGCAAAGTTACAACCTGGGAAAGGGTTTTTACATCCTTGAAAACCAGAACTGTGTTAAATATCATGAGTCCGAACATAACCATGAAAAAAGACAGGAAACCATATCTGAACCATCTGGATTTGAGCCAGGAAGGCATGGGTTTGTTTCTTGATAAACCCAGCTTTTTGCCAAGTAATGTGAAAAGCTGTCCCCTTCCGCAATATTTATTGCAATAAGCTTTGCTTCCGGAAATGAATGATATTGCCAAAGGAGTTAAAAAACATATTAAACCCAACCATGCAAATAAAATGTTGAAAAATCCAAGAATCAGATATAATGCGGATGCTATCCACAAAAAATCATACCACTTACGTTTTTTCATGCAATCACCTCCACCGGAGTCAATTCAATAATAGAGGCAGGACATTCCTTTACACAAAGCCCACACCCTATACATTTGCTTGTGTCAACAACTGCATAAATACCGTGGTTTATGCTGATCGCGCCCCTTGGGCAGACTTTAACACAGCATCCGCATGCCACGCATTCTTTAGCAGATACTTTTGCTGATCTTTTAGCCATATTAAACTTGTACCCCTTGCTGAAGATACTGCACAGATTAATCAGATTACAAAAAAAGCAGTATCTTTATTAAAAAAAGATTACTGCATATACTATAGAATATTATCAGTGTGAAATCTGTGATAAAGTCACTGAATTTACCGGAACACGGAAAAATTAAACGGTACTATCTTCCTTTTTTCTGAAAAGCTCGCTTTTATAAACTATGAGCCAGACAATTAAACTTACGGCTATACCTGCAAAAATATCAAGTATCGAATGCTGCTTGATAAACACAGTAGATAGACTTATCAGGATTGTCAGTATAAGTGTCACTGTTCTTACAAGTGTATTCTTTAAAGTTTTACTGTCAAATACAGCGAAAGCCACTGCAATTGACCCTACTACATGCATGCTGGGAAGAACATTGGTATTGGTATCGATCTCATATAGAAGTCCAACCAGCCTGGTACAGAAATTTACCCGCTCAAATTCCAATGGTCTTAAATCCTGACCATTGGGGAATATTATGCATATGGCAATACTGATTGAAAAACCGAAAATAATAAACCACATATACCTTTCGAATGCAGGTATATCTTTAAACAGCAAATACAGGCCAGTCAGAAACATAAACGGATACCAGAGAACATAAAAAATCACAAATGCCTCGACGAAGGGGATAACATCGTCAAATGGTATGTAAGACACCCAGTAATCAGTCGTAATATGTTTTTCCGCAAGAAAAAAGACCACCAGATAAATAGGTAAATATAGTATCAATAATAAATGTCTATACTTTTGAAGTAAATATTTTAAATTATTCTGTTTCATATTCTGCACCGGATTACCTTTCATTTACTATAATCTCCACCGCATTATGCAGGTTTTTTATTTCAATAATATCGCTTCCTTTACTATACTCGCCATCCAGCGTCCAGTCAGTTTTTTCAGAAGAATGAACAATGAAACTTTCGGCTGAACAGAACTCTATCATTTCGGTTTCATAATCCTGATTTTTTAAGGCAATAATAATCTGACCCAACTGGGCAATATTCCCCGGGGTTTTAATCAGTATGAGTTCGAACTTTCCATCATTCATATTCACTTTTTTCGAATCCAGTGTAAGTATACCCCCCACTGAAGTAGAATTACAAACTCCGGCAAAAAGATAATTATCCTCATAAATCTGCCCGTTTGCCTCCACACGCAGATGAACAGGTTGTATATGAGGTATTTCCTTTATTCCTTCAAGAACATAGGCCAGGTGACCAAATATATTTTTCCTGGGTTGAGGCGTCGAGTAAGAAGCTTTTGTAAAAACACCACAAGAGGCTATGTATGAAAAATACCGCCCATTAAAACAGCCCACATCAAATTTTTGAGGTTTTCCTTCCATTATATCTCTTGCTGCTTTCATTATATCTCTGGCAAGCTTGAGACTGCTTGCAAAATCATTTGTACTTCCGGCAGGAATATACCCGATCGGCTTTTTAACACCTGTTTCAAGCATTCCTGATATAACCTCATTCAGTGTCCCACCCCCGCCGATGCATACAACTATATCTACATCTTGTGCATGCTCTTTTGTTAATTTTGTTCCATCACCGCTTTTTTCTGTAAGATAAACATTATTCTCATATCCATATTTTTTAAACAATTCCTGTATATCGCCTATATATTTATTAGCCCGTTTTAATCCGGCACATGGATTAAAGACTATCGCAGCCTTTTTCATTGGTTATCTCCTTTTAGAAATGATGTAAGATTTAATCATGTTTTTAATATACTGTATCCATATATAACCATCTTAGTATAGGATATCACATCTTTTTAATTTTGTTAATTAATTTCTGATTAACAGTTGCTTATAGTATCATAAAGGAGCATATTTCTGCATGATTTTTTCAGCTGTTTTAATACCATCAACAGCAGACGACATTATTCCGCCTGCATATCCCGCCCCTTCTCCCACAGGATACAAGCCTTCAATGTTGGACATAAACTCTTCATTCCTGTTTATCCTTACAGGAGAAGAGCTTCTTGTTTCAACACCTGTCAGAATACTGTCTGCCATGGCAAACCCTTCTATTTTGGAATCGAAATATAAAATGGCTTCTTTAAGGGTTTCTGTAACATATCGGGGAAGTATTTCTTTAAGCTCCGCAAATACAGTGCCTGGCTTATAGGTAGGCTGTACACTGCCCCATCGGGTACTGATTCTGTCTGAAAGAAAATCGCCTGTAAGCTGAACAGGAGCTTTATAATCCTTTCCACCATATTTGAAAGCCAATTGTTCATATTTGCGCTGAAACTCTATACCAGCCAAAGGATGATCACTTCCGAAATCCTTGGGGGTAACGCCCACTAAAATGGCAGAATTTGCATTTTCCCCGTTTCTTGAATACTCGCTCATGCCATTGGTTACTACAAATCCTTCCTCAGAAGCCGCTGCCACAACATACCCTCCCGGGCACATACAGAAGGTATAAGCCGATCTGCCGTTTTTTGAGTGATATGAAAGTTTGTAGTCAGCAGCACCAAGTCCCGGAAAGCCGGCAAATTTGCCGTACTGGGCATTGTCTATAATTTTCTGGGGATGTTCTATTCTTACTCCAATTGAAAAGGCTTTGGGCGTAAAATATACTCCCCTTGCATATAATTTTTCGAAAGTATCCCTCGCACTGTGTCCAACAGCCAGCAGAACCACTTCACAGGGTATTTCCTCAGTATTATTGACAATAACTGAAGATATCACCCCGTTATTTATTACAAAATCAGTTACCTTTGCATTGAATCTTACCTCTCCACCATTGGCAATGATTTCTTTTCTGAGATTCTTAACTGCTGTCCTTAAATAATCAGTACCTATATGAGGCTTGTTTTTATAAAGAATATCGGAAGGCGCCCCGGCGCTGACAAACTCTGTAAGAACGGTATGGCATCTTTTATCATTGATTAAAGTATTGAGCTTGCCGTCTGAGAAAGTACCCGCTCCACCTTCACCAAACTGTACATTGCTTTCAGAATCAAGTTGCCCGCTTTCCCAGAACCTGTTTATTTTTTCTGTTCTTGTGTCTACATCGTCGCCTCTTTCCAGGATCAGCGGTCTGTATCCTTTTCTGGACAGAAAAAGTCCTGCAAAAAGCCCGGCCGGACCCATACCAATAATGACAGGCCTTTCTTTCAGTTTACAGGTGCCGGGAGCTGGCCATTTATATGATAAATCAAGGGCTACTGCCACATTTTTGTATCCTTTATTGAGAATCTTCTTTTCATTTGATAATTTTACATCAACGGTATATACATAATAAATATTGTCTTTTTTTCTTGCATCTACTGATTTTTTAAATATTTTAAATTCCTTAAGCTCATTTTCTTTAATCCTGAGTTTATTAAGGATCAGGTTTTTAAGAGCAGTTTTTTCAGTTTCTTCATTTTTGACTTCAGTAACAGACAATTTAAGATTGGTAAGTCTGAGCATCACTACCTCCTGCTTTTACATAGCTGCATTTTTTCCGGCTACAAAACCTGATGACCAGGCCCACTGAAGATTGAAACCTCCGCACTGACCATCAATATCCAGTATCTCACCGGCAAAATAAAGACCATTTACTATTTTTGATTCCATTGTATCCGGATTTATCTCATCAGTGTTAACACCACCTGCAGTCGCCTGAGCACTGGTCCAGCCCTTTGTACCCCTTATTTTAAATCTCCAGTCCTTTAATATATTAACTACTCTGTCCCTGTCTTTTTCAGAGAGACTTCCTGCAGGCTGTTTTAAATCCTTTATTCCTGCTTCAGTCAGCATTACCGGTATAAGTCTTTTATTTATTAAACCTACCAGGCTGAATTCAACAGTTTTTTCAGGGCTTGTGGCAAATCTTCTGTCAATTATATCTCTTAATTCTGATTTTGAAATACTGTCAATAACTGTTATCCTCAGATATGCCTCTTCCCCTTTGCTTACCAATTCCCCCGCTTTTCTGCTAAGCTGCAGAATTGGAGGACCTGATACACCATAGTTGGCAAACAATATATCCCCGCTGTCTTTTGCAACCAGAGTATTTTTATACAGCAACTCAGCAGTACCCGATATTTTGACTCCATCTATCCTTTTGAAGAAAGAGCCTTCGAGCATGATTTGTACCAATGATGGAAAAACATCAGTAATACTGTGGCCAAGACTTTTGGCCAAATCATAACCGTTTCCGTCTGAACCGCTTGACGGCATAGCCTTGCCACCGGCAGAAATTATTACTTTATCGCAATTATATTTTTTCCCGTCATCAAGTTCAATTACAAAACCCTTTTTTGCCGGTATTATTTTTTTGACCAAGGCATTGCAAACTGTCTTTATATTAAGTCTTTCAAGCTCATATAAGAAAACATCAAGAAAACTTGAGGCCTGATCGGACATTGGAAAGACCTTTCCGAGGTTTTCCACCTTATGGGCAATCCCCAGTTCCTCAAAAAATCTGATTGTATCATCCACTGTGAACTCTGATAAAGCATTTTTCGCAAATTCCGGATTTGTTCCATTATAATATTTCAAATCTGTATTAATGTTTGTAAAATTACAACGTCCATTTCCGGTAGCCAAAATTTTCTTGCCTATCCGGGGATTTTTTTCAAGTATAGTGACTTCAGCTCCGCATCTTCTTGCCGTTATGGCAGACATTATACCGGAAGCTCCTCCACCAACTACAATTACATGATTTTTTTTGCTCATAAGTTATTTTCCTGCCTTTTATCCTGATCTATCATATAGTTAATAAAAAGTCATTTAAGCTTTAATAAACAGTAATACAAAAACTATTATAAATCTTTACCCTGTCAATAGTCCAATAATCAGTTATCCGGTTTATTTTTTCAATAACAAAAATACCCCTCAGAAAAGAAGGGGTAAAAACAAATTATAATATCAGGGGGGGATTATTAACTTCATTATGAGTTTGCATCTACAAAACTTTTGATAAAAACTCCCTGGTTCTTATATTCTGAGGATTTGTGAAAAGTTCTTCAGGTGTATTTTCCTCAACAATTCTTCCTTCATCCATAAATATTACTCTGGTAGCAACTTCTCTTGCAAAACCCATTTCGTGTGTGACGATAACCATTGTCATGCCTTCATCGGCAAGTTGTTTGATAAGGTCAAGCACTTCTCCAACCATTTCAGGATCAAGGGCCGATGTAGGTTCATCAAACAGCATCACTTTCGGGTTCATGGCAAGAGCACGGATAATGGCTACTCTCTGCTTTTGTCCGCCTGAAAGTGTTGAAGGATAATTATTGGCTTTATCCTCAAGACCTATTCTTTTCAGAAGCCTCATGGCATTTTCTTTTGCCTCGGCTTTTATTTGTGCTTTTGTCGTATTTATCTCGAATAATTCTTTTTTATTTTTAGCAAATAGATTTCTTATCCGTATAAAAAAGTTTTTAATCTTTTTTGTACGCAGATCATGCAGCGCAATGGTAACTGGTGCAAGCATAATATTGTCTATAACAGTTTTGTTATTAAACAGGTTAAACTGCTGGAATACCATTCCCATATGACGGCGGTGAATGTTTATATTCACTCTCATATCAGCAATATCGACACCCTGGAATATGACCTGACCGCTTGTTGGATCTTCCATACAGTTAAGACATCTTAAAAAAGTGCTTTTTCCACTTCCGGAAGGGCCTATGATAGCAACTTTCTCGCCAGGTTTAATAGAGGTCGTAATGCCCTTTAAAACTTCCAGATCACCAAAATTCTTTTTCAGATTAATTACGTCTATCACTTTTTCTTAGGCTCCTTTCCATCATTTTGACGAAGAATGCAATAATCATTACCAGAACTATATAAATCAATGCCATAACCAGGTAAGGAACCATAAACTCATAACTATTGGAACCTATATAGCTGAAAGCAACATACAAATCAGCAGCACCAACAAAACTGACAACCGATGTTTCCTTAATCAGGGCTATAAATTCATTGCCCAATGTAGGCAGAATATTCTTTACAGCCTGCGGGACCACTATTTTCATCATAGTAGTTGCGTACGAAAGGCCAAGAGCCCTGCCCGCCTCCATTTGACCCACATCGACAGACAAAATACCGCCCCTCATAATTTCCGAAACATACGCACCGCTGTTAAAACCAAAAACCAGAACGCATACATTTATGGCAGGCAAATTTAATCCAAGCAGGGGCAGGATTACATAATACGCCACCAGAAGCTGTACTACAATTGGTGAGCCTCTGAAAAGCCCGACATAAAACCTGCAGAATCCATTCAATATTCTTGGAAGTCTCTTGTATTTAGGAATTACTTCAACAATTGCTATTAATGTCCCGATAATAATACCTATAGCAAGCCCCACAACCGCAATATATACGGTGTTATAAAGCCCGGTAACTACTTTTGTATATCCGTCATGATAATAAAAAATGTCCCAGAATTTCTCTATTTTCTTTCCAAAACTACCCATCTTATTGTCCCTCTATAAAATTAAAATAAATTTAAACCTCAGAATACCCCGCATTTATTCAGCGGGGTATTCTTATTTTATAATAATTCACTTAAATTAATCAGTTAAGTTCGTTGAATGCATCCACTATAAAGCGGGCCGGAGCTTCGTCTATAATGACATATTGAATATTTCCGTTCAGCATATCCTGAACCGCAAGTGAACCGGATTTATAACCGACACAGGATGCATTGAAACCATCAAATCCCCACTCTTCGTCTCCTTCAACATAAAATTGAGCGGTGGTTCCATTCTGAACGCCGATCTTGATATCATTGCCAAATCCGGCCAGAATGGTCTCTACATCTTCTGCAGTCTTACAATCATCAAATGTGGTATCATCTGCCTTGACAACCAGCATCTGAGCGGCATCATAGTACTTGTCAGAAAATTGTACATATTCTTTTCTGTCTTCCTTAATAGTAAGTCCTGCCATGGCAATATCAGCTTTTCCCTGACCTACTGAAAGGCAAACAGATTCAAAATCCATATTGCTTATTACAAGCTCTTTTCCGAGGTGATCAGCAAGAAGCTTTGCAATCTCCATGTCTATTCCGTAGTATTTATCGCCTTTTGTATATTCAAACGGCTCGAAGGCTGCATTTGTTGCAACTACCAGCTGATCTTTGCCGGGATTCAGTTCAGCCGATGACACAGGCTGAGGCTCCCCATCACCGAAATAACGGTTCAATATCTCTTCATATGTACCGTCTTCTTTAATTTTAGCAATGAAGTTATTTACTTCCTCAAGAAGTTCAGGTTGGTTTTTGTCCACACCAAAAGCATATTCCTCCTGAGTAAGGGGTATTTCAATAACTTTAACAACAGCAGAGCCTTCCTTATCTTTATCAGAAGCTCCACAGCCAGCAATAAAAATTGTCAGGATTGATACCGCAATAATCAATGCAATAATCTTCTTTGTGTTCATGATCGCCTATCTCCTTTTTGACAATTGAATAGTTATACACAATTGTTTCTGTTTTTGCATAAATATAAGTTACATCATGAATATACATTTGTCAACTAATATTTATGCATTATTTATACACTTTATTGCTTTCGCTACCCGAAATGGATGGCCTTGCCCCCAATCCCCATGATTGCTTCTGAAATAGCCTCAGATACTGTCGGATGAGCATATATAGCCTTTTTTGCATCTTCGATTTTCATATTAAGGGCGACAAAATTTGTTACCAGACTGAGTAGTTCGGTTGCATAAACTCCAATGACAGTGGCTCCTATGATTTTTTTGCTGTTTTTATCAGCTACAATTTTCACAAAGCCGTCCGGCTCCTGCATTGCTACAGCTTTACTGTTGGCTCCAAGAGGGAATTTTCCGGTTAAATATTCAATTCCCTTTTCTCTGGCCTCTTTTTCACTGTAGCCTACATGACCTATTTCAGGGTTTGTAAAAATGGCATTGGGGACAGATAAGGGGTCAAAACTCTCTTTTTTGCCTATAAGATGATTTGCTGCAATAATACCTTGCCTGGATGCTGCATGAGCAAGCATAATCTGACCTGTCACATCCCCTATTGCATAAACAGAAGGATTTGTTGTCTGCATGTACTCATTTACTTTTATACCGTTTTTCTTTTCATTTATCATAACACCCAATTTACTTAAATCAACAGAGTCCAGATTTGCCTTTCTGCCTGCTGCTACGGCAACTTTATCTATAGTTATGCTTTCAGTCTTTCCGTTCCGCTCAAAAGTTACAGTTTTCCTGCCTTCGGGTGTGGTATCTATGTCAATTACCTTTGCAGATTCAATAATGGTGATATTGTTTTTCCTTGCAGATCTCTTGATAAGAGAAACTGCATCCCTGTCCAGAAAATTTAAAATCTGAGGCAGGTATTCAATAACATAAACTTTACTGCCAAATGCGGAATATATAGATGCAAACTCCATCCCAATAACTCCTCCGCCTATTATAGCGAGGGTTTCAGGGATCTCTTCCAGCTCCAGCAGAGAATCGCTGTTTAAAATATCCGGTGAATCCGCACCTGGTATAGGTAGAGAGTTTGGAAGCGAACCCGTGGCCAGTATTAAATTTTTGTATTGAATTTTTTCGTTGCTGCCTTCTATGGTCAGAAACCCTTCTTCCTCAACGCCGGCCCTGCCTTCTATAACCGTTATTTTGTTTTTCTTCATCAAAAAGTTAATGCCCTGAACCAAGGAAGATACAATTTCCTCTTTCCTGCTTCTTAATTTTTCAAGGGAAAGTTCATACCGAGAAATATTGATACCAAACTCATCCGCTCTTTTTATGCCGGAAAGTAAGTTTGCCACTGAAGCCAAAGTCTTTGTAGGAATACATCCCTTATTGAGACAGGTTCCTCCAAGCTTGTCCTTTTCGACTAAAACTGTCTTAAGACCATTCTGGGCACATTTTATAGCTGCCACATACCCACCGGGACCTCCGCCTATAATTGCGACATCGGCATGAATAAATTCTCTTTCCTGATTTGAACTCTGAGTAATATTTTTCATATCAAACCTACCCTTTGCATAAGGCTAACTTTTGTATAGCCTGTATTTTTACAACAAAAATTATTAATGGCTTATACAGCTTCTATTATAAAAATACCGTTTTAAGAATTGTACTAAAAATTATGCAGTATAACAACATCAAACAATTACCCGGCTACCCCTGCCTTGGGCAAAAACATTGCAAATATTGGGCAAAAGATATATAGTAGAATATTGGAATTCAAAAGTAGAATTATTTAAGTTAAAGGAGACACATATATGTCCAATTTCAGAGAAAAACTGATCAGATTTATGTACGGCAGGTACGGTGTTGATCAATTATATTATGCCATGACGGTATTATGTTTTGTCTTATTAATTGCTAATTCCTTTCTGCAAAATACAGTACTTGGCATTCTGATATGGATTTTATTAATATTGACAGTTTGCAGATCATTTTCAAAGAATATTTACAAAAGGCAGAGAGAAAATATGGCCTTTCTAAAAGTCTGGAACCCGGTAAAGTCTAAAGCGGTTATCACCTTCCGAAGAATAAAAGAGTTTAAAACAAAACGTTACCGCACCTGTCCCTATTGCAGGGTAACACTCCGGCTGCCTAGAAGAAAAGGAAAACACATTGTGGAATGCCCCCATTGCCATAGGGACTTTTCGGTTCGGGTCCGTTTTTAATCCTGGGTGGCAATAAGCACACAATCCAGCACTATTTCCAGGTTCAGCTCTTCAGCAAGTGTTAGTACCTCATCATCATATGTGCCGGGCTGAAACCAGATATATTTTATTCCTAATTCTGCCGCCTGCTTTAAGAATTCTTTTGATCTTTTAGGAGACACCACCATATCAATTACATCCGGCAACTTGGGAAGGGATGCTAAATCTTTATAGCATTTATCTCCTTCCACAGTTTCATATACAGGATTTACGGCATATACCTCATATCCCTTTGATTTTAATCTTTTATATATCTTATTACCATACTTCTCAGGATTTTGGTTTGCACCAACAACTGCCCATACTTTTTTTGCCAACATAGTTTCTTTAAGCATAATAATCCTCCTGTAACCTTATTCAAAAACAAATAGACAGAATACTAAATTAAAGAACCGAACCTTATCAGAACGGTTCCTGAAGGCTGAACTGGTATAACAGTATAATTGCTATCAAGAGTCCTGCTAAAACCAGTGTAATGGATAACCACGATTCCCTGAACTTACTTTTTATGTATAAAAGCCGGTCACCACGTTTTATCAGGTCATGCAGCCAGGCACGTTTCCACCATGCAACTGAAAATATTATCGCAAATAAGATAATTGTAACAAATACAGGTTTTAAATTATCATAAGTAAAACCATTACCGATTAAACTCAATACCACATATCCGGGAAGCCTTCCCAATATGGAAATGAAAACGAGCGTGCTGATTTTTATGGTAGTCATTCCTGCAATAAAGGAGATAATATCATCCGGGAATGCAGGCAGCAAAAAGATAAGAAAAAATACCATTACCCCCTTTTCTCTGGTAAGATAATCAAACCTATCTAAATATTTTTTACTTACAAAACGTTCAACAAAAGGTCGCCCATATTTTCTGGTAAGCACAAAAATTATGGTAAAACCTATGGTGGCACCAATCATTGTATATATTACCCCTAAAAACGGGCCAAACAAATAACCGCCAATAAGACCTGTAACCTGTCCCGGCAGTGGGGCGATCAAAACCTGTAAAATCTGCATCAATATAAATACTACAGGTCCCCACGCACCTGCACTGATTATCATTTGCCTGGCCTGCTCAGGATTGACAAAGACTGAAAGATATGGTCTGAAAAAATATATAAGACTTCCCAATAATGCCACTGAGACAACAATTACCGCTATTACTGCTATTCTTGATTTTTTGTTATGCAAGTCAAAATCCCCCATATCCCGTGTAAAGGACCATAAATATAAACAACGATAACCTAAAAAATTGTACTATATAATAATTAGTTTAACCACAAACATTAAAGTTTTTTAATGTTTTTTTAATTAAATAATTTGGTTAAATTTATATTAGGTTATATTTATATTCACAGCCCGAATGTTGAATAAGTAAAAAGACTGGAATAAGTATAAAAAGCTACAACTCTTATGTAGCTTTTTATACTTTCCGGAATTTATTAAACCGGCTTTGGTAGAAAATTTTAATTCCTATTATCAGATACCCAGTATAGCACTTGCAATATTAAAGTATATCAAAAGCGAAATGGCATCCACTATTGTTGTTATGAACGGACTTGCCATAACCGCCGGATCAAAACCAACCTTCTTCGCCAGCATAGGTAAAAAACAGCCTACAAGTTTCGCAACAAAAACTGTAAGTACAAGTGTAACACAAATTATTGAAGCTACTGCTATACCTGTCTTGTCAAATATAATCAATTTTGCGAAATATACCAGAGCAAGAGTAATCCCGCTCATTAAGGCTACACGGAATTCTTTCCACAAAACACGCAGAATGTCTCCAAAATGCAGCTCATTAAGCGATAAACTTCGGATAATAGTGACAGACGCCTGGCTTCCTGAATTACCTCCGGTATCCATAAGCATGGGAATATATGCAGTCAGGATAACATACGTTTTCAATGCTTCTTCAAAATGAGATATTATCATGCCTGTAAAGGTTGCTGATATCATAAGTATAAGCAGCCATGGAATGCGGCTTTTCCATATCTCATAAGTGGTCTTCTTAAGATATGGCCTGTCAGTGGGCGTAATAGCCGCCATTTTCTCAAAATCTTCGGTAGTTTCTTTCTGCAGAACATCAATGGCATCGTCAACTGTGACAATTCCGACAATCCTTTTCTCATTATCCACTACCGGCAAAACCGTAAGGTCGTACTTGGCAAATAGATTTACCACTGTTTCCTGGTCTTCCATGGTGCCAACAGAAATAACATTACGGTTCATCACATCTTCTATTTTTGAATTTTCGTCCGAAAGAATAATAGTTCTTATAGTAACAAATCCAATAAGATGTCTTACGTTATCAGTTACATAACAAGTGTCAATGGTTTCACTGTCAAACCCTTTCTCCCGAATGCGTTTTATGGCCTCAGCGACGGTCATGTCGGCATGTAAGTTAATAAATTCGGTAGTCATAATACTTCCGGCCGAATCGGGCGGGTACTTAAGTATCTCATTTATGAGTTTTCGAGTATTTGCATCCGAGCTTGCCAAAATACGCTTTACCACATTGGCAGGCATCTCTTCAACAATATCAACCATGTCGTCGATATATAGTTCATTGACTACCTCACGCAATTCAGAATCGGAAAAACTGCCTATAAGTATTTCCTGCTGATCATAATCCATTTCTACAAAGGTCTCTGCAGCCAGGTCCTTTGGCAGAATCCTGAACAAAAGCAGGTAATTTTTTTCTGAAAAGCCTTCCAGAAGTGCCGCAATATCGACGGGATTCATGTGCGCAAAAATGTCCTTCAGTTCTTTATACTTTTTCTCTTCCAAAAGTGTAAGAACAGTTTTTTCCAAAGATTTTGTATTTACCATAAGTCTTGCCTCCTTCCAAAGTATTAACGAGCACAACAACTATGCCCGTTGTCCTTGACAGGAGTAAGACACAATAGATCGAAGCGTCAGTGACATGCGGACGCAGCCGCAGTGCTACTATATATAATACGTCTTCGATCAGGTATTGTGCCGCTACTACTGCCAGCGTCCATAATCTCACTTCGCTCCTTTCAAAAAAATAATAGTTTTATGAAGTGTATGTAAAGATTTTTTACATACATTTAATATACCTTTTTAAACACCTTTTTATGTTTAAATGAAAAATCATCGGAAACATAAAAAGCTTCAAACATTTATATCAGCACCATTAGCGCATAAATCGACATTACCAGTTTAGACCCTAATGTAAAAGTTGTCAAGAATATAAATTTTAATGATTCTGACCGATGGTACAGGCTTCACTGACTTAAATCTAAACCTTCAACAGGCCGCGGAAACCCCTGACACTATAATAGGATTCTGCACTGTTATGATATACAAAAACAGTATCGTAACGCCGGTCACAAAATAGAGCACCACCGAGTTTTCTGATTTTTTCAGGTGTTTTGATCCAGCTCGATGTTTTTGTATCAAACTCCCCTAATCTCTGCAGTTCCCGGTATTGTGCCTCATTCAGTATTTCTATACCCATTTCGGAAGCCATATCTATGGCATTGTTCTGAGGTTTGTTTCTTTTCCTTTTTTCCTGAGCCTCCCGGTCATAACAGATATATCTTCGGCCTTCAGGGGTTTCTTTGGAACAATCACAAAAGATATATACGTCCTCCCCAGGCTCATAAGCAGTAACATCCGGCTGTCCGCCGGTCTTTTCCATTTGATAAAGCGACCACAATTTTTCTATATCAGCTTCCAGCTTTGCTTGTACTTTATGCCATTCAAGACCTGCATGACGATTCATATTTTCTTCAAAGCGGCTTTTCAAAACTTTAAGTATTTCTTCCTGTTGTTCTTTAGTCAATACCCTTTTACTATCCACTTTTACTGCACCACCGTACATTACAACTGATTTATCCGGGTTAATCTCAAGCTCCGTCATGAAACATTTAACCCAACCTTATTATTACTCCGTGATCTGAAAATAGTACAACCCGTAAGATTTAATAAAATATTTACAGGACAGCACATACCGTAAATTTTGAAAAATGAAAAAATCCGGTGTCCGATTAAATAACAGACACCGGAAGTTAACAATTCCTGCTTATGACATTACTGATAATCTACCGATTAATTCTATGCATCGGCTTTCCAAAGCCCATGCAGATTACAGTACTCATATGCGCTTTCTATTTTATCGTCCTCAGTTAAAACAAATTCCACCCTTGGCTCATCCCCGGGTGACAGTTCCTTACGCTGAGCGCCTTTGGCAGTCTTAATATATACCCAGGTGATATAATGTTCCGGTATCATGGGATGTGGTTCCGAGCCTATTTCAACAATAACTCTCTGTCCGTCAACCTTAATAACAGGAACATGTTTTTCTGCAGATGCATCCTCGGTATTGGCAATTAATTCAGTCATATTTTCTCCACAGCAAACCATCGGAACACCGCTGCTGTGAATTAAGCCTGTCAAATTACCACAATGTTTACAATGAAAAAATCTTCCTTTATCGTTTTTCATACTGAACTCCCTCCCTGTTTATTAATGTACATTAATATATACCAATATATACAATCAGGGAAACAAAAATTCAGATCTTTCAATTTTTCTTTAAAAAGCCGACGGGCGATTAGTAATCTCTCATTTCTTTCCAGACACTCAGCATAACCCTGTAGCTTTCCGGGTTTATACCGCTAAAAATACAATTACTGCTTGAAAATATGTATCCGCCGCCGGTTTTTCCGTGAGTAAGACAATATTCTGCACTTTTTACAATTTCCTCTTCTGTTCCGGTCTGCAGGACAGAACAGTTAACATTTCCGCACAGGCAGACCTTATGGCCTACAAGTTCCTTTACCTCCCTGATATCCACTCCTGCCATCGGATCTATAGAATGCAGAGCGTGGGGTTTACATTCGACCAATTGATTCAATATGGGCATAATGTTGCCATCAGTATGCTTGATGACATAAAGACCTTCTTTTCTTGCCTCATCGATAATCCTGTACAAATAAGGCTGAATATATTCTTCAAACATTGCAGGGGATAGGAACGGACCTGAATTATAACAGTAATCGGAACATAAAAGCAAACATTCCACGCCACTTTCTCTAAGCCTTTTATTTCTCTCTATAGCTATATCAGCCATTTTCTTTGCCTTTTCTTTCACGCCCTCGGGGTCATCGGCAATTGCATATGAGAAGGTATATATATTATTTCCATCGGGTATTGCAAATGTTCCATCCCCCTCAAAGCCTATCATGGCTCTATCATCAAGAAGTTCCTTAAGATATTTGTGAAGCAGCCTGGTTTCAAGCGGTAATGACCCGTCCTCACAAAAAAGCTTCCGGTATGGCCCATAACCCGGAATTATGGAGTACTCAAGAGTCCCGTATACATGAACCATATATTCCGCTAATTCGAACAACTTAGCTTCCTTTTCCTTTAAGCTTAATTTCACCAGTTTCTCAGGTTCCAGATCCTCTGTGATGAATTTCCGTCCGAACATCTCCTCTTCAAGCTGAAACTCGAGTTCAAATGTAGGAACCTTGTCCGGCGTTTGTAAGTTCAATGCTGCCACAGCTCTTTCTTTTGGTGTCATGATATACTCCTCCCCCTTTATTTTGGTCTGTTAACTTAATAATAAAAATGAGACCTGAAACGCCTCTGGTATAATGGAATCGCCAAACACACATTACCTCCCAGAAAGGAGCGTTCAAGTCTCATGATTATTATACCATCTAGCGTAGTATGTCCAAGGTGTTTTTCGAAAGATCTTTACCGTTTTGGTAAGGACAAGGAAGGATTTCAAAAATATCAGTGTAAACGATGTAAACGCCAGTTTGCTCCTGATAATCCACCTTCCAATTCTCGGACGAAAAATCAAAGAAAATATCCCGATTGTCCCGTTTGTGGTAAAGCAACCTTCCTTCACCATGATCATACTTATTACTCAAACTTCCGTTGCTGTGATAAAAAATGCAACCATTCTTTTCGAGTTCCGAAATTAATCAATATTGAACCGCCTTCTGCTGAATTAAAGCCTGAATCATTTTCTCTTAAAGGGTTGCGACATCCCCTACATATTGTCCTTCATGCTCTGACTTACTACTTCTGTGGAAATTCAACAACCCGG
>ERZ773359.1347-NODE-1347-length-34354-cov-22.072072_pt1 | contig 34354 bp, 28 predicted proteins | sample MGYA00374955_ERZ773359 | MGnify/ENA primary metagenome ERZ773359 (study PRJEB29098, sample SAMN04486028) | biogas fermenter metagenome | study: EMG produced TPA metagenomics assembly of the Biogas fermentation microbial communities from Germany - Plant 4 DNA1...
TGGAACTGCCGGTCACCGGGACCAAAGATCCATCCCTCCCCGACCGGTTCCGGATCAACTGAAAAAGGATAGACCCGAGAAAGAGAGACCCGGCCCTTCCGCCGGGTCTTTTGGTATTTTCCTTTCCCTTGCGGTCTTTTTCTCGCAGCCTTTCCTGCGAAAAATAGAAGCAAGCCGTCGTACTTCCCGGGCCCGTCATCCGGTGGAAAAACAAGCATAAAGTCTCCCTCTCAATTGTATGCATGGAATGAAAGGGGGCCCGGTGATGAAGACCATCTTTTTCTCCCTCATCATGTTGGGTATTGTTACGGCTCTGGTCAACGGTGAACCGCAACTGGTCATGACTGCCCTTGTGGAATCGGCAAATGCCGCGGTAACCAGGAGCTTTACTCTTCTGGGGATCCTCAGCGCCTGGCTGGGGCTGGCCAAAATTGCGGAAAAATCCGGCTTTCTAAAATCCTGCAGTAAAATCCTGCACCCGCTCTTGCGGCCGCTTTTTCCCAGCATTCCCCGGGGGCACCCCGCCCTGGACTACATCACCATGAACGTCAGTGCCAACCTCTTCGGGTTTGGCAGCGCCGCCACACCCTTTGGTTTGAAGGCCATGAAAGAACTGCAGGAATTAAACGGCCACTCTAAAGATGCTTCCGAGGCGATGTGTACTTTCTTGGCCATCAATACCTCCAGTGTTACCCTGATCCCCACCACCATGGTGGCCATGCGCGCCTCACTGGGCTCGGCAAGGCCGGAAACTATTGTTATCTCTTCGCTCTTTGCCACTTCCCTCTCCACCCTCTGTGCGATCCTCCTCGACCTCTATATGCGGAGGAGGAAGAAAAAACCATGGTAGATTTCTTTATCCGCTTTTCCATGTGGGTGCTGCCGTTAATGATTGGGGTGGTGATCCTGCATGGCTATTTAACTAAAGTAGACATTTTCTCCTGTTTTGTGGAGGGGGCGTCTGAAGCCGTAACCCTGGTCATGAAGATCCTCCCCTATATTGTGGCTATTTACTTTGCGGTGGAATTGTTCCAGGTCACCGGCGCCCTTGACTGGCTCCTCCGTCCATTCCAAGCAATCCTGAAGGCCACCGGGACCCCTGCGGAGATCCTGCCGCTCCTGATTATCCGCCCAATGAGCGGCTCCGCTGCCATGTCCCTGGTCCTGAAGTTAATGGAGAAATACGGGCCTGATTCCCTCATCGGGCTCATGGCGGCGACCATCGAGGGCAGCACCGACACCACCATGTATATTACCGGTGTTTATTTTGGTTCCGTCGGCGTTAAAAACCCCCGTTACGCCATACTGGTTGGCTTGGCCGCAGACTTTGCCGGTTTTGCCGCTTCAATCCTCTTTTGCAACCTTTTCTTCAGGGGCTAGCCGGAGGTATTTTTCTTCCGCGCACGCGACAATGCCGGTAATGGAGGGCCACCAGGTAAAACCAGGCCAGGGAGAGAATAAAACGGCAAAAAGGCGCCCAGCGGTCATAGACTAAAAGTCCGCCCTGGTTCAGAACCCCGTCAATCTCCATCCCGGCGACGGCAAAACCCAGCAGGTAAAGGGGGAAAACGTACCATTCTCCCCCATCCGGGAGGAAATAAAGGTAGAGCATGACCGCGGGGATCCAGGCAAAGGTCAACCAGAGCGGTGCACCAAACAGGATAAAAGGCTTGACCTTTTCATAATGAAATAAATGGAAGACCTCGGAAAAAAGAAAGGTTACAGCTGTACTGAATAAAAAACCCCAAACAAGCCCAAACCAGAACAACTCCTTATACCGTTCCCGGGGGACAAAGACCACCAGCAGCAAAAGGAGAAAAAGGCCAAAAACCGGAGCGTAATACTCTAGAGGGATAACACTCATACTTCAATCTCCTCCCATTTTTTATAGTATTAACCGGTCCGTTTTTTTTCATGAGCAAGTTAATACCAACTCCGTCTAGGTTCTTTCACTTATTCAGGAGGGAGGAGCAAGGAAGCGCCCGCGAATTACTTTCTATATGTAATGCCGCGTATCCTATTTTGCAGGCGGAACGTGTGGAATTCTTTAGTGTAGCTGACTCCACGCACAGAGAGTTGTTTGACAAGCAGCCCCGAGTGTGCTATAAATTGAAGTAAACCTGGTAAATTACCACATAACCACATAGAGGGGTGCTCCGGAGAACGGGGCTGAGATCAGACCCTTTGAACCTGATCCGGGTAATGCCGGCGTAGGGAGAAGACTTATCCTCCCCTTATGCTTACGGGGGTTTTTATATCTTTCACCTCCCCCTCCGGTCGGAGTTTTCCCGGGGCGCTCTGGAAAAGGAGGTTTTTTTAATGAATAATCTTAGGCGTAAACAGATCTCCATCTACCTTTTGTTTGCCCTCTTTATGGTGTTGGCGGCCGGGATGATCTTCTCTGCCGGTTGTGCGCGCCGGGAGGCGAAGAAACTTACGGTTTATACCTATGCCAGCTTCCCCACGGCCCTGGTCGAACGGGCCCGTGAGGACTTCCAGCAGAAACATGGAGTTGAGCTGGTATTCGAATCTTTTAATGATACGGGAACGCTTTTTTCCCAATTGATCCGGGAAAAAGAAAACCCCGTGGCTGATGTGGTCATCGGCTTGGACAGCATTTATTTCCTCCGCGCGGCAAGGGAGGACCTTTTCCGTGCCTACCGGCCGAAAGCGGCGGATCATATCCCGGAAGATCTGGTTTTTGACCCGGAATTTCGCCTGACCCCCTTTGACTTTGGTTACGTGCTCTTTAACTACGATTCGGAAAAACTGGAGCAGGTGCCTGCCAGCCACCGGGATCTCTTGGATCCGGCTTATCAAGGGAAGATCATCCTCACCAACCCGCTGACCTCCTCTCCGGGGCAGATCTTTCTCTTGACGACCGTCGCGCTCTTTGGCGAAGACGGTTATATCGATTACTGGCGGGCCTTGCGCAAAAACGTTCTGGCGATTGCCGCCAGTTGGGATGAGGCCTATGGCATGTATACGGCCGGAGAAGCACCGATTGTCCTTTCCTACGGTACCAGCCCTGCCTACCATATACTCTATGAAAATACCAGCCGGTACCAGCCGCTGGTCTTGGACGGGGCGGCCTATGCCCAGATTGAAGGGGTGGGTATCCTGAAGGGGAGCAAAAACCCGAAAACCGCGGAACTTCTCATCGAATACCTGCTCTCCCCGGAGTTCCAGGCATTGATCCCGGAAAACCAGTTCATGTACCCGGCCCGGTCCGATGTGGAATTGGATCCCGCCTTTCGCTTGGAGACACCCGTTGAAAAACTGCTGAACCTCCCGCTGGAAAGCGTCGAGGCCAACCTGGACAAGTGGCTGGCCGGCTGGGAACAAGCAATTGAAGGATAGTCACTGGCCATTGAAGAATAAATCACCAGCCGCGGGCTGCGAAAAATAGAAGAAGAAAAAAGGAATGAATAACCGGTCCGGTGCGGATGAACAACGCGCCCGGACCGGTTTCAATACGAATCAACCGGCGAATAAAAGCAAGGGAAAAAAACAGGAAAGGAAAAGATAAAGGGTGAAAAGGGGCAATTGCGAGGGCGCCCGCTCCCGCGCGCGGGAAAAAAGGCCACCAGCCGGTAGGGGAGACTGTACCCGCCGTGAGTACACACACTCACTCGCGCGGGAAAAACGGCGCGCGGATAGGAACCCGGTCTACCTTATCTTGCTTCTCCTCTTTTACCTGCCGGTCCTTACTGTGCTGGCCAGGGTTTTCTTTAGCGCCGGTTTCCTGCAGGAGTTGGCCGGTTTTCTCCAGTCGGAACTCTTTTGGAACACCCTTTCCTTCTCCTGCCGGCAGGCCTTGTACAGCGCAGGCCTCAGCTTGTTGCTGGCCCTGCCGGGCGCCTATTTTTTCGGCCGCTTTGCTTTTCCCGGCAAGCGCTTCCTCCGGAGCGCCATGGTCCTCCCTTTCATGCTCCCGGGGATCCTGGTGGTCCTGGGGATGGTGGTTTTTTACGGCAATAACGGCGCCCTCAACCACTGGTTGGCTGCGCTCTTCCCGGGCCGCGGGTGGCGCTTTACCGGGCTTTACGGCTTTTTGGGGATCATCCTGGCCCATGTCTTTTATAATTTCACCTTTTGCCTGCGCCTCACCGGCGAGGCTTGGGAGCGGATCAACCCCGCCCTCCACGAGGCTTCCGCCTTATTGGGGGCCGGGCCTTTTTATACCTGGCGCCGGATCACCCTGCCCTTACTGGCGCCCACCCTGCTTTACCTCTTCCTCCTGGTCTTTCTCTATTCCTTCCTCAGTTTTACCGTGGTCCTGGTCCTCGGCGGCTATCTTTACAAGACCTTTGAGGTCTTGATCTATATCGAATACAGCAGCCGCCTCCGCTTTGACCGGGCGGCGCTGATCGCCTTCGTCCAGCTTATCCTGTTAGCCGGTTTTCTTTACCTGCAGGCACTCTCCGGCCGCCGGCTCCGGCGGGAAGGACTCTTTGCCGGGACCCTTCCGACGTTAAATATACGGAACTACCCGGGCCGGACGATCCTCTTCCTGCTTTACCTGGCCTTTGTCGCTTTCTTTTTCCTCAGCCCCCTGGCAGCCGTGGTTCTCCGTTCCTTCCTCTCCCGCGGGCAGCCTGGAGGTCTCCCGGGCCTGGAGAATTACCGCCTGCTCCTGACGGACGGTTTCCGGTTTGCCGTCGGGCGGAATTTCGCCTCGGTAATCGCCACCAGTACCGGCCTGGCTGTTACTGTCGCCTTTTTAGCGGTATTCAGCGCCTACTACCTGGCCCGGCTCAGAAGGGACCGTCCCTGGGGCGGAGGCGATCTTTGGCTGCAGTTGCCGTTGGGGGTCTCCTTTATCACCTTTTCCTCGGGCCTCTTTATGCTGGCCGGGAAGGCCCTTCCTCCCGTGGTCCTCATCTTATGGGCCCAACTGTTTCTGGCTTTCCCCCTGGTCTATTCAATTCTCAGAACAGCCCGGCGGGAATTGGGAGAACCCCTGCTGGAAGCGGCGGCCCTTCTCGGGGCGAGCCCTTCCCGCATTCTGAAAACGGTGGAATTGCCTTTGATGCGGCCGGCCTTGAGTACGGCGGCAGCCTACGCCGCCGCCTTTTCCCTCGGCGATCTGGCGGCCGTGCTTATGCTGGGGCGGGGCCGGGTAGTCACCCTTTCCGTGGCCATTTACCGCTTGATCGGGCATTACCGGTTTCCGCAGGCCATAGCCTTGGGTACGATCTTTATCCTCATCTCGCTCTTGCTCTTCCTGTTAATGGAGGGGCGCGCCCGCGCACGCCTGCAAGATATATTCCCCCGGCCGGAGGAGGCTGAAGAAGAATGAGAGAGAACGAACAGCTGCTACGCCTGGATATAGAAAAGGCCTACCCCGAATTCCAGATGGAAGTTGCTTTACATGTCAACCGGGGTGAGATCTTCTCCCTCGTCGGGCCAAGCGGGTGCGGGAAAACCACCCTCCTGCGGCTGATCGCCGGTTTGGAACAACCGGACCGGGGCGCGATCATCCTCGACGGCCGGGAGATAACAAACCTGCCGCCGGCCCAAAGGCGGGTGGGCCTGGTTTTCCAGGATTACGCCCTTTTCCCCCACTTGACGGTGGCCGGGAATATTGAATACGGGCTCAAGGTCCAGCGTGTGCCCGCCCCCGCCCGCCGGCAACGCCTTGCCGGATTATTGGAACTCTTTGGCCTGGAGGGGCTGGCCCACCGGCAGATCCAGCACCTTTCCGGCGGGGAGAAACAACGGGTCGCCCTGGCCCGGGCCCTGGCCCCCGAACCGTTGCTGCTGCTTTTGGATGAACCCTTTTCCGCTTTGGATTACAACCTCCGCCAGCGGTTGCGGCAGGAATTGAAAAGGCTCCGGGAGAAGTTGGGGTTTACCGCCATTTTCGTCACCCACCAGCAGGAAGAGGCCTTATCCTTCGGCGGGCGCTTGGGGGTGATGGAAAACGGCCGGCTGGTACAGGCCGGAACCGCCGAAGAGGTCTACGAAAACCCCGCCACCCCTTTTGTCGCCGGTTTTCTGGGCGAGGCCAACCTCCTGCCCTGTTCTGTGGAGTGGGAAGAAGGGCGGGCCCGGATCCGCCTGGACGGCAACGACTGCTTTGAGCTCCCGCTTACAGAGGAGTTCCAACCAGCCGGGTTCCCAGCCGGAAAATACCTGCTGATGCTCAGGCCGGAAGACCTATCCCCCGACCCGGTCCTTGCCTGGCGGGTGACAGGAAAAATAGAAACCTTGGAGTACTTGGGCTCCGGTTACCGGCTGGAGGTCCGCTGCGGCGCCGGGGTGGTCAGGGCTTTTCTCGCCAAGAAATACCGGAACCTCCGGGAGGGCGACCGGATCTTCCTGGGTTTTGACCCCCGGCAAGTCCGGCTCTTCCCTGCTCCCGTTCAGGAGGAACGTCATACATAAATGCAGAAACAAGAAAGAAAAGAAGCCATTGGGAGGCCTATAACAGCAAGAGAGGAGAAGCCATGATGTTATCCAGAAAAATTCCGGCCTTTTTTAGTTCTTTGTTGTTGCTTGTTATCTTCTCCTGGGTTTTCTTTCCCTTCCCGGCAGGGGCGGCCTTCATCCTCAAGGCGCCGGACCTCTCCATCCGTACGGTCGGCGACAAAATGCCCCCCGGCAGTGAGCAGGCGGGTAGCTGGAACATCTGGTCCAACGGGGAGATCGGTGAGTACATCATGTTCCCGGCGGACGGCACCTACCGCATAGTGGTCCATGCCGCGGGCACGCCCGCCCTGGGCGAATGGCCGCTCATGGCCTTGCTTGTCAACGGGATCACCACCGGGGTCAAAACCGTCGGCAGTGAGAAATTTGCCGACTACATATTCGAAGAGGATTTGCCCGCCGGTGTGCACCGGATCACCGTGGCATTCCTTAACGATAAGGCCGTACCGGATAAGCCCGGCAGTACCCGGTGGGTAGAAGACCGCAACCTGTTTGTGCGGTGGTTCGAAATCCTTCCCTCACCCAGCGGTGAGCCTGGCGGCAAACCCGGTGATAACCTCCCGGAACTCGGCAGCCGTGAGACCTGGGCGGCGGAAGGCCGCAAGCGGGAACTCCGGCTGCTCCGCATGGCTGACGAGCAGATCGAAAAGTACCGCAAGGCCGACGCGGCAATCGTGGTTTTGGGCCCGGACGGCGCTCCAGTGCCCGGCGCGCAGGTCCGTGTAAAACATACCCGCCACGCTTTTCTCTTTGGCTGCAACATCTACCAATGGGGCCGTTACCATTCGGAGAACTATAATAACCTTTACAAGCAGCGGTTTGAGGAGGTCTTCAACGCGGCAACCGTCGGTTTTTACTGGCGGTGGTATGAATGGGAGCGGGGCAAACCCCAGTATGACTATACCGACCAGGTGGTGGCCTGGTGCGCCGCGCGGGGGATCCGCATGAAAGGCCACCCGCTCCTCTGGGACCAGGAAGATGGGATACCGGTCTGGACCAACGGCCTGCCCGGGCCCGACCTGCAGAAACAGAGGGTGGAAGAGATTCTGGGGCGGTATGCCGGCGCCATTGAGTTCTGGGAGGTGGTCAATGAGCCTTCCCATTTTTCCGGGATTAAGATTGACGACCCCTACCGCTGGGCGCGGGCGTCCGCTCCCGGCGCCTACTTGATTATCAATGATTTTGGCGTCCTGTCCACCGGCGCCCCGCATTTCTTTGCCATGCTTGAGGAGGCCATAGCCAACGGCGTTCCCTTTGACGGTGTCGGGATCCAGGCCCACGAGCCGCGGACCCAACGTTTCAACTTGGATAGTGTCGTGGCCATCCTCGACCACTACGCCACGCTCGGCAAAGATCTGCACATCACCGAGTTCACTCCCACCTCCTCCGGAGCGGAGATCATCAACTCCTACCATACCGGGGTCTGGGATGAAGAAACCCAGGCCGAATATGCCGAGGAGTTTTATAAAATCTGTTTTGCCCACCCGGCGGTGGTCGCTTTGACCTGGTGGGACCTGTCGGATAACGGTCCCTGGCTGGAAGGCGGGGGAATGCTGAGGCGGGATATGACACCCAAACCCGTTTATGAGCGGATAAAAAAACTGGTCCGTGAGACGTGGCATACGGATGAAACCCTTACCACCAACGGGGAAGGGCGGGCCGCCTTCCGCGGTTTCCAGGGCGAGTATGAAGTCACCGTAACCACCGGTGGCAAAATCGCCGTCTTCCACTTTCATCTCCCTTCCGATGAGACCCCGCCGGCAGAGCGCACCTGGACGATCCGGCTGGAAGATTAAGAAGAAAGATTAGGATTACGAGAAAAATCAGGTTTAAGAGAAAAGAGCAAGGTTGTAGGAAAAGAGAGGGATTCGGAGGAAGATACAAAGAAGATACAAAAAGGACGGGGTTTTTCCACCCCGTCTTTTTTCTTTAGGCCATGGAGTCAGTTCAGGAAGGCCCGCACCCGCCGGTCAGGCCAGGACCAAACTCAATTCCGGCTGGTTCTTCTCCCCTTCCTTGCTGGTGAAGAAGACGGCGCTCCCCCAGTGGCTCGTATCCACCTGCAACCTGAAGGAGATCTCGCCCTTTTCCATCCTCCGCTTCACGGCCTCCGTGACATCCACCTCATACCAAACCCCGTTTTTATTTGTGACATCAAAACCGGCAATGAAGTCGCCTCCGGTCAAAGGCGCCGTCTCCCAGGTTGTGTGGTCCCCCGGCCACTCGAAATCTGTAATATCATACAGGCTTAACCTTCTGGTCCGTAAGTTGTCGGCATATTCGGCATAAAGCCGCAAGACCGCCTTTTCCAGCGGGGGAAGGCCGCCAAGGTCAAAGCGTAAGAAAGCAAACCTGATCATATTGGGCTGCTCGTTATCCAACTTCACTTCCAGGCGGGGGAGTCCCCCCAGTTTATGCCCGGCGTATTCACCACCCCGGACAAAGGTATCGGCTGTAGGGTAGAGGGTTTTATGCTTCAGATTGACAATAACCGACTTGCGGAACTTCTCGATCTCCCGGTCAAGCCGGTTGATCATCTCTTGCCGTTCTTTTAGACCGGCCTCTTCCGCGCCGAGGAGTTCCCGGGCAGCGGCTATTACCTTCTCCAGGGCTTCTTTTGCCTCCGGCGGGTATTCGCCATGCCGGCGCCCGATGCGCACGTCGGCCAGGGTTGCCTCCGCCCGGGCGACCGCTGTCGCCAACTCCTGATAGCCTTCTTTATAGACCAGTGATGCCTGAAAGGCCCTGATTGTCCCGTTTACACCGTCCAAGGCCGCCAGGCGTTCCTCCAGTTCGGCCCGGTTGTTGCCTAAAACCCATCTTGCCAGCAGGATGCCGGTGGCCAACTCTTCTTTTGCTTCTTCCGTGGTCTGCCCGTGGTTGGTGCCGGTCTCCGTAACATCCTTCAGGTAACAGCCGTAATCATAGGCGGTCAAAAGTTCCAAGTACCCGTCTTTAGACGGTTCTTTTGCCTTCCCTTTGTAAAAACTCTCCGGCGGCCCCAGATAGCTATATTGGAGACCTTTGATATCCAGGATGATCCTTTCCAAAACCACTTCCGGATCGACCATCCAAAAACGTAAGGTATGATACCCCGCTTCTTTCACCTTGTGTTGGGTAACACCGATCCTGATATTATAGATAACCCCGAATTCCCAGGCCTGGCAGCCAGGCTCCGCCTCAAATTCCTCGGGGAGGGTATCGACAATCTGCGGCGGCTCGTCGTCAAAGGAGACGCCATACCGGAGGCCCCGGTCCCGGATGACATTCAGGGTTGGGGCTGTATAAGCTATAACATTTATATCTCCCGGATTTTCAATGTAGACCCGGTATTCCAGGTAAGGCGAATTTTCCGGCGGGGTTGCACTCTGGCCGGTACCGGGATGCCCGCCCGCTGTCCGCAAAACCACCATGGAAGAGAGGGTCCGCCCGTAACCGGGGACCTTCTGCCAGCCGGTATCGCCAACCGGCACATTGTTGGCATAATGCTCGGCCTCGATGGCAATATACCCGTTGCTCTCCACAAAGGTCCGGCCTTCCAGTTCATCGGGGGTTGGGGTTTCCGGGTTATCAACAACCACCTTTACCACGGCCTCGGTGCCGGTCCCGGTAATTTTCACCTCACCCTCAACCTTCTTTCCCTTGGGAGCATTCTCCCAGTCAATATCTACCCAGACCTTAATCTGGTCTTCAACAACAGCCTCGTAGGTACTTAATTTGATCCAGGGGTCGCTGGTGGCCAGGGTCACCGGGAAGGGATCGCGTTTCAGGTTGAAGACATCAATATAATGCTGCTCACGGGTGAAAACCGAAAACCCGGGCAGTTTGCCGATGAAATCATCTTTGGTCCGGACATGCAAAGACCCTTCCACCGCCACGCCCATGGCCGACCCCTCTTCCACCACCAGCCTTTTTACCTCGGGCATGATATTTTCCTCCGGCGTCTGCCATCCGGTCTGCCCGATATGGGCGTCGGAGATGATCCCCTTCCATTTCCCCTTGGCCAGCTTGTTGTTGTAGTAGAAAGTATCGGCCGCCTCCCGGGCAAAGACATATTCCGTCAGGTCCGCGTAGAGATTGGCCTTTGTCCTTCCCTGGCGCGCGTAAAAATCGTTGAGGCCGGCATAGATATTGAGCTTAAGCACGTTCATGCTTCCCCTGGCCGGGTACAAGACCAGTTGGTAATAGGCGTCTTTTTTCGCCGCAGGCAGCGCCTGGTAGATCTCCTCGGCCCTAAAGACAACCTCTGCAAATTCCGCCAGGACCCTTTCGGCCTCCCTATAGTGAAGAAGGCTATAGGTATCGGGGGTGATAATCTCCGGTTTCCGCCGGCCGTTGAATTGCTTGTACTTCATGACAATCTCGCCGATCTCGGCGGCATATTCCGGGCCAAACTCCCTTTCCGCCCATTGCCGGACAAAATCAGCGATGTTATCCTTATGCCACTTATCGATATCATAGGCCATATCCAGGAAAAATTCGGTGGCCACTTCATGGGGTTTAAGGCAACCAACATTGACGATCCAAATCCGGTCAACCCCATGGTCATAAGCCAACCGCATCTGCTGCCAGATCTTCGGCAGCGGTACGGTGTGCACCCACCGGTATGACCTGGGCCCGCCCACATAATCAAAATGGTAATACATGCCATAACCGCCGGAACGGTCCCGCTCTTCCGGTTTTGGCAGCATCCTTATATTCCCGTAGTTGTCGTCGGCCAGAAGAATGGTAACGTCATCGGGGACCTCCATCCCGGCCTCGTAATATTGTTGCACTTCTTTATAAACGGCCCATAACTGCGGCACCCGGGTAAGATCGGGATCGATCTTTTCCGCCAGGATCTTCCGTTGTTCCTCAATAATCCTTTCCAAGACGGCGATCTTCTCTTCCAGCGTCCCGCCGGCCGGCAGCGGCTTATTCCCGTCGCCGCGCATGCCGAGGGTGACGATCTTCTCGTAATCCTTAGCCAGCTCAATCCCGTCCGCCCAGAATTCCTTAATCGCCCCGGCGTTAACGGTGAAATCCCATTCTCCCGTGCCGTATTTACCCCATTCAGCCCAGCTCCGCATCATCGGCTCGTGATGGCAGGTGCCGATGACAATCCCGTATTCTTTCGCTGTATCCAGGTTGAAGGGGTCGTCCCGGAAGAAGCTGGTCGGTTTCCACATCGCCGGCCATATATAATTCCCTTTCAACCTGAGGAGCAACTCAAAGATATCTTCATAGAAGAAGGAGTTGAAACCGCCGTACCGCCCCCGTACCCAACTGGCAAGGCTGGGCGCTTCATTATTGAGAAAAATCCCCCGGTATTTGACGGACGGTTCGCCCTGCAGGTAAAGGCCTTTCTTGACCACCAGGGTCTCCTTCCGCTCCGGGGTGACATCCGCCCACCAGTACCAGGGCGAGACCCCTATCTGCTCCGATACGTTGTATATACCGTAAATCGTGCCCCTTTGGTCACTACCGGCAATCACTAAACCGCAGCCGACCCCCGGCGCCGGCTCCACCACCACCTGAATGAGGTGGGCTTCCCATTTGCCACGGATACTTCCGGCATCAATCTTGCCCTGGGCGGCCAAGTCCTCGATGATCCGGCTCTTCCCGAGCGTTCCGATGATTACGAGATACTCTTCACTGCAGCCTTCAAGGGTATTGATGATCTCCGGGTCCTGCCCGGTTACCCGCCGGATATCTTCTTGCAGGTCGTGAGCAGCCCTTTTTACCCCCGGATAGTCGGTGGTTTCAACAAAGATTGCCGCTGCTTTCCCTGGAAAGACCAGTTTAAAATCGCCCGCCCGGTATTCTTCTGTTATAAACCGTTCTCTTGCTGTATTTGTTATCAACTCTCTTCAACCTCCCGCCGGTTACCACCGGCTCTCCCCAGTTTTCCGCCTTTCTGGGCCGGCCTTGTCTGTTTTGGTTGACAATCCGGTGATAAAAAATGAGCCTCTGCTGGCATCGGCTCTGATCGTGACAAGAAATTACCGGTTTTGCTGGTTTTCCAGGTCACCCCGTCCAGCTTACAAAACCTTGCTCAAAAAACTTTTTGTCCTTTCATTCTGCGGGTTGCCAAAAATCTGGCTGGGCGGGCCCTCTTCAACGATGATCCCGTCATCCATGAAGAGCACCCGGTCACTCACCTCCCGGGCAAAGCCCATCTCATGGGAGACCACGACCATGGTCATGCCCTCTTTGGCCAGGTCTTTCATGACGTCCAGGACCTCTTTGATCATCTCCGGGTCCAGCGCGGAGGTGGGTTCATCGAAGAGCATAGCCTTGGGGTGCATGGAAAGGGCCCGGGCAATGGCTACGCGCTGCTGTTGGCCTCCGGAGAGGTTGTCCGGGTATTCATGGGCTTTTTCCCTTAAACCGACCTTATCTAAAAGGGCATAAGCCCGTTCCTCCGCCTCTTCCTGCGAAAGCTTCCTAACCTGAACCGGGCCGATGGTGATGTTCTGCAGCGCCGTCATATGCGGAAAAAGGTTAAACCTCTGGAAAACCATGCCCATTTCCGCCCGGACTTCATTAATATTTACCTTTTCATCGGTTATCTTGACGCCCTCAATAAAAATCTCCCCTTCAGTGGGTTCCTCCAGAAGGTTGAGGCAGCGTAAAAAGGTGCTTTTCCCCGAACCGCTAGGCCCGATGATGCAGACCACCTCGCCCGGATTTATCTGGGTGGTAATGCCTTTCAAGACATGGAGGCTGTTAAAGCGTTTATGCAGGTTGACAACTTTAATCACTGGTTTTTAACCTCCGTTCCAATTCGGTCACGATTTTTGTAAAGGGCAGGGTCATCATTAGGAAAACAAGGCCCACGCCAAGCCAGGTCTCGGTCGGCCGGTAAGTCCGGGTAACGATCACCTGGGCCTTCCGGACCAGTTCCTCCATGCCGATGACGGAAACCAGCGATGAATCTTTCAACATGGCAATAAACTCATTCCCCAATGGAGGGATGACCCGCTTGACCGCCTGGGGTAAGATGATATGCCGCATGGCCTGCCAATAGGACATCCCCAATGACCGGGCCGCCTCCATCTGGCCCCGGTCGATGGATTGGATCCCGGCACGGATAATCTCCGCAACATAGGCGCCACTGTTAATACTCAAAGCGGACAAGGCGGAGAGGAAAGGATTGAGGGGTATGGGCGTCCCGTCGCCAAAGAGTGAACCCAAGACCGGCGGCAACCCGAAATGGATCATGAAGATCTGGACCAGGAGCGGGGTACCGCGGAAAAAGTTCACGTAAGCCCCGGCGATAACATTGAGCAACCGGAACGGCACAACCCTGGCCATTCCCGCGAAAGTACCGATAACAATCCCGTTAAACACCGAAATTATCGTGAGGAAAAGCGTCATTACCGCCCCAAGCAACAAAAGGGGGGCTATTTTCCAGAGATAATAGAGGGAGGTTTCGGCCAGGGAAAACCGGACCATGTTTTCACCGGGTTTAACCTCCACATACCGGCTTTCTTTCCTGTAGCGGGCCTTTGCGACCTCAACCAAATACCTTCCCGGTGAAAGGCCCCTGATTGTCAGCGGCGTCACCCCGTCATAAGGTTCGCCGTTGATAAAAACCTCCGCTCCTTCCGGATTGGAAGTAATAATCAAAACCGTATCTGTGCCGGCCGTATCTCCGGCAGTCTCCTGCGCCTGCCCGCTGCAGGCGGCAAGGAGGAAGATACCGGCCATAATCAGCGTGACTATGAATGTTCTTGAATGCTTCATTTGCTTCATTGATACACCCTTCGTCTTTTCTCTGCCGGCGAACCGGTACCCGGTGTCATCTTCCCCGGCCGCTCGCGCATCATACGTGCATACACTAAGAGATGTGGTCAAGAGCCGTGAGGCTCTTTGACCACATCTCTTCTTCACTTTTTACATGGACCTGTATTTTTCGATCAAAGCGTCGAGTTTGCCGTTCTCTCTAAGCGTGGCAAGGGCTTTGTTGATCTCCGCCAGTAACTCGTCGTTGCCCTTCTTTACCCCAATGCCGTAATTCTCCACTTCGGCGTCGGCAATTTCAATCATTCTTAAGCCTTTCATCTTTGCGATCGCTTGGTAAGCTACTAAATCGTCCATCACGGCAGCATCGGCATTTTTATTCAGCAACTCCTGGATCGCCTGGGGGTTGGTATCAAAACGTTTCATCCGGACGCCCTCAATTTGACTGGCATAGAGGTCCCCGGTTGTCCCGTTCTGAACGGCAATTGTCTTGCCGGCCAGGTCCGCCGGGCCGGTTATGGAGTAGTCGTCTTCCCTGACGACAATCGCCTGCTTAATTGTGAAGTATGGATCGGAGAAATTAATCTGTTTCATCCGTTCCTCGGTAATGGTCATCGCCGAGATCAGGCAGTCATAGTTCCCGTTCATCAGCCCGGGAATAATCCCGTCCCACTGGACATTCTGCAATTCCAGTTCTCTGCCCATCTCTTCTGCGATCATGGTGATGAGTTCAATGTCAAAACCGGCAAAATTCCCGTCCTCATCAATATACTCGAACGGTTCATAGGCTGCATCCGTCCCTACCCGCAATACCGGCCGTGCCGCTTCTTGCTGCGGTTTGTTGGTAAAGACAATGACCAGCGCCACCACAACCAGAAGCACAATAATTAAATAAAGATAACTCCTCTTCACCCGTTAGCACCTCCATACATAGTAATGGACAGGCTTATACATTCTATATTATAATACAATAAAACTCCCTACGGGTAAAGGATTTTCTCTCCAGCCCGCCATCCTCCGTGCCAGAAAGGGCAATTTCCCCTGGAATATAAGGAAAGACCGGTAACAGGTAAATCCTGGCTGCCGGTCTTTTTTGCCCTATAACAACGGGTGAAACCGCGGCAAAAAAGCTCCCATCCAGACGTTCATGGGTTTTTTTTCAGTTCCGCATAGAAACTCTTCCCCTTCTCCCAGCCGTCGCAGGAAAAAACCTCCGCCAGGGTGGCGCTCAAATCCGCAAAGCTTTCCCTGGTCCCAAGGTTCCTGCCCTTTGCAACCATCTCGCCGACAACCAGTAAAGGCACGTACTCCCGGGAATGATCGGTACTGGGGGTGGTGGGGTCGTTCCCGTGGTCTGCGGTGACAATAAGGAGATCCTCCTTCCCCAGCAGCCCGGCGAGTTCTCCGAGAGAGCGGTCGGCTTCTTCCAGGGCGCCGGCAAACCCCTGGGGATCATTGCGGTGGCCGTAGAGGGAATCAAAATCCACGCAGTTGGCAAAGACCAACGCTTCCGAATGGTCCTCCCTGGCGATCCTGAGCACTGTCTCCATGGTTTGCCGGTTGTTTCCCGTATGGTAGCTTTCGGCCAGGCCGCGCCCGGCAAAAATATCCTTGATCTTGCCTACGCCCACCGTTTTGATGCCACGCCCGGAGAGAAAGTCCAGCAGGGTTTCGCTGGGCGGCGTCACGGAAAAATCCTTCCGCCGTTCCGTCCGGCGGAAAGCCCCCGGTTTGCCGGTGAAAGGCCGGGCTATCACCCGCGCCACCATGTGCTCTCCCACCAGCATTGCCCTGGCTGTCCGGCAAATCTCATAAAGTTCCTCCGGGGGGATTATTTCTTCATGGGCGGCAATCTGAAAGACACTGTCCGCCGAGGTATAAACGATCAGGGCGCCGGTGCGCATATGTTCCGGGCCCAACTCTTCAATAATCTCCGTGCCGGAGGCCGGTTTGTTTCCCAGGACGCCACGGTTGACCGCCTCCGAAAACCTTTTGATCAGTTCGGGAGGAAACCCCTGGGGATAGACGGGAAACGGTTTTTCCATAATAATCCCCATCATCTCCCAGTGCCCGGTAGTGGTATCCTTGCCCATAGAGGCCTCGGCCATCCGGCCGAAGGCCGCCCCCGGGTGTTCTACCGGCGGGACCCCCATGATTCCGGCTATATTCCCCAGGCCCCAGCCGCCCATGACCGGGAGGTTTAACCCCCCCACCGCCCGGGCGGTATTTGCCAGGGTATTACTGCCTTCGTCGCCAAAACGGGCGGCATCCGGCATCTCGCCGACGCCGGCGCCATCCAGGACAATCAGAAAAACACGTTTTTTGGCCATTACCCCATGCTCCTCCCTGCTGAGGGGACAGGGGACGGTTCCCTGTCCTGCGCGGTTACCTGTCCTGCGGAGCGGCCGTCCCGCGCGTCCGCTCAAGAACTCATCCATTTTGGAAAGAAAGGACGTGGTCCGGATGCTAGGACAGGGAACCGTCCCCTGTCCTACTGCCTCTATCCCTTGATAATCGCCACGCCTGAGCTGGTTCCCAGCCGGTTGGCGCCGGCCCTGACCATCTCTTCGGCGGTCCGGCGGTCCCGGATCCCGCCGGCAGCCTTAACGCCCATTGCCGTCCCGACCGTCTTCCGCATCAGGGCCACATCAGCCGCTGTGGCGCCGCCTTTGTTAAACCCGGTGGAGGTTTTGACAAAACCGGCGCCAGCTTCCTTCGCCAGCAAACAGGCTTTTACCTTCTCCTCGTCCGTTAAAAGGCAAGTCTCAATGATCACTTTGGTCAGAGCCTGCCCGGCGGCGGCATCCACCACCGTTTTGATGTCCCGGAAGACCAGTTCATAATCGCCGGATTTCAATGCGCCGATATTCATTACCATATCCACTTCGGTCGCACCGTTGGCAATTGCCTCCCGGACCTGGATGGCTTTGATCAGGGGCAACTCGGCGCCCAAAGGAAACCCGATGACCGTACAGACTTCTATCCCGGTCTTTGCCAGTAATTTGGCGGCTTGCCGCACATGGACCGGGTTGACACAAACCGCGGCGAAACCGTATTCTTCCGCTTCCCGGCAGAGTTTTTCAATCTCCTGGTATGTCGCCTCCGGTTTCAACAGGGTATGGTCGATTATTCTGTTTAGCTCCATGCCGATCACCTCATGCTCGACGAAGGTCCGGTCCTCTTTCTTCCCAGTCTTCTTATATCTTCGATATAATCATCTACCATATTCAATTTAATAAAAGGTAGATATCTGCATTATACTTCAAGTTCCTGCCGGAAGCAAACCAATCTAGGGAAGAAAAAGGTCGCAATAATCCCGGAGCTTCTCTTCGTACCTGCCCCGGATGACCAGGTGATGGTTGCCTAACGGCCTGGTGAGGAATTGCTTTGCTTTGCCCGGGTCGTTAAACTTTAATGTGATCTGGGTGCGGCAGAGGTCCTCGCTCTCCCCGCTCTCCTGGTAGGTTGCCGCGGCCGTATAGAATTCCTGCAGGTCTTTCCCGCCAATCCTGAAGAGGGTGTAATCACCGGGATACATGGCGCCCTGGTAAGCAACGCCGATCCCCGACTCAAAATGGGAACGCAATTTATAGCTGCTCACCATTGTCCTTGGGATGGTACAATGGGCCAGGGTGATTGAGCTCTTTTCCAGATCAACCACGCTGGGATTGGCCATAAACGAGGGCTCGCCTGTTACCCTGTTTGCGATCAACATCCCGGTGGCGGTAATAATATCCCCCTCACAGGCAGCTACTAATCCTTCCTCATTCAATTTAGCCAGGGCATAACAGGCGGTATTCTTTAAGATGGGCAACAAATCAAAGCATTTAACGGCAATGGCGTCTACCATGTATTCATCGATTATCTCCCGTAAAGCGAGGTAGATAACGGCGGCGCCTTTGATCGTATCGGCTCCGGGTTCAACTACTTCCTTGCTGGCGGCGATCATCTCTTCAGCCAACTGAGCGGCGCGGGGATCACCCTGGAGCTGTTGGACCCTGGCGGTGACCTCGGAGAAAGAGATATCGACTATTTCCGGGCCCCAGTTTTTCTTGATTAATTCTGTGACCGGCGCCTGAAAGGGGTATCTGGTGTATTTCTCCTCTCCCACCCGGCCAATCCGGCTGTTTCTGATGTCATTGCCGGCGACACAGATCTCAAGCAACCGCTGGAGTTCCTTTTTCCAGTCGCCAAAGGCCTGAACCAGCACGGCTTTTTTCCCCGTCCCCTGGAGGTAAGCAAGGATTTCCAGGGCGGCGGCAAAAGAGTTGTCCAACGGGTGGGCCAAAAGGATAAACGGCCCCGGCCGGTTTTTTGCATATTCTACAGCCGGAATTTCCGCGCCCCCGCTCAGGATCAAGAGGATTTCCGCTTCTGCACTCTCCTGGTTTTCCTGAAGAACACCAAACTCAAACCCCTCGATGGTGTTGAGTTCCTGCAAAAACTTCTCGGTCCGCTCCTGCATCTTTTCGGGCGGGCGGATTGATGAGGAGACCGGTATTACTGAGATTTCCGTCATTGAACACACTCCTTTTACTTTTTCGTCTATTAGCTCATACTCTCCTCTGTTTCTTTCCTCAGTTCTCTGGGGTCTTTCATATATAAGGTGCAAAAAACAGCGGCGAACGCAAATAACAGAAGTCCCACGGTGATTGTCACCTGGTAACCAAAATTATCAGCCAGCAACCCGCCAATAAGCGGTGCCAGGGCCAGCGCCGGCGCTTGGACGGTATTCATCAGCCCGACAAAGGTCGGTGTCTGGTCCGGACTGCTGAATTCGATGGCCAGGTTAACATTGGCTACCTGTACCGAACTGTACATTGCTCCCACTAGAATAAAGACGGCAAAAAAAGCACTGGCATTACTTGCGGTCAAGGCTGTTAGTGTCGCGGCAAGTCCAAGCAGGGTAACCATTTGCAGGACCCGTTTAAAGCCAAACCGGTCTCCCACATACCCCCAGATTAAGTGGGAGAGAGTTTGCGCAACAATCATTATCAGGCTCAAGAGGCCTACGGTCCCGGAAGAAATCTTAAAACTCTCTTTCGCGTAAACAATGTAAAAAGGGGTGGCAATCTCGCAAAAATTCAGTATTATCCGGACAATAAGAAACTTGGTATATTCCTTGTTGGTCCTCAATATTTCACCGAGATGCCGTAGATACTCGGTGCTCTTCAGCCGGCGCGGGCTGTACTGATATTTTGGTTCCATGATAAAAAACCAAAGGAGGAGGGTGATAAGAGAGACGATCAGGGCCAGGCCAAAGATTTGGATATAACTTTCAGGGAACGGCCTAGTCTCCAAAAACCCGGCCGCCAGCCGCGCCCCGATGATCCCGCTGACCCCTCCGAAGAAAAAGGAAACCCCGTAAAACATCCCTCTTCTCCTGGTGATCGAACGCGCCACCAGATCACTATGGGCCGGTGAAGTCAACCCCATGGTGGTGGTGAATACCGCATAGGAAAAAAGGAAAGTCGCTATGGCCAACGCCCCGCCGTGCCCGGCGAAGAGCAACACAGAGAGGAAAACCAGTAGAATACCGGCCCTTTCGGCTGTGACTATTTTCAACAGATAACTCTTACGCTGTTTCAGGCCATTGATGTAATTGGCGATAAAGACCTGTGGCAACATCTGCCCCATCACAAATATGGTCGGCGCCAACCCTATAATCAGATTGGAATTGGTCAACTCACTAAGGTAATAGGGGACAATAGTAAGATGGGAGAGCATATTGACGGAAAAATTAAACCCGCCATTATCCAAGCAAAGGATGATGAAATTGTACCAGTAACTCTGACCGGTTGCTATTCGTTCACAGATTTTCTTCTTCAACTTCTATCGTATCCTCTACTGTTAATTTCTTGACGGTCTAATTATTCGAATTGGATCGATACTCCTTATTGCTCTTTTTGATCCCATTCATGCAGGATTTTTACGGCTTCAATCGCCGTTTCAATAGTGGTCTCGATCCGGATCTTTGCCTTCTCCTCATCACTTAAGGGGCCGAGGAGCTGGTTGCCTGCGCACAAACAGATGGAACCGGCGCGTACCCGGTAGATGGAAGCCAGGATAAAGATGATCGCCGACTCCATCTCCGAAGCTAGGGCTCCCCCCATCTGCCAGGCTTTCCATCTTTCCAGCAAGCGGCCGGCCACCGGCATTCTCTCCGGTTCATGCTGCCCGTAGAAGGAATCCTTTGACTGGAGAATCCCTACATGATAATCCTCGCCCCTCTTCTTGCATGCCTCAACCAGGGCGTTAGTCACGGTAAGGTCGGCCACAGCCGGGAACTCCGGGTACATATAGTGTTTACTGGTCCCTTCATCACGGATGGCTCCCCAGCCAATAACCTGGCTGCCCGGTTTCACCCATTCCTGCATACCGCCGGAGGTGCCAACCCGGATAAAGGTGTCAGCCCCGATCTTCACCAATTCTTCCACGGCAATTGCCGCCGACGGGCAGCCGATGCCAGTGGAGAGTACCGAGATCCCAATGCCATCCACAGTACCGGTGTAGGTGGCATACTCCCTGAACTCAGCGACTTTCTCTGCTGTATCAAAGTGCTCGGCAATCAGGCGCGCCCGTCCCGGGTCGCCGGGCAAAAGCACATATCTGGCCACATCCCCTTCTTTACATCTGATATGGTGCTGAAGTTTTTTCATTATTTCCTCCCCCTATCTTGTGCCGCAAGGATTTTCACCGTCTCGATTCCCAGTTTGATCATGCGTTCCATCCCGTCCGCACTCCCCTGCAGGTTCATGATGGCCCCGGCCCGGAGCTTACGGTAACTGGAGACAATGAAAAGGGTGGCGCATTCCATCTCTGAGGCCAGGGCATTCCCTTGGGTCCAGGCCTGCCAACGTCTCTGTAAATCCTCGGCCAGCGGCATCCGTTGCGGTTCGACCTCCCCATAGAACGAGTCTTTTGAATGGGCTATGCCTATATGATATGGAAACGGCAGTTTCTTGGCTGCTTCCACCATGGCGTTGACGATTTCCAGGTTGGCGACGGCCGGAAAGTCCATCGGCAAATAGTGGGTGGAGGTGCCTTCGTGCCTGATCGCGCCGGTCACGATCACCAGGTCCCCTGCTTTGGTATGGGGTTGAAAGATCCCCGCTGTGCCCAAGCGGATCAAGGTATCAGCGCCGATATTCGCCAATTCTTCCACAGCAATAGCTGTTGACGGCCCCCCAATTCCGGTGGAGACGGCAGAGACTTTTATCCCGTCAATGTAGCCGGTATGGACCAGGTATTCCCGTTTACGCGTGACCTCCCAGGCCTCATCAAAAAAACTGGAAATTAACGGTACCCGGCCGGGATCCCCGGGTAAAAAGACATAACGCCCGACATCCCCTTCTTTACAATTAATATGGTGCTGGCGTTCGCTCATCTCTCTTCCTTAGTACCTCCTTTTCTTGACCGCAGCAGAAATATGCGTCCAGTATTCCCTCGGGTTTCTTTTAGCATAATTTGCGAGGAATTTTTAATTCGTTTTTCCAAAATCACTGCGATTGACTACGGGGGTAAAATGAAGGGGGGCTCCCCCGGGAATCAATCCCGGAGGAGCTGTTCATCATAATGGTCACTAATTTTTGATTCGCCGGGCAAAGAGAACCAATATGCCAAAGAATCCAATGATTGAACCTAAAAACAGGATAATTGCTGCAGGTGCCGGGAAAATCATCTGCTGCGAACGGTCAAAGCCTTGATTAATCCAGAGTAGGTAGAAGATACCAATGAGGGCGATGATGGTTAAGATGATCAGGGTATAATCAAGGGTGCCCATCTTCAACTGCCTGATACTGGTTTTTTTGCCGCTCGAACCAAAGGCTCTGGATTCAAGGGTCATCGACATCTGTCTTACCCTTTCAATTGCCCCCGCAAAGACCGGTATAATACTGGGAAGCAGCGCTGAGAAACCGCTGGCCTGCATTGCCCTGGAGCGTTGCGCGCTTAAGATTATATTCATTTCCTTCTGTAATATTGGAATCAACTGGATGGTGGTTGTAACCATGAAGCTTATTTCGTATGGTACTCCCCACATGCGCATGGTCGTAAAAAGGTCTCCCGGGTACGTTGTCATGATAAAAAGCAGGGCAAAGGAGGCCACTGAAATAATACGCAGGGAGAGCACAAGAGCGCTATAAACCCCCTCGTTGTAAAGGACAAACGGTCCCAAGCGCGCCAACGGCGTCCATGGTTTGGGAAAGGCGGGGGCAACGATTTGGAAGAAGATTAACCCGAAAATAATCGGCAAAAGCAGCATCAGGCTTGCCCGGTAAGTTGCAAACGTATTAGAAGCCTTAATCAGGACCAGGACGACGACTAAGAATGCGAAGATGATCAACGGATCCTTGATAAAGAATACTGTCAACAAGGCTCCTAAGACCCAGATTATTTTGGTGCTGGGATGCAAGCGGTGAAAAAATGATTTTCCCGGCACATAATTGGCGATCAACTGCATATTGTTCATCTTTGACACCTCGATATTTTTCTGGTCTAGCCGGCGATATTAGTGAACATTATGAAGAGCAAGGCAGCAATCCCAACTACTATACCTAAAGTAATCCAGATCACGGTTTTCAGATTCTTCTGCTCAACCAGTTCCAGGTGGCTGGTTAATTCTTTCGGCAGTGCCCCTAAGATCGCCAGTGCGACGAAGGTTGAGATAATCTTGTCAGTAAATGAAACCAGGATGTTACTGGAGAAAACCGAAACCCACAACCGCTGGCCCATTGCCACAAACGTGGCGGTTAACATATCTCCAAAGTGCCCGGTGGCCCCCCCGAAAACCAGTACATAGATGGGGACGGCTGTCAGGCTAACAAAGAATCCTACAAACATTGAGAGAATCAGCAACCGGCCGAAGCTCTTCCCCATTTTCCAACGGATACCATAGCCCCAAACCAGGGCGCCGACCATATTACAGAGGGCAAATGGGAGAGAGACCGGGTTGCGGATGATCGCAATTCCTATATTGGTAATTAAGCCGGCGAGAGCACCCCACCACGGGCCCAGCGTCATGGCGACCACAGCCGTACCGATCATATCCAAGAAGGTGGGCAACCTTAATGCCGCATTAATCGTGCTGCCGACGATATTCAAAGCAGCCGCCACCGGTATAAGGGCAACAATATAAGTGGTAGGTATTCTTGGCCTCTTAACAAGCTTTGCCTCTGTTGTCGTCATTTAAATATCTCCTTTCAGCTAAGTTCTCCTGGCAAAGGATAACCTGCACGAACCGGCGTCCTTCCTTTTATCCGGCGCGCTCCCCCCTTTCTACAGTCTCTACTGCTTCATCCACTGATAAAGGTGTCTTCCCGTTATGCTGGAGTCCAATCTCTTCTGCCATCCGGAAGATCTGCGGTGGCGCCAGGTTGGTCTTTTCCAACAGTTCGCGATTGCCAAAGATCTCCCGGGGAGTGCCGTCGCCGATCAGCCGCGAATTCCAGAGTACGATGACCCGGGTGCAACATTCGGCGATTAACATCATGTCATGGGAGACAATAAGGACCGTACGTCCTTCATCCTGCAGTTTTTTAATCAAAGCCGCCACCATCCGGGCCCTGGTGTAATCCAGGCCTGTTGTCGGTTCGTCGAGAATAAAGATCTCCGGGTCCATTGCATAGATAGAGGCAATCCCCACTGTCTTGCGCAAGGGAAAACTCAAACGGTAAGGGTTTTCATCAAGAAACTCCTCCAGGCCGAAGAAATCTGCGGCGAGCCGGACCCGTTCCTCAATCTCCTCCGCGGACATCCCGATATTTGCCGGTCCAAACTCCAATTCCTTGCGGACACTACCGGCAAAAAGCTGGTGGTTGGGGTTTTGGAAAACATAACCGGCATGCCTGGAGATCTCCTTGATCTCTGCTTCCCGGGTATTAATCCCCTTGACAAAAACCTGACCGCTGGTGGGCTTCAGTAGACCGTTGAAATGCTTCACCAGGGTGGTCTTGCCTGAACCATTCTGGCCGATAACGCCGACAATTTCTCGTTCTGCTATTGCCAGATCAACGCCTTGTAGCGCCGAGACCCCCGACGGATAAGTGTGATGCAGATCTTCGCATTTAATGATAATGTTTTTGCTCATTTTTTACCTCCAACTCCCGAATACTTCTTTACAGCATCCTGAAGGGTAATCGGTAATTGCTCCGGCAGGTTATGCCCTTTCTTTTTCAGGCGGTACCCGAATTCAGTGACCTGGGGTGTTCTCAGGCCTAACCTCGAAATGGTCTCCACATCGTTGAAGACCTCCGCCGGGGGGCCGTTGGTAATCAATTCCCCGCGGTCGAGGATGATTACCCGGTCGGCGTATTCGGCGATTACTTCCACCTCATGCTCGGCAATGACAATTGTCATCCCTTTTTCCCGGTTCAACCGCTGTAAAACCTCAAAAACCTCTTCTTTGCCTATGGGGTCCAAATTGGTGGTCGGCTCGTCCAGGACAAGGATCTCCGGGTACATGGCCATTGCCGCCGCGATCGCCAATCGTTGTTGCTGGCCTCCGGAAAGCTGCATCGGTGAACGTTCTTCCAAACCCTCCAGGCCAACGACTTTTAATGCCTCTTTAATCCTGGTCAGCATCTCCTCGTAAGGGATTCCCAGGTTCTCCAGGCCGAGGGCGACCTCCCCTTCCACTGTGAGTTGGGTTAATTGGTATTCGGGATTGTCAAAGACCATCCCGACGGTCTTTGCCATTTCCCTGACGGGAACCTCATCGGTATCCTGCCCCTTGATCAGGCAACGTCCTTCCTTCTCCCCCATGACCATCTGGGGGATAATCCCGTTCAAAGAAAGACAGAGCGTGGTCTTGCCAGCCCCGGAAAGCCCAAGAATCGCCACATATTCTCCGGGGAAAACCGTGAAGTTAATCTCCTTAAGGGCTTTTTCTGTAGCGGTCGCATACTTAAAGCTTAAACCTTCAACTCTGATAATGGGTTCCTTTGCTGCATTCGTCGCGGTCACTAGTAATTGCCTCCTTTGTCTCTCTTTTCACCCATATAGCCCATCCTTGCACTGATCTTATCCGCAGCCGCCTTTACTTCTTTTATGTATTCTTGTACGTTTTCAGGTTCAAAATTCCATTTCGGACCAATCAGGGCCAAACTGGCAATAACCGTCCCCCGGTAATCAAAGACCGGCGCGGAGATGGCCGCTATATTTATATCCCTTTCTTCTACGGTAAAAGCGTAGCCCTGTTCCCGGATGCGGCGTAATTCCTCTTCCAGCTTTTTCTTATCGGTGGTGGTGTTTCCAGTAAAAGCGGGCAACCCGTATTCCTTGTAATATTCCTCCCGTTTTTCCGGGGGCAAGTAGGCCAGGAGCAACTTGGCAGAGGCCCCGGCATGAAGATGGATCCTTGCCCCTATTTTCGAGGCAATCCTGATCAGATTTCCCCCATCCACCTTGTCAATACAGACCTGTTGTAAATTGTCTTCTACACAAAGGATCACCGTCTGATTGCACCTTTGGCTTAGACCCACCATCACTTCCCGGGCCGCACTCCGTAGATCCATGCTGTCCCTGACAACCTGGCCCAATTCAAAGAACCTCATACCCAAACCGTATTTTTTCGTCGCCCTGTTCTGCCGGATAAAGCCGTGCTCTTCCAAACTATGTAATAACCTGTAAGTAACACTCTTGCTCAGACCGGTCTCCCGGGCAATCTCCGTAATTCCCCATTCATTCTTCTCAAAGGTAAACAACTGCAAAATCCGGGCTACTCTTTCGACAATTAAAAGCGATTGGTTTGCAGCCATGACTCTGATTTCCCACCTTTGTTCCGCTCAGCGGAACACTGTTTCTCTTTGCTAACCATATTGTAACATGGAGTTTTATCTGTGTCAAGTGCATAAGCTGGGCCCAAAGGAAACCCGATTACCGTACATAACCCCTATTCTGTACTGAATGATAACACAATGCTGGTTATGGTAAAATGTGGCTTGCATTGAAGGATAAGGAGGGATGTGGGTAAGAAATTATACTTTTCTGCTCTTCCTGGGTGTTATTTGTCTTTTCCCACAGCCTGCCGCGGCTTATGTGGGGGCATGGCAATTGGCGATGGGGGGCGCGTTTATCGCCATGGCCGATGATGCCGACCTTTGGTGACTTTGCTCTCCGGATCGGTTCATATATGGGAAAAAGGACCGCAGGTGTGGGATATGCCATTGACAACCTGCAAATGAGGGGAGGCAACGCCTGCCTTAAGATTGATTGCGCCTTGCTGATGGGCGACTTGCAAAATACATTTATGCTCGGCGCAACAATGAGCTTTTAAAAGAGCCCGTCGCAGCGACGGGCAAAATCGACATTTTTCTCCGCCGCTCCCCGGGTCCCGGGGAGCGGTTGTTTTTACTTGCTATCTGTTGACCGGTTCAAATTCGGTAAGGTATTTCCAGTACCGGGCCGGCATATGTTGTCTTTGTAATTTTTCATTCCTCCGTTCTTCCAGGGTGGTAGAGGTAAAATACTCCTGCCACAACTCCCGGCAGAGCATTTCTTCTTCATCTTCAATACCGGTATTTTCCCCCTGGAGGGAAGCGGCCAATTGGCTGTTGATCTCAACCCCGCTCACCAGCCGGCATTCCCGCCCGTCGTAATAGGCGCCTAAATTGCGCCGGCGGTCATGGATGAACCACTTCTGCCCGGCATACCTGGCGGTGAAATGAGGGATTAAAAGGGCGATGATATTATGGTCCGGCTCGATTGGCGCGTAATAAAGGTCGCCGTAAACCCGGCGGAAGCGGAGAAACCCATGGAAACGATGGACTTCGTAGGCTACCTTCTTCGCGGTTTCTGTGATCGCGTCAATTGTCGCCATAATGTCCCGGGTAGGGGCGGGCGAATTGCCCCCCGTCTTCCTCCCCGGCGACACCAGCAGTTTTATATAGGAAAGGATTGTTTTTTCCATCCCGGATTCCGAGAGATAGCAGTAGACGAGGTTCTGAAAGGCCTGCCGCGAAAGGCGCTTCCGTAAAAACCGCCGTAGTTTCCGGGCTTTTTCCGGATCGGTCGCAATGACCTTGGCAGTGGAAAAAAGCGTGGGTGTATACCGGCGGTCCTCAGTAATCTCCGCCACTTCTTCCCCGCTGAACAAACCCTCATACAAGGCGGTGAAGAGTCCTTCCAGGCTCCCGTCATAGACGTAGGTCAGCATTTCCTTATCCTCCTCCGTATGGCTCCAGGGCGGCGCCAAAATCCAGGGGCAACTGCCGCCCGGCCAGGGACTCTTTCTTCTTTAGCCCGGCCAACAACCGGGCGCGGATCTTCTCTTCGTTATCCAGTTTTTCCAGGAAACTCCCCCGGCAGGTAATAAAGAACCGGGCCCTTTTCATGACCACCCCGAGTTTGGCCAATTCCGAAAAGCCCAGCGTTCCCCAGCGGCGGGCGGAGATGATCTTCCGGGCCGACTGCTCCCCTATCCCCGGCACCCGCAGTAACATACGGTATGAAGCCCTATTGACCTCCACCGGAAAGAATTCCAGGTTGCGCAAGGCCCAAACGGTCTTTGGGTCCAGGTCTTCATCGAGAAACGGCGTCTTCGTCTCCAGGAGCTCGTCCGCGCGAAAGCCGTAAAACCGCAGCAACCAGTCGGCCTGGTAAAGACGGTGTTCCCGCCGGAGCGGCGGCGCCTTAACCGCCGGTAATAAAGGGCTTGTGGCCACGGGGATAAAGGCGGAATAATAAACCCTTTTCAGCCCCATTTTTTTGTATAACCCCTCGGCAAGCTTGAGAATTTGCAGGTCCGATTCGGGGGTGGCCCCCACAATCAACTGGGTGCTTTGCCCGGCCGGGGAAAAAGCCTTTGCCCATTTAAACTTCTTTTTCTCTTCCTGGTTCGCAATAATCTGCTCATTTATATAGGTCATGGGCTGCAATATCGCTTCCCGGTCCTTCCCCGGGGCCAAGAGTTTTAAACTCCGTTCCGAAGGCAGTTCGATATTGACGCTTAACCGGTCGGCATAAAAGCCGGCTTCCCGTACCAGCAGCGGGTCAGCCCCGGGAATAACTTTCAAATGGATATACCCGTTAAAGTTATCCTTCTGGCGCAGGTCTTTTACGGTCCTGATCAGTAACTCCATGGTGTAGTCGGCCGTCTTCAACACCCCGGAACTTAAGAACAGGCCTTCAATGTAATTGCGCCGGTAAAATTTGATCGTTAACTCCCTTACCTCCTCCGGGGTAAAAGCGGCCCGCGGCAGGTCATTGCTCCGCCGGTTGATGCAGTAGGCGCAGTTATGAACGCAATAATTGGTATAAAGGATCTTCAAGAGCGAAATGCACCGCCCGTCCGCAGACCAGCTGTGACAGATCCCCATCGCCGCCCGGGCAGCGTTCCCCAACCCGCCGGGGGTGTTTCTCCGCTTGCTGCCCGATGAGGCGCAGGAAACATCGTACTTGGCGGCGGAAGCCAGGATATGCAGTTTCTCCCGCAGATCCATTTCCTCGCCTCCAAACATATGTTCCCCTTTATTATAGCACAAACGTTTGTTCGGGACAAATAAAAAAACACGGATATTTCCGTGTTTTTTTAACCGCGGGGTTAAAGAAAACGAATTTTCCAAGACCGGCTTTTTACAAACTCCCACTCACTGTTTTTAACGGTTCACCTCAAGCCGGTTTTCCTACCGGTGGGACGCTCGGCGGCGTCTCGTCCGGATACCCATTCTCCCCAGTCAAGGCCAAACGGTAGCCGGTAGTTTCCAGCGCCAGTAAAAACGCTTTATTAATCGGGTAACGCGTCTGTCCCAGGGCGGGATTGAGGAGAGAGACTCTCCTGGCGTAGTGGGAATTGATTGGTACCGGCAGGCCGCTCTCCACCAACGCTTGCAGTCTTTCCCGCAGCCCGGGATTGGCCTGGTTAATCCTGCGGCAGAGGGCAACAACCGGCCGCCCGTATTTATCCTCCACCGCGGAAAAACCGAATAAACGGCATAACAGCGGTCGCCAGGCGTAAAACCGGCATCCCCCTTCCGGCTGCAGCAGGGCATCGTCATTAAGAAGCACACAAGGGGAGCCGGGCCCAGCCGCGGCCGCCCTGGCCAGCCAGAATTCGGCCTTCCCCGTCTGCCAAAGATGAATGCTTAAAGGCAAAAATTCAAAGATTGAGACCTCAATGTTTGCCGCGGACGTGCGGCAACATTCCCGGCAAGAGGCCAAGCAGTCTACTTTCCCCTGTTTTTTGAAACTCTCCGTTACAGTATCGACCTCCCGGTAAAAAGCCAGGAGAGCTTCCAACCCTTCAAATAATACTCCAGGGCTGTTATTGCCTTCATAATTGATCACAAACATCGGGTGTCACCTTCCACTAATAATTATACTGGGCGTTGGGAGAAAAACAAGCATCTAAATATAATTTTTTTACAATAATTCACAACGATGGGCACATAGCATTTATAATTAAGCACTACGTTTGACAGAATTATTTACTAAAAATGTTGACAAATATATAAGATTACATTATAATGAAGAAAATTCCTTGAACAGGAGGTTATCAACCCATATGAGAAAGATTTCTATTCTTTTATTAGCATTAATTCTTCTCCTTTCCTTTGCCAGCGTTTCAATGGCCGCAGGTGACCAAACCATCACCGTGAACCCTTTGGGAGATATTTTAAACGCCCAGTATGAGAGACCTTTAGGTAAACAAAGCAGCATCTTGATTTCAGCAGGTTTTGCCAGTGCAGGAAGTGTTAATCAGTTCTTGATCGGCGCCGGTTACCGGAAATACTTCGGGGAAGAAAGAGCCGGTCTTTTCTCGGAAGGAATCGCCTCCTATATGTCTGCCCGCGCACCGGAGATTTCTGCCTCAGGATTTAGTTTTCAGGCGTTGGGCGGTTACAAGTGGGTCCTTGAGCAAGGTTTCACCATTGAGGCCGGTGTGGGAGTAGGTTTTGCCATGATTGAACTCGCAGGATATGCAATTGGTGGTTTCGGGACAACCTATCGTGTGGGAGTGGGATATACCTGGTAATAGAAGGATACATAAAAGACGGCTGCCTGAAAAGGCAGCCGTCTTTTATTTTGGCAGAATTACCAATTACCCTTTGCATACAACGGAGGATTTTCATTAAATCACATTATATTTCATTATATCGCGCGCAACAGTTTTTCCACCGTCTCCCGCATGCCGTTTTTCAGAATATCAGCCAAATAACCAGAAACGGCCTTTGTTAGGCCTGGAATCCCATGCAGGTTTTCACCCCAGATTTCCGTATTACCCAGAATCTCCGCTACTAAACTGGAAAGACTCTGATCTGTGCAGTTAAACCTCCCCCAGGCCTCCGTAAAGGCCGCCAAAATCTCCGGGCGGTCGGTAATCAGATATTCGTTTCCGTTCCGCCTGCCCACTAAGGCATGCCCGTCTTCGCCCGCACAGGCCGGTTGCGAAGCCCGGCAACCACCAGCCGGCCGGTTGAAGGCCAACAGCCCCGCCAGGGCCAGGAGGATTGTTTCGGGTAACCGGCCTTTCTCCACGCCCGCCTCCCCAGATGTCCAGTGTACACTTGTACTGTGCGCACCGGTGCGTACATAATCCAATAATACAGGGATTATGCGTTCTTTAAACTTTGTGACGGAGTTCAGGGCGATATCTTTCAGGTAATGCTTGTTATAGGGGTTAGCAAAACGCTCCATTACCGACTCAACAAAGCTTTTCTTCTCAGCGGCGGGCAGGGCAACGGTGGGGTAGATCTCCTTGATTCCCTGCCGGATGAAATCCCTTAGCAACTCATCGGCCATTACATCCTGGACTGTATCGGCCCCTGCCAGAAAGGCAACGGCCACCATCATTATGTGGGGCCCGTTTAGGAGGCGAACCTTCAGCTCCCGGTAGGGGGTGACATCGCCCCACTTGACGTTTAAACCGGCTTTTTCCAGGGGAAATCTTTCAGCCATTTCCGGCGGTCCATCAATGGCCCAAAGGTGAAAGGGTTCGCCAACGGTCAGGAGGGGATCCTCGTAGCCCAACAGGGTCCGGAACTTCTCCGTTTCCCCTTCGGGATAACCGGTGACAATCCGGTCGACCAGGGTGTTACAGAAATGGTTATGCTGCTTGATCCAGGCGGCAAACTCCGCAGGCAGCCCCCATTCAGCGGCGAGCCGCAGGACGATCTCCCTTAATTTTCTGCCGTTATCAGGAATCAACTCGCAGGGGATTATAACGAGACCCGCCTCCGGGCTGCCCCCCAGTGCCTGAAAGCGATGGTACAAAAGGGCCGTCAGTTTTCCCGGGAAAGAACGGGGGGTTTTCCCCGCAACATACTCTTCCGGCAGGTAAGCAATGCCCGCTTCCGTCGTGTTGGAGATGATAAACCCGATCTCTTTCCCCTCAGCCGCCTTGAGGAGTTCCGGCCAACCGGTGTAGGGATTGATCCCCCTTGAGACCGCGGAGATGATCTCAACCCTTTCCACCTTTTTCCCTTTTTCGAGGCCGCGCAGGACAACGGTATAAAGCCCGTCCTGCCGGTTGAGGGCAGCGACCAAGCCCTCCGGGAGCGGCTGGACAACAACAACCCTACCGTTAAAAAGGCCTTTCTCATTCATCTGCTGGATCATCCAGCAGGCAAAGGCCCGTAAAAACTTCCCTTCCCCAAACTGGATCACTTTTTCCGGTAAACCTTCCTGAAGAACCAAACTCCGCGCGGCCTCGCAGGCGACCCCGGCCGGTACCTTCACGTTAGCCAATACCTTTCCTTCAGCCGGTACCTTCACTTCAGCCAGTGTTTTTCCTTTGGCCAGCAGCGCCCGGCTTAACCTTTCCATCGTGCCTTCCCTCCTGTAGCCGCTTAGGGAGGAATATATTGTCTCCGGCCTGTAATACAACCATCCTTAAAGATAGTCGCCATCATTAAAGATATATCCCGTTCTTGAAGATGGCCGCTATCCCTAAAGATAGATACCGTCCTTAAGGATGGCGACCTCTCTTGCGCCGTTGATCTCATTGCGGGTATAAGCCCGTCCGGAGGCAACGTCAATGACATAGGTAAACAACTGTTCCGCCAGTTCTTCAAGGCCGGTAATACCCGTCAGGATCTCCCCTGCATCAAAATCAATCCAGTGTTTCTTTTTCTGATACAGTTGGGAAGTGGTCGCTATTTTTACTGTTGGAACGGGGCCGCCGTAAGGGGTTCCCCTACCGGTCGTAAAAAGAATCAACTGCGCACCGGCGGCGGCCAGGGCGGTTACGGAGACCAGGTCGTTTCCTGGTCCCTCCAGGAGGTGCAAACCGGTTTTCTCCAGGCGTTCCCCGTAGGCGAGTACCTCCACGACTGGTGAAGACCCGCCTTTTTCGATACATCCCAGGGATTTCTCCTCCAAGGTGGTGATCCCGCCGGCTTTGTTCCCGGGCGACGGGTTCTCATAAACCGGCTGCCTGTGCCGGAGGTAATAATCTTTAAAACCATTTACCAGCTTCACAATTTTCGTGAAGATTTCCTCATTTTCAGCCCTGGCCATCAAGATCGTTTCCGCCCCAAAGATCTCCGGAACCTCGGTTAAGACCGCGGTTCCGCCGCGGGAGACAAGGAGGTCGCAAAAGGTCCCGACCAGGGGATTGGCTGAGATCCCGGAAAAACCATCGGAGCCACCGCATTTCAAGCCCACCTTCAGTTTGGCGACGGGAACCGGTTCCCTTTTAAAAGTGGCGGCATAACCGGCCAGTTCTTCCAATAAGCGCAAAGCTTCGCCGGTTTCATCCTCGACCTCTTGGGCTGCAAGGAATTTTACCCGCCTTTCGTCATAATCCCCGAGGATCTTTTTGAACTCATCAATATGATTGTTTTCGCAACCGAGGCCGAGGACGAGCACGCCGCCGGCATTCGGGTGGTGGACAAGGCCGGCCAGGATCTTCTGGGTATTACGGAGGTCGTCCCCCAGTTGGGAGCAGCCGAACGGGTGGGGAAAGTGGTAGACCCCGTCGATCCCCCGTGTTTCCGGGCGCCCTTTGTCACTAAACCGCTCGTCGGCGATTCTGGCGATGGCCTCCGCTGTTTTATTAATACAGCCCACCGTATTTATTACCCAGATCTCGTTGCGGATCCCCACGTCCCCGTTCTCCCTGATATAGCCGTTAAAACTGACCTCGCCGGCAGGAAGAACCCGGTTTGCCTCCGGGACCGGCGGCCGCGGGCGCTCCGGCCGGTACGTATAATCCAGGGTCCCGGAGAGGTTGGTCTTCAGGTTGTGGGTGTGCACCCACTCCCCTGCAGGGATCTCCGTGGTGGCATGGCCGATGGGGTGGCCGTACTTGATAACATTCTCCCCTTTGCCGATTTGACGCCGGGCGATTTTATGACCGGCGGGGATACCGGTCTTCAGGAGAATGGTCTCGCCGCCGGCGGTAACCACCTTCCCTTTGGCCAGAGGTTTTAAGGCCACCACCACGTTGTCGTCTTTATGGATCAATAAGCAATCGGTTTTCATTGGTTCCCCCGCTTACCAGTTGGTCAGAATTTAACCAATTCATCGACTTTCACCGGGAGCCCGGTTTGTAAGGAGATATTCCCGGCAATCCCCGTTAAAATCGATTTGGCGCCGTCGATATGGGAGGCGGCGCGGTTAAACTTATCCTCTCCCGGAGGGCCGAAAATATCCCGGAGCAAGAGGGGGTCGCCGCCGCCGTGCCCGCCCTTGCCCTCTTCTATCTCCACTGTATAGGGCGGCCCAAACATCGGCATGACAAGGATGGTATTCTCCTCCTGGAGGCCTCCCCTCATTACCCCTTCTTCCGGCCTTTCTTTCCCGGCGTTGATGGCAGATTTCTCCCTCACCGTCACCTCAATCCGGCCCTTGCTGCCGTTGAAGGCGACAAGATAGCCTTCCCATGGCAGGTAAGCGTTGAGGGAATAGGTGAGGATAGCCTTGTTTTTATAAGTCACCAGGACGGCCAGGGTATCCTCAATGCTGATCCCGTCCCCGAAGACGCTCTGGTCCCGGTGGTACCCGTCTTCTTTCTCCGCCGCCAGGTACATGGCGGCCAGATGCGGGTCTTCTGTCAGGTGGAGGGCAAAGGGGTCCCCGACCGCGTTTTCACTACCGTAGGCCCGCTGGTAAAACTTGGTTATACCCCGGTTTTCCGCATTTTCCCTGCCGTAGAAGCGGAGGCCGCCCCTGGCGTAGACTGTCTCCGGTTCGGTGTCCAACCAGAAATTGACCAGGTCAAAGTGGTGGGTGGATTTATGGACCAGGAGCCCGCCGCTGT
>ERZ773359.1351-NODE-1351-length-34301-cov-10.044326_pt1 | contig 34301 bp, 28 predicted proteins | sample MGYA00374955_ERZ773359 | MGnify/ENA primary metagenome ERZ773359 (study PRJEB29098, sample SAMN04486028) | biogas fermenter metagenome | study: EMG produced TPA metagenomics assembly of the Biogas fermentation microbial communities from Germany - Plant 4 DNA1...
CTAACAAAAAAGGGAGCGTTGCTCCCTACTTAATTAGTAGTTTTGCAACACTCCCTTTTTATGTCTTAAACAGCCAAAACAGATTGTACTTCAGGCACGTTTTCCTTCAGAATGCGTTCGATACCATTCTTCAGAGTAAGGGTAGACATCGGGCAACCAGCACAAGCACCTACCAGTTTGACTTTGACGATACCGTCATCGCTTACATCTACAAGTTCAACGTCGCCGCCGTCTGCCTGAAGGCTTGGACGAATTCTATCCAAGATGGCCACTACTTTCTCTTTCACTAAAAAACCTCCTCAAGCAAATTCGTCTATGTGAATAGTATTGCAGAAACAAACTTTCTCTACTATCGACCATGGTTTAATTCTAAGTAGTTTGGTCGCCTTTGTCAAGTTTAAACTAAGTGCCCATCAAGTGTCTAAGCGTCTGTGGTTACCCACATTAGGCAGAAAGTACCAACTGGTTCTTTTAGCAATCATCGCACGAAACCTGGACAAAAGGTATCGCGGCAGTGGAGAGGGTCTAGCGTTAAGCTTTTATATGTGACTTCACTCCATACTCCATAACTGCACCCTTCAGGATGATGCAATTTTGAGAACTTAAGAAGTGAAGCCAAAAAGATCCTACGATTTTGACATATCCCTAATCTTGGTGTGGAAATCGTAAAGGAATAATCTTGCAATTAGAGAAATTAAGGGTTAAACGAAAGTTCCGCTCATTTGCTAAACCAACGTAAGGTGGTAGTCGGAATGGATCTTGTCAAAACTTCACCCCGTGATCCACTAAATTCGGAAATCTCCATTTCTGAACTGGGACTGTCGACTAGAGCAGTAAATGCTCTAATGAGTGTTGGGCTGGACACGCTGGAGAAAGTCTCCAGCAAGACCTATGAGGAATTACTCAAGATCCCAAGAATTGGACAAGTTACGGCTGCTGAGATAACCAGAAAGGTTCACCGAACGATGCGCGACACTGGGAAACCGACTAAAGGTTCTCTAGCAGCGATCATGGATCTTGACCTTTTGGTTCTGGCGTTAGACCGCAGGGCTTTTAGAAGTTTGACAAATGCCGGCATTTCCACCGTAGGTGAGCTGATAGCTCTCGACAAAAAAACCTTACTCACCTTCAAGGGTATCGGCGAAAAGACCTGCGAACTCATCGACAGAGCTCTCCAACACTTCTTGAAGCAGAGAGAAGAGGGAGACATCGCTATCGCTAACCTAGGACTGGACAACAGAACTCTCAATGCTCTTAGCAAAAACGGCATTTTTTACGTGAGCCAGATAGCCAACATGAGCAGAGAAGAGCTTGCAAGCCTTAGCGGTATTGGGACAACTTCCTTAAACAATCTGCTCACCCGCTACACCCTGGTGACCGGCAAAACCATTGCAAGCAGCAGAGAGAAGTACAAGTTGGATCACACCTGTGAAAGCAAAACCCCTCTTGAGAAGTTGGATCTCCCCAGCAGGGCTTACAACGCTCTGAAAAACAGCGGCTTTTCCTTCGTTGAGGAGATCATCAACCTCAAAGACTCCGATTTCCTCAGCATCAAAAATATCGGAGAAAGATCGCTTAAAGCTATTTTGCATGAACTGGAAAGGTTCAATGGCAGGGGAAGCGCAATGCGGGAAGTGAAGTCTTTGGACGACTGCATCTACCTCCTCGAAACCGTACTTTCAGACCGGCAAAGAGATATCTTAAACAGGAGACTGGCGATTTGGGCTAAGTACCCTGAAACCCTCGAGAGTATTGCAAAGGACTACGGTCTCTCCAGAGAAAGGGTTAGGCAGATTGAAAAGAAAGCTCGCAAAAAGTTGTTTGCAGCATCGAATATCAAAACTATCTCGCCCCTGTTAGAGGAGCTTAGAGGTATCCTTAGAAGTTTTGGTGGAGTCTGCAGTATTAATTACATTGCTGCAGAGCTCTTAAAGAAATTCAAAGCAAGACGGGCGAACACCGTGACCGTGATTCCGCTTTTCCTTGGTCTAGCAGGTTGCAGAGAACTGTCAGAAGGACTCTGGGCTTTGGACGGGATAACCAAAGATCAGATAGATGCCATATGCGAGAGAGCGGAGTCTATCATTGTTGAGAAAGGACATCTTGACCTAGATGAGCTGGTGGACTCGATCGCAACAGCATTTGCCGAGACCGAAAAGAGCTTGATCAGGGCGGTTGTTGCCAGTTCTAAAAAACTGGTAGTCGCAGCAAACGGTAAAGTGCAGCTTTCGGAGAGAATACTCGCTTCAAAAAGCCGAGTGGACTACGCCAAAGTGGTACTCAGAAGGTTGAAACGTCCAGCGCACTACAGGGAAATCACCGAGCTGATCAACGAAATGCTGCCAGAGAAGAATCGTTACTCGCCGAAATCTATCCAAGTAGCGTTGGGCTCGTCGAAGGACATGGTAAGGGTCCAGGTTGGCACCTATGCTCTCAGAGAAGATGTTAATTAAATAACGTATTTCCAGGAATAGGAGGTTCTCTCTTATTCCTACTTTTTTACCATTCTCTAAAGGTAAATTTCAGGTGAGTGGAGAAAGTTGTTGAAGAAAAACTGTTGAGGTGGTGGATAAGTTTGTTAAAACTAGTGGTTGTTGCAATAATGCTACTCACAAGCATCGTCAGCGCCAACGAAGCATTCGAGTTTCAAGGGTTTGACGCATGGTATTTGCAGCAGAAAGACTGGGTCAAAACAGACAATACTCTTTCCTGGCCCCATGTCAGCTGGGCAGAAGCCAGATTGGGAGAGTTCCAGTGGACAGACTATGATCTAACCTTTACCGTAGTACCAGAAGAGTACGGTAAGGATGGCGAGGTCAGACTGTACTTCAGACAGACAAAGCCGTTTCACACATACGGTCTGCATATCAGAGAAGACGTCATTTTCGTGAGCCGTTTCGATTCAACTGTAGAGAACTACAGAATTCTGGAACAAGCCGATGGTGTCGGAGTAAAGCAGGGCGAAGAAGCAAAGATCAGGCTTGTTTGTAAGGAAAGCGATTTTTATGTGTATTTGAACGATGAACTCATTCTTGAGATTTATAGCATCAAGTACAAAAGTGGCGGTATCGCTTTCTGGGCAGAAAACACTAAGTTCACCGTTAAGGACTTCTCCATAACAGGTGTAAGGGATGAAACCAAAGTCTCTACTGATATGGGATTCTTCCCTCAGAACGATCCCCGCAGTGGCGGCGTCAATCACATGATGCTCATCTACAATAACAGCGGATACAACTGGATGATGATCGATGCACTTCCATACGTTTCCTACATCGCACCGTTGATGGGCAACTACGAGCTGAAAGTGGAAGACTACTTCTTCGACACATTCCTGTTCTTGGCGCTAACAGCACCAGATGGTCATGCGTTCGACTCTCCGTCTAGAGGTACCCCAGCCAAAAAAGAACAGTGGCAGTGGTTCATAGACAAGATCTTCCATGAGAACAATCAGCTTTCGGCTTTCGAAAAAGCATATGAGTTTACCAACGATGCTTTAGGCGGAGACGTTAAGGGTAAGATCTTCATCATGATCCCCAATCCGATGGTTGAGATCAAGGATTTCGGCGATGTCGACGGAACTGGTTCCCTCAACTTCTCCTGGAAAGATGCGGAGAAAGCCAAAGAACACCGCTTTAAAGCAGTTAAGTGGTATATCGACGAGGTTCTTGCAAGATGGGAAGCTGCTAACTACCAGAACTTAGAACTTCTGGGCTTCTACTGGGTTGAAGAGTGGATTCACTACAGCAATCCAGGCGAGTTAGAGTTGATCCAAATGACCTCAGATTATATCCATGAACTAGGTTACAAGCACACCTGGATCCCGTACTTCACATCTTCCGGTCACAACCGTTGGGAAGAAGCAGGCTTTGATTTCATCATGCATCAGCCAAACCACATGTTCAGAGCCGACTCTACCATCGACAGGTTTGTACACACCACAAACCACGCGTTGAAGTACGGACAGGGTCTCGAGATCGAGGCTGAAGGCAACAGCGTCACCAGAGATCCGGTAAAGAGAAAGAAGTTCCTTGATTACCTTCGAGCAGGCGTCACCCTCAACTGGCAGAAAGAAGCCGTCCACGGCTACTACCAAGGCGTAAACTACTTCGGTTCCTGCGCGATCTCAGACGATCCGAAGGCTAGAGAGATCTACGACCTGGTCTACCAGTATGTTAAAGGAATATTTGACGAACCGCTAGGAACGAAATAAGCGCAAAAAGAGCCCGCATGGGCTCTTTTTTGATGCGGCACTGTTTTAGATGTTGAAGGCGAATCGGGTGTAAAAGGAGAATAAGTTTGCCAGTAGGATGTTTGTTACATTCTACTTCGCTGCGTTTGAAAGAACTGAAATGGGTTTTTCAGACGAAACGATAATGGGAATGTATTAAGGAAAGCTCGAAAAGGCGGGATCAGGATGTTCGTTCACACACACGTGCATACAGACGGCAGCCTTCAGGACGGACTGAGTACTGTCGAGGAGATCATAAAAAAGGCAGCGGAAGACAAGCAACCAGCTGTGGCTATCACAGATCACGGAAACATGTTCCGCGAAACCAAAGCCCACAAGCTGGGCAAAGAGTATGGAGTAAAGGTGATTAGTGGATGCGAGCTTTACTTATCTAGAGGTAAAAAAGGGGAGAAGGTCCCCAAACCCTATCATTTGGTTGCTTTAGCCCAAAATGAGAAGGGCTATAAGAATTTGATTAGGCTAGTTAGCCTTGCACAACAGCAGTTCTACTACAGACCCCAGATCTATTGGGAGGATCTAGAAGAGTTCCACGAAGGGATAATCTTCCAGTCGGCGTGTCTCGGCGGCACCGAACCCCAGTTGATTTTGGCAGGTCTCAGGGAAGAAGCCAAGCAGGAAGCCCTTAGGCGAGATGAGCTTTTCGGCCGTGGCAACTACTATCTCGAGCTGCAGGACCACGGCATGCCAGAGCAGCTGATAGTTAACAGAGAGCTCCTGGAAATCAGTAAGGCTACCGGCATTCCTGTTGTTGCATCTAACGATTCGCACTTCACTGAGAGAGATCAAGCGGAACTCCACAGGGTACTGGTTTGCCTGCAGTGGGGTATTACCCTAGACGAATATGCGGTAAGAGCAGAGGAAGCTTTCTCCAACGAACACTACTTCAAGACTGCTAGGGAAATGCAAGAGATCTTCAGGGAAGTACCCCAAGCCATCAAAAATACTTTGGTTATAGCGGAAAAATGCGAGTTCGAGATGAAGTTCGGCGAGTTGCACCTGCCGGAGTTCCCTCTGGAGGGCGGAAGCATCCACGAGTACTTCAGAAGACAGGTTCAACTTGGTCTGGAACAGCGCTACGGTAAAAACCCCAGTAGAGAAGTGCTTGAGCGCACCGAGTTCGAGATGAAGGTCATCGAGCAGATGGGTTACGAATCGTACTTTCTGATCGTCAGCGACTTCATCAACTGGGCCAAGAAAAACGGCATTCCTGTAGGCCCAGGAAGAGGCTCAGCAGCTGGTTCTATCGTAGCTTATCTGTTGGGCATAACTGAAGTCGACCCTTTGGTTTACAACCTTCTCTTTGAACGCTTCCTTAATCCCGATCGCATTGGCATGCCTGACATAGACGTCGATATCTGTCAGAGAAGAAGACCGGAAGTTATTAACTATGTCAAAAGCAAATACGGAGAGGACCATGTAGGTCAGATCATTACTTTTGGAACATTTGGTGCAAGAGGCGTTGTTCGCGACATCGTAAGGGTTTTAGGTCTTCCTTACAGTTTGGGCGACAAGATCGCCAAGTCGATTCCAGCCGCTTTAGGTATGACTATCGACAAAGCTTTAGAAGGCGAGTTGGGCCAGCTTTGCAAGGATGATCCAGAGATCGATCGCGTAGTACGTTACGCTAAAGGTCTGGAAGGTCATGCAAGGCATGCATCACTGCATGCTGCAGGCATCGTAATCACGCCCAAGCCCATTTACGAGTATGTACCTATCTATAGAGCGGCTGAAGACACCTATGCCGTGCAGACCGATATGGATGCCACAGAAGAGCGCGGCCTCTTGAAAATGGACTTCTTGGGTCTTAGGAACCTTACGATCATCGATGATGCACTGAAGCTTATTCCCAGGGAAATAGACCTGGCTTCGTTACCACTGGACGATCCTGCAGCTTACCAGATCCTCCAGGAAGGGGATACCCTCGGCGTGTTTCAGCTGGAGTCTGATGGGATGCGTAGCTTGTGCAGAAGGCTAAAGCCAAGCGAGTTTGAAGACATCATAGCTCTTATTGCCTTGTACCGGCCGGGGCCACTTGAAAGTGGGATGGTAGACGATTTTATAGCTTGTAAGCACGGAGAAAAAGAAGCGCACTATCTACACGAGAAACTCATACCGATTCTCAAGTCCACCCATGGCGTGTGGGTTTACCAGGAGCAGCTGATGAGTGCAGCGATGATTCTCGCAGGATACACCAGAGGCGAAAGCGATGAACTCCGTAAAGCCGTTGCTAAGAAAAAGAAAGACCTGATGGACAAACACCGGGAGAAGTTCATCAGTGGCGCAAAGAATGTGGGTCTCATTTCAGAAGAGGAAGCCACCAAACTCTGGGACGAAGTGTTCGTAGGGTTTGGAAGTTACTGCTTCAACAAGGCCCACAGCGCAGCCTACGCTCTTATCGCCTATCAGACGGCGTATCTCAAAGCACACTATCCAGTTGAGTTCATGACCGCACTGCTTAACAGCGTTATCGATAACTCGGACAAAACAACGCTCTATCTGGACTATATCAAGAAAGAGTTGAATATAAAGGTTCTTAACATCGATATCAACGCCAGTGACGTTTACCACACAGCAGTAAATGGTAGTATTCGCCTGGGGCTTGGGGTAACCAAAGGCGTGGGTTTGGGAGTTGCAGGTCAGATAGTCGAAAACCGCCGAGAAGAGAGGTATACTGACCTCTTGGATTTCTGTAAGAAAAACAAAGAATCTCTGGACAGTAGAACGTTGGAAAACCTCATCAAGGCCGGTGCTCTTGACGCGTTCGGCCACAGAGCGAGCCTCCTTGAGGTTTCAAAGACAGCACTTGATCGCGCGAAGAAGGACAATGCCCATCAGCTTTCACTATTTGAACCTGAGGACATATCTCTGGAGCTTCCCAATGTGCCTGAGTGGAGTGTAAAGGAAGTGTTGGCCAACGAAAAAGAAGCGTTAGGCTTCTACCTTTCTGGTCACCCTCTTGATGCTTACCGGGACGTTTTGAAGAGATACCGCCTGGACAGCATCAAAGATCTCCCAGACAAGCCTGACGGGTCTGAGATCGTCATTGCAGGTATCGTGACCAAGGTGAATCTCTATGCAGATCGCAAAGGACAGACCATGGCTTTCGTCGATATCGAGGACTACCTTGGATCTGTCAATGTGACCGTGTTTAGCGAACTCTATGCAAAACACAGGCCAGAGGTCGGGCAGGTTTTCTTCATCAAGGGTATTCTGCAGTTTTCAAGCTTCGGCGACCAAGAAGAAGTTAAAGTGGTAGCTAGAAATCTTCTTCCTATAGAAGAATTGGCAACCCGTAAGAAATAAAGAAAAGGCTGTGTTGCTTCAAACACAGCCTTTTTAGCACTAATTCACTTTTCAGTTAAATAAAAAATAGAGATAACCTCCGTTAGTGGAGGCTTGGAAATGCTTTACAGGGCGGAAGAGATCTTCTCGGCCTCAATATGTTTAAGGAAATCTATGATGTCTTTTCTCTCGATGATGCGCTGGTTGGTAGAGCCTACAAAAGGATGGGTTAGACTCCTAAGTTCCTGAACAAAAGGGCCGTCGATCAAGACATCTACATACTCGAGAAGCTCCAAAGCACAAGGCACAGACGGCAGGTCCTCAATGGTATAGCCGGTGTAGGCGATCAGGTCAATCCCTAACTCTTTGATGCCTTTGGCAAGATGGACCAAGACGTTGGCCTGGGAAAACGGTTCGCCGCCGCTGAGGGTAACCCCTTGAAGGAATGGGTTTTCTTTTTTGGCGAAGGCGATCTGCTCTAGCAGTTCATCTACGGCAAAGGAAGTCCCGCCGAAAAAGTCCCAAGTATCCATATTGTGGCAGCCAGAACAGTGATGGGGACAGCCCTGTACAAAGATGGTAAAACGTACACCAGGTCCGTCTACATAACTTTCAGGAACGATTCCAGCAACTCTTACCTCGTAGTTGGAAAGGGGCGCTCGGGAGTTCATAGTGACACCTCTTCAGTTTTCCCTGATGTTATTATCAACTAGTCTACCACAGATTTTCCTTAAATGCTATAAAAAGGGCTGCACTTCGATTGAAGTGCAGCGGCCTTTTTAAGCTTCGCTGTCATCTTGATAGTAGTAATAGTAGTGTGAGTAATAGGAACCGTATGATTTTTGCGGATCAGCTCTATTGAGAACTGCACCAAGAATCTTGCATTTAGCGTTTTCTAGCAATTCTTTGGCGGTTTGAGCTGCTCTTCTGTCTGTAGAGCCACTGGCCACGATCAACAGGTAGCCATCAATCAACGGGCTTACAACGAGAGCATCAGTCACGGAAATCACAGGAGGGAGGTCGCAGATGATGGTAGAGAAGGCTCCTCTGAGTTTCTGCATTAGCTCTTTCATCTTCCTAGAACCTAAGAGTTCTGAAGGATTCGGAGGAATCGCACCTGAAGGCAGGAGCTTTAGACCCTCTACATCAGTATCAAGAATGCATTCTTCTACCTCTTTGACACCTGTGAGCACTTCCGTTAAGCCTACAGGTCTTCTATGGATTCCGAAAATTTTGTGCTGTGAAGGCCTGCGAAGGTCGGAGTCTATAAGAAGGACGGAACTGCCGCTCTGTGCCATAGCAATGGCAAGGTTAGCCGCGGAAGATGATTTTCCTTCAGTTGGGCCGGAAGAAGTACAGCCAATAACCTGAATAGGCATGTCCGCACTGGCGTACATGATGTTCGTTCTGAGAAGTTTGAACGCTTCCACTGCCGGAGACTTTGGGTCTAGTTTGGTGATCAAAATGTTTCCGTTGTCGGATCTACTTTGTCTTCTTCTTCTTCGAGCCACGCATATCACCTCCGCTAGCGATTTCTGGAATAGCTGCAAGAACAGTGAGTTCTAGATATTCTTCAACGTCCTGCTTAGTGACGAGAGTGTTGTCAAGGTATTCAAACAGGAAGGCCAACATAGCTGCGAGGAACAGACCGAGGAAGGATGCCACAGCTACGTTCATCAGCTTCCTTGGGCTTACTGGGCTATTTGGAACGATCGCCCTGTCGATAACCTGAATATTTGCTGTCTGCATTGCTTCTTGAATTCGGTACTCTTCTCTGGTCTGGAGAAGCATCGTGTAGATGCTCTCTGTTACCTGATAGTCGCGAGTAAGTCTTGCTAGCTCCATTTCCTTCTCAGGAAGAGCGTCGAACTCGATCTCGGTTTCCTTGATAAGTTCGGTTAGGGCCGAAATTCGAGCTTCGAGAGCAGTCAGACTGGATTGAGCTTGGCTGATAGAAGCAATTAGCTGTTGGTATAGTGGGTTTGTGGTTTCGGTCTGAGACGTTACTATCTTTTCAACCTGCTGATTCAGCTGAGCTTTTAATGTCTCGATCTCTTTCTGCAGGTTCTGTACTTCTCTGCTATTTTCCGTGCTCTTAGTCAGAAGTACCTGGAGCTCGGTTTCTTTGGCAATTAGTTGGGTTTTTATGTTGGTAACCAGAGGGTTTGTGCCAATGACTTGAGACGAGATGTAGGTGTTAGTTTCTTTCTCGAGCTGCAGGAACAGATCATCTAGTTTTGCTTCTAGTTCGCGCTTAGAGACGATCGCTTCACTACGAGCAACATCGAAGTTAGTTACTTTGTTGATAATCGCTTTAGCTTCTTCGCTTGGATTGTAGACTTTTTCAGTTCCTTTGAACTCGCTCAAGCGATTTTCAACATCTTTAAGCTTTGCTTCTAAAGTTACCAGCTGATCTTCGATGAAGTCGCGAGCGGCACGAGCTTCTTCACGAGACTTGACCAATGAAGACTCTATAAAAGCGTCAACCAGAGCGTTGACGGCTTGCATGGCAAACAGTGGATCTTCACTCTGATATGTTATTCTAATGAAATCGGTCCCTTGGACTGGCTGAACAGAAAACTTCTTTCTAAATCCGTTGAGCTCAGGAGTTCCAAGTGCATAATCGAGACCGAGTATCTCGGCCGCATTGTATGCTAAAGTGCGGCTCTTAAGTATTTCGACGCTGTTTTGAATCTGGTTGCGCGATTGGCCTGTCAAGTCTCCGAATAGTGACGTGATACCAGCTTCTGATGCTTCCCTAATGAGAATTCTAGCATCTGCTTCATAGATAGGGGGCATGATCGAGCTAAGTACACCTGCAATTACTGCAGCAACAAGTGTTAGACCTACAATAAGATACCAATATTTCTTTAGTATATTAATGTATTCTATTAGTTCCAAAGCAAACATCCCTCCTGATTTGTGCCAGTCCTTAATTAAGTTCAACACACTATTTGACTATCCTTCTCTTTATTTCCTATCGGTTCTTTTATTTTCAGTAAACGTAAAGGCGGCCCGCGAGGGCCGCCTTATCAGACTTTGTATCTTTCTTCCTCTTTCTTGCGCCGATACCATGTGAGCATCGAGACGCCAAAACCAAGAACTAAGCCGATGACTATTCCCCACCACATACGACCACCAAGTAGGGAACCAAACAGCAAGCCGGCAATACCTCCGAACAACGTCCAAAGAATAATGTCACGTACTTTCAACCAGTTCCCCTCCCTTTATTCAGTTGAGGTAAAAAGCCACCCACTTTCTACCCTGTACATATTATAGCATATTTTCCCAAAAAACCTGAGGGAATCTTCTGCGTTTTAGGTAAAAAAAACAGAAGAGAGACTCACTCGGAGTCTCTCACTGAACTATCGTGGTTTGTTAGAAGTTCTCTAATTTGCTCGCGGGTTAAGACAATACCTTGAGAAACAAGTTTCTCGTTGATCACCAACCCGGGCGCTTCCAGGCAGCCGTATTTGACCATGCTTGTTAAATCGTTAACTCTTTCCAGATCGTACTTAAGACTCAATTCGTCTAATACCGCGAGCACGTTCCGCTCCAGCAGAGAGCAGTTGCCTGAACAGCCTGCTCCCAAGACCTTAATGTTCAGAGGTTGGCTCAAAAAACCGCCTCCTTAAGATTTCTCGTGCGGACGCCTGTTTTGGTACTCGGCTTTCTTGCCAGTGGTAAAGCGGTGTAGGTAGCTAAGGTAACCTGTTACTCTGCGGACGCGATTGATTCTCTGTGATCCGCACACCGGACACTCGAGATCTATGATGCCGCTGTGGGCGCAGTCAACGCATTCATCGATGGGGAAGTTCACTCCGCCATAGCCCATGTCAGCTGCGCTCATAGCTCTGTGCAGGCTTTCCAAAGCCTCTGGGTTGTTTTCCAGAGGAGCTTCTACTTCGACGTACGAAATGTGACCTGCGTTGCAGTATTTATGATACGGTCCTTCAATGCTGATTTTCTTGAATGCGGAGATGTTGTAGTTCACTGGAATGTGGAAGGAATTGGTGTAGTAGTCTTTATCGGTAACACCGGGGATGGTGCCAAAGATCTTTTTGTCGATGGCGATGAATCGTCCGCTCAACCCCTCTGCAGGAGTTGCATAGCAAGTGCAGTTCAACTGGTCTTCTTCAGTGATTCTATCGCAGTAAGCTCTGATGCGGCGCACGATCTCCAGCCCGAGCTCTTGAGCTGCTTCGTTTTCACCGTGGTGGTTTCCTGTGAGAAGGATCAGAGCTTCAGCAAGACCGATAAAGCCGATATTGACCGAGCCGTGTTTCATGGCTTCCCAGATACTGTCGTTTGGGTTCAACCCTTCAGAACCCATATAGAGGTGTTCACCCATGACAAAAGGTATGTCGCTTACAGTGCGCTCTTTCAACACTTCTACTCTGTGGAGCAGCTGTCTTCGGCACAAAGCTAGAATTTCATCAAGCTTTTCGAAGAAGTTATCTTTGCTTCCGCAGGATTCTAGTGCAAGTCTGGGCAGGTTGATGGATACTGGTGCTATGCTGCCTCTTCCTTCAGGGGTAGATTCGCCGTAAATGTTATCCATGAGACGGCTCCTACAACCCATGTAGCTTGCTCTATCGCCAAAAGGTTTGTTCATGCTGGAATCCATAAACGAGAACGTTGGGTTCATTCTCCTGCCAGCGACTTTGAGTGCCAGCTGGTAGAGGTCGTAGTTTGGATCTCCAGGGTTGAAGTTTACGCCTTCCTTGAGCCTGAAGACTACATTGGGGAAAATCGGTGTCTCGCCACGGCCAAGGCCAGCATAGAACGCTTTCAAAAATTGCTCTGTAACCAGCCTTCCCCTAGGAGTGGTGTCGGTTCCGAAGTTCACCGATGAAAACGGTACCTGGGAACCTGCTCGTGAATGCATGGTGTTGAGATTGTGGATTGTGGCCTCCATAGCTTGATAGACTTCTTTTTCGATGCTCTTTTTAAGTGCCTGTTCCTCGTCTGTGAGATTATCTCTGAGAAGGTCGTCGTACCTTGGGTCAACGTACTTGGCCAAGGTCTTGTCCATCCACGGGACAGACTGTCCTCCGTACATATCGTTTTGCGAAGATTGGATGATGATGCACATCAATGCTGCTGCAGACCCGATGCGTTTAGGCGGTCTGATGTAACCATAGCCGGTGGAAAAGCCCTTTTCCAGAAGTCGATCCAGAGGGATCTGCATGCAGTTAAGGGTTTTTCCGTAGCTGTCCAAGTCGTGAATGTGGATGTACCCTTCTCTATGTGCTTTTGCGATATCCTCCGGCAGCAGCTCGTTTTCGTAGTACCACTTAGACGCAGCACTGGCGATCTGTAGAAGTTTGGCAGAGAAGTTGTGACCTACGTTGGCGTTGCCTTCTATACCAATAGGCGACTCCCTAATGATTTCGCCAATCTGTTTTAGAAGATTCGAAGCTTCTGCTCGGGATCTGGTGCGGGTTTCGCGGTAGGCAAGATAAGTATCGGCAAGACGATCGAGATCGTTTTCTCTGAGCACCTTGATAACAATATCTTGGATGTTTTCGACATGCGGTATAGTAAATTGTGGAAAGTCTTTATTGATAATCTGGATAACTTTTGCTGTCATCAGTAGAGCGATTTCTTGAGGACGGGAGTAGCCAATTTGCTCTGCGGCTTTGGCAATGGCGATGGTAATTTTGGTTGCATCAAAGGGAACAATTCGACCATCGCGCTTTCTCACTTCGGTGATTCCTTCAGTCTTATTGACAGCTGAATGCAGATTATAGGTAGCCATTTTTATCACCCCATTAGCTTTGAGTTACCCTAGGCTTTAATCTTATAGATACCTGGTAAAAAAAGCAAACTGATTGGATGGTGGTTTAAGGTAGATAAGAAAAGCTAATCTCATCTAACCTCTTCATGAGTAACCAGACGTTAGATGGATTTTATCGAACACGATAATTTGCCATCGAAACCTTGTGAAAAACTCACGATGAAAACGGGACAAACCGTTGGTAAGCAGCGCAAAACGGACACTCTGTACTGCTTTTTTACATTCCTGCAAGACGGCAAAAAAGATTAGAGTGAGGTAGCTCTAGCTGGGTTCTTCACATCACCTGGTCCAGAGGATTTCGCTGTACCTTTTTACCGGAGGAACTCCAAATTCACGTGCATAGTCTTCTCCCAGAAAACAACCGAAACTTGTGAGGGACTCAAAGCCTTTTGTTCTGTAGTACTGAACATCTTTTCTGAGGACTTCTTCGTCTAGCTTCAGTTTTTTGTAGGGAAGCTTCCAACCGCAGAATCTAGAATTGTCCATCCAGTATTCCAGCACCTGAGAGTTCTTTGCCCCAAAAACCTGAATTAAACCGTCAATATGTCGGACTTGATCCTGATTTTCCTTGCAGTTTGGGTCATTGATTGGCAAACTTGAGTCTCGTAAAAAAGGGGCGTATTCCAGAAAAATCCCCTCTTCCGGGCGAACGTTTACAGGTGGAGCGATGGCGTCCAAGTATGCAAGATAGCTTTGGGTGGCGTCCTTGTTTACTGTTTTGATTCCGCTTAAAATATGGTTATATATGATCATTGCTTGATCTGAAGGAGTCAAACCCTTACATTGAGAACAGTGACAGAAAGCTTTGGCATCATCCACCCAAAAGAAGTATCTATCGGTATTATAAGGAAGCTTTTGTGCCAACAGAGCAGATCTCTCTGCGATATACTCCAAAGCATCGGGGTTAGAGGGGCACATGTTGTAGTCGTTCACCCGCTCCCCTTCCTCATTCATGCGAAACCAATCCTTACGGGTATCATATAGGTTTCTATCTAGAAGCCAGGACAAAGCATGGAACTCATACTCCAGTGCGATTCCCTTACCCCTAACCTTTTCGGCAAAGCTCAAAAAAGCATCTGTTTTTACAAATTCCAGCATGTCACTAAGAGTGTCCGAAGCTGCGGCCCCTCCCTTTGGATGAATCGCTACAAGATTTAAGTCGGACTCAACTAAGATCTCAGCCCAGTAGTCTCCAACCTCCTCTGGATGGATCAAAATCCCCCTCTTGCTGATCATAGGTTTCATCTCCTTACAGTTTTGTATCGCGTAAAGTCAATTCATTTTAACAAGTCCAATGTACCAGTAAAGTCTATTTCAATACTCGGAACGGGAAATCTTCTACCACTTAATCTAATTATGTAATGACTATTTCCATATCGTTAAAGAACGGCAAATACATACCGCCCTTTTGTTTTATATGGGGATCACTTTGTAGAGATTTGCCTTGTTGTTAAATGGAGCGTGTTTACTCGAAAAGATTGGGGTGAACGGAAATAACAGAGTACGACCAAGTAAAAATCGAAACTGTCAAGTTCATGCGCGGGAACTACCGGTTGGATGAAGTGGCAGGGATGTATTACAACATCCCTTGTGTGAGATTTCGTCAAGGAAAGAAAACTATCGTGTCCATAAACCTTCACGAAGATTATTACGATTTCCAAATCGTTCTCGGCAGAGTAGAAAGAGAGAAGTTTGAAGTAGTAAAACATGAGTTTCCTCTGGAGATCCAAGAATTGTACGACCGCGAACCTACAAGACACGATGGTAAATGGCTCTTGATTCGTGTAGCTGATTTGAAGACTCTTGAAGCCGTCAAAAAACTGATACTCATAAAGAAGAAGCCAAACCGCAAGCCGTTTTCTAAGGAAAACGCTTTATACGGGAAGTGTGGACATCGCTGCGACTTGTGTGTGCATTATACTGGGATTAGCGAAGAGTTTAGACAAATGCTCATTCCGCATCTCAATGCTGTGTACGGCGTTTCTTTTTGGGATATGCGCTGCACTGGCTGTGACACAGTTAACTGTCATTGCTATCAAGATGGGGGTCAGCTGTGCGAACCATTGAAATGCATACAAGAGAAGCAGCTAGACACTTGCTTCAGTTGTGCTAGTTACCCTTGTAAACAAGCAACCGTTGGATACAGGCAACTAGAACATAAAAGCATTACCGCTGATGATGTTACTTGGGCAATTTTGCCTTATGTTCCCAATCAATACGAGCAACCATAATGTGCTACAGGACCATACAAGTCACTTTCTTTGATCGTTTCATTTCGATGATTAACCCCATACATTTACGGGAGGTTGGAGTCCGATTCACGGTTTATTTCTCCCAGGTCATTACCGGAGGTTACAGCATCATGAACTACAATGAAGCAGTTGCGAAGTTGCAGAGATACGGGCAGGAGCATTTACTTAAGTATTACGAAGAACTAGATGCTCAAGAGAAAGAGGCCCTTTTAGTGCAGATTGAATCTACTGATTTTAACGTTATTAAAGCAGGCAGATGCCCAAGTCCAAGAGGGGTGATCACTCCTCTTGAGATTATGACTCTCGATAAGATCGAAGCGAGCAAACAGCATCTGTTTGAAGTCGGCATAAAAGCAATTAAAGCCGGCAAGGTAGGAGCAGTTCTACTTGCAGGCGGTATGGGAACGAGACTTGGTTCAGATGAGCCAAAGGGCATGTATGATATCGGTGTGACAAGACAACTCTACATTTTCGAGTGCATTGTTAACAACCTTATGGACGTTGTAAAGCAGACCGATACATGGATTCAGTTGTTTGTCATGACAAGTGAGAAGAATAACGATGACACTATTGCTTTTTTCAAAAAGCATGATTTCTTCGGATACAATCCTGAGCATGTAGCTTTCTTCGTACAGGACATGGCTCCGACCTCAGACACTAACGGTAAGGTTTTCCTTGAGGAGAAGGGAAGAATCTCAACATCTCCAAATGGCAATGGCGGCTGGTATCTTTCAATGAAGAAGAGCGGCATGCTTGATATCGTCAAAACAAGGGGAATTGAGTGGCTCAATGTGTTCGCTGTAGACAACGTTCTTCAGAGAACTGCAGATCCTGTATTTGTAGGTGCCGTTATCGAAGGTAACTTCAGTGCAGGTTGTAAGGTTGTTCGTAAGATTAATCCAGAAGAAAACATCGGCGTTCTGTGTATGGAGGACGGCAAACCGTCCATTGTCGAGTACTATGAGCTTACTGACGATATGCGTTACGAGAAGAACGATAGGGGCGAGTACATTTACAACTTCGGTACTATCCTTAACTTCTTGTTTAAGGAGTCAGAACTTGCTAATCTTCTTGAGAAAGAGCTTCCTATTCATGTGGTAGAGAGGAAGATTCCTTACATTGATGAGAATGGTAACCTGGTCAAACCTGAGCAGCCAAACGGCTACAAGTATGAGCAGCATATTAATGATATGGTTCATATGATTGGCAGTTGTCTACCATTTGAGGTGCTTAGAGAGCATGAGTTTGCTCCAATCAAGAACAAGGAAGGCATTGACTCAGTAGAGACAGCCAGAGAGCTCCTAAGGAAAAATGGTGTAATTCTTTAACAGAACATAGAGCGGCTTTGTTTGCCCCACCTTTGCAGGTGACTTAGTGTGAAAGGCATTTCAGAACAAGTCTGATTGGGTATATAATGAGTCAAAGAACATTGTGGCTCTCGAGGAGCCGGTGTGTCTGTAGAAAGCGGCATTCCGTACCTTAGAAGTAAGAACAGGTTATCCAAGTAGGACTAGTGGAGTTTCAGCGAGAACAGCTGGAGCACCCGCTGGCAAGAGACGGTTAATACCTGGTTTGGAAGAGTTCTTGGTTTATTTACGCAAAAACAGTATCTTGCGGGAAGGAATATGCTATGGTTAAGGTGTATATTCCTATATTCTAACGATCTGAATTCGCAAAACTAGATGGAAGGAGTAGTACTTTTGAGTAACGTTATGCATCCCGATGTGGAAAAAATCATTATTTCTCAAGAGCAAATACAGAACCGAGTGAAAGAACTTGGCAGGCAGCTGACTGAAGACTACAGAGGCAAGGAATTGGTGGTTATTGGCATTTTGCGGGGCGCTGCAGTGTTTTTGGCCGACCTTATTCGCGAGATCGATTTGTACATGGAAATTGACTTCATGGGTGTATCCAGTTACGGATTGGCAACGAAAAGTTCAGGTGTTGTGCGCATCACCAAAGACCTGGAGTCAACAATAACTGATAGAGACGTACTTATCGTTGAAGACATTGTAGACAGCGGTCTGACCCTCAAATACATTGTTGAAAACCTCAGATCCAGAAAACCAAGGAGCATCCAGATTTGCACCTTGCTGGACAAGCCTGCACGCAGAGTAGAAGGTGTGGAGGTTGCGTACAACGGTTTTGTAATTCCCGATGAGTTTGTAGTTGGTTACGGTCTCGACTATGCAGAGAAGTATAGGAACCTTCCCTATGTTGGGGTGTTGAAACCAGAGATATACACCACATAAAAAGCGATCATTATATACCGAAAAAAAGGAGGGATAGCTGCATCGATTCTCAAGCAAAGAAGCGGGGGTCATGCAGCATCTTACGTGAAAGACACTTACGCTTATGAAACTGTCCTTGTAATCGACTTCGGTTCGCGGAAAAGCCAGGATGTTGCCCGCATGATCAGGAAACAGCACGTGTACAGCGAAGTCTTCTCCTACACCAAAGCTTTGGAAGCTATCAACGAGAAAAGCCCCAAAGGCATTGTGCTTTGTGAGGAAGGCAACGCAGACCTGGTTGCGTCACTGGAGAAAAAAGCCGAAGAACTCGGCATTCCAGTGCTTAAAACCACAGAAGAACTCGATCTGGATGCGCTGAATACGTCTGAAGCGGAACAGACAGTTAAAGATTTTCTGTTTGTCAGATGCGGGGTGCAGGCATCCTGGACTATGAGTGCTTTTGTGGAAAAAGCTACAGACGACATTAGGAAACAGGTCGGAGACGGAAAAGTTATCTGCGGTCTCAGCGGCGGCGTGGATTCGGCGGTAACTGCCCTTCTTGTCCACAAGGCTGTTGGAGATCAGCTGACCTGTATCTTTGTAGACCACGGATTGATGAGGCTTGGCGAGCCAGAAGAAGTTGTGAAGACCTTCAGAGACCGCTTCAACTTGAATATCGTCCATGTTGACGCTTCCGAGAGATTCCTCGCCCTTCTTGAAGGTGTCACCGATCCCGAACAGAAACGCAAGATCATCGGGACGGAATTCATTAGAGTATTCGAAGAAGAAGCCAAAAAGATCGGAGATGCTAAATTCTTAGCACAGGGTACCATCTACCCAGATGTGATCGAAAGCGGAATCGACTCTAAGGGTACGATCAAGAGCCATCACAACGTTGGCGGACTGCCCGAAGACATGAAGCTGGACCTTGTGGAGCCACTGCGCTTGCTCTTTAAGGATGAAGTTCGCGAGGTGGGTCTGGAACTGGGTATGCCAGAAAACCTGGTCTACAGACATCCCTTCCCCGGCCCCGGTCTTGCAGTGAGAGTCATAGGCGAGATCACCAAAGAGAGACTGGATATCTTGCGGCAGGCTGACGCCATTTACATCGACGAAATCAGGAAACACGGCCTTTACAACGAAATCTGGCAGGCGTTCTGCATCCTGACCGACACCCGCACTGTAGGAGTTTCCGGTGGTGAGCGGACGTATGCTTATATGCTTGGACTCAGAGCTGTAAACAGCACGGATGCCATGACGGCAGAATGGTATCCTTTCCCGCATGATGTTTTGCAGAAGATCTCCAGTAGGATTCTGCAAGAAGTACCGCAGGTAAACCGCGTCGTTTACGATGTCAGTTCAAAGCCACCTGCGACAATCGAGTGGGAGTAAAGTTCAAACAAGTGTAGACGCCAATCAGGCAAAACCGTTGAGAAGCCTCAATGGAGGTTTTCAGGTAGGATATGATGTAGGTTGGAACAAATAATAGAACAAGACTAAAGAAGACACTATCAAGTACCTGTTTCGGGCAATTGTGATACGGTCGTTCTGACTAAAGGGTATTGAGGTAGTTTTTCGCAAGAGAAAAGGTAAAGATCCGTTGTAGTAGTTGCGGTTGTAGGAAATGAGGCTAGCTTTTGGCCTCATTTTTATTGGGAGGGGTGAAAAAATGGAGTTTAAGCTCGAATCGGTGAGTCTGCAGAAGCAAGAAAAGACGATTCTCTCAAGTATCAGTTTGGAGATCCCTGCAGGTTCGATTTTCATTCTCATAGGCCCGTCGGGCTCGGGGAAGAGCAGCTTACTCAGACTGCTAAACAGGTTGGATGCACCGACAAGCGGCAGAATCCTTTACAAAGACCAGCCTATTGAATCCTACCCTGTTCAGGAACTCCGCAAAGAGGTAGGCATGCTGTTTCAACACCCTGTTATGATCAACGGAACGGTCCGAGACAATATTGCTTTAGGGCACAAGCTGCAAAAAAAAGACCTTCCTGAAGAAAAGGTCTTGGAACTTATCGAACGTGTGGGATTGGAAAAGGATCTGATAGACAAAGATGCCTCCGTTTTATCGGGAGGACAAAAGCAGAGGGTAGCTCTTGCGAGGACTCTTGCCAACGACCCTAAGGTTTTGTTGCTTGATGAGCCCACATCGGCCTTGGATCCAGGGGCTGTAGTTCAGGTGCGAGAAACCCTGATCCAACAAGCGAAAAGAGGCATAACCCTTGTGTGGGTCACCCACGACATGGATGTTGCTTCCGATGTCGCCACAGGTGGAGCACTTCTCGTTGGAGGGAAGATCGTGGTGCAGGGTGGTCGAGAAGAACTCTTCGAGGGCAAGAACCAGATTGCTCAGACTTTCCTCAAAGGGGAGTTGAAAGAAAATGAATAATCAGATCAGCAATGTTACCTTCTTCCTGTCTTGGAGCTTTATCGGCTTCAGCATGCTGATCGCTCTTTGGCAAGGCCTCAAGATGGAAAAGGATATTTTGATTAGTGGGATAAGAGCCTTCCTGCAACTTATTGTTACAGGGTATCTTTTGCAGTTCATCTTTGATGCTCAAAGCCCTTATCTGACCGCTTTGGTGCTTTTGATTATGACCGTGGTTGCAGGCAGAGATGCCAGCAAGAGAGGTCAAGGTTTGCCTAACGTCTTTCTTATTGTTACCATCGCCATCGGTCTTGGCGAGATCGTCACTCTAGGCATACTACTTCTCATCCGAGTAATCTCGTTTTCCCCAGCAGAAGCCATACCCCTTTCCGGAATGATTCTGGGAAACAGTATGATAGCCGCGTCTATAGCTTTAGATAGACTGAAAGGCAGCATGGCGCAGCGAAAAAACGAAGTGGAAGCCCTTCTTGCACTGGGTGCAACTCCAAGGCAAGCTGCTAGCAATGCTCTTAGAGAGACGCTCCGCGCGGCTATTATTCCCACTGTAGACAGGCTGAAAACCATGGGAATCGTTTCGCTGCCGGGAATGATGAGCGGTTTGATTTTGGCAGGTCAGGCACCTACAGAAGCCGTAAAATACCAGATTATCGTAATGTTCATGCTGACATTAACGGTCTCTGTTACCTCTACGGCTATCGGCCTTTTCACCTATAAAGGTTACTTCACCAGCTATTGGGGAATCAACGAAGTTGTTATGACCGCAACAGGAAGTTCAGATAAGGCCAAAAAGTAAGCTGATAACCCCGCTGCCGAGGAGAATCACTATTGGGTTTAACCAGTTTTTCCACGACAGAATCAGAGCTCCAGCGAAAAGGATAATGTCTAAAGGACGCACAATGGATTGAGGGGCTAAGGATAGAGCTGCAGTGATAATCATTGCAGTGACCGCCGGACGCATTCCCTTAATACCACTTTGTGCGTCTTTGTTATCCTTAAGCTTGTTAAGGATGAACGCAAGGAGAGTAATGGAGATAAACGAAGGCAGAACAATTGCCAATGTCGACACTAAAGATCCCCAGAAACCGGAAAGCTTGTAGCCGACAAAAGTGGCAGTGTTAATGGCGATCGGTCCTGGAGTCATTTCAGCCGTAGCGACGATGTCAAGGAAGTCGCTCTGTGTTAGCCAATGGTTTCTCTCGATGATATCCCTCTGAAAGAGAGGCAGCATGGCGTATCCTCCGCCGAATGTAAATGCACCGATTTTCAGGAACGTTAAGAAAAGCTTGAGCAGCATTACTGGTCACGCCCTTTCTTTTCAGAGGCATTGGACTTTTCGCTTATCCGTGAGAGGAGGATACCGATGGCAGCGCCCATAACAAGAAGAACCACTGGATGAAACTTCAGTACTAAGGCCAAAAGGGCAAAAAGCAGGGTTAGTGCGATTTGGATTTTTGAGTGCAGGATACCTTTGCCTAATTTCACCCCTGCAACGAGAATGAGGGCAATAACTGCAGGTCTTACCCCTGCGAAGAAGTTCGCAATGTAGGGGTTCTGATACCAACTGGTAAGGGTTGATGCGATAAGCAGAATGATCAAGAAAGAAGGCAGTACCGAACCGATTGTTGCGGCAATAGCGCCTGGTATGCCAGCAATCTTTCTTCCCAGATAGATGCTGGAGTTGACGGCGATTGCGCCTGGGACCGTTTGAATGACTGCCATCATATCAACGAAGTCCTCTTCGGAAACCCATTTTTTCTTGGTGACGAATACTTCTTTCATCACAGGCAGCATGGCATATCCACCGCCTATGGTTAAAGCCCCTACCTTAAAGCAATTGATAAATAAACTCCAAAGCATGTCTTCACCTCTAGATAAATGATAGACTGGATAGACTTGTGCTCAGTCTAGTTGGAACCAAAAGTGTTTGGACTTACTAATTATAACACTTTTACTTCCCTTAAGTAGTCTTTCCCAGGCAGAACCTCTTCGGTCTGAAAATTAAGACATCAAGGCTTTTTGGGCTTTACGATAGTCGTTTTCCCACCATAAAGGTCTGTGTTATAGAACAAACGAAACCTTGATAATTCTGGAAAAGGAAATTTTTCTACTCAATGAAGGAATTGCATGAGATTCATAGAAGAAGAAAATGTAGATGTACCCATCGTATAGACGGACATCTCGTGGGGAACAATTACAATCAGAGGGGGGTTTTTCCTGTGAAAAAAACCTTAACAGTTTTGCTGGTGTTGGCACTGGCAGTTGTAACATTTGCAGCTCCACAGTTGATCTACGAGGCCAACTTCAACAAGACAGATGGCAAGAATGTTGACTGGGTACCGGTCAATGGCGATTGGGATATTGACGGGGAGTATATGGTCCAATACGATCTGAACGATGGAAACACCAACATTTGGCAGGAGCTGGCACAATACGGCGATGGACTTTTTATCTATGAATACAAAATCACTTACGATGTAGCCGGCGGACAATGGGCACCTGCAGCAGGTTTGCACTTCATGGCTTCTGACGGTGATGCACCACAACGTGGCAACAGCTACCTGGTATTCCAAGACCTCAATGAAATGCAGCTCTACCGCTGCGAGGGTGGAGGAATCGTAGCAGTTCAACTCACCGGTATGGATCCTGCTATCGAAGGTCAAACAAATGTCATTCGTGTAGAGTTTGAGACCATCACCGGCCGTATCGCCGTATTCCTCAATGACAGGCTGGTCATCGAGTGGTTCGACGACTACCCAATCCTGGACGGTGACTTCATCTCCTTGAGAACTAACCAAACTGCAGTACGTTATGACTACGTAAAAGTTTGGTACCAAAAAATGTAATTGAGCTTTAGGCCTTGCGAAAAGCAAGGCCTTTTTTTGTGTCCAGCCCCCTTAGCTTGCTTTTAGCTTTGCCCAATGATATGATTTATTTTGGTACAAGCCCGAAGAGGGCTTTTGTGTTTGTTTTGACTTCTATGCTGATAAATCGCAGCTTGAGCGTCAGGCTAAGCTAGACAGGTGTGAATCATGACCAAGAAATCTAATCTAAGAGCTAATCTAGCAACGGCAGTTCTAATCAGCATCGCCAGCATTCTTCACGTGTTTGAAGGCCTGCTGCCACCGCTTCCCGTTCCAGGCGCGAAACTGGGACTAGCCAATATCGCATCGCTCATCGGGTTACGGATGCTGGGCTTTGGCTCTGCTATAGTAATTAGCCTTACTCGATGCTTCATAGGTGCCCTTTTTGGAAGTGGTCTTTTTGGACCTTCCTTCTACCTTAGTCTTGCCGGATCCCTCAGCAGTGCGATTGCCATGGGACTTGCATCGAAGATAAAGGGTATTGGGAACAAGAATATAGTCGTCAGCGTGGTTGGAGCGCTCACTCACAGCACCGCTCAGATTGTTGTTGCATCATTTCTTCTCAGTCACCAAGGCATTTGGTGGTATCTCCCGTATCTTTTGGGACTTTCATCAATTACAGGCGTATTCATCGGCATAGCCTCCGACAAGCTGCTGGTCTACCTGCCTCGAGCGATAGGGTTGGAGCCACAGAGCAAAAGCTGAAGGCCGAATACCGGGAGTGGTTTCTTTATGCAGCAGAAAAAAAAGCAGGACTGGATTCTCATTTTGGCTTTTCTTGCCTTGGGCGCTGGCCTGATTTTTGGTGGGAAGTTCTTTATGGGACTTCGAGAAGCTGAAGAAGGTCTCAAAGCCAACATCTACGAGCTGACTTCTGATGGGCGAAAACTCCTCGAGTCGTTTACCCTTAAAGAAGGTGAACAGGCTGTATACGAGTTCCACGGCAAGCTTGGTGTGACTGTGGTAGAGATCGACGGCCTCAAGGCCAGAGTCAGATCTTCGCCTTGTCCAGATCAAGTTTGCGTCCAGTTCGGGTGGTTGCAGTTTCACGATGATTTTGCCGCTTGCCTCCCCAATTCGATGATCGTGGTTCTCGAAGGTGATGGCGTAGGATATTAATCTTATATAGAACGATTTAAGTTTAGAGACAGTATTGTTTCTAAACTTTTTTTGTTGCAGGAGAGTCTTCTTAGGCTACGAATTATATCCATGCTGGGAGGTAGATAACTATGGCGAACGTCATCGCAGCTCCGATAGGTTTCGGCTGGTCAATTACAGAAAAAGACAGCTCTATTCAAATTGATGTTGGCTTTAAAGTGGAGATCGATCGAAAGAGTGGGGCATTGACTGCTCTCGGCGCCCACAAAGTTGACGGACCCTTTAGGATCAAAAAGGGCGAAAGCTGGTTGGGACCGAACGACTTGGAGCTGGTAAGTGCCACATGGAACAACGAAGACTCATCGCTCACCTTGACTTACAAAGATGAAACCGCTTTGACGCTTTTTTTTGCGAAAAACCAGATCACCGGCAGGCTCACCGGCGTTGCTTCACTTTACAGATTCCCCTATCTCGCCGGTTTGAAAGTCGACAACGATGAACTGATTACAACCAACAACTTCGGCGAACTGATACCAGACCCGGTTAATACCATGAAGCTCCCTGTGAAGACCGCCAGCTGTTCGTGGCACAACTACTTTGTGGCAAGACCTGTTGAAGGCATACCAGGATGCGTTCATCTAGAAGACAAGAACGTCTATCGTTTGGGCTACGCAGGTCTAGCTTCCATGCCCTGGCTGTTTTACGGGAACAAAGCAGAAGGCTTTTATATTGCGTCATATGATGATAGATTCTACAACACCTACATGCATATCGAAGGCACCGATTCAATACTCCTAGCTCTGGAGAAGTTCGGCGGAGAAGAAAGATTCGATTCGGGTATTGCCGAGCTCTCTTACGTGAAAGGCGACTGGCACGAAGCTGCAAGAAGATACAGAAAGTGGCTTCTAACCTGGTATAAACCTGGGCCTGTTCCAGAATGGGTTTGGGAAGAGAACGGTCTGGTTGTACACTACGACTTTAAGTTCCAATCTGGAGAGATCTGCCACAGGTTCGAAGATATTCCAATGCTTTTCGACATGGCGAAAAAAGCAGGGTTTAAGCATCTGTATGTCTCTGCATGGAATGAAGGTGGATTCGATACACTCTATCCGCAGTTCTTCCCCGATCTTGAGCTGGGAACTATCAGAGATCTTAAGAAAGGCATCGATTACGTGAAGGCCAATGGCGGGAAGATCAGTTTTTATATCAATACTAGGATCTTCAACCACCGCTCAGAGTTCTACAACACTCTTGGCAAAAAAATGGCCGCACGGAATGCCGAAGGAAACGAGTACACCGAGAAATACGGCAAGGAAACCTTCAGCTGCATGTGCCTCGGCGAGAAGAGTTGGACTAAGATCCTCAAAGATACCATTTTGTGGCTGGTAAACGACATGGGTGCAACTGGTATGTACATCGATCAAGTAGGGTCTTTCCCGAGAATCTGTTACAGCAAAGAACACACCCACGATCGTCCGGACATGTGGAGTTTGGGGTACATCGATCTGTTGAAATCGCTGAATGAAGAGGCCGAAGGCGATCCCTTCTTCATCATGGAAGGTTGCGGTGATACGTACAGTCAGTTTGTTGGAGCACAGCTGGTTCACGCAAGCTGGGGTCTGTATACGCCATATGGGCATCCCGAAATCTACAAGTATACTCTCCCTGAGATTATTCACATCGATATGGTTCACCCCAAACCAGTGCCTATCGACGTGGATGCAATAGGTCTAAACCCTGTACAGGTCTCTTCAAAGATGTTTCTATTGGGAACTCACTTCTGGATGTACGACCATGTGCTCGAAGACCCTGAACTCTGGGACTTCCTCACCAAACTGTTTAAGATCAGAACAGAGATCCAACCACAATTGAGAAGAACTCAGTTTGTGGATACAGACGGTCTGCAGAGCGACTTTGCCAAACGCTACACCTCGCTAGAAGAAGAAATGATCCTCTTCTACAACCCCGAAAACAAGGCAGAGATCGAGTTGGACATCCCAGTTCCAGAGAAAGTTCAAGCAATGTTCTTAGGCGACGAAGAGCCTCAGATTATCGAAACCACATCTGGAAAACTGCCAACAAAAGACAGGAGTCTTGGCGTTTTCATATGGTATAAATAGGTATGGGTAAACAATTAGAGCTGCCGGAAGCCCCGGTAGCTCTTAATTTTGCTTTGGATGCAGATGCGATTGAGCGATGCAGATTGGCTCGCAGCAGAAACGAACAGTTGATGCTTTGATGGAAACCGCTTCTACAGCTCTGCAAACAGATCGCGGTTCTTCCAAAGCCACAGAAGCATGGTTCGGTTCCGTACAGCAATGTCTTTGTACTGTGGGTAGGCCTCAAGCCAAGCGATGAAAATCATCTGGATTGAGTAGATGACGTAGGGAATAGCCTGCTTCTCGGCAGGTGTCAGTTTGCTGTTTCGGTCATATCCCGAGATGATGCCGGAAAAGATCTCCGGCCATTTTTCAAAGCCGTCATGGACAATGCCCACAGCTTCGGACAAAACACCCGTTCCACAGTAGCAGGGATCAAACAGTCGGACGTTACGTTCACTAATGACAAAATCAACGGACCCCGTAACCTTGCCATCTGCAAAAATTATGTTCGATGGGTTGGGATCTCGGTGGATGATGTGACGTGGTAGCCTGCGATAGAGGTCTGGGAAAACGAACTCGTATTCTGCGTAAAACTCATCTGGTAGGGCCAGATTCCACTGTTCCATGATCCTCTTTGTCTCAGGCAATGCCCAGGAAAGGACAGTGTCCAGCAGATTATTGTCGTTCACTTCGATGGAGTCATCGTACTTCTCCAAGATCTTGTGGAGCTTACTGATGGCTTTGCCATACTCCCAGCCGGTTTTAAACCGATCGCCACCGTAGCGCTCCTCAGGAGTCAGTGGACTGCCCTTAATCTTGTGGGTGAGAACGTAGTACCGGTCATCGATGGTAATGAAGTCTTCACCAGACCTGGTGGCTATAGGGTAGGCAGCTTCCATGCCGCTTTCTGCCAAAGCTCTAGAAATGGCGATGTGAGTTTTTAGTCCGGCCGGGTTCTTGCCGGTTTTAAGAACGAACTCTGTACCGATTGTCCAGGCTTCATTAGATGGCTTTGCATTGCCTAGATACACCGGTCCAATCTCCAATTTCTCGTCGATTGGCCAGTTGGTAAGCAGCTGTCTTATCTGTGTTTGGGTTAACATAATTTTCCCCTCCGTAACAAGGTTTACTGGCCTAGGCTTTCTTACCTTATTCACTTTCAAGTACTTGGTGGGGGAACAGCCGAACTCGCGTTTGAAGGCTTTGTAGAAACCTGCGTGGGTGTCAAAGCCGTATGCTAGTGCAGCGTCGGTTACTCTAGCGCCGCTTTGGATATCGTAGACTGCAGCCAAGAGCCGACGCTTTGTAATGAAAGCGGCAACTGGCATACCAACAGTGTTGCCGAAAACATGGCAGAAGTGGTACTGTGAAAAACCGATTAGATCTGCGAGTTCGCGGATACTCAGTTCTGATGTGAGATTTTTCTCGATGTAGTCAACGCATTTTTGCATTAGCTGCAGTGTATCCAATAGATTTCCCTCCTCAAAGTACAGTTTCGTACGGTAACTAAATCATAGCAAAGAGAAAACCAGAAAACCTTTCCCAACTTGCGGAGTTGGAGTCAGAGCGAATTAGACGCCCGATGGACAGAGGGGTTCTTCTCTCCGCACAAAACAGGGCGAGGCTCATATAGCCCCGCCCTTTGCGTACAAGTTCTTCGGTTTACTCCTCTGGAAGGAGTTTGAGGAATCTCTCGAACTCTTTAGCCTTGCGCTGCATCTCATCTGTTACTTCTTTTGCTGCTACTTTGATGGCAGCCTCTGGGTCCTCGCCAGCGAGGATGGCTCTTGCCGTAGCATTTTCAACATATCTCCAGACTGTCTCTCCGCCTAAAGCAAACGGAATGCCGATATCTTCAGAAAGCTGTTTCATGAAGACTTCTCTGTGGGCGTCTGGAACTTGCATGTTGGCCATAGCTTCCATGTTAGGCGAGAAGTGGAAAGCGCCGGGAAGCCTTTTCTGGTATTCGGCGGCATACATGGTTTGCACCTCAGCGCTTGTGAACCACTTGATCCACTCAAATGCTTCGCGCTTGTTTTGGGACTTCTCGAAGATGGAGAAGTTATTGGTTCCGAGATAACCTGAATGACTGATAGTACCGTCTTTTCTAACGGTGCCGGGTACTAGTGACATAGACCATTTTCCGGCAAGCTCTGGCGTGCCGTACTGATAATGTCCGTAGACGACAGTTGTGGAGATGGTAAGCATCGGAATGTCTCCACGTCTGAAGTCTTCTACCTGTTGAATGGCTTTAGGTACGCCGTGCTTGGTAAACAGTTCGACAAAACGAACGAAACCATCAATTGATTCTGGGGTGTCTAGGGTTGAGCGAGTTCCACCAGACTGGTAAATGTCGCCACCTGCTTGCCTCAAGAAAGCAGAAGCAACAAACCAGCTGATGCTGTCTTTGCCGTAGTGGATACCATAGTTCATTCCCTTGGCTTGCATTTTGGGAAGCAGGTTATACAGTTCATCCCAGAGAAGCGGTACTTCCCAACCGTTCTCGGCAAAGATGTCGTCTCGCACGTAAGTAGTCATGTTGCCTAAGGATGCCGGAACTCCCCAAGTGGTTCCCCTGAACTTGATCGGAGTCAGTGCTCCAGGGTACATACGATCCATGATTTCTTGAGTTTCCTCAGGGTACGCTTGGGCTAAGTCGAATATTCCGCCGCGGAGTCCGAACTCGCACTGCCAGGTCGATCCCATCTGGGCGATATCCGGTACATCTCCCGAGGCCATCGCTAGATAGATTCTGGAAAGTGCGTCGTCCCAGGTCATGGTTGAAAAGAGCACTTCAACACCAGTCTGCGGTGTCCAGTAGTTGTCGGTAAGTTCTTTGATGAGCTTCGCTTGTTCAGTTGATGCCACAAGCCAAATCATCAACTCTTTGGCCACGGCATTTGCTGCTAGCGTGAAGCAGAGAAGTAGCAAAACGACCAAAACCCCTACTTTGCGTTTCACAGTGAATCCCCCTCACAAATGGTTTTTCAGAGGGGTCTTCCCCTCTGACTTCTGATTGGTTAACAGATGAATGATTTGTAAAAATGGTCCATAAAAAGATTTCTTGCCTTATGTAAAACTTCCTTTTTTCTCTGACGAATTACAAACGAATCTAAAAAAAGAAGGACATATCTAGAAAACGTAGAAATAGCTAAATACATATTAGTCCCGGTTAAGCCAGGACAACAAAGATGCGCATCGAGAAAGGGCACTTCGATACCGAGGGGCCCTTTCTTCTTCCGGGAGAAAGGAGTTACTTTCGTGAAGCGGATTTTGCTTTTGATGGTAGTGTTTCTTTCTCTCCAGTGTAGTGCAGCATTGATCATTACACCGGCAATTGTTGAAGGTGTTGCTGGTGACTTCCCAGAGACCTTGACAGTGGATATCTACAACCAGGGGCAAGAAGCAGTTGTTTTGGAAGTAGAGGTGTTTCAGCTAAATCAAAAACCGAGCGGAGTGATTGCTCAGGGCCCGTCCGGCAATACTCGGCTTACTCCAGAAAGGACCACAGTGGTGGTAGAAGGAGCAGGCAAAGGTGAGATTAGCTTCGCCCGAGACAACGCTGAAGACTCTCTGTATGAGGTTGCGATAATCAAACAGACTAGTCTCACACAAAGCACGATCGCTCAAGCGATTGCGGTGCCTTTTATCTTGAAAAAGGGAAGCAGTGAGGTTTTCGCAAGCCTGGATAGCGTTAATTATGATCGGGAGACCGGGATTTGGGAAGTTATCGTCAATAACAAGGGTCCGGAGCATTTCAAAGCCGGAATTACTCTTGCTGTGCAAGGAGAGTCGGGACCAAATACCGGCTCTGTCCAGGGGATCGTTCTTCCTGGAGTTGCCAGAGTATTTACATTGGAACTTCCGCTTGATTCCTCTAAAGGTGAGGGGCAGTTAGAGGTAGAGCTAGGAAACAGCAGCCAGACCTACTGCATTCGCATCGATTCCAACGGCGCTGTAGAATGCATTGAGCAAAAATGAGTTTTGTTGTTGCAGTTGTCGTAGTTCTTTCTCTTTTGGGTTGTGCTTCGAGCGGAGAGCTGCTCGACATAAACCTATCAGGTGCCCCTAACAGCTGCGGCAGCCAGGTTGTCGAATCTATAAATCTTTTTGTAGATAGCGAGGGAGACTGGGAACTTGCAGTATCGGCAGAAGAACTCCGAGCACAAGCAGAGGGCAGGGAGGTAGTGCTTCCTCCAGATAGGCTCAGTGTGAGGGTAAACGATGGGCCATGGGTTAAGCTTCAGAAGACCGGCCAACTTCTTCTATCTGGCAGCGGGCCTTCTGGAGTCAAGCTCGAATACCGCTTCGATCCCCTATGGGAAGACTCATGTCACGGAGAGGTATACGACACACGCCTAACATACGATCTTTCTTCCGGTAGGCTTTTTGCATCTTTCTGTTCACCAGGAAGCGCAGCTCCCGGAGATAGTGTAAAGATCGTTTTTGCCCGTGAAAAGCTGGAAAAGGCAGAGGTCCAGGTAGAGAAAGATGGCGAGGTTGTATTTCAGCAAGCTGTAACTAATGCCAAACAGGTGCAGATCCCCACAAAACATCCCAACGGCACGTTTTGGGGAAGCGGCAGGTACGACTATCAAGTATCATCTTTTGGCGCGATGATAACCAAGGGAAGCTTCAGTGTTTGTGATCTACCTGAGCGGGGTGCGATCCGCAGTGCAACCGTAAAAAGCGAAGAAGAGATTCTATTTGTTGAAGGCTCTATAGTTCCCACCGCAGTTCAAGAAGGAAGTCGAGCGGTCCTGAGCCTTGACATCTGCAATCTCTCAGCTGAACCTTTGGAGGATATTTTGGTAGAGATCACGCTGCCTGAAGGTGCAGTTTGGTTTGCAAATAGCGAGCGTCGCTGGACAAAGGCATACAAGGAACTTGCTGGCTTGGAGAAGACCCATATTTCTTTGGACTTTGCCGTTTTTCCCTCTGCCAAAAAAACCGAATACGCTTGTGAGGTTAAAGTCAGCGTTACTCAAGACGATGGCAGGCATATCGTCGCGGCGAAGTCCTTGGCTTTCCAAGTAAAGCGAGGTCTACTCAGCGAGCCGGGAATAGTGGTAGGAGAGGTTCCCGACGCGGTTTATTTCGCGGATGGTACTAAAGTTGTGCCGCAAGACGGATACTTTTCCCTGCAGCTAGAACCGGGAAGTTACGGCGTCTTGTTGGGAGACCGGCCGTACGTCCTAAACGTTTCGCGCTATTCCGAAAGGACAACCCTTGCAGTGGGAGATAGGAAAAAATTGGGGTTGATAGAGCTGAAAGCGGACATCTCTAAAAGCCCTGCTTTTGGGGTAAAAGGCTTTTGCCAGACAGACCACCTGCAGCTTGCGTTTGTCTATCCGTACAAGAACTTCCAAAATTATCATCATACCTCTTACCCCTCATGGGGAACGAAACAGAGGATACTTGAAAGAACGCCCTGGCAGATGAACTTCTCTCGTGGCGACTTTCACTTCACCGCAGGCACAGTCTACTCTTCTTCTCCTTTAGAAGGCCCTTTTTCATCAGCTGCACTAGTGGGAGCAGAAGTGGGTCTGGCTCCGGGAAATGGCTTGCAGCTACAAGCCGTTGGTGGCTTTCATCTGGAAAAGCTGGTGGAGGAGGAGTTTTTGGCAGACGGGACCACAGGTCCTTACTTGTTGAAGTCTGCACCGACTCAAGGTACGGTAAAGGTGATTGTAGAGTCTAGAAACAGCCGTAACCAGGTTGTGAAGACTTCCACTTGGGACTTCTATGTAGATGGGAAGTCCGTAAGACTAAAAAAGCCCCTAGCTGAAAGCGATCAGTTGGGTCTGAAAAACTACCTTGTTGTGTCCTACGTTTCCGAGACAGAAAAACGCAGCGATAAGTTTTTTGGCGGAGGACACGTCGGATTTAGACAGGGTGAAAGCGGCCTTTTTCTCTACAGGCACCTGCAGGATGAAGGGATCATGGGCACTCTTAGCTACAAAGGCCTGACTATTGGTGGGAATCTGGGAAGCAACGCACAGGAAGTTTCTTTAGCGGTGACAGGTTCTACTGCGCGCCATCAACTGCAGCTGGCTAGTACCGATGGAATTGGACTTGCTTATAAGTTCGATTACCATCATAATTTTGATGCAGGCATTTTGATATCCGGTAAAACTGGCGAAGCTATAAGTAAAGGTGAGTTGGCGTTCGATTTTGAAAACAGCCTGTTTAAAGCCACGCTGAGGCAAAAGCTGATTAAAGAAAAGGAACAGACTAGAGACTTCTCTGGGGAGTACGCCTTTTACTCAGGCTCCCTGAAGTGGCCAAAAAACCTTACTTGGAGCATTAGCTTGGAAAAGTTTAACGGTAGAAAAAGCGAGAGCTTTTCCACCAGAATGATGTATAAGCTTCTAGGTTTTTCCGGATATGTCGAAGGAACTTGGAAGTTTGCCGATGGTAGACCTAGCGTTTTTGTAAACATCTCTCACGACAAAGTGCCACTTACTGTAAACGCAGAGTGGGAGCACATCAGCCCGGAGTTCTCCTTGCTGGAAGTCTGTTATGACACGAAAGCGTTATGGACCAAACTTTCTCTCTGCGCCGAGAAGGCCGGGTTGAAGAGAACCCTTGGAGTAACCGTTGTGCCCAAAGAGGGGCTTCTGTATCTGGGGCTCTCTGGAGACGACTTGAAGACCGAGTACCACGTACCGCTTTCGAGGACCGGCTTCAAGTTATCTGTATCGGGGAATCTGGACACCAAGATCCTGGTAATGGCATCAGAGCTAGACGTCGCGCTTTCTCAGCGGAGCCACATTGGCGTTTCCGGGGCTTGGGAGTCTGGACTAAATAACAGTTTCCGGTTGGAGGGTTTCTATAGATTCAAGACTGACAACTTACAGCTAGAGACACGCCTTAGTGAAAGAGAGACCGGGGTTTATCTCACCTATCTCATTCCTCTTGGACGGAGTAGTTAGGGAGATTCCCAGCAGAAATCACTAACCGGCACTAATCAATCTCTAGAAAGGATGAGTTGTTAGGCAATGAAAAAATGGTTGTTGTTAGCGGTTTTACTGTGCGTTGTGGTAGGAGTCAGAGCTGACTTTTTTACGCAGCAGGTTACAGCCAAGATCGAACCGATGATTCAGATCGAGTGGCCCGATGCGGAGTTCAGCTTTGGGGATCTTGTTGCAGGCCCCAACGAGACTCCGGTCATGCCACTGAAGGTGATCTCTAACATCCCTTACAAGGTCGAGTTGTCCACAGATAGTATCTATCTCAAAGAGTTCATTCCGGAACAGGATACCTACGGGGAAATCACCATGATGGAGCCGCTGAAAGTTAGTATTGACGGCGGATCCACTTGGAAAATCTTGGCCAAACTCATGGTACTAGCAAAGAAAACCGAAATCTCCGGCACCGAGGATATCTACAATCTCAAGTATCAGCAGGTGTTCAGGTTTCCCGGCGATAAAGCCCTGGGTGAAGGACGAGTCTACAAGACCGACATTACTCTTCGGATTATTCCGATGATCTAGTTTTCGTAACTGCAATATGGTGTTTTCCTGCCGAGAGTGCATGCAGGCGGGATATAGAAAGGGGCACAGACATGCGTCTAGCTGTGATTAAGCGAAGATTTGAAGAGCTTCGCCGGCAAGCTTATTGGGATATTGCACCGCTTCCTAAAATGCAGAAAACCACCTGCATCTACGTTGGACCTGGAAAGTATGCAGACTGGAGGGACCATTCTCCTATCTCGTCTGGTGAGGTTTGGGCAGACCCAGGTGAAACTGCTTTTCTGGAGTTCTCCGGCGATTTTTCCGAGAGCAATCACTGGTTTGACATATCCCTCGGCGGTGAGGCTTGTTTGTTCGTCGATGGGGTTCCCTATGCAGGACTGGACGAGAACCACCGCTTGGTTCCCATTCCAGAAGGGTACCATCAGTTCAAAATCGAGGCATTCAACAACAAAACAGTGCCTCAGAAGCTGGCCAGGGCACACATTGTCAGCATCGACTGGGATTTGGACAATCTGACCAACATTGCTTTACAAGCGGTAAAGCTGGGAGAAGTCTCAGG
>ERZ773359.1356-NODE-1356-length-34212-cov-8.636766_pt1 | contig 34212 bp, 32 predicted proteins | sample MGYA00374955_ERZ773359 | MGnify/ENA primary metagenome ERZ773359 (study PRJEB29098, sample SAMN04486028) | biogas fermenter metagenome | study: EMG produced TPA metagenomics assembly of the Biogas fermentation microbial communities from Germany - Plant 4 DNA1...
GCGACGGCCATATAATCCAGGGAATTCACATATATCAGGGGTTCACCGATATGTACGTCTGCAAAGGACTTTCCGTACTTTATAATATTCCTATAGACCTCACGGGTGTCATTTAGGATAGCTATCTCAACCCTGTCTCCATAGCTTATTCCAAGCTCATTAAACAGTTCCCTGCTGATATTGGTCCATAGGCTACCGAAGCGGACATCCATTATATCGATAGTCCCTGTTATGATATCATTTTCCTTTTTTGCTTCCGTTACGTTTAGCTCCATAATGCTATCTGGGTCGACTTCTTTACCTATGTCTTTAAACCCTATAATACCTGAAGCCAGCCTTGCACCTACATAGGCATAAATATCCCTTCCGTGGAAAGTGTGGGACTCACCGGAATTCGGCAACCGGTTTGCTTTTTCATCGATCTCCCTGGCTTCGGTTATTTGAGACATTCGTTTTACGTGTGTAAGGGTTCCATTGTCAGGAGTGATGATGTATTGGCCATCGCCGGTTTTAACGGCTATACTCCTTCGGGTCGAACCGACACCAGGATCAACTACGGATACAAAGACCGAGCCTTTGGGCCAATATTTAACCGTTTGAATCAGCCTGTATGAGGCCTCCCAAATGTTGTATTGGGGGATTTCGTGGGTTATATCGCATATAGTCAGATTCCGGCTGACTGAATAAGCTACACCGTACATGGCACTAACGGCCCCATCGGCTAAGCCAAAGTCCGATTGAAAAACTAATAAGTTTTCCATAGTCCCCTCCTAAAAAAATAATACTAGATAAGATTAGCCAACCTGGTCATCGCATGGGTATAAATTTTCATAAGATCATAGAGTTCATTTATTCCAATTTTCTCATTTGCCTGATGGGCCAATGATTGCTCATGCTTTCTTAATGGGCCGAAGGCCACACAATTTGAAAAGACCTTGCTATAGGTAACACCATGTCCCATTAAGGGTTCAGCCTCGGGGTCATGGGCTATTTCCCTGTAGGTATCAAGGAGAACCTTTAAGAATGGGGATTCTCTGGCTACCAGGGTGGGCTTGTCATCATATACCAACCTGACTTTTAATGGCTCTAAGGCCTTGTTCATTTCCTTTGTTAAGGTATCAGAGCCTATACCGTATGGGTATCGGCAATCTATCTCTGCCTTAAGATGCTGATTCTTTATCCTGAGAATACCCAAATTCAAGGTTAATTTGCCCATGGGCTCTATATCATGGGCTATATTGGCACCTCTTCCATGACAGTCGGAAAAACATCGGTATAAGAGCTGTGAAAGCCTATCACCGGTTACAGTCCCTATCAGCTCCAGTAGACGGACAGTTGCATTAACACCTTCCTCCGGCCTTGATGCATGGGCAGCCTTGCCCATTACCCTAATCAGAGATCCTCCGTCCTTATCAAGCACCTCGCCCTCATAACCAAGCTTTGAGAGCATATATCTATAGGATGTTATATCCCCTGTACCATCCAGGAAGGCTGTTGCCATAGGGCTTACTACATTGCATTGTACACCGCCGTCAAGTTCTCTAATGGAGGTTCTTACCTTCTGGTCCATGGTCCACATCAGTGCCCCCTTCTCCCCATAGGAATAGGGGAATTTACCGTCAGGGGTAAAAGCGAAGATGGGCTCTTTTGCCTTATCCAGGTAGTATCTCATGTCGTCCATGGTGCGTTCCTCATCACAGCCTATGACTATACGCAGTTCTCTATTGCAGGGTATCCGGTTATCCTTGATATATTTCAGGGCATAGTATGTCGCTATAAGGGGGCCCTTCATATCCTGGGCTCCTCTCCCATGGACATGACCATCCATTACGGCACCACTAAAGGGGTCATTCTCCCATCCTGTACCGGGTTCCACCACATCCAGATGTGAAACCACATCAATCCTTTCAGAGGCAGGATTTCCCGGGATTCGTACAGCCAGTGCATGGCCATCGTACTCCTTGACTTCGAATCCGTCATTTTGGGCCTTGGCTTTTAACCAGACGTAGCCTTCATAAACCTTCTTTCCGTAAGGCATACCTTTTGTCACCGTAGCCTCGTCAAAAACTGTAGGTATTCTTATGAGCTCTGAAACGCTCCTTATTAAATCTCCATGATAATCTTTAAATTCATATCTCATGAAAAGGGGTACCACATCTTAGAAGGCGGCGGGTATATAATCCGGGATACAATCCAGAATGCGCAGAAGAGCAATAGGCCCGTATAAATCGCTTTAAAGATTTTATCAGCCTTGCCTTCTTCATGTTCACAGTAGTAGGTTCTGGTCTTACCCCTCCCGTAACCCCTTAAATCCATGGCGTTGGAGATATTACCAACGCGCTCAAAGGAGGAAATTATCAGTGGAACCAGTATAAGCACGTTCTGCTTTATGCGGTCCATCAGGGGTACCTTCTTTGGGTCCAGTTCAACTCCTCTCGCTTGCATAGAGATTTTAATATTTTCATAGTCTCTTCCTATATCTGGTATATACCTAAAGGCTATAGAGAATATTGTACATATCTTGTAGGGAACCTTTATTGAATACAGGCCGGCTGCCAACTCCGATGGCGTTATGGAAAGGACAAAGACCATGGATATCAGGAAAGAGGTAATCATCTTTAAAAACCGTATGGATAGATACCACAGGGTTTCAAGGGATATAAAGAGCCTTTTGGTGAAGCTGACCAGAACGGTACGGCTGCCCCCACACCAGAATGCACCTATATCCGGGTTTGCCAGCCAGAACAAAACGATGTTCAGAAGATTGACTGCAGCCACAACTATAAAGAAATATCTCAGGGTCTTCCATTCAGGCCTTAGGGAGACTAGTCCAATGATTCCGACTATGAAAAGGGGTAGTATAAGTCTGAGATCAAAGGACATGATGATGTAGACTAAAAGGATAACGAAGGCACGCACCTTGGTTTTTCCCGTCAGCTTATGGAGATAGGTGTCGCCGGGGATCAGATTAAGAAGTGGACTTTTCATTATCCTTTTTCATCCTTTCATAGGCAATAAAGTGTTCTATATAGCTTTCAGGGTCCAGATCCAATCGTTTGGCCAGGGTATAGAGGGAAGTCTGCTTCAGGCTGGCCTTGGTTATCACATCATCGTCCGACAGAACCTTGAAGACCGAATCGTCGGCTATAAGCTCTCCATCGGAAAACACCAAGGCCCGATCCGTGTATTCTATGGCAAGGTGCATATCATGGGTTATGAAAATAATCGTAATCCCATATTTCCTGTTCAGATCGTCCAAAAAGTTCATGATTTCCGTGTAGTGATAATAATCCTGGCCGGCTGTAGGTTCGTCCAAGATGATGATATCGGGCTGCAAAACCAGTATCGAGGCAATGGTGACCCGCTTTCTTTGCCCATAGCTGACCGCGTAGATAGGCCAATTCCTCATCCCATAGAGGTTGCACATGTCAAGGGCCCTTTCCACTGCGGCATCTATCTCTTCTCTGCTCTTATCCCGTAGCAGTAAGGCGAGTTCCACCTCGTCCAAAATGATATCCTTAACCAGCATTTGATTGGGGTTTTGCATGACATACCCGATTTTTTCCCCAATCTCCTTTATGCTGTACTGGAGGTAATTTTCGCCCTCAATGCAGATTTCACCCCTGTCGGGCCTTATTATCCCGCATAGGAGCTTGGCCATGGTGCTCTTGCCCGCTCCATTTTTCCCTATGAAAGCCACCTTTTCACCCCTGTCTATGGAGAAGGAAACGTCCTTTAGTACATCCCCATCCCCATATGAAAAGGAAACATTCTGCACCCTTAGGATTTCATCCGTGGCGGGGATGGCTGATCTCTTAACCGGAGTTCTAAAATGCTTTTTAAGCTTATCTTCAAAGGGGGACAGGTCCATACTGTGAATGTCGGATAGTACCTCCTGGCCGGTAAAGGTACATCCGGCATATTTCATAGCCATGATATATAAGGGTTCCCTGATGCCGTATTTGGGAAGCAAATTGGAGGTAAGCAGTCTATCCGGGGTACCATCAAATACGATCCTGCCCTCGTTCATAAGAACGATTCTATCCACAGGCCGGTGAAGCACGTCCTCAAGACGGTGCTCTATGATGATAACGGTCTTTTTCTGTTCAACGTGGATTTGATGGATCAGCTCAATGGCCTGCATCCCCGCCTGGGGGTCGAGGGAGGCTAAGGGCTCGTCAAAGAGCAAAAGGTCCACATCATCGTGGAGTACTCCTGCCAGGGCTACCTTTTGCTTTTGGCCTCCCGATAGCTCATAGGGCAGATGAAGAAGGAAATCCTCCATCCCAACTATTTCGCTTGCCCTTTGCACCTTGGGTATCATTTCCTCCCTGGGGACACTTTGATTTTCCAGAGCGAAGGCTATATCCTCGCCGACGCTTAAGGCAACAAATTGGGCATCGGAATCCTGTAGAACGGTACCTACGGTTTTGCTCAATGCGAAAATGCTGGCAGTTTTGGTTTCTCTGCCAGCAATTTTGCATGAGCCGGTTATTTTACCTTCGTATGAAAAGGGGTTTAACCCGTTGATGCAGTTAGCCAAGGTTGACTTTCCGCTTCCGCTGGGACCTAAAATTAAAACCTTTTCCCCTTGATAAATAGTTAAATTGATATTATGTAGTGTAGGGGATGATTGCGATTTGTATTGAAATCCAAAATCGATGAATTCTACTATAGGTTTTCTCATTTTAGATATTCTGCTCTTCCTTTACTTCCTTCTCTTCTAGTTTCAGGTCTGTGCCTCTGGCATTTCGTCTCGCCAACAGGATGAGTATGGGGATACCTATAATAACCAATACCAAGGTGTTGGATAGCCCGGCTGCCATCGCCTGGAGGAAGGTTATTTCCAATTCTCCGCCGTAAAACAGGGTAGTCAGTATTGGAGTTATCACACCAAAGGCCAGAGCATTACCTATGACACAGGCAACGGCATAGATGATCGCATGGACAGGCTTAAAGATACCTTCATCGATATTGGCGCCATATAAGGGCAGGAGCCCCACAATGAAGCCCAAGACCCCATTGCCAATGGACCAGTCAAACCAGTAGCCCCAACCTCCGATGAGATCCGCAATAAGATTACCGACAGCGCATGCCACAGCCGCCGGAAGGGCACCAAACATCGCTCCAACGATAACAGGTATGATCATAGCAGTTGTTAGTTTAGTATTAGTAAACACAGGGATGCCACCGTAGTTCATCAGGACACCAAATAAGGCCGCACCGATAGCTATAGCTACCACTGTTTTGGTGTTCCATACACCAAGAATCTTTTGAGAAGTGGTCTTCATCTTTACCCCTCCTATATATTTTAATATTCACAGCCAAGCTGGCTGTAAAACATAAAAGGTCTATAAAGATTTATCGGATAAGCAATCCAGTGATCACTTAAGCAACCAAAAAAACTTGATTACTGTGATGTATCTAAGGAGCAATATCTTTATTTCAAGGATGTATATAATTTTATAGGTTGTAGGTTTTTTGGATATCAAAGCAATTATTATTTCAACATATCGATATTAACGAATTTAAAAATCATATATGATAGGTCTATATACCAGGATGTTGCCTGATTGTTGCCTAGTACACTTGTATTGTTATGCTTGTTCTTTTTATAATTATATTTGTAAGTGAGTATAATTGCAAGTAATTTTAGGATCTATTGTATAATTTAAGGGGTTTATCAGTAAATGTAGTCCTGTATTTATAGATATTTAGAGCTGAGGGATGTATAATAAAATTAATTCATTATTAAGAAAGGTTGATGGGGTATACATGAGTAAGGCAGATACCATTTTTATAAATATGTGTAAAGAGATTTTAAATGAGGGCTTTTCATCTGAAGGGCAGAAGGTCAGAGCCCGTTGGGAGGATGGGACCCCGGCCCATACCATAAAGAAGTTTGGGGTGGTAAATAGATATGACCTTTCGGAGGAATTCCCTATACTGACCCTAAGGGGTACCAACTTAAGGGCCGCAATAGATGAGTTATTGTGGATATGGCAGAAAAAATCCAACAATGTAAAGGATCTGAACAGCCGGATATGGGATAGTTGGGCTGACGAATCCGGCTCTATTGGTAAGGCCTATGGATATCAGATGGGGGTTAAGCACAAGTATGCCGAGGGCGAATTCGATCAGGTGGACAGGGTACTCTATGATTTAAAGAATAATCCATATAGCCGGCGGATAATAACGAACATATATGTCCATGAAGATCTTCATGCCATGAACCTCTATCCCTGTGCCTACAGCATGACCTTCAATGTGACCGGCAATAAGCTTAACGGGATCCTAAATCAGCGTTCCCAGGATGTGTTGGTGGCAAACAACTGGAATGTATGTCAATACGCCATACTGATGCATATGTTTGCCCAGGTTAGCGACCTTGAGGTGGGTGAACTGGTCCATGTCATCGCAGATGCCCACATCTACGACAGGCATATACCCTTGGTAAAGGAACTGATAAGCCGTGAACCTTACCCGGCTCCAAAACTCATCATAAATCCGGATATAAAGGATTTTTATGATTTTACCGTAGACGATTTCACCTTGGAGAACTACCAAAGGGGGCCACAGATAAAGAATATTCCCGTAGCCATATAAGAGCGATGTTTGGCAGGGTATTTTTAAGACGAATGTGATGACTTTTGCGTACAGGGCAGGTAAGGGATAACACTGCCTGGGCAGTGATGATTTAGTATTGCGAATTATAGGAATAGATATGGGAAGGTGAAATAGTTATGCAGGCGATTCTATCGGCAGACTTAAATTGGGGAATAGGGTATAGGGGAGAGCTTCTTATGCGGGTCCCCGAGGATATGAAGCGCTTCAGGGCCATGACCACAGGCAAGGTAGTGGTCATGGGCAGGAAAACACTTGAATCCCTGCCAGGGAAAAAGCCCCTTAAGGATAGGGTCAATATCGTCCTTAGCAAAACTGCTCAGTATAGTGACGACGGACTCGTACTATGCCGCTCTACAGAGGAGCTGTTTAGAGAACTCGAAAAATACCCTCCGGATGATATCTTTGTCATAGGGGGAGAGGCCATTTACACCTTGCTTTTGCCCTACTGTTCAAAGGTATATGTAACAAGGTTTGAAAAGGAGTTTGTTGCCGACCGGCATTTTCCCAACCTGGACACTATGGAGGATTGGGAGCTGGTGGAGGAAAGTCAACGACATTATTATAAGGACCTTAGCTTTAAGTACCTTACATACGTGGCAAGGAAACGGGATTAACGGCGCTGCCAGCTGCGAATTCGCATTTTCATCTCCTCAATACCCAGAATACCGTAGGCAAATCCCTTCTTAACCAGTTCCTCCGGTAGAAACTCGTCATATTTCTCAAAGACAGGGACTTCTCCCCGATAAACAAGGTCCATTGGATCCAGGGGCAGCTTTTCTAATTCCTTTAAGGTCCTGAAAAATTCTTCCTCATCGGCCTTCATCTTAAACTGAATAAAATAGGGTCGGGAGGAATCCAGGGCAGTTATGCCCAGCTCCTTTGCACATATAAGCTTTAGAAAGCGTTCCAGGGCAAGAAAGGAGTAGGTGCCAAGCCAGGGGAAGAGACACCACATATCTCCGCCCAGGTTGATCAGAGGCCGCTCTGTAAGGCTGGACTTAAAGGCTGTATGGCGAGCTTCGGCCAGGCGGGCAACAGCATTTCTCATTAGGTAGGGATAGACAGTATCCGTTTTCAATATATCCCTCATCTTTTCCAGTACCTTTGTATGGATGTCACCCGGGCATAAGCCAAAATAGGCGGGGACATTACCCTTCACCTGCTCACAATAGACCAAACGGCGTTTATAGTCCACCTCTTCCACTACCCATACATGGCCGGCAATGGCTATCTTCTCACCTACCGGGGGCGGCATTACAATGGTGCCCAGTTCCTGGGATTTAGTGCGTACGGTATATTCTTCACTCTCCTTGAAGACTGCATAGAACTTATAGGAGTTGGTTATTCTTTCCCCGGTAAGACCCACAATCAGCCCGCCTCTTTCCGTCCTTTGAATATGATCTATGGAGATTAAGTGCCTTAAGAGGGTTCTGTAATCATCCTGGGTAATCCGGTGGAAATAGCTGAGGGACAGGATCCTGGATGCCAGCATTTTAGGACTCATTTCACCGCAGGAAGCCAGAGTGCTCATGGTTTGATGGTACAGGAGGCTATAGGGCAGTCGGTTGAGGTTTGGCGGCTCTACCCAGCGTTCTTCCAAATAGAGCTGGATGAGGGCAATTCCCTGGATCAGCTTCCAGGGGATGGTGGCAGGCAGCATGGCCCTGGGCTCGGCCTCATCCTCCCGTATGACAAACCACATCTCCGGGGGCTGACCTCTACGGCCGGTCCTTCCCATCCTTTGAAGGAAGGAGGAAACCATGAAGGGAGCGTCGATTTGAAAGGCTCTCTCAAGCCTTCCGATATCGATACCCAACTCCAGAGTTGCCGTAGTTACGGTGGTTCTATACTCATCATCGTCCTTCATTATGGCTTCCGCAGTTTCACGGAAGGAGGCAGATAGGTTGCCATGGTGAATCAAAAACCGATCAGGGGCACCTTGGTATTCGCAGTATTGCCTGAGGGTGGTGGTGACCGCTTCACACTCCTCCCTTGAATTAACAAAGACCAGGCATTTTTTACCCCTGGTATGCTCATAAATGTAGCCAATCCCCGGATCGGCGGCCGCTGGTGCGGTATCCGTTTTTATATCCGGAGCGGAAGGAAGACCTGCCGAGATAGCCTTATCATCACCGGCCTGTTGGCTTTGAATAAAAAAGTGTTCCATGGAGAGCCGCCATTTCGTTCCCTTGACGGAGATCTGTGGGGCAGCCGTACTCCGCCCCGTTCCTCTCGATAAAAAGGCACCCGCAGCTTCCAGATCCCCAATGGTTGCCGAAAGACCTATCCTCCGGGGATTTACTCCGGCGAGTTGTGATAGACGCTGGATTAAGCATAGGGTTTGGCCGCCCCGATCTCCCCGCATCAGAGAATGGATCTCGTCTATAACGATAAAGCGCAGATCGGAGAAGAGCTTTGGAATATAAGAGTGTCTGCGCATAAGCAGGGCCTCCAAGGATTCCGGAGTGATCTGGAGGATGCCGGAGGGGTTTTTTTGCAATTTTTCCTTATGGGACTGGGCTACATCCCCATGCCAATGCCAGACGGGGATATCGGCCTCCCTGCAAAGATCGTTGAGCCGCATAAACTGGTCATTGATGAGGGCTTTTAAGGGGCCGATGTACAGGGCACCTACGGATTTTGGCGGATCCTCATAAAACAGGGTTAATATGGGGAAGAAGGCCGCTTCCGTTTTACCTGAAGCGGTAGAAGCGGATAATAAAAGGTTATGATCCGTATTAAAGATTATATCCCCTGCGGCAACCTGAACTGCCCGCAGGGATTCCCAGTTGTTTTGATAGATAAAATCCCTGATAAAGGGTGCGTAGCGGTTGTAAATATTCATCTTGCACCGCCTTATATTTCAAATTCTTCAAAGGTTTTTTCCAGAGGTTCTTCGTCTAATTCACCTTTGGCATATTCGAACTTATCTGAATTAAGGAGGGCTGTGACATCAACATCGGGATTTTGATAGACTATATTTAAAAGCTCAATAAAATCCCGTATAACCTCCCTGGGAGTAATGTTTATATCCGCCCCTATTCGACTGAATTCGATTTTGATAAAATTGATAAGATCCTCCTGGGTTAGGGTAGGCTTATAGCCAAAGAGACCGCTGTGAATTTGTAACAGCTTTTCTATGAGAACCAGCATCTCTTCGCTGGTAAGGGGCGAAAGCCTTATAATCGGTGCTAAAAAGTCCACCAGATTTTCCTGGCCGAATCTGCCCTCCTGGAGGCGGGATCTCAAGGCTTCATAGCTGTATAGGCCCCTTCGCCTATCCTCAATGCACTGCGGGGTTCCACTCATGATGATCCCCATATATCGGGCCTTGCCCTGGAGGGTATCGTTGTACATGGTGAGTATCTTTTCATAGTTATACTGTCTTGATATGCTGTTGGGGATCTTATAGATGTTGACAAGCTCGTCAATCAGGATCAGAAGGCCGCTATATCCGGCTTTTTTCAGGAACATGGCAAAGAGCTTAATGTATTCATACCAATCGTCATCGGTAATGACTATATTGACCCCCAGCTCGGCCCTGGCCTCGGTCTTATTGGTGTATTCGCCCCGGAACCATTTTATTACCTTGGCCTTTTCCGCTTCCTGACCGTTTATATAGGCAGAATAGTAGATTCCCAGGAGCTTGGCAAAATCGAAACCATGGACCATTTCATGAAGCTCATCTATGACTTCGAAGATCTTCCTTTCCACAAGGTTGGAAAATCCCGGATCCTTATAGGAAAGACCGCTCTCCTTCATTACCTGGGCCTGAACATTGCTGAGCCATCGATCCAGGATAAGGGTTAGGGCCCCGCCCTCAGGCCTTGTCTTTGTGGACATGTTCCGGATAAGCTCCTTGTATGTAGCCAGACCTTGTCCCCTGGTTCCCTGTAACCGCCTCTCTGTAGAGAGGTCGCAATCCACTACGACAAAATTCTTATCCATGGCATAGTTTCGGATTGCCTGGAGCAAAAAGCTTTTACCGCTGCCGTACTTGCCCATGATAAAGCGAAAGGATGCTCCACCCTCCCCAACGATGCCTATATCGTGCAAAAGGGCATTTATCTCAGCTTCACGGCCAACTGTAATATAGGGCAGGCCAATCCTGGGGACAACACCTCCCTTTAACGAGTTTATTAGAACCTGGGCTACTCTCCTTGGTACTTTCATATAAATATTCCTTTCAATTCTTCTAGATAATCCTCATAGACCTCATATCTTAGGCCATTAAAATCGATTACGTTGTCATCAAAGATTTCAAAGAGCTTCTCGTTGATGCTGTCTACAATGACTGATTCCATAATTCCACTGTTATTGAGCAAATCCTGGTAATCCTCTCCTGCTAAAAGGCATTTGACAAATTCGTATTCCATGGTGGTCAGGTTACAGGGATTTAATTCATCCACAGGAGTCACAACCTCCGGGATGTCATCCTCCAGGTCGCTTTCGGTGATGAGCCTTTCCTGGGTTGCCAAAGCGGAAGATCTTATGCCATCCAGCTTGGAAACATCGATTTTTACCTCAGCCCGGGCCCGTCTTTTCTTATCCTGTTCCAGGCTTTCGATGGCATCCAGGATGGTTTTAGTGTACAACTTGGTTATATTATCCACCTTTAGGCTATATCTAAAGCCATAATGCTTTCTCATAACAAAATCGATAGCTTTTAAGAGTTTCCCAATCTCCCTGTTCTTATCCTTGTAATGGAAAAACCTCTCCTCACTCCATCTACCGTTGCGACACCTAAACCTATGTGCCCGACTGATCTCATAAGTTGCGTCCTTGATCTTTAAGGGATTACAAAATATTGCCGAATTAAATATTGAATAATCGCTTTCAAACACTTTACCAAAGAACTTCTCCAGGAGGCTGTTCTTGCGGTGTTTGGTGTGGTATTGGGATAAGTAGTCAAAGACATGATAGACCACATACCTGACGTCATCGGGATATTGCATATAAAAGCTGGAGTTCTCCAAGTTATAGGGGGAAAGGGAGTTTAGGGCACTAAAAACCTCCTCAGGTTCATGGGATCTGTAGTCCAATAAAATGGCAGCGGCATTATTAAAGCCCATTCCCGGTATATTTTCCAGTAAGGATTTATCCAGGTTATAATAGATTACATAATCCTTCAGCCATTGGGCCAGATAGCGATTAATCTTGGGTTCGATGGGGCTATAGGCCTCCCATAGGGTTTTCAGCTTGATGTAACCATCCATAGGTGAATCAATACCGATGCCGTTTATAAGTTCATATATGTACACAAAAACAAAGGAGAGGGATGTCCTTTCAATTATCCCCTGCCTGACCTTGGTACGCCAGGTAAAATATCCCCGCAATTGTCGATCGCTCATGGATTGGTATGTCGGGTAATACCTAAAAAACTCACCGGTGTATTCATAATTATCCTGGAAATCCTCCATAAACTTGCCCTGTTTATAAAAGATGGCTGGGTCCGTTTCCAGGTAAATGCGATTCTCCTTGGCAATTCGGCGCATTTGGCGGTATCTGGGAGGTGTAAATTCCAAAAGATCAGCAGCCGTTGTAAGGATGGGTTCATCCTTGTAGACTATTGTGTTTATTAGATTTTCAAATCGCTTTGAATTGCTCAAAATACCACCGCCTTAGGGCCACAAGCATAGCAAAGCTACCCGGTAATGTCTTGGATAGATCCGATAAACCCCTATAATAATTGTATCCTATATGACTATCAAAATCAATCAAAAATCGAATGTATGTTCGCACAACTTATAAAGTTTTTGTGTAATTGGAATAAATATTGGGTACCTTATAATTGGGAAGTAATACATGGGAAGCGAGGTAGTGTCTATGGCGAAAGTAACTTGCTCCATATGCGGATATTCCTTTGAACAAGAGGACATAGGCATATGTCCGGATTGCAGTTCATATGTCTGTGAAGAATGCAGCTATATGTACCGTGGTCATTGTAGTGCTTGTTATCAGGAGGTAACTTTGGATTTCGACGAATAAAACCAAAAAAAATATTGGATTTTTTGTCGAATTAGTGCTATAATGTACTGGATTTAATTATTTGTTAACTCCCCTTATATTTATATACTCATTTGACCCGGATAAGGGTCAATTTTTTTCCAAAATGTAATACTTGACACTTTAAGTTACTTGTAATACAATAATATTCAGCCTTTTAACCCAATAGTATGTACCCGTAGCTCAGTTGGATAGAGCGCTTGACTACGGATCAAGAGGCCGAGGGTTCAAATCCTTCCGGGTACGCCAGGAAAACCGCTTGAAATATTAATTTCAAGCGGTTTTATTTTTCATTTATTGTGATACGCAGTAACACGTTAGCAGTCGACAAGACACATGTCTCAATATTCGAAAAAGCTTAACTACGAGGTGAGTGTGGATAACTTGACATATTCCACAAAAAAACAGCGGGTTATCCACAAAGTTATCCACAAAATGATAGAAAACATGAAATTCTGTGGATAAAATCTGCTCTTTTATCGATAGTCGATAAATAATTTTGGGTATTCTATACAGATCTGTAGATAAAATTGTGGATTTTATTGAGGATAACCAAAAAAATCAGGCGGGTGATTGTGTATAATTCAGGCTGTAGGCTGTGTATAATGTGGATAAGTTTTCTATAAAAATTTAGTGTTTGATTTAAACGCCAATGGGTGGTAGATTATTATTGACACTGTATGTGAATCGTGCCTTTTGAAAAATCCTGAGAGAGGGTGATAGTGTTGGAAAGATTTATGGATGAAAATTTTCTGCTGTCAAACGAAACAGCTGTAAGGTTATATCATGATCATGCTGCGGATATGCCCATCTACGACTACCATTGCCATTTAAGCCCCAAGGAAATATGGGAAGATAAAAGTTACAATAATATAACAGAGGTATGGCTTTATGGAGATCATTATAAGTGGAGGGCCATGAGAGCCAACGGTGTGGATGAAAAGTACATAACCGGCAGCGGGAGCGATTATGACAAATTTATAGCCTGGGCCAAGACCGTTCCCTATACCATAGGGAATCCCCTGTATCATTGGACCCATTTGGAGCTTAGGAGATATTTTGATATATATGAGGTACTGGACGGGAATACAGCCGACCTGGTTTGGAATAAGGCCAATGAAAAGCTGAGGCAGGAGGGATTTACCGCCAGGAGCATTATAGAGAGATCCAACGTTAAGCTCCTTTGCACTACGGACGATCCTCTGGACGATCTAACCTATCATAAAAAAATACAAGGTTTGGACAATTTTGGTGTAAGGGTTTTGCCTGCCTTCCGACCCGATAAGGGTGTGGAAATCCAAAATGAAGCATTTAGCTCCTGGGTTAGCAAGCTGGAGGATACCATAGGCAGGGGCATCCACTCCTTTGAGGACTATCTAATAGCATTGGAAAACAGGGTTAATTATTTCCACGATAGGGGCTGTCGTCTGTCGGATCATGGTCTTGAATACGTTCCTTACAGGGAAGCCGGCAATGAAAAGCTGGAAGAGATTTTCATGAAAGGACGCAAGGGCGAGGAAATAACCAGGGAAGAAGGGGATGCTTTCAGAACCGCCGTTTTGCTATTTTTAGGTAGGTTATACGCAAAGCTTAATTGGGCTATGCAGCTTCATATTGGCGCCATTAGAAATAACAATACCAGAATGTATAAGCTGTTAGGTCCCGACACGGGTTTTGATTCCATCCATGACCATAATATCGCTTATGGACTATCCCGTTTCTTAGATGCCCTTGACAGGGATGGGATGCTTCCCAGGACCATATTGTATACCCTAAATCCTAAGGATAATTATGTCTTAGCCTCCATGACGGGCAACTTCCAAGGCGACGGTATCCCCGGGAAGATCCAGTTTGGATCGGCATGGTGGTTTAACGATCAAAGGGATGGTATGGTCGAGCAGATGAAGGTTTTGGCCAATGTCGGCCTTCTAAGCCGGTTTGTTGGGATGCTTACGGATTCCAGGAGCTTTTTGTCCTACACCAGGCATGAGTATTTCCGAAGGATCCTATGCAATATTATCGGTGAGTGGGCGGAAAACGGAGAGGTACCCAAGGATATGGATCTGTTGGGGAAAATGGTGAAGGATATCTGCTTTAACAACGCAAGGAACTACTTTCAAATGGAGCTGTAGAAGGAAATCTTCCTGAAAATAACCTGAAGGGTTATCGGGATAGGAATGGGCTGGCCGGTTATTTACTTGATTGAATATTTAATAAAGTATAGGGGGATATAAGGATGAGAGGTTCGCAAGGTTTATTTTGGGGCATTTTCCTAATAGGGATAGGCATACTCATGATCATAAAATATCAGTTTAAACTGAATATCTCCATGCCCAGAATAGTATTCGGAGTTCTTCTTCTGGCATTGGGGATATCCATGTTACTGGGTGGGCCGGGACTTAAAACCCAATCCAACATCATCTTTTCTGAAGGCAACGTCCAGGCGGTGAAACCCGAAAAGGAGTACAATGTGATATTTGGGAATCTGGTTATTGATCTCGCCACTATATCAAGGGATGAACTGGGGGATAGCATTAAGATTAATACCGTATTTGGAAATACCCTGGTAAAGATTGATCCCAATACACCCACCCTAATCAAGGTTACATCAGCTTTTGGCAGCGGAAGCACTCCGGATGGTTCCACCATAGTTTTTGGGGATCATACCCAAAAGATTGGAGAGGGGGACCAGGTTCTTACCATCGAAGCCAATGTGGTATTTGGTAAAATTGATTTCATAGAAAAATAGTGGATTAGGGACACAGCCCAAGGGAAAGCCCATGAAACCAGGGCTTGATATCCATGTTTCTTGACAAGAAAGGCATCTGGTGTAAAATAAAAAGAGACTAATTATTAGGAGGATTATATATGTACAGGGAAAGCGGAAATATTTCGGTACATACAGAAAATATTTTCCCAATAATTAAGCAATGGCTGTATTCGGATAAGGATATCTTCCTCAGGGAATTAGTGTCAAACGGAAATGATGCCATTCAAAAGCTGAAAAGGCTATCGGACATAGGTCAGGTGGACCTTGGAGGTCAGCCCTTTTTCAGGGTTGATGTGGTATTGGATAAGGATAATGGAATAATTCAGGTCATGGATAACGGTATAGGCATGACCCGAGATGAGGTTAAAAAGTATATAAACCAGGTAGCATTTTCCAGTGCTCAGGAGTTTTTAGAGAGATATAAGGACCAGCCGGGGGAGGCCAACCAGATAATAGGCCACTTCGGACTGGGCTTCTATTCCGCCTTTATGGTGGCTGATAAGGTTCAGATAGATACTCTTTCATGGGAAGACGGAGCGGAGCCGGTGCGTTGGATCAGCGAGACCGGAATGGATTATACCATGGAGGTCTCAGATAGCAGAACCCAAAGGGGAACCACCATCACCCTCCATATATCGGAGGACAGCAAAGAATTTTTGGAGGGTTACAGGCTCAGGGAAATACTCAATAAATACTGCAGCTTTCTTCCCGTGGAGATCTATTTCCGGGATGTAAAGGAAAAGAAGAAGGATGATGGAGAGGACCCAAAACCCATAAACGATATACGTCCTCTCTGGCTAAAGCATCCCAATGATTGCACCGATGAGGAGTATAAGGAGTTTTATCAGAAGGTGTTCCACGACTTTAGGGATCCTTTATTCTGGATTCATTTAAACGTGGACTATCCCTTTAATCTGAAGGGTATTCTATACTTCCCCAGGCTGAATAATCAGTTCGAAACCCTGGAAGGGCAGATAAAGCTCTATAGCAACCAGGTCTTCGTGGCTGATAATATAAAGGAAGTTATTCCGGAGTTTTTGATGCTCCTGAAGGGTACCATAGATTGTCCCGACCTGCCCCTCAACGTGTCCCGGAGTTTCCTGCAAAATGACGGGCAAGTGCAGAAGATCTCATCCTATATATCCAGGAAGGTAGCGGATAAGCTGGCATCCCTGTTTAAGAATGAGAGGGACGATTACAATAGATATTGGGACGATATCAATCCCTTCATTAAGTATGGCTGTATGAGGGATCAGAAGTTCTATGAGCAGGTCAAGGACTATATTATATTCAAGACCCTGGATGGGGAGTATATAACCTTAAAGGACTACCTGGAGAAGAACAAGGAAAAGCACGAGAATCAGGTATACTATGTAAATGATGAAACCCAGCAGGCTCAGTATATAAGGCTTTTTAAGGAGCAGGATCTGGATGCTGTATATTTAAACAATATAATAGATACCCACTTTATATCTTTCCTGGAGATGAATGAGGGATCTGTTAAATTCAAGAGGGTGGATTCGGATATCTCTCAAAGCCTGAAGGATGATCAGGAAAAGGACGATAAAAAGGTTGACAAGAAGATTGATAAAACATTGGAGAAACTATTTAAAGAGGCAATAGACAAAGACGACCTCAAGATTGAAATAGAGGGCCTTAAGAACAGGGATATCCCCGCCATGGTTCTTCTGTCCGAGGAATCCAGAAGGATGGAGGAGATGATCCAAAGGTTTGGGGACATGGGAATAAATTATCCCATGCATAAGGAGGAGACCCTGATAATCAACAAAAGTAGCGATCTGGTGAAGTCCCTGATAAAACTGTCAGAAGATGAATCCAGGAAGGATGACCTAACAATGATATGCCAGCACATATACGATCTGGCGCTTGTGGCCCATAAACCTCTTAGTTCCGAGGAGATGATGGACTTCATTGAACGTGGCAATAAGATCTTGACGAAACTTGCAGCTTTATAGGGGAGGGATTCACTTCCCCTACTTTTGTAGGTTTGTATAAAAAAACAGACGGTGGGTTAAAAGGCTCCCGTCTCGCTGAAGCGGCTTGTTGCAATCATATGCAATTGCTTTTTATGTTTAAATGGTAAAGGAGAGAGGGCCAGTGGGTAAAACCTTTGAAGAAATAAACGAAAAAATAAGAAAAGGCGAAGTGGTAGTGGCTACAGCCGAGGAGATCATCGATATAGTGAAGGAGAAGGGCATTAAGGAGGCGGCCAGGAAGGTGGATGTGGTAACCACGGCTACCTTTGGCCCCATGTGCTCCAGCGGTGCCTTTGTAAACTTTGGGCATTCCGACCCGCCTATCAGGATGAACAAGGTGTGGCTGAACGATGTACCGGCCTATGGAGGTATAGCCGCGGTAGACGCCTATATAGGGGCTACCGAACTGTCGGAGAGCAGGGGCCTGGAATATGGAGGGGCTCATGTAATCGAAGATTTGGTGGCCGGTAAAAAGGTTAGATTGAAGGCCAAATCCTATGGAACCGATTGTTATCCCCGGCTGGATATAGATACCGATATAACCTTAAAGGATTTAAACCAGGCCTATCTGTTTAATCCGAGGAACGTCTACCAAAACTACAGCGCCGCAACCAATACATCGGATCAGATCATAGACACCTATATGGGGACCCTGTTGCCGCGATGTGGTAATGTAACTTACTCTACCTCCGGAGAGCTGAGCCCTCTGTTAAACGACCCTGAATTCAGAACCATAGGGATAGGCACCAGAATATTTCTGGCCGGAACCCAGGGCTATGTCGCCTGGGAAGGAACCCAATTCGTTAGAAATAAGGTAGAAATAGAAGATGGCATCACCATGTATTCCGGGGGCACCCTGGCAGTAATCGGGGACTTAAAGGAGATGAACACCAGATACTTGAGAGCTGCCAGTTTTGCCAGGTACGGAACAACCATGTTTGTAGGCATAGGGATTCCCATTCCGGTATTGGATGAAGAGATGATGGAATACCTGGCGGTGACCAATAGGGAAATCTACACAGGAGTAGTGGACTACAGTGTCCCCAGTCGCTCGAGGCCAACCTTAAGAAGGGTAAGCTACGAGGAATTGAGAAGTGGCAGCATAGAGTTGGAGGGCAAAAAGGTACCTACGGCTCCCTTATCAAGCCTTAACAGGGCGAGGGAGATCGCCAATGTCTTAAAGGAGAGCATTGAGAGGGGAGAATTCTTCCTTCAGGAACCTGTACAAATGATGCCGACTAACAGGGAGTTTAAACCATTAAAGGATGTGGGGGTAGAATAGCATGAAAAAGCTAAAGGTGATCCTATATTTCCCACCGGATAAGACCGACAGGCCATTTTCCTATTATTTAGTCAAGGATTATGATCTGGTATTCAACATCCTTCAAGCAGAGGTACAGCCGGGCAAGAGGGGTAGACTGACCGTAGAGCTGGAAGGTACCGAGGAAAATATAGAAAGGGCTCTGGACTTTGCAAGGCAAAACGGGGTGGAGTACCGTCCCTTTAACAAGAACATAGTAAGGAATCAGGGCGAATGCATGGATTGTGGGGCCTGTACCGCTGTTTGTCCCTCGGGGGCCCTGTATATGGATCCAATTGACTGGAAGCTGAATTTTGACGAGAGCAAGTGTTTGGTATGCGAATTGTGTGTCAGGGCTTGCCCGGTAAAGGCCATAGATGTAAATATGTTTGTCTAGACTGGTCAAACCACTTGATTGAAAAGCGATGATAGGGAGAAGACGGGGTTACTATGGAACAGGAAAGATTTTATAGACGCTTTCACGACTCCACTGATCTGGTACATTTTAATGTCAAGGTAAGGGAAACGGATCTGGATATCGGAGCCCGGAAGATACTTGTGGAGGAAGCCTTGGAGTTAGTCAGGAAATACCGCAGGGAAATAGAAGCCTATACAAGAAAAGTTCCTGGATTTTTAACCTCCCTCAAGCCCCTGTCTTGCAGACCTAATGCTCCTTCTATAATTAAGGAAATGTGTCTGGCTGCTGAAAAAGCCGGAGTAGGGCCCATGGCTGCCGTAGCCGGTGCCATATCCCAGTACGTAGGCCAGGGCCTCTTAGCATTTACCCGGGAAATAATAGTCGAAAACGGCGGTGATATCTATATAAAAAGTAATAGGGATAGAATAATAGGGGTTTATGCTGGCGAATCCCCCCTGTCCGGCAAGGTGGGAATTAAAATAAGGGCCGGGGATTGCCCTATGGGGGTATGCACCTCTTCAGGAAAGGTGGGGCACTCCCTTAGCTTTGGCAAGGCCGATGCAGCGGTAATTTTAGCTCCCAATACCATTTTGGCGGATGCAGTTGCCACGGCTACATGCAACCTGGTAAAGGCTGCAGATCATATCCAGGATGCAGTAGATTTTGCCAAGGGAATAGATGGTGTCGCCGGAGTAGTGGTGATAATGGAGGACAGGCTGGGGGCCTGGGGAAAGGTTGAACTGGTCAGTTTGTAGAATTAATCCGGATAGAGTTAACCAAATATTGTCTGTAGGTTGAAGATAATAAAATAGTGAAAACTGCTATTTGACTTTTTGCGTCAGATAGTATAAAATAGTTTCGTTCCTTACGAAAGGCTCTTGTTATAAAACCAGCTTGATTAATAGCTGAATTATAGGCACCCGTAGCTCAGGAGGATAGAGCACCGGTTTCCTAAACCGGGTGTCGGGGGTTCGAGTCCCTCCGGGTGTACCAACAAACCCAGCCGTATCAATACTGATGGCTGGGTTTATTTTTTATTGTTGTTATATAGAATCCTGAAATATACAATTTATCTAAGTATAATTAATCCACAACTTGAGCTTCTTCTGTATCCAATAGTGAGGTGCAGTTGGGGCAGCGGGTGGCCTCCAAGGGTATAGAGCTAATACAATAGGGGCATGCTTTTGTGGTGGGCTCGGCGGGTGCCGGCTTGGGCCTTAGTTTGTTTATCTGACGGATGACTATAAAGATGGAGAATGCGATAATAAAGAAGTCAATCAATGCAGATATGAACAATCCGTAGTTCAATGTAGCGGCTCCATTTTCCGCGGCCTCCGCCAAAGTCCTATACTTGTTCCCATCAAGGCTTATAAAGAGGTTTGCAAAATCTACATTTCCGGTGACCTTTCCCGTAAGCAGGCTTATGACAGGCATAATGATATCATCCACCAGGGATGTAACTATTTTGCCGAAAGCCCCACCGATTATGACACCGATGGACAGATCTACAACATTTCCCCTGGTTGCAAACTCCTTAAATTCTTTCCACACTTACACCAGCTCCTTTATTATACAAATATACAGACGGAAGCATGTCCTCCACTTGTACAGGTGGTGGGTTACAACCGTATAATTCATTCTAACACGGCAGCTTATAAAGGGAAACATGTATTTATTGATACCACCTCAATAGTAGAATTTGTTTTATTATGATATACTGTATTACGTTGATAAGTTTTAAACAATTAACCTCTTGTGCCAGTTCATAATCTTAGGAAACAGGCTATTGATAAGCGGATGACTTCATTGATTTGGCTTTCTCCAAATCGATGCCGGAAGAGGAAAGTTTCAAATATGATTGACTGGTACGACGGGTTAATTAAGTTTATTTAAAGGGGTGTGTTTGCTATTAAAGTCTTTTTACATATTATAAACAATAATATAATACCCATTTTTTTGTTGATTGCTTTAGGATATGTACTGAATAAGAGATTTGATATGGATATAAAGACCTTGAGTAAGGCAAACTTCTATATATTTGTTCCCATATTTGTGTTCACTAACCTATACGCCACCCACATTCCCCCAGAGGTGCTGAAGGTGGCCCTGTTTGCTGCATTGGTTTTGGTTTTAAACCTGCTGATAGGTACTGTCATTTCCAGGATTGCAGGGCACGATACGGGGAAAAAATATGCCTTCTTAAACTCCATCATGTTCTATAACTCGGGTAATGTAGGGCTTCCCCTAATCACCCTGGTCTTTAGCAGTGCTCCTTTTGTAATAGGCGGAAATACTCCATACTTAGATATTGCCGTAACTGCCCAGATCACGGTCCTGGCTGTTCAAAATATTACTACCAATACCTTTGGTTTTTTCAATGCCGGCAGGGCAAGTCTTCATTGGAAGGATTCCATAAAAAGGGTATTTGGTATGCCGGTCATCTATATGATTCCGGCGGCATTTATTCTTAAACTTGTCCCCTACGATCTGACTCGGATTCCGGTATGGATTGGATTGGAATATATTAAAAATGGGATGATATCCATTGCCCTAATCACTTTGGGGATCCAACTTTCAAAGACCAAATTTCAGATTAGAAACAGGGACGCCTATACATCAGTCCTGGTTAGACTCCTGGGTGGGCCTTGTATTGCCTTTATCCTCATAAAGCTTATGGGGTTTAGCGGAGCCCTTGCTCAGGCACTGATGATTTCGACGTCCGTACCTACCGCTGTTAATTCCGCTCTTATCGCTGTGGAAACCGACAACCATCCTGATTTTTCTTCCCAGGCCGTATTTTTATCCACTATTCTTAGCGCCATAACCCTGTCCCTGGTAATATATATATCCAGATTACTTTTCCCCGTAGCTTAAGACAGGCTTTCCTGTTGAATAGAAAAAGGCCATCCCAACAATAAGGGGGTGGCCTTTCTATCCAGTATACACTAGTCTCTGATAATCCTTTCCAGATCGATTATCCCCCGCCCTTCTGCGTTGCTGTTATTTACGATGGGAACTGCGTTGTCCATCAGGGCTTCCTTTATTCTGGAAGGGGTCCATGATGGGTATTTTTGCAAAAGCAAGGCAGCGGCGCCCGATACCATCGGTGTTGCCACCGATGTACCCGACATAGTGGTATATGGTGTTATAGATCCGGTGTTCCTCTGCCCGGATTTATAATCCTTATTGGTGTTAACAGAAACCACCTTTACCCCCGGTGCAGTGATATCGGGTTTTATGCGGCTGCCAACAGGGCCCCTGCTGGAAAATTCAGCTATGGTATCGTCGGCTATGTTTGGGGTACGCTTATCATCCACTGCGCCCACGGTTATAACCTTGGGGCTTATACCGGGAGAGGTGATGGTGGACGGTTTGGGACCTGAGTTGCCGGCTGCTACCACAACGGTTATACCCCTATCCCAAAGGGCGTCGACTCCTCTCACCATGGCATCATTTCTGGATATCCTGCTGGCATCAGTACCCAGGGACATGGATAGCACCTTGATGTCATATTCCTTTTGGTGATCTGCGATCCATTGTATAGCGGCTAATATATCGGAAGTATTCCCGCTGCCATCCTTGTTTAAGGCTTTTAAGGCTATGATATCCGCTTCAGGTGCTATCCCTTGATACTTTCCCCGAGAAAGATAACCACTACCTGCCGCGACCCCTGCCACGAAGCTACCGTGGCCGTTATCATCGTAGGGTGCATCCTTTTTTTCTACAAAGTCCTTGAATCCCTTTATCCTGTTATTTGGTTTCAGAAAATCAGGGTGTGGATAAATACCTGTATCAATAAAGGCAATGCAGACACCCTTGCCCTTATATCCCGAATTATTGAGTATATCGGACCTTATCTCCTTTGAGGCAATGTCCATCTGGGTCTTGACGGAAGCGTCGGCAGCTATATATTTTACATACCTGGCCGATGCCAATTCCATCAGCTTGGATGCGGATATCTCCACGCTAAAGCTGTCGATAAGGGGATATTCGTACTTGATCTTCCCGCCAAGCTTATCCAGGATCTTTTGCCATCTGTCATCACAGCCGTCGTGGGAATGTAAAATTATAGAGACCTTTTGTTCGGACATGGCGCTCATGGTTTTCATAAGCTCCGGATCTATCTTATTTAATATAGCTCTCCTGTTAAATATTGTTAACTCCCCCTTGTCTCTTACTATTAAATGAATACAAAGGGCCATCATGGCCGACATCTATCGGCGCTAAGGGTTATAGTAAAACCCGGCAGATATCCCTGATATATAATATGAAGGGAGTAAAAAATGTGACACGCTTGCTGATGTCTGAAAGTTCCTTATTGATATTGCATAGAAAATATGACATAATATCCACTGTATCTTATATCTCATTATGATCCAGGGTGTGAATCCATTGTATGAAAGGTTTATGAGAGAAGCCCTTAAGGAAGCTCAAAAGGCTTACGATATGGGAGAAGTGCCTGTTGGGGCGGTAATAGTTAAAGATAACGATATAATTGCAAGGGGTCATAACCTAAGGGAGAGGGATCAAAATCCCATACTTCATGCAGAGATTATAGCAATCCATAGGGCTGCCTGGGCAGTCAAAAGCTGGAGATTGACGGGCTGTGAGATTTATGTTACCATTGAACCGTGTCCAATGTGCGCCGGAGCCATGGTCCAAGGACGTTTGGATAGACTTGTGTTCGGAGCCAGGGATCCTAAATCCGGATGTGCTGGGAGCCTCTATGATCTGGTCAGGGATCGGCGATTTAACCATAGGCTGGAGGTCATAGAAGGGGTCCTGGAAGATGAATGCAGCCAGATTATCAAAGATTTTTTCCGGATGAAAAGGGAACAAAAACTTTAGGACGCGAAGTGGTTTGTAAAATTGCTTCAATTCTAAAACATAATAGATATGGAGGGTTGTCCGAGAGGTTGAAGGAGCTGGTCTCGAAAACCAGTGTACCGCAAGGTATCTAGGGTTCGAATCCCTAACCCTCCGCCATCTGGGAGCTGCTAATTGTACTATTAGCAGCTCCTGTCTTTATAAGTTATATTTGCTCTACTTGGCTAATTGTTTTCTACAAAGTATCGAACTACAGGTGAAAACATGGTATAATTAAGGATATAACATATTAGCCTTGTGGAAGCGAGGTGAAGCTCATGTACTGATCATAAAACAATTGTCGAAGTATGTTTATAGGAAATCATATAACCAAGCATTCATAAATATTACCTGTGAAAAATCAGTGACAGCTTAAGTACCAATCCAAATTATTCGGGATAAACCCATGAAACAGTATGACCAGTCCAATCCCGCTAGCAAGTTTAGTAATACAAAACAATCCATATCAGTCATAAGAAATTTTATTAGTTAACTACCGATCGAGACATTTGAAAACAGACCCATGAGAGATGACAGACCCTAGTCAGACAACCATTGACAAGACAGAAAAGAAGACAAATATCGGAGAAATTTACATTCGACTGTATAGGAAGGCATGTAATTGACTTGATACTATTGCGGAAGGGGGTATCCTTATGGAAATTAGAAAGATACAGGACCGGGACATAGACGGTGTAGTTAGATTATGGAATGAATCATGTGGTACCGAAATGCCCTATAAGCCATTTACCCGGGAAAGTTTTAAGGAGAAATTCCTAAAAAATCCCCATTATCAACCGGAGGGAAGCTTCGTTTTATACGAAGGGGGCACCCTGGTAGGCTTTGCCAACGGTCTTTACAAAAGGGAATTTTTGCCGGGTGAAACCCATGAAAATACTCCCGGTTATTTGACCTTTGTACTTGTGGCCAAAGACCATAGGGGCAAGGGGTATGGCTCAGCCCTTTATAAAAGGGTAGAGGATTTTTTTAGGAACAGTGGTAAAAAACAGGTTCAGGTAATATTCTTCAATCCTATAAATCTTGAATGGATTGTGCCCGGAACAGAGGATCATGACCATCCCAATGCGCCCGGCGTTGATATGGACGGTCCCGGCTATAAATTCCTGCAGCGACAGGGCTTTGTGCAGAGAACCTGTGAAGTATCCTTCCATTTGGACCTTAGCGGCTATGATCTGCCGGAAAGATTGATGGAAAGGGAGAAACAGCTTAATGAGAAGGGTATTTTTATCGAATACTACGACAGCGGCAAGCATGACGGTTTTGATGAGCTGTTTGACAACCTAAAGCATGAATATTGGCGCAAGGATATCAAGGACAACTTAAGTCTGGAAAAGCCCCACCCCATACTAATCGTAAACCACCAGGGGAGAATCCGGGGTTTTGCCGGTCCCATAGCGGTGCAGCCCAGCGGCAGGGGTTGGTTTGCCGGAATTGGGGTTGATCCGGGTTATGAGGGACAGGGTATAGGTACCGTCCTATTTAGCAGACTCATGAAAAGCTTTAGTGCCAAAGGTGCCAGGTTCAGCACCCTGTTCACCGGAGAGGAAAATCCGGCCAGAAGAATTTACGAGCGTACCGGTTTTAAACCGGTAAAGAAGTGGGCAGTAATGGGAAAGGAGCTGTAAGGAATGGAAAGAAAACAAATGCATATTATGGCAATAGGTGCCCATATAGGCGATATGGAGCTGACCTGCGGCAAGGTTTTGGCCAAGCATGCGGTTATGGGAGATAAGATCACCACTGTAGCTATGACGGCCGGTGAGCGGGGATGTCCTCCCGGATATACTCCGGAGGAGTTTCGGAAGAAAAACATAGAATCGGCAGCCCAATTTGCGAAAATGCTGGGTGGAGAATCCCTGGTCATGGATTTTCCCGATGGAGAGGTTGTGGAGTCCGAAGAGATTAAATTTAAACTCTGCGATATTATTCGTGAAAAAAAGCCGGACGTTTTGATTACTCATTGGAAGAACAGCATTCATAAAGACCATATAGTCACCCATAAAATAGTAGTGGACGCACATTTCTATGCTGCATTGAAAACCATTGAGCGGGACCTGCCCTCCCATTGGGCGAAAGGCCCCTATTATGCGGAAAACTGGGAGGATACAATGGGCTTTGACCCCTACGTCTATGTTGATGTAACCGAAGGGTATGAACTGTGGGACAAGGCAATCCGCTGTCTCTGGCTTTCAACCAATGCGCAGTTTAAGTATTTGGAGTACTACGATGCATTAAGCCGAAGCCGTGGATGTTTGATTGGCAAGGAAAGGGCCGAGGCTTTTGATGTAGATCCGCAAAGCAAGAGACAGGTATTGACATCATTCTGAGATGAAGACCATCTGTGATGCGGCCAGAACCTTTTTGAAAGGGGATATCAATGAACAAACAAAATGTCTATAACGGCATTGACGTTATAGATAAGTATGATCATCTGTTCAGGGATAAGAATATCGGCCTGATCACCAATCCTACCGGAGTGAACAAAAGGCTTCAATCCACTATCGATATAATTAACAGCAAATACAGACTGAAAGCCCTGTTTGCCCCGGAACATGGTGTAAGGGGCGATGTACAGGCGGGTGGCGAAGTGGACAGCTACACGGATAAGAGAACCGGCCTTCCCGTCTACAGCCTGTATGGTAAGACACGAGAGTTTACCGATGAGATGCTGAAGGGCCTGGACCTCATCGTTTTGGATATTCAGGATATCGGCACCAGGTATTATACCTACCTGTATACCATGGCCTATGCCATGGAGGGCTGTGCCCGCTTCGGCATTCCCTTTGTTTTGCTGGACAGGGTAAATCCATTGGGCGGGGACAGGATTGACGGAAATATACTGGATGTGAAATTTCGCTCCTTTGTAGGCAACTATCCGATTCCGGTACGTTACGGCCTGACCATGGGTGAACTGGCCTGTCTGTTCAATAAGGAGTTTTCCATTGACTGTGATTTGGAGATAGTTAAACTTGAGGGTTGGAATCGCAGATTGTATTTTGACGAAACGGATTTATTATGGGTTAACCCCAGTCCCAATATACCAACCTTTGAAACTGCAATTCTCTATGGCGGTACCTGCCTGCTGGAGGGGACAAATGTATCGGAAGGGCGTGGGACAACGAAGCCTTTTGAAATACTTGGAGCTCCCTGGATAGATGCATATGAATTGAGCGAAGCCATGAACAGCTATTCCCTGGAGGGAGTATTATTCCGCCCCGTATACTTCACGCCTTCATTCTCAAAGCATCAGGGACATCTCTGCGGTGGGATACAGGTACACATCACAGAAAGGGATAGCATAAGGGCTTTTGAAATGGGCATCAGGCTAATATATGTACTGATGGATCTATACAAGGATAAATTCGAGTTCCTTCCTCCCGGACAGGAGGGCATACATCCCTTCTTTGATCATCTGGCGGGTACAGATGAAATCCGGCTGCGCAGCAAGCCATATGAAGAACTTATAGATGGTTTTGCAACGGATCTGAATGCATTCTCAGAATTGAAGGGAAAATATCACCTGTACGATTGAAGTCACCTCCCCACCGGACTTAAAATCCTGTAGGCAATGGAGAGCCGAGCCGGCTCTCCATTGCTTCAGGGGAAGTTCTGTCAGGACAGGGATGATGGCGCGCCCCAAGGAAGGCCATGTTCCTTCATGACCGCCTTGATTGTTTCTATTGCCTGTTCATCCATACCGTCATGGGCAGCGATTTCTGCCTCACTCCTGGTTATCAGGTCATTTAGGTACTTTAATTGGAGCGATTCTATGGAAGCCCTGGCCCCCTCATCCAAGCGGGATAATAAATTGCTAAGGGGGATGGGATCTAACTTCTCCTTATAGGGAAAGGCTTTGTCAAACTCTCTGGCCTCCTCGGTATTGATATTGAAAACCGGGGATTCGAAAAACTTACCCTTAATGCCGTCAAGGGCTCCAGGGTACAATTCCAGGGCCATGAAAGGATCAAAGGTATGCCCGCTGCTGGTAGTCAGTCCAAACTCGGCTGCCCGGCGAAAACCAAAGCGTGGATAATAATCGGGATGACCGAAAATAACAATGGCCCGGTATCCAAGCCGCCTGGCTTCTGCGATTGTATATGTCATAAGGGCCCGGCCTACACCTTTATGTTGGTACTCGGGCAGTACTGAAAGGGGGCCGAAGGTTAACACCATGGTCTCCCGGTCCTCATTGTCAACGATTTTTGCTTTGGAATATATTATATGACCTACAATCTTTCCCTTTATTTCAGCAACATAATCCAACTCCGGTATAAAGTCGGGTGAAAGCCTTAGCTTATGCGTTATCAGAGGCTCATCAATAACGTCCCGGATTCCGGTGTTGATCCAAAATGCTTCCCGTACCAGCTCTTCTACAGTTCGATAGTCACTGGGACATTCCTTCCGCAGGTGGATGTAACTTACGGGCTCTTTTTGCATTGCGTACCAATCATCCCTATTAAGTTCATAATCAATGGAAGACTGCAATTCGTCCAGCTGGTTGCGCCAGGAATTCTCCCGAACTCCGATACGGCGAAAACCCAGCTTTTTCTCGTACACATACTGGGCTCGCAAATTTTTAACGTTGGTATCCAGGATGATTTTGTCATAGCTATAATAAGTAAAAAGCGCATCAATGAACATGGTGAGCAGGGCTGTCCCATAGCCCTTGTTCTGGGCGTGAAAATCACAGATCTTTATGCCAATTTCGGCTGTCCTGTTGCCCTTGTTACGATAGTTCATCTCACCTATTGGTTTGTCATCCAGCTCAATGATATGACGGCGATGGGTTTCATCGGTATCGGTCAAAAGGCTTTTACGGATATTTTCCGGTGTTTCATTTAAACCCTTTGGAAAACCGGCATGGGCCATAACCTTGCCATCGTTCCACCAGAGGCAGAGCTGCTCCGCATCCGTCACTGTTGCATTGCGAATGGTCAGATTACCTTGTTTTATTATCATAACAATATCCTCCATATATCAGGTTTAGGATTGTATATTCATATTTGATCATTTTATATAACCTCCGTTTGTTATCATCAAAGATGACCGGCCAGTTGAAGTTAAATGTAGAACCTTTCTTAGCTGTTTTAGGCATAAAAATACCGCAAACAAGCAGCCTCCAAAGAAGCTACTGTTTCGCGGTTATAAGCCAATCTGTGGATTTAAACAAAAAGGGATACGACCTTGATCGTATCCCGTATAAACAGCAGCTATTTACGAAAGGTTGTTTGTTGGTTGATGGCACAACAAAAACACAGGTTAATTCCTGTCTTATCATTCAAAGCTTTACATAATAATTGGAATTTGCTATGCCCGGTATTCGGTTAAGGGGAAACCACCAGTACCATATAAGCAGTCATTAAACCCATCTCCTTTCGTAATGAAAGATACCCCGAAGGGAACGAATATAGTATAATGTTTAATAATGGAAATGTCAATGGGGATGAATAGATTTACGCACTGCCATTGTTTTTGTAAAATATGCATGTTTGTGGTATTCTAAAAGAATACTATGGAGCCTTGCAAAGGGAGGAAAAGCAGATAAACTGTAGGGATGGCAAGGTTTCCTGGATCAGGAGAGGGGTAAGCTTTTTTATGCGCCTGTTTATAGCTATTAACTTTAATACTGAAACATGTACGCAGCTCCTTGCTCTGCGTGATGAGCTGCGTATCCGGTCCCAGAGAGGTAGTTTTACAGCACCGGAAAACCTGCACCTGACACTGGTATTTCTCGGAGAATGTGACGAAGAGCAGACCACCGCTGTGAAAAAGGTGATGAGCACCATTAACTTTGAACCGTTTTCCATCTGCATTGATCGTATTGGAAGGTTTAGACGCAATGGCGGTGACATCTGGTGGGCAGGGGTGCATGAAAACAAGCAGCTATTGGATCTTCAGAGGGAATTATCGGATAAACTGATTGCTGCGGGTTTCAATCTTGATAAGCGAGAGTACACCCCCCATATCACCCTGGGTCGCAGGGTTATGACAAAGGAATCACCCTGGACCATAAGGCCTTTCCGAGAAACAGTAAGCAGGATCGATTTGATGAAATCAGAGAGGATTAACGGCAAGCTAACCTACACAGCTATTTAATAAGGGTATTGGTTAAGCTGTGGCAAATAGGGAACATCCCTATCTGTTCCTAAGAATTATACATACAGGGTGAGGAAATGATTTATTTAGATTATTTTATATTCCCCGGCGAGGAAAGGGAAACAGATTTTATTCTGGGAATAAAAAGGACCTGTTATAATTCCTTCTATCCCTTTAGAGTATTATCAGCCCATGGTTTTGAAAGGATTGATTTTGAGCCTATAACGATTCTATATGGGGGAAATGGCTCAGGAAAGACAACAGCTTTGAATATCATAGCGGAAAAAGCCGGAATCAGACGGGATTCAGCTTACAATAAATCCAATTTCTTTCCCAACTATGTAAACATGTGCGAAATGAGCATAGCAAAGGATATACCTGAAAACAGCAGGATTATTACAAGCGATGACGTATTTGACTATATGTTAAATATCCGCAATCTTAACGAGGGGATTGACCTAAAGCGAGAAGAGCTCTTTGAAGAATTTTTGGACGCGAAATACTCTCATTTTCAAGTAAAGTCGATAGCGGATTACGAACAATTAAAGAAAATAAACAAGGCAAGGCGTTTAACGCAGTCGCGATACGTAAGGGAAGAATTGATTGACAATGTAAGGGAATACTCCAATGGAGAAAATGCCTTTAGGTATTTCACTGAAAACATTGGGGAAAATGGTCTGTATCTATTAGACGAACCGGAGAACAGCCTTTCACCAAAACGTCAGATGGAACTGGTCAGCTTTATTGAGGAATCTGCCCGCTTTTTTCAATGCCAGTTTATAATATCAACCCATTCACCATTTATTCTATCCATAAGAGGGGCAAAAATATATGATCTGGACGAAAATCCTGTAGACATCAAGAAATGGACGGAATTGGAGAACGTACGCATATATTACGAATTCTTCAAAGCACACGAAAATGAATTTTAAGGGTATCGGAGCTGTTAAATGCAATTTGCCGAAGAGGCTTTTAGGCAAACCCAAGGAGGCGTTGTAAGGTGCATTACGCTGATTATAAAACTATCCTCTCCCCTAAAAACGGGATGAATATCTACCGGGGCTGTACACATGGCTGTATATATTGCGACAGCCGGTCTGTCTGCTATCAAATGAAGCACGATTTTGAGGATATTGAGGTAAAGCGAAATGCTCCACAAATTCTCGAAGGTCAGTTAAAACGAAAGCGCAGACCTGTCATGATTTCTACAGGTGCCATGTGCGACCCTTATATACATCTCGAAGAGGAACTGCAGATGACACGGCAATGTCTTGAAATCATTGAAAAATACGGATTTGGGCTGACGATTCAAACTAAATCTGCAAGGATCCTAAGGGATATGGACTTGCTTATAGCCATCAACTCCAAGGCCAAGTGCGTTGTACAGATGACCTTGACTACTTTCAATGAAGATTTATGCAAAATCATCGAGCCTAATGTAGCTACCACTGCCCAGCGCTTTGAAGTACTAAAGGCCATGAGAGAAGAGGGAATACCCACCGTAGTGTGGTTGTCACCCATCCTGCCCTTTATCAACGATACCGAGGAAAACCTGCGGGGAATTCTGGATTATTGTGTACAAGCAAAGGTGAAGGGGATTATCTGTTTCGATTTCGGTGTAACCTTACGGGATGGTAACAGGGAGTATTTTTATCGTCAGCTGGACAAGTACTTTCCTGGAATGAAGCAATGCTATATAAATACCTTTGGCAATAGTTATATATGTAACAGCCCGAACAATCATCGTTTATGGAAGGTATTTGATGATGTTTGCCAGGCTCATGGAATCATGCATCGTGCCGATGAAGTTTTTGCCTACCTTCGTCAATTCGAAGAGAAGGAAAGACAGGTTTCCCTGTTCGATGATTAATAGTGAAAGCGCGCCACCTGTCTGGTGGATTTAGAAAAATAAGAGGATGACTCCACCCTTGACCATCAAATATATGGATATTTAGGGTGTCTAACACTTTGTATACCGGGAGGATTATATGGCTGTTTATGCATCAACTTGTATTTCGGGACTTCAGGATCCCATAAGTGCCCAATTGGTTAAACTAATCCCTGATATCCGTATACTGGGTATATATGATGGCTTATTGGTCTATAGCACCAATACGGAGGCTGAAAAGGTTAAGGATTTAGGTTTTTTTAATAATTCATTTCTGGTGCTAAGAAAGTTTGATAACCTACAAAATGAAGACCTTAATAATTTGATCAGACTAAGCTTGAGGACCAGAAACATTAGCCCAAAATTTGCCAGGAAGATAACAGGTGTAAATAAAAGATTTCGCATTATAACCTCAAAAGAGAACAGACTGACAGCCGTAGATAAGGATTTACTGAGAAGTATGGAGCAAAAAATTGCAAACTCCTATGGTTTGGCAGTAGACAGGGCCAAACCCGACCTGGAATTTTGGTTTCTGTATAGAAGTGAGAAAATCGGATTCTTTATGCTAAGGCTGACAAAGCATACAGCACACGAAAAGGTATTGAACAAGGGGGAGCTCAGGCCCCAGCTCAGCCATGTCCTAAGCCTTATTTCCGAGCCTAAGGCAGAAGATATTGTTCTGGACCCCTTTTGCGGTTATGGTTCGATCCCAATTTCAAGGGCGAATAATTTCTCCTACAATATGATATTTGCATCGGATAAGGATATGGGATTGGTTAATAACTTAAAGCAAAAGCTAAAAAAGCAGAACTTCAAAAGGCCCATTATAGTTAAACAAGCAGATGCATTGGATCTAAAAGACATTTTTGAAGATGGACTCATAGACAAGATAATTACCGATCCCCCATGGGGATTCTATGAAGACATAGGCATGGACATAATGATATTTTATCAAAAAATGCTGAAGGAATTTCATAGGATTCTAAAGCTCGGGGGTATAATAGTGCTGTTGACCGCCCGAAAGGAAGAATTTGAAGGTTCTTTGGCGGATTATAAGGACGAATTTAAACTGATTGATAAATATGACATACTGGTTTCCGGTAAAAAAGCATCTATCTATAAGATTGTCAAAAGGTGAATCTAAACTAATAATAGGGGATCGTCCAAAATTGGTGGGTGGTTCCCTAATATTTTAATATACCCATCAATGCCCAATCTTACAGGGGTCCTTTCAAGTATACACAACAAACTATCATCTAACTCTTTTTAACCCTGCCCTATCATTGTTCTACCTTAAACCGGCCTTGCATAGTAGTTATATAGGCTCAAGCTATGAAATCCAGAACTTATATTTTTCATATGGACTGGGAAAAGCTAATGGTAACATGTATTAGATTTTGACCATTATACCAATACTCCACGGATTTGAATCAAGTCATAGGGAAGAGGGAATGATGGTGAAAAAAATAAAGATTGACAGGGTTTATTACCTCCTGGCAGCCATGATATTAGCTGGTGCGCTGTTAACCGCAATATTTATTTCGATATTTAGAAAACTTTTTCATATGCCAACATGGCAGAGTATCAAAGGTGTTTTGGAAGTATTCCGATATATGGTTTTATAGAACCCTTTTTTATAAGATCTTCTTAACATTTTTTCTCTAGTTCTTTATTTAAGGCCCTACCCCCTTCCTCACCAGCTTTCGTTTTTATCTTACTCTGAGAATTACCCTGCGTATGTGGGGAACAGATAAACGACAATAAATATACAAAAACTATTGCAATAGGATCACTCCCGCGTATGCGGGGAGCAGGGGAGATTCATACTCCTGCGAACGCTATGCGGAGGATCACCCCCGCGTATGCGGGGAGCAGCTCTTCCTCCCTTCCCGGTAATGGTTCGGCCACGGATCACCCCCGCGTATGCGGGGAGCAGTCCACGGCTACTATATCCTCATCGTATACTAAGGGATCACCCCCGCGTATGCGGGGAGCAGTAACAGAGATATTAGGCAAAAAGACAGATACGAGGATCACCCCCGCGTATGCGGGGAGCAGTGGTTCCGTGTGTTTAGAGTAAGCATTACCATCGGATCACCCCCGCGTATGCGGGGAGCAGCATATAAAGCTAAAGAAAGATTCAAAAAAGTGAGGATCACCCCCGCGTATGCGGGGAGCAGAAGAAAATGAGATGGCAAGACAAAGCAGCAGAAGGATCACCCC
>ERZ773359.1359-NODE-1359-length-34143-cov-8.602441_pt1 | contig 34143 bp, 23 predicted proteins | sample MGYA00374955_ERZ773359 | MGnify/ENA primary metagenome ERZ773359 (study PRJEB29098, sample SAMN04486028) | biogas fermenter metagenome | study: EMG produced TPA metagenomics assembly of the Biogas fermentation microbial communities from Germany - Plant 4 DNA1...
TTTTTCAAGCAGAAGACGGCATACGATATCGGTTTTGGAGGTCTCGATCATGTGTTGGCTATGGGACAGGATATCAATATTCTTGTGTTGGACACCGAAGTGTATTCCAATACGGGAGGTCAATCTTCCAAAGCAACGCCTATTGCTGCCGTAGCAAAATTTGCAGCCGCAGGTAAACGTATCCGTAAGAAAGACTTGGGCATGATTGCGGCCACGTATGGTTATGTATATATTGCGCAGGTAGCTATGGGTGCCAATATGAGTCATTTTCTTAAAGCGGTGAAAGAAGCGGAAGCTTACGATGGACCATCGCTTATTATTGCCTATTCGCCTTGTATAAGTCATGGATTGAAAGGAGGAATGGGACGTTCCCAAGCCGAAGAAAAAGCTGCCGTAGAATGTGGGTATTGGCATTTGTGGCGCTATAATCCGCAGCTCGAAAAAGAAGGAAAAAATCCTTTTATACTCGATAGTAAAGAACCCAATTGGGATAAGTTTGAAGATTTTCTACGTGGCGAGGTACGTTATACATCGTTGGAAAAAACTTTCCCCGAAGATGCCAAGGAGCTTTTTGCGGCTGCAAAAGAAAATGCTCAGTGGCGTTACCGTACTTACAAACGTATGGCTGAGGCCGATTTTTCTTCCGGTGAAAAAGAATAAGCTCTCGATGCAATAAGGGCTTAAGATAAATAAGTAAATTGGTTGGTGTTTTAATATCTTTCTCATTGCAACGTGGAGCTTCGGCGAAACGAAGCAATGAGAAAGAAAAACATCAATATTTTTTTTAATTGAATTGCAATAGGTGAGATGATAGAGCAATTTGAAATAACATTACCTCCTTTTCAACGAGGTTATCATTTGATAACTCCTTTAATTGAGCGTCATTTGCCTTCTCTACCTCAAAAGGGATTGCTCCATATTTTGGTAAAACATACTTCTGCAGGAATTACGTTAAATGAAAATGCCGATCCCTCGGTGCGTAGCGACTTTGAATCGTTTATGAATACACTGGTTCCTGAAAATGATTCGCTTTATATTCATACTTATGAAGGAAGCGACGATATGCCTGCCCATTTGAAATCTTCCCTAATCGGTACAGAAATCACCATTCCCATTACCAATGGTCGGCTTAATCTTGGAACATGGCAAGGGATTTATTTTTGCGAATTTCGCAATCATGGTGGAAGCCGCCGACTGGTAATTACCATTCTCGGTTGATCGATACCGTTTCTTTATTTTCCCTGACGCCACCGGCGGAGGATATTTTCCCGTTTATTGAAAATGCCATTCTGTTTTGAGCGTAAATCCTCTACTATGTAAAACAAGTTGGGGTCGAATTCGCCTAAGGCTTTTTCGAGGTTTTTCATTTCTTTTCGTTCCACTACGGTTTCCACAATGTCCACTTCGGCAATTGAGCCTTTGGCAGGTATCATAGTTGCCCCGTATCCCATTTCTTTCAGGAGTTTGATTAAATCGGTTGCATTTTCCCGGGTGTAAATCCGACAAAGAATGATGCCGTATGCTATTCGCTGTTCCAGTAAAATTCCCATGTAGTTGCCGGCTGCATAACCTGCCGCATACGATAAATAGGAAACGAGATCATTGGCACGAACCAAAATTTGTGAAATGACGACAACCCAGATAAATACTTCGAAAAATCCAATAAGGGGAGCTTTGAGTTTTTCTCCTTTCGAAACAAAAATGATGCGCATCGTTCCCAATGTTACATCGATAATGCGGCCGAAGAAAATCATGATAGGCAGTAGCCACGGATATAGGTCTAAAAAGTCAAGCATAATTTTGAGATTGTTAATTATACAGTTGTTGATTGTTAGTTGTTGGTTATCGATTGTTTCGTTGCAGGTTTTGATTATCAATTAGTTCATGTATTATACACAGGAATCGTTTTTTTCTGCTATTTGTTTTAAATAATCGATGAAACTTGAAATATCGTTTTCGGTTGTATCCCACGAGCAAACCAAACGCATTTCGTTGCGGGTTTCATCCCAATCGTAGAAAAAATAACGTTCGCGCAGCTTATCGGTGATTGGCTTGGGGAGAATAAAGAAAACGCTGTTCGATTGTACTTTCTGTGTGATTTGCACATCTTTGATTTTGCTCATTTCGCCGGCTAATTGTTGGGCAGCGGCATTTGATTTTCGTGCATTTTCCAGCCAGATGTTTTCTTTGAAATAGGTAATAAACTGAGCGGAAATAAACCGCATTTTGGAATAAAGCTGGGTAGTCTGCTTACGATAATAGGTGAGATTTTCGGCAAGTTCTTTGCGCAAAGGCACAACAACTTCACCCATCATTAAACCGTTTTTGGTTCCGCCAATGGTAAAAATATCGACTCCGCAATCCACGGTCATTTCTTTCAACGAAAGATTGAGATAAGCGCAAGCATTTGCCATGCGCGTGCCGTCAATAAAAAGATACATATCGTATCGATGGGCCAAATCGGCCAGTGCTTTTATTTCTTTCGGTGTATAGGCCGTTCCGAGTTCGGTGGTTTGTGAAATAGCTATTACTTTAGGTTGAGAATGGTGTTCGAACCCAAAACCGTGTAAGTGAGGGTGAACTAATTCGGGTGTAAGTTTGCCATCGGGCGTAGCAATTTCTTTCAACGAAGCTCCGGTAAATTTCACCGGTGCGCCACACTCATCCACTGCAATATGAGCGGTAGATGCGCAAAGGATGCTGTGAAAAGACAAGGTGCAGGCTTGTAGTGCAACTACATTGGCACCGGTTCCGTTAAAAACGAATAAGGGTTGTATGTCTTCTTTTCCAAGCAGTTTTTTTATTTCCTCTTCGGCTTTGCGTGTCCACTCGTCATCGCCATATCCTATGGCATGATCGACATTGGCATCCATTATGGCTTGCAAAATGCGTGGATGTATACCCGAATTGTTGTCGCTTCCAAAACTTCTCATGTTAACTTCTATTTTTTTTCCTTGAGTTCTGCATTAGCGAAAATTATTCTTCATCTTCGCTTATTCTATGCTATATTTGACAATAAAAATTTACGTATTTCATCCTTAGTCATTCCTCTGCGCTTTGCGTAATCGTCGAGTTGTTCATCCGAAACAGGACCTACGGCAAAATAACGGGATTGTGGGTGCGAGAAGAAAAATCCGCTGACCGATGCGTTTGGATACATCACTCCGTTTTCCGTCAGCGTGATGCCTATTTCGCCGGAGCAGAGCATATCGTGCAGCAAGAAATTTATCGATTGGTCGGGAATGGAGGGATAGCCCACTGCCGGGCGAATGCCCTGATATTTTACCGCAAACAATTCGGGAATGGTGAGTTTTTCATTGGGTGCATAGCCCCAATATTCTTTTCGCACTTTCTCGTGCAACCATTCCGTAGCGGCTTCGGCCAGACGGTCGAGCACCGATTTCATGAGCAATGCCGAATATTCATCTCCCCGGTTTCGATATTTCTGCAGCAGATAATCCGCACCTGCTCCTGCCGTAACGGCAAAAATACCTACATAATCCTTCTTGCCCGATGATCGTGGCGCAACGAAATCACTAAGACAAAGATACTCATTTTTATCGTTTTTTCTTTGTTGGCGCAAGAAAGGGAAGGCTTTTTTATCGATAAAAACCGTATCGTTTTCGCTAAAAGCTTCATATAAACCAAATACGGCTTTACTATATTCGGCATCCAAATCAATAAATTTGTGGAGCAATTCCATAGCATCGTCGTAGAGACGCGAAGCTTCTTGCGCTTTTTGAATGTCCTCGTTTTTAAATGATGCCAGCCATTGTGCCCGGCAATGGCCACACATCCCAATGTTGGTGATACTTGCGAATTTTGGCGACAGCTTCCAACTGTGAAAGAAGAATTTCCAGTTGATATAGGGAACGATTTCTTCTATTTTTATTGTCGGCAACACTATTCTTCCCGTTACTTTCGGAACATAGGGAGTGAAATTGCTCCAATCGATGCGGAATGCATTTTTACGGGCTTCTTCCAGAGGAACAAGCTCCGTTTTCCGATTGGAGTAGTCTTTTCGAAGTGTCGCGTATTCGTTGCGAATTTTTTCGATATAATCGTTTCTGGTAATGGGGCTTAATAAATCGGCCACCGTTGACGGGCTTTGCGAAGCATCTTTAACATAGATGACCACGCCGTTTTCGTATTTGGGAGCAATGTTGAGGGCGGTATGCAGTTTCGATGTGGTAGCCCCGCCAATAAGTAGCGGGATACGAAAACCGGCTTTTTCCATTTCTTCGGCTACGATGCTCATTTCCTCGAGCGATGGCGTGATTAACCCGCTCAGGCCCACGATGTCGGGTTTTTCCGTGCGGACGGCTTCGATGATTTTTTCGGGTGGAACCATTACGCCCAAGTCGATTATTTCGTAATTGTTGCACGAGAGGACGATCGAAACGATATTCTTGCCGATGTCGTGAACGTCGCCTTTGACGGTAGCCAGGAGTATTTTTCCGGCTTTTTGGGATTCTCCGGCCGATTTTTCGGCCTCGATGGTGGGTTGCAGAATGGCTACCGCTTTTTTCATCGTGCGTGCGGCTTTTACCACCTGCGGGAGGAACATTTTTCCGGAACCGAACAGGTCGCCGACTTTATTCATGCCCGTCATCAACGGCTTGTCGATGATATCGATGGCGCGTGGATAGCGGTTCAAAGCTTCGGCAAGGTCTTCTTCCAAGTAAGTATCGATGCCCTTAACCAATGCATGAACCAGTCGTTCGTTCACCGGTAGATTGCGCCATTCCTCGGTTTTGGTGTGATGGGTTTCGGTTGTTTTTTCACTTTTTGTTTTTTCGGCAAATTTCATCAGTCGTTCCACCGCATCGTCGCGGCGATTGAGCACCACGTCTTCCACTACCGTTTTTATTTCTTCCGGTATCTCTTCATAAATGACCGATTGTGCCGGATTGACGATTCCCATATCCAAGCCCGCCTTAATGGCATGATAGAGAAAAACCGAATGCATGACTTCGCGAATATAGTTGTTGCCGCGGAAGGCAAACGAAAGGTTGCTCACTCCGCCGCTTACTTTGGCATACGGCAGGTTGGCTTTGATCCATTTCACGGCTTCGATGAAATCTACGGCATAGTTGCGATGTTCTTCCAGCCCTGTGGCAATGGCCAGTACGTTGGGATCGAAGATGATGTCTTCCGGCTTGAAACCGTTGCGGGTGAGTAGGTGGTACGCTCTCTCGCAAATTTCGATGCGGCGTTCGAAACTGTCGGCTTGTCCTTTTTCGTCAAAAGCCATCACTACTGCTGCGGCGCCGTATGCCTGTATTTTTTTTGCCATTTTCAGGAATTCCTCTTCACCGTTTTTCAAAGAAATGGAATTCACGATGGATTTCCCTTGCACGCATTTCAGACCGGCTTCCAGCACCTCCCATTTCGACGAGTCGATCATCAACGGAACTCGTGCCACGTCGGGTTCCGAAGCCAACAGGTTGAGAAAATTCGTCATTTCCTGCTTGCTGTCCAGCAAGGCATCATCCATGTTGATATCGAGTATCTGAGCGCCGTCTTCTACCTGCTTTCGGGCAATATTGAGGGCTTCCTCGTAATTTTTTTCGCGAATCAATCGGAGAAACTTGCGTGATCCGGCCACATTGCATCGTTCGCCGATAACGACAAAATTCGTTTCGGGCGAAACTACCCATTCTTCGAGCCCCGAGAGGTAAAGGTGTTGTGGTCGGGGCGACGGTCGATGGGGTGTTTTGTCTTTTACGAGATCGACATATTGGGCAATATGAGCGGGAGTGGTTCCGCAACATCCTCCGATGATATTTACCAACCCTTCGTCGATAAACGTTTTTATGGCAGCGGCCATCCTTTCCGGCGTTTCGTCGTATTCGCCCAAGAGGTTGGGCAATCCCGCATTTGGGAAAGCAACAATAAAAAAGGGCGAGATGCGGGCTACCTCTTTCAAATAAGGCAGCATCTCTTCGGGACCGAACGAACAATTTAGTCCGAGTGCCAACGGCTCGGCGTGGGCGACCGAGGTAATAAAAGCTCCGAGCGTCTGCCCCGATAAAGTGCGCCCTGCTTTGTCGGACAAGGAAACTGAAATCGCCAACGGTGTATTTTTGCCTGTTTCTTCGGCTATTTCTTTTGCCGCAAAAATAGCCGCTTTGGCATTGAGCGTATCGAAAACGGTTTCGATGAAAAGCATATCCACGCCGCCTTCTATCAAGGCTTCCATTTGCTCTTTGTAAGCGGCTTTCATCTCGTCGAACGTCACGCTGCGGTACATAGGGTTCTCCACGTTGGGACTCATGGATGCGGTTTTGTTGGTCGGACCGATAGAACCGGCAACAAAGCGGGGTTTATTGGGTGTTTTTTTCGAAAATTCATCGGCACACTTGCGTGCCAAACGCGCCGATGCGAGGTTCATCTCCCGCACCAGATCCTTCATCCTGTAATCTTGCATTGAAATGGCATTGGCATTAAACGTATTGGTTTCGATAATATCGGCTCCCGCTTCGAGGTAAGCGCGATGAATCTCCTCGATTACATTGGGTTTGGTGAGTGAGAGCAGATCGTTGTTTCCTTTTAGCAACACAGGAAAATCCGTAAACCGTTCGCCCCGGAAATCGGCTTCGGTCAGCCCATAACGCTGAATCATCGTTCCCATCGCTCCATCAAGGATGAGGATGCGCGATTGCAATAATTCGTTGAAATTCATCTTATCTTTTTTTCTTCAATTTTTAGGTTTACGGCAGGATAAAGCCATTTTACTTTTAGCCGAAGGTATATTTTTCGTAGCCATACCACGATTGCTGCAGCAATGAGGCGCGTGCCCAAAATCCACCCAATAGACACGCCCAATGCCACGAAAAGCAAATTATCTTCAATAATGGAATGCGAAAGAGCCAGGTGATAATTCAACAATTCGGCGTCGGATTTTGTTACTTTTCCTTCGTTCATCTGTTCCATCATCAGTGCTCCCCCGTAAGACAGCCCCACAATATAGCCAATAAGCCAGAGAAAACCGGTACTGCTCGGCAATCCAAAGAATTTCAATAGCGGTTCTATTGTTTTTGTCAGTTTTTCGATCAAATGATATTCATCGAGAATTTTGTACAAAATATTTAGCGTAGTGACAATAACGATGATGAGCAAAGCTATTTGCAACGAACTTTTCAACCAAAGAACAAGTACATCGCCAATGGAATTCATCGCTACGGTATTGGTCTGTGCAAATATGGGCATACCCATGTCTTGCGGTAAAATGAGGTTGAGAATAACGGCAACAACGATACTCATGAAGATGCGCAGTGTCACCATCGACCAAAACGACGTGCCCGTTTTGGCCTGAATGGCACACTCTACGGGCAGGTTGTGCGAAATTTGGCACATCAGGGCAAGGATGGTCAATTCGCGGAGCGTGATCGACATGGAAGTGATGATGGCCAGCGGTGCATAGAGCGGCAAGAAGATGCTGGTGATGAAAACAATGGCTGTGCTCCCCGGCAATCCCAGATAAACGAATGCGGGATTGAGAAAATCGGCCATATAAGCAAGAATGCCGTAATAATCCAACAAACGGACAACCAACGATATGGGGAGGATGATTTTGAGCAGCCAAATGGAGGTGTGCCCCGATTTTTTCAAACTTGGGAGAATTGCCTCTTTATACAAATTCATATGCTTATGCTTACTTACCTGTTTAATTGAAACGTTGTTTTATTGTCACAACTTGGCCCATGACAACAAGTTGGCTCCGAGCGGCGTTTAATTGGAACGTTGTTTTATGAACACTTCAACACCCATAAAGTTAGTACTTTTTAAATGCGCGTTCCATTGCACGTTTGTCTTCTTTTTCTTTGATAGACTGACGTTTGTCGTACTGCTTTTTGCCTCTTGCCACGGCGATGTTGAGCTTTGCCAGTCCTCTTTCGTTAATGAATAATCGGGTGGGAATGATGGTGAAGCCGGGTTTTTTTGTCCACCGCATGAGTTTATTCAGTTCGTTTTTGTTGAGCAACAGTTTACGGTCGCGTCGTACATTATGATTGTTGTATGTTCCGTAAAAATATTCTGCAATATACATGTTTCGCACCCAGAGTTCTCCTTTTTCGAATATACAATAGGTATCTGCCAGACTGGCTTTGCCTTGACGTATCGATTTGATCTCTGTTCCGGTCAAGACAATTCCGGCAGTGTAGGTTTCCACCAGTTCGTAGTCGAAGGTGGCACGTTTGTTTTTTATATTGACAGGTGTCTGTTTCATTGCTGTTACTTAATAAGAAAATTCATTATTGCTTTAATAATTAGCGGAATAAACAATATCAGAAGGGTAGAGGCGATCGTAAATTTTTTCTTTTTGTTTTCCGCTATTTCGAAGAATACTTCTGCTCCGTTGTATACGATATAAGCCGTATATGCCGAAAGCAACCACAAGATGAAAAAATCCGAAAGGAACGGCATGATGATGTATAAGCCGTAGATTACGACCGACGAATATCCTGTAAAACGCTGAAAGGCGACTAGTTGTTTTTGAAGGTCGTATCGGAAAGAGATTTCGTTTAGTATGTATGCGGCAACAAGATACCCTCCATATACCGTGATAGTGTTTACAATCGTGGCTTTTAAAGCTTGCTCTACGTTTCCATCGCGGGTAAACCAGAGCCCTCCTATAAAGGAAGCAAGCGCAATAATGCCGAAAACCGGATGAAGAAATTTGCTTAAAAATTCTTGTTGATCCTCTTCGTCTTTTTTAATGCTTCTCCATGCACTTTGAGGCGAAGTGATCAGATGAATGATGGTAAGGAAAATTTCTTTAAACATCGCCTTTTTGTTTTTGAAGTGCAAAGGTAATGATTTCTTGTGGATTTATGGGTTATGCCGTTTAAAAGTGCTTGTTTCAAACAGGCTTTTTTGAATGAACTAAGTTCAACTTAGAAGTGCAACACTCTCGGTAAGTTTTATATGGTTTTTTTTAATGGATCTTTTATGCTTTTGCGACTAAAAAGTGGTATTTTTGTCGAGATTCCTTTGGTAAAGAGAATTTGGCTTATTAATTTCTGCAATTTGCAACAAAAACGGGCTTTCTTTGCAAGAAAGGAATTATTTTTTCCGGGTGTGAATTGAGACGGGTGTGAATTGAAAATTATCATGTAAATTTATTTTAAGAATGAAAAAACATATTCCCAATGCGTTTACCATGATGAATCTTTTTTCGGGGTGCATTGCTCTTACTATGGCTTTTTCCGAAAATTTTTTGGGTGTAGTGATTTGGGTGTTGATTGCAGCTGTGTTTGATTTTTTCGACGGTTTTGCCGCACGCCTTTTGGGGGTGTCTTCACCTCTCGGCAAAGAACTCGATTCGTTGGCAGACGTGGTGAGTTTTGGTGTTGCTCCCGCTTCGGCCGTGTTTGTTTTGTTACGCAATTTTTCGGCTTACCCTCTTTGTGTGGTGGATATTTCTCCTTATATTCCTTTCTTGGCTTATTTAATCCCGGTTTTTTCGGCATTGCGCCTCGGGAAATTTAATTTGGATGAAAAACAGACTTCCTCTTTTCTCGGGCTGCCTACTCCTGCCAATGCCTTGTTTTGGATTAGTTATTGTTATGGTGTCCAACACATCGCACCTGTGAACGGGGGGATGCTTTATTTAACTTTGGGGTTTATTCTTGTTTTGTCATTGTTGATGGTTTCCAATATTCCCATGTTTTCCTTCAAAATTGCCGCATTAAAATTCAAAGGAAACGAGAAACAGATTTTGCTTGTTGTTCTTATGATTGCCTTTATTGCCTTGTGGGGTATTTTTGGCATCGCAGTCGGCATTTTGGCGTATATTGCTATTTCTTTGATCGCAAATAGGGTGTAACTTGAATACTTTTTTCTTAAAAAATCCTCTTCTATCGCAACTTTTCCTATATTTATATCGATATTTACTCACTTCAAAAGAATTTAGATATGAAGTCAAATCACTTAAAAAAGAGAATGAGATCACAAATTCTCAACTACGTTGTATTGTTATTGGTAACCGTCATGGCCGCAGGTTGCCAACAAAAAACGGCGGATACGGGATTAAAAAGCTGGGCACTTGGCCCGTTTGAACGGCCTGAAGGCGTCAATCCGCTTATCGAACCCGACACGACGACATTTTATTGCCCCTTGACCGAAGGGTTTGTGCAATGGGAAAGCGGAGATACTTTCAATCCCGGAGCCGTTTTGAAGGATGACACCATATGCGTGTTGTATCGCGCGGAAGACCGTTCCGGAGAAGGGATTGGGCAGCGTACCTCGCGTATTGGATATGCGCAATTCGACGATGGTATTCACTTGATCAAAAAATCGAGATCCCCGGTTTTGTATCCTTCCAAAGACGATCAGATGGAGTACGAATGGCCGGGAGGGTGTGAGGATCCTCGAGTGGCCGTAACCGACGATGGGACTTATGTGATGTTCTATACGCAATGGAACCGTCAGTTGGCACGACTCGCGGTTGCCCATTCAAAAGATTTGGTTCATTGGCAGAAATTCGGGCCTATTTTTAAACAGGCCTACGGTGGTAAGTTTGCCGATCGTTTTCACAAGTCGGCTTCGATAGTGACGAGTTTGAAAGACGGGAGGTTGGAAATCACCAAAATTGATGGGAAATACCTCATGTATTGGGGAGAGGATAATGTATATGCTGCAACTTCAACGGATTTAATCAATTGGGAGCCGTTGGTGGATGAAAATCAGGAATTGGTTGCGCTTGCTTCCCCGCGGGAAGGATTTTTCGATAGCGATCTGACCGAATGCGGGCCGCCTGCCGTATTGACAGAGGATGGTATAGTGTTGATCTATAACGGGAAAAATCGAGCAGGCTCCGAAGGCGACACCGCTTATACTGCGCATGCTTATTGTGCCGGTCAGATGCTGTTCGACAAAAACGATCCCTATAAATTGATTGATCGTTTGGACACGCCCTTTCTCATTCCGGAAGAACCGTTCGAAAAAAGCGGTCAATACCCTTCGGGAACCGTATTTGTAGAAGGACTGGTTTATAAGCAGGGCAAATGGTTTCTTTATTACGGATGTGCCGATTCACGGGTAGCCGTAGCTATCCACGATGAAAACAAGACGATAAAAAAGCAGTAAGGAGTGAGATTTTGTAAAAAATCGGATGATGCAGCACAATGATCAAGAAAACTTCAACTTTTATTTTTCTTTTCCTTTTGGGGATGGTTGGTTTGATCATCGGTCAGCAAGCCTATTTTGCAGATGGTTACCACGGCGGAATTTATGGACATTATCCGCTTTGGCAGACGGGATTCATGATTGAGAAACTGGCTGAATATCCCGAATGGAAAATCAACCTTGAGATCGAGCCCGAAACCTGGGATACGGTCAGTGTAAAAGATCCGGAGAATTTCAGTGTCTTTCAGGAATATTATGAGACTCAAGGTCGTTTCGGGAGAATTGAATTTGTTAATCCAATGTGGGCACAACCTTATTGCTACACTATTTCGGGGGAGAGCATCATTCGTCAGTTAGGTTACGGGATAGCCAAAATCAAGGAGTACTTTCCTCACGCTGCATTTACAACCTATTCGGTTGAAGAACCCTGTTTTACCAGTTGTCTTCCACAGATTCTGAAAGGTTTCGGATACAGATATGCCGTGTTGCGCAATCCCAATACCTGCTGGGGAGGTTACACCACCGGTTTCAACAAAGACCTGGTGAACTGGATTGGTCCGGATGGGACTACCCTTGTGGCTGTCCCGAGATACGGGTGCGAAGGATTGGAGAAAAATTCGACATGGCAAACCGAATCTTGGGACAACTCGCCCGAGTTTATCCGGAGCTGTTTCGAAAGCGGCGTCAAGTTTCCCGTGGGCATGTGTTTTCAGGATGCCGGCTGGCGCCACGGTCCTTGGTTGGAAAATGCCGTGCGTCGTTTTCATCGTCCAACGACTTACGTCACATGGAGCAACTATATCGAAATGGTTTCCGATTATGTGACGCCGGAGGATTGGGCTTTTTCGCTTGAAGATGTCAAACCGGGATTGGTTTGGGGAGCGCAAGTGCTTCAAAATATTGCGCGTGAAGTTCGGCAAAGCGAAAACCTGATTGTTATGGCCGAAAAAATGGCTGCTTTGGATTATCTGTATAACAAAGAAACATGGCCCTGCGAAGATTTTGCGGAAGCCTGGAGAACACTGATGCTTGCGCAGCACCACGATTGTTGGATTGTTCCTTACAACGGAAAGCCGGGCGACACATGGGCCGACAAGGTTGACCGTTGGACGGCTGTTACTCGAGAAATAGCCGAGGAAAATATTTTCGGATTGTTTGGAGAGATACCCGGAACGATACCGGAATATATTCGTGTTTATAACACGCTGGCTTCTACACGCAGCGGTCGGGTAGAGGTATCGTTGCCTGAAGACCTGATGAATTCGGATCTGAAAATTTTCGATTCCAAAGGCATAATGGTACCCTCGCAGGTTTTCAAAGACCGTATCGGTAACGGAAAGCTTTGTTTTGAAGCGAGTGTTCCGGCAATGGGTTACTCCACTTTTCGATTGAAAAAGGATACGGGGAAACCCCGTCAAAAATCGGGTGCAAAATTTATCGGGGGGATGCTGAATGTCGAGACCGACTTTTATTCGGTGATGATCGACCCTTCTCTGGGAGGAACGATTACGAGCCTGATCGACAAAAAAAACGGCAACCGGCAGTTGGTCGAAAAAGGGGGATTGCTGAATAATCTGAAAGGTTTTTTCTATGACGAAGGCAAATTTTACCGGGGTTCGGATAGAAAAGCAAAGGTCACGGTATATGAAGATGGGGAAGTATTCACCCGCATAAAAGTTGAAAACCGGCTTGCAGGCAATAGTTATTATCAGTTGATTACTTTCAACAAAAACAATCCGCGTATCGATTTTGAATTGCATATCGACTGGAAAGGACAACCCGCAATTGGTGCATATGACCAGTGTAATCATTATGATGCGAAAGACAGGAATAAGGCTTTTTACAATGACGCTTATAAGCTTCACGTGGAGTTTCCGCTTGCTGAAAGCGGCGGGGGATTATATAAGAATGCACCTTTTGACGTATGTGAGAGTAAACTGAAAAATACCTTGTATTCGAGCTGGGACAGCATTAAGCACAATATCATTTTGAATTGGGTAGACGTTGTCAACCCGGAGAAAGATTATGGTGTAGCTCTTTTTTCGGACCATACCACAAGCTATATTCAAAGCGATGAATTGCCTTTAGGCCTCACGGTTCAGTATGTAGGGATTGGATTGTGGGGGTTCGAATATAAAATTCACGGGCCAACACAGCTAAAATATGCCTTGTTTCCCCATCGCGGAGACTGGGAACAAGGATTGGTCCAAAAGGCAAGCAACGAATGGAACGAACCGTTAATCGCAAATTTTATAACCGCATCGGATACCCCTTTTGAACAATCCTTGTTCGAAATAGCTGCCGAGAACCTGGAGGTTGCTTCCGTTGTCGTCGAAAACGACGATGTAATCGTTCGTCTTTATAATAGCTCTTCGGAAAGCGAACCCAAGAAAATTTTATGGAACTTCTCGGCAGATAAAATGGTTAAGATAGATTTAAACGGGCATGTTGTTTCCGACGCAACCTTTGAAGAAGAACCCAACGGACTACTATCGACGGAAATCATTCTCCCGCAATTTGGATTTCAAACGTTAAAGATAACCGGAATCAAAGTAAACAAATAGGCAGTCCGTTTAAGCGAATTCGAAATAAAGAAAATGAACAAACCGGTAAAGTTCTCGCGGAACTCAAAAATAGTATTCCATCTTATGCCATTATTGAAAATGGGGCATGGGATCATAAAATTTGGCATATTGGATTAACGATTAATAATATGAACATAAAAAGCACAAACACGATGAAAACGAATTTATTGCTGCTGATAGCCGGCTTTTTGATTTGCACGGTTCAGGCACAAGAGATGAAATGGAAGGGGAAATCTGTCGATTTTTCTCATGGCAAGCTGAAGGTATCCGACAACAGACGTTTTTTGGTATTTGAAGACGGCACGCCCTTTTTTTATTTGGGCGACACGGCATGGGAATTGTTCCATCGGCTGAATAAAGCGGAAACCGAAAACTATCTGGAAAACCGGAGAGAAAAGGGGTTTACCGTCATTCAGGCGGTTGTTTTGGCCGAACATGACGGATTGAATACGCCCAATGCCGAAGGCGAAAAGCCGTTGATTGACAACGATCCCACCCGGATCAACGAAGCTTATTTTCGTCATGTGGATTGGGTAATTTGCAAGGCGGAAGAGAAAGGTCTGTTTATTGGCCTGTTGCCCACCTGGGGAGATAAATGGAACAAGAAATGGGGCGTCGGCCCCGAGATTTTCACCCCGGAAAATGCGGCAGTTTATGGTGAAATTCTCGGCGAACGGTATAAGGAATCTCCCAATATCATTTGGATTCTCGGCGGAGACCGACCCATTGAAAAGGATGAGCACAGAGAAATCGTCAGGGCAATGGCTTCGGGTTTACGCAAAGGCGACGGCGGTGCGCATTTGATTACTTTTCATCCAACGGGAGGACATGGTTCGGCCGAGTATTTTCACGAAGAAGAGTGGCTCGATTTCAACATGCGTCAGAACGGGCATACGCCGAATTTCACGGGAAGTTATGAGAATACGCTGAAAGACTACAACCGTACGCCGGTAAAACCGGTAATGGATGGCGAACCGCTTTATGAAGATCATCCCATTGAATTCAATCCTCAGGAGAACGGACATTCTGTTTCTGTCGATGTTCGACGCCCTCTTTATTGGGATTTGTTCAGTGGAGCTTTTGGACACACCTACGGACATCATTCCGTTTGGCAGATGTGGCATCCGGATCGTGATCCGATCAATTTTCCGTTACTGCCGTGGTATGAAGCCGTTGATCAGCCCGGAGCTTGGCAGATGCAGTTCGGCAGACGGTTGATGGAGTCGAGGCCTTTCCTCACACGTATTCCCGATGATTCGGTAATTGTACCCGATGAGGTAAAAACCTCGGTTCCCGGTGCCGGGCGTTACCGTTTTGTAGCTACCCGAGATGAAAACGGCCGTTATGCCATGGTTTATGTGCCGGTGGGCAGACCGTTTACGGTAAGGATGGATGTTGTTTCGGGTAAAAAAGTAACGGCATGGTGGTATAATCCACGCAACGGGCAAGCGCGCAAAATCGGGAATTTTTCGAATGAGGGAACCCGTACTTTTGTTCCGCCGCAATTGGGTGAAAATTTAGACTGGGTGCTGGTACTCGACGATGCAGCGGCCGGTTTTAAAGCTCCGGGGAAATAGGTTGAATAGGGAACGCCGTCAAAAAGTAAATTTTTAATATAGAAGTGTCTAGTCCTGAAATAGGTTTACAGAAAAAGTAAACAAAAATCAGGACGACACAGTTCAGCTAATCATCAATAAATAAGTGAACGGATTGTTTTTTATTTTCCGCCGAAAGTAAATATGACGGGAATGGCAGCAGGGGCTTTGATGGGTGTTTTGCCAACTATCACTTTCGGCCATAATTTAACAACAACTTTTGTTTCGTCGGGCGAGATGCCTAAAAACGAATTCAATACATTGGCAACCCGTTGTTGAGAGTATTGATCCATCAGATTTTTGAGATCTACGTTTATGCTCAAAGGCAAAACGGTGGTTTGTTGGGGCTCGATACGGATAGGGATGTTTGTTTTCCCTGTTATGAATTTCAAATCGTTGATTTCGACAGTATAATCAAGGGCATTTAGGAAGGCTGGGGTCTGATTGGGGTTTTTCACGTTTATTTTTAATTTCATGTTTAATGGAATGGTCTGCAGATTGCCACCACCCGCTAAAATGGTGGCAATGGCAGCCATATTGGCTAACGACATGCCCGAACCATCCCCTAAGTTTATTCCCGCCAATTGGATGTTATCGACAGAATGGTAAGTAAATTCGCATTGCGAAAAATTATAGGTTCCGGTTATCCGGTTCCAGATATTGCATCCCGAGAAAAATAAAATGGCAATTAAAGCAGACGAAAATACGATCGATTTTTTCATTTCTTCTAATTTGGTTTTGTGATTCCAAGTTTTTTTGAATTCATTTAATAATAACCATTGTTGCACCGTATCCGTATTTTTGAAACGATGCATCCTGTACATAACATTTTCTGTATTTGCTCTTCAGTTCTTTTAAAATGGTATTTTTCAATATACCTTCTCCTTTGCCGTGGATAAATACTATTCGTTGATTTTTTCGGTGAAGGTTTTCCTGCATAACTTCGTTGAATTTCTGCAATTGATAGTCCAGTATTTCCGCGTTGGACATTCCTGCTGTTGTATCAAGCAATTGATCGATATGCAAATCTACCTCAATGATGTCCTCTTTTTCCTTTTTTGCGGTTTTTTTCGCGCGGAGGGGTTTTCTATCGGCATGTTTTTTTTCTTTCAAGAAACGTTCTGCTTCTTCCGGTGAAATAGTCATCGGCCGTTCGGGTATATCGTCTCGTGTGATGTAATACACAAGAGCGTCTTCGTTGAAGTAATCGTTTTCGCGAAATGCATGTAATTTGTAAAATTTCACCGGATCGATACGCAATTCCACCGAACAGGGATTTTTCAATTCAAAAGGTTTGTTTGTTTTAAAAGCGATAAATTGCACACACACTCTTTCCATTTCGTTGAGTTGCGACTTATCGAATTCTTCCAGAAAAATTTTTGTATTCGGTTCGATCTCTCCCTTATATCGGGTTTTCCATTCGGCATTATCATCGCGACCGAGGTAAGTGAAAAACAAATAGTAATTGCTGTCGTTGACAAAGTAGCATTCATAGGCGGTGGTCGAAAGATTTTTTTTATCGATGGGCAAATAGGCAAGACAAGTGGTGATTTTTTCTCCTTCGGGGGTTTCTTCCACTTCGTCCCGGACTTCTATCCCGGTTTCGGTGGTGGGTGCAATTTCGGCAACTTCTTCGACTTCGAGTTTTTCTTCCTTTGCCGATTCGATAACCACGCACTCGGAAATTAATACAGGAATATCAAAACCGTATTCATCTTCTATAATCGCCACTTGTTTATTCAAAAATCCTTTTACTTTTCCGCCACCCACGGCATTTAAAAAACGGATAGTATCTCCAACTTGCAATTTATTCATTGTTTATTTTGATTTTGATTGTATCGTAATTTAGATAAAAAAAATGACAAAAGGTTTGTATTGTCGCCCTTTATTTTTTGTTGAGATTGCAAAGATGACTAATTTTGCCGGACAAATGTGACAATTATTTGAAAAATATCCAAAGGGGAAAGCTGAAAAATGAAAAATAGTGCGATAGAACAGCTCCGAATCTCCGATTTTGACTATATTCTTTCCGATGAAAAAATAGCTAAATATCCGCTCGAAAAACGGGATAGTTCAAAACTTCTTCTTTATGCCGGTGGTGACATTTCTTCCTCTGTTTTTTCGTCGTTGCCTGAATTTATTCCTTCAAACAGTCTCATGATTTTCAATAACACGCGGGTGATTCATGCTCGTTTGCTTTTTCGCAAAGACACAGGAGCGCAGATTGAAGTATTTTGTTTATCGCCGGCGGAGCCTTCGGATTATGCATTGAATTTTCAGCAGCGAAGGAAATGTTCATGGCATTGCATGATTGGTAATGCCAAACGATGGAAAGAAGGTGTGTTGCAGCTGAAGATTGCTCATGAGAAAGGGGTAATAACATTGAGCGCCGAAAAAAAAGAGGTACGCGAAAACGACGTAACGGTAGAGTTTTCTTGGAATGATTCATCCGTCACTTTTTCGGATCTGCTCGAAAAAGCGGGTAAATTACCCATTCCCCCTTATTTAAATCGACCGGCAGAAACAAGTGATGATGAGACCTATCAAACGGTGTATTCCCGTATCGAAGGTTCGGTGGCCGCTCCTACGGCCGGACTCCATTTTACCGATGAGGTAATGGATGCTTTACATCGGAAAGGAGTAAAAACCGATGAGGTCACTCTACATGTAGGGGCCGGTACTTTTAAGCCGGTGAAAAGTCAAACTATATGCAAACACGAGATGCATACCGAATTTATTTCGGTTCCTCGTCAAACAATTGCCGATTTGTATGAAAACACAAACCCGTTGATTGTGGTAGGCACCACTTCCATGCGTACGGTAGAAAGCTTATATTATATAGGTAGAAAGCTGCAATTCAATCCCGATCCGCAACCCCATGAATTGATCGTTTCGCAATGGGAGCCGTATGAAGAGGAAAACGAGAGGATACCGCCCAAACAGGCGTTAAAAAATATATTGGATTATCTCGACCGTCAACAGGCCAATCGTTTGATTTCATCCACACAGATTATTATTGTTCCGGGTTACACGTTTCATTTTGTTGATGGATTGGTTACCAATTTTCATCAACCGCAGAGTACGCTTTTGCTGTTGATTGCGGCTTTTGTGGGCAATGATTGGAGAAATATCTACGCGTATGCGTTAACTCACGATTTTCGTTTTTTGAGTTATGGCGATAGTTCCTTATTGTTTTCTCCGGATTTCAATCTAAAAAAGGGTTAAGAACAAAGGAATCGGCCAATTTTTTCGTATACTTGTACTTGCAAATTGAAAAGGGGATTTTTTAAAATAGTAAAAACACCATCGCTAAAAGGATTGTTAAAATATTTGCCTATATCATTGCAGCGATTATTTGTCTGAATATCCTGCTTTTTTTGACCTTCAGCATTCCGGCAGTGCAGAAAGGAGCTGCTGATTTTGCGTTGAAAAAACTGCAACCCATCATCGAGACTAAAGTTTCTATCGGTAAAATACGCATTAAACTTTTCAACCGTGTGGAGTTGACGGATATTTATTTGGAAGACCAAAAACAAGACACCTTATTGTATGCCGGAAGTTTGACAGTCAGGGCTAATTTTTTGGATTTGTTGCATAACGAGTTAGGGATGCAATCGGTAGATCTGAAAAATTTTGTCGCCAAAGTATATCGTGAAACTCCTACATCTCCTTACAACTTTCAGTTTCTTCCTGATGCTTTTAAAAGCGATAAACCCAAAGAACCCGGTGCGAGTCCTTTTCGCATTTATTTTAAAGACATAAGGCTACAAAACGGCACGTTGAGCTACGAAATAGTGTCGGCTCCACAAACGCCCGGCAGATTTAATACCAATCATATCCGCGTGAAAAACCTGAATGCACGGATTGCCGCGCCTTCCATCGATGCAAAAAAACTCGAGGTAAATGTGCGCAGCTTGCAATTTGTGGAGCATTGCGGATTGGTTTTGAGCCGTTTTCAAGGTAAGGTGCGTTCTAAGGACAGCAAATTTTGGAGTGATCGAATAGCGATTGTTTTAAATAACTCGGACCTGGAAATTTCTGATGCCGACTACGATACCAAAACAAAAAAAATTGCGGGCAAACTAAAAAGCAAATCAATCGATCCACAAGATATAGCCCTTTTTGTTCCCCAATTGTCGCATCTAACCAAATCGTTTACTCTCGAGACAGAAGCAGAAGGGCAGCTACCATACATAAATGTAAAAAAACTGATTACGACGTATGGCGATGATACACACGTCGATATAAGCGGATCGATTGCCGATTATAGCAAATATAACACAGCCGATATCGATATCGATATACGGCAATTGAAATTTTCTCCCGATGATCTCGAGGGGTTTATTCGTATTGATATGCCTGATTATGTGTTACCACAACAATTGCGAGCTACGGGAAACATGGATGCACATCTTACGATAAGGGGCAAATTGAGTAGATTCACGTATGAGGGCATTGTTTTTACAGATCAGGGAGATGTGGTTTTGTCAGGTGTAGGTGGCGGAGATAAAAGTTTTAGGAATTTTTTATTCGAAGCGGCGGTTAGTATCGACGATATTTTGTTGGCCAATATTATTGGAGAAAAGCCGGGAATAAATCATGTTTCCTTAAAAGGGAATGCGCGTGTGGAGAAAAAGGAAGGTCTTCCTGTCATAGTGGCTGCGGATAGCGCCATTGTGTCTTTTTTGTATAAAGAATATCGGTATGAGGATGTGCAGTTCGACGGAATGTATACCGATAAAAGGGTGAAAGCAACCGTTTTTACCGATTCCGAACAAAACAAATTAGATCTTACTGCCGATTTTAGTTTCGGAAATGAAAAAGAGATTAGTGTTGCAGGAACTATCGGGAAATTGTACCTAATACCTTTTTTTACTCGAAAAAATTGGGAGAATCCTTATCTATCGGCAGACATCGAAGGGCATTTGGACGGTCTGACGATGGACGATTTGGTTGGAACATTGGCGATTGATAACCTGTCGTTATACGACGATAATTTTATTTACAATCCCGGTTCTATATATCTTCAAGCAACGGATAGCGCTTCTACTTCGGAAAAAGAGATACGGTTGACCTCTTCTTTTCTTGAAGCGGAAATAAGTGGAGATTATCGTTTTTCGACCATTGGGAGTCAATTTATGACTGCCCTTCATTGTCATTTGCCTTCGGTTATTCAATCTCCTGAAAATCAAAATCGCGTTGATAGTTTGGCCAATAGCTTTCGTTTTCATGTTTTGGTGAAAAACACCGAAGATCTTTGCTATGCGTTATCTTTGCCGTTTTACAACGTGGAACCGGCTTCTATTACCGGAATGGTGGATATGGCTAAGCAAAATGCCTTTCAATTGGATGCTTATTTGCCCCGATTGATGTTTGGTAAAAACGATATAAGGGAATCCAAAATTATTTTGAAAAATTCTCTTTCCGACGGAATCGATGTCGATGTAAACAGTTATCTGGTACAAAACAACGGTTATATCAATGTCCGGCTCAATTCCGGGGCAGAGCTCGATTCGGTAATGAACCGACTTTTCTTCGATATCCAAAATAACGTTGCCAGTGCGAATGGAGAATTACAGGTTGCCATGAATTTTTTTCGTCCAAACGATGAGAATTTCTCGGCAAATATACGGATATTGCCAACCGAAATTTTGCTTAATAAGCAAACCATCGACATTCAGCCGGCTACCATCTTTTATGCAAAAGATTCCATAGTGGTAAATGATTTTGCTCTTTCGCAGGAAGGAATGTTGCTGATGGGAATTGGGGGAATTGCTTCGAAAAATCGTGACGACAGCATTCGTGTTTTTTTTCATAATACCGAATTGGGCAATTTGTTGACCGCTTTTAATATTCCCAATATAAAAGGGTTGTTGAATGGCGAAATTATTCTTTCGCAGGCATTGTACGAGCCGGAATTGTTTACAAATGATTTCAGGATAGATGATATTCAGCTACATAACGATTCCATAGGGACGTTACGAGTAAATGGAATGTGGGATAAAGTAGATAAGGGATTAAGTGTAGACGCCTCTTTGGTGAATAAGGGATACAAATATCTCGATGTTACCGGTTTTATTCCTACGGGAAATGGAGAAGCGATGGATGTTGACGTTAAAATCAGTACTTTCCCGCTCGTCTGGATACAGCCTTTTGCCGGGACAGCATTCAGTGAGCTGTCGGGTATCATGAATGCAGAAATCAAAATTGCAGGAAAAGCATCACGACCCGTGACCGATGGATGGTTGGGAATTAGCGATGGAATAATGAAAGTGGCTTACACCAACGTAACTTACAGTATATCGGACACTATTCGGATAAACAGGAACAATATCGGTTTTGATAATCTTGTTGTAAAAGATAATAACGATCACACAGCGGTTGTCAATTTTGAATTGACCCGATCCGACTTTGGTAGCATATCATACAGGGTGCAAATGAAGTTGCATGATTTCTTGCTTTTAAACAATGAAAACAGAACCGATATGATGGTTTACGGCAATTTGAAATTAAGTGGCGATCTAAATCTCGTGGGTGGCTCACAAGGAATCTACGGTGATGTAAATCTATGGAATGAAAGTCGTTCGCGCTTGACAATCGAACTTCCTCAGACGGCATCTGCATCCGAATATCAGGGGATAATATACATAAACACCCCTCAAGAAACCGATTCGCTGAGTTTCCTGAGAAGGATTGGGAGCGATAAAGACAACGGAAAATTGGCGTCGAGATGGATGATGAGCATTAGGGGAAATGTCGAATTGAATCCACAGCTTGAGATCAACGTATTGTTAAATCCCACTACCGGTGATGCCATTACTATCAGTGGCAATGGAAAATTGAATGTGATATACAACTCACATTCCGACATGCCCATTCTCATATATGGAGATTATATTGCTCAAGAAGGTAAGGTGCATTACAATTTGCAGAGTCTCAAATCTATCGACTTTAATTTACGAAAAGGCAGTACATTGACTTTTGTAGGTGATCCTCAAAACATTCAATTTAATGCCGTTGCTTATCATCCTGTGAATGCTAATTTGGCAACTTTAAGCGAAAGTTTTTCGTACGATTCGAATTTGCCGACCACAAGGGTGTTGGCGAATGCATTACTCGAGATTCAAGGTAATCTTCAAAAGATGGAACTGAGGTACGATATTGAATTGCCTGAGGCCTCTAGCGATGTGCAGCAAAAAGTAAAAAGTTTGATCAGTACCGAAGAAGCAAAAATCAGGCAATTTGCCTATTTGATAACCACAGGTAATTTTTATCCGGCGGAGAGCACTATGGATACGTCCATAGGAAGCACGGTATTTACATCGTTTGCTGCAAGTGCGTTGACAAGTGGACTAGATGCTCTTTTTGCCAATGCTTTAAGTGATAATTGGAGCATTAGCACCACATTGGAAACCAATGGTACTCAATTCGACAATATTCGGATGGGGGTAGATGTTTCAACTCGTTTTCTGGACGACCGATTGCGAATTACCACTAATTTAAGTTATGGCGACGTGGGAACATTGGCCAGCCAGCAAACGTTTATCGGTGAATTCGAAGCAGAATACGATATAAACAATTGGTTGATGATCAGAGCATACAATCGCGCAAACGAAAGGTATTATAAACGAGCGCCTTTTACACAAGGAGTGGGGATAATTATTACCCAAGAAGGGAAAACTTTCAGCGATTTGTTTCGATTCAGATTTGGCAGAAAAGATGAAAATGATACCGGAAACGAGTAATAGAGGATAAAAATGAAAAGATATATTCCTTATCTGTTTGCTTTTTTCTTTTTGGTTGCTTGCGATGCCACCAAACAGGTTCCCGAAGGGAGTTATTTGCTAAACAAGGTAGATATAGATACCGACACCAAGACCGTAAGCGAATCGCATTTAAAATCTTTTTTGCGTCAAAAGCCCAATTCTTCGGTTCCCGTTTTTGGAAGAGTACGCTTACATCTGTATAATCTTGCAGGAAACGACTCTACATGGATGAATCGTCAATTGCGTAAATGGGGCGAACCTCCTGTGTTGTATAGCGATCGGCTTACTGCGATTTCAGCCGAGCAGATTCGTTTGGAACTCAACAACAGAGGTTATTTGAATGCCAACGTAGATACTTTTGTGGTAAAGGAAAATAAAAAAGCAGATGTCACTTATGATGTTACCGGTTATGAACCCTATCGCATATTTCGTTATAGCAATGCGTTAGGCTCGGTAGATACCGCAATTCACCATGTTTTGTCGGAAGAAAAAAAACTCGATTTCGTGAAAGAAGGCGATATATTCGATCTGCAGATTTTGGAAAAAGGGAGAGTGGATATGGCTAAAACCCTTAGAAATAGAGGTTATTTTAATTTTTCGAGAGACAATTTTCATTTTTTAGCCGATACTACATTGGGAAATAATCGAGTCGATTTGACGCTGGGATTGAATAAGCCGGAAAATGTCCTTTTTTATCGTCAATATTATATCGGCGATGTTACTGTGATGAATGGTGTGGATACAGAATTGCTCAACGACAGCACAAAAAAGGATTTGCTGGATACGATAACATACAGAAACATGAATATTGTATCCTCGAAAGAAGCATTTTTATTGCCTCAGGCAATTTATCACAATACCTTTTTGCGACCCGGAAGATTGTATTCGGATAGGATTGTGGAAAGAACCTATTCTTCGTTAAACGGCTTAGGCGCCGTAAGTCAGACGATGGTCAATTTGATACCTCGTTCGGAGAACGATTTTAATTTATTGGATGCCCATATAACTTTGACACCTGCCAATTTACACTATTTGCAATGGGGTATAGACGGGACAAATTCTGCCGGCGATCTGGGTGTCGCTACCAACTTGACTTACGAGCATCGGAATTTTTTTAAAGGCGGTGAAAGGTTTCAAGTTCGTTTAAATGGAGCGTATGAGTTTATTACGGCATCGGATAGTTCGAATCTGGTGGATCAAAGTTTTTACGAGTATGGGGCGGAAGCATTTCTTTCAATTCCCTATTTATTGTTGCCTTCCGGAATATCCGGATTAAGGGATCGCCCTATGGCTTCCACCGAATTTTCTATTGGAGCCAATTTTCAGAAACGGCCGGAATATTTGCGACAATTTTTGAATCTTTCTTCCCGCATGCAATGGTCGAGTTTTAATTGGAAATTTAACCATGCTCTTGAACCTATCGATATCAACTACGTACGTATGCCTTGGGTTTCTGAAAAATTTCGTCAAGAATATTTGAGCGACGAGGCCAACCCCATACTTCGATATAGTTACGAAAACCAATTAATTGCTCTTTCCTCATATTATTTGTCTTATACCAATGTTTCACCCGAAAATATTCCTCGTCATCCTTTCAGAATTCGTGCCGGAGTAGAAGTTGCGGGTTATATGTTTCGTTTGGCCAATGTCTTTAAAGAGAATAAGGTCAACAAAGATGGACAGAAGGAGATATGGGGTATTCCTTATGCCGAATATGTAAAAGGAGATTTTGATTTTGCACCTACTTTTCCTATTGACGAGAAGAGTGTGATTGCAGGCCATTTTGCTGTGGGTGTAGCTTATCCATATGGAAATTCGGTTGTGCTGCCATTCGAAAAACGATATTTTGGAGGAGGAGCAAACAGTGTCAGGGGGTGGAGTACGCGAACATTAGGCCCCGGCACCTATAATCGTGACTCGGTGGGTTACGATTTTGGGAATAAGACAGGGGATATAAAACTGGATATGAGCATTGAATATCGTCGATCGCTTACCAAATTGTTTGAGTTTGCTGCATTTGTCGATGCAGGTAATATATGGACGATAAAAGATTATGAAGTACAAGAGGGAGGGTTTTTTAAGTGGAATCAATTTTATAAAGAATTGGCGGTGGCATATGGGATGGGGATACGACTCAATTTTGATTTTTTGCTCCTACGTTTTGATTTTGGAATGAAGGCCCACAATCCGGGATTGCCGAAAGGAGAGCGGTGGACGATATTCGAACCGAAATTTAGTCGGGATTTTGCTTTCCATTTTGGAATCGGGTATCCTTTCTGATTGGGTTATTTTACAAAAATAATTTTCTTGTCATTGTTTTAATAAATTTTGCTAAAACTTCGTTTTAAAATCCTTGTTTCGTTAAATTTATCATTTGTGTTCGAACACAAATGATTTTTATTATATATTTGTATCGAATGAATGGAGAATTCCTCTCATTGTATATTCCATGTATGATCGGATGATTTGTTGGAGGAGCCATGTAAATGGATGCCAAAAACGGAATAATGGCATATAAGTTACCTGAAGACAGTGTTAATGGAACTATTTATACCGGTGTTATTAATCCGCGGGGTTTTTTGTCGATTAAGGTTTCTCAGGGACATTTATTGGGAATCAATAAGTACAAACCCGGTACCGAATACGTCTATTATGCCGGTGGATGCTGGAGTGAATTTGGTTTCGACAGTTTCGAGGATTGGATTGCGTATTTGAAATTATATAAAAACAGATTGAATGAACCTTTAAAAATAGAAATACAATAAACATGCAGAAAAAAATAGTCACTTTTGGGGAGATTATGCTCCGATTGGCAACTCCCGGATATAATCGTTTAATTCAGTCTTCTTCGTTGAACGCATCTTTTGGCGGGGGAGAAGCCAATGTGGCGGTTTCTTTGGCAAATTACGTACTTCCGGTTGAGTTTGTCACTCGTTTACCCGAAAACGAAATTGCCGATTGGTGTATTTCCGAACTCAGGAAATTGAATGTAGGGACAAAAAATATTGTTCGTGGTGGAGACCGTGTAGGGATTTATTTTCTGGAATCGGGAGCAGTTGCCCGTCCATCGAAAGTAATTTACGACAGAGCGCATTCGGCTATTGCCGAAGTAGAAAAGGGCATGTTCGATTGGGAAGAAATTCTCAGAGATGCTTGTTGGTTTCATTGGACGGGAATCACGCCTGCCATTTCGCAGGGTGCTGCCGATGTTTGTCTGGAAGCCATTCAAACGGCAAACGATATGGGTATCACCGTTTCGTGTGATTTGAATTATCGTAAAAAACTTTGGAAATATGGAAAAAAAGCATCCGAAATCATGCCCACTTTGGTAGCCGGATGCGATATTATTTTGGGTAATGAAGAAGATGCCGAAAAGGTATTCGGCATAAAACCGGAAGGATTCCGAGCCGAACAAACGGGAGGGGAAATAGATGCCGCTCAATTTGAGTCGGTTTGCAAACAACTGATGCAGCAATTTCCCCGTGCAAAAAAGGTAATCATTACGCTTCGGGGTTCGATCAACGCCAATCATAATACATGGGGAGGATGTTTATATTCCGACAAATTGTATCAATCTCGAACATTCGATATCACCCATATTGTGGATAGAGTTGGAGGTGGCGACGCTTTTATGGGCGGATTGATCTACGGATTACTTACTTATCCCGGGGATGATCAGAAAGCACTTGATTTTGCGGTTGCGGCTTCTTGTCTAAAACATACTATTTACGGAGACTTCAATTTGGTATCGGTAAAAGAAGTGGAAACGTTGATGAAAGGCGATACTTCGGGTCGGGTTGTCCGATAAAAGAATTTTTTTCAATAACCGTAGAATAATCAGTAATATAATGGCAAAATTTTCAAGAATAGAAGTATATCGAACGATGATGGACACGGGACTTATTCCCGTATTTTATCATTCCGATGTTGAAACGACGAAACAGGTGGTAAAAGCTTGTTATGAAGGTGGTGTTCGTGTTTTTGAATTCACAAACCGTGGCGATTTTGCGTACGAAGTTTTCAAAGAAATTGTTACATGGGCCGAAAAAGAGTGTCCTGAAATGATATTGGGAGTGGGGTCCGTTGTAGATGCACCAACGGCAGCCCTATACATTCAGCTCGGTGCAAACTTTGTGGTAGATCCGCTATTGAATCCCGATATATTCAAAGTTTGCAACCGCAGACAGATTGCTTATTCTCCGGGATGTGCCACCACGACAGAAATAGGTTATGCACAAGAATTGGGAGCAGAAATCATCAAAGTATTTCCTGCAGGCAATGTTGGTGGACCTTCTTTTGTGAAAAACATCAAAGGTCCGATGCCTTGGTTGAAAATCATGGTTACGGGTGGCGTTGAACCAACGGAAGAAAATCTTTCGGCATGGTTCAAGGCCGGTGTTGCTTGTGTGGGAATGGGTTCAAAATTATTTCCAAAAGAAGTGATAAAGAATCGGGATTGGGAATTCATTGCCAATTTGTGCGAAAACTGTCTTACCATCATTGAAAACAATAAAAAGTGTTAATAAATAATCCTCAATATCATAAAAATCATGAATAATTTACAAGAAGGAAAGGTTAAAATGACCAATTACCGTTGGGTAATAACCGCCATGTTGTTTTTTGCTACTACGATCAATTATCTAGATCGTCAGGTACTTTCGCTAACATGGAAAGATTTTATTGCGCCTGAGTTTCACTGGACAAACAATGATTATGGTACAATAACCGGATTGTTTTCCATTTTTTATGCTGTTGCTATGTTGTTTGCAGGAAAATTCGTGGATTGGCTGGATACAAAAAAGGGATACTTATGGTCAATCGGCATATGGTCGTTTGGCGCCGTGCTTCACGCTTTTTGCGGTATTGCCACTGCAGGTATTGTTGCAGGTGAATGGACGCTCAGTTTCGAAGGTGCACGCCAGGCCATTGCAGTTGTTGACGATGTATCAAAAATAGTCAATATCAGTGTTACTTTGTTTGTATTTGCTCGAATAATTTTGGCTATAGGAGAGGCGGGCAACTTTCCTGCTGCCATAAAGGCTACAGCAGAATATTTTCCGAAAAAAGATCGGGCTTTTTCAACCAGTATTTTTAATTCGGGTGCAACTATCGGCGCTTTGCTGGCACCTCTGACCATTCCGTTTATTGCCAAAGCTTGGGGATGGGAAATGGCTTTTATCGTTATCGGTGCGCTTGGCTTTCTTTGGATGGGAGTGTGGGTTTTTGTTTATGACAAGCCGGAGAAATGCAAAAGAGTAAACGAAGCAGAGCGCGCTTATATTTTACAGGACGATAGCGAAGAAGGTGCCGATATGCAAAAAGATACCGGTAAAAAAGCTTCTTTCAAACAAGCTTTTCGGCACAAGCAAACATGGGCATTTGCGGTTGGTAAATTCATGACCGATGGCGTATGGTGGTTTCTATTATTCTGGATACCTGCTTATTTAAGTTCGGTTTATGGGTTGGATTCTACTGCGGCCGCGCCTCATATCTTTGTTGTGTATTTGATTACCATGCTTTCGATTGCAGGGGGATGGCTGCCGACCTATTTTGTGGATAAAAAGAAAATGGATCCCTATGCCGGGCGAATGAAATCCATGCTTATTTTTGCCTTTGTTCCGCTATTGGTTCTCTTTGCTCAGCCATTAGGGCATATTTCGGTTTGGTTGCCTGTGGTTATTATTGGTCTTGCAGGAGCAGCTCATCAGGCTTGGTCTGCAAATATCTTTTCTACGGTTGGCGACATGTTCCCAAAATATGCAGTAGCAACAATTACCGGTATTGGAGGAATGGCCGGAGGAGTTGGTTCCTTTCTGATAAATAAGGGTTCGGGTATGTTGTTTGATTATTCTATTGCCACCAATTTGAGGTTTTTGGGATTTGAAGGTATAAATGCCGGATATTTCATCATCTTTTGCATTTGTGCTTTTGCTTATCTTATCGGTTGGGTTATTATGAAAGCATTAGTTCCGAAATATGAATTGATTAGAGAAATGTAATGGATTGAAATAGGTAAGAAAAATAGAAAAGGTGGCGATCTAAATGATCCCACCTTTTTGCATTAAACAAAATTGATAATCAAAATCGATTTTTATTCAAGATACGTGTATCCGTATAATCCCGAACGATAAGTAGATAGGAATTCTTTTCCTTCTTCTACCGATATTTTTCCTTGTTTTACCGAACTCATTACCCACGTTTCAACCGCTCTAACAAGTTTTTTGGGATTATATTGAACATAATCCAGAACCTCTGCTACGGTTTCTCCGTCAATTACTTGATCAATTTTATATCCCTTTTCATCGGCAAGAACATGTACTACGTTGGTATCGCCAAATAAGTTGTGCAGATCGCCGAGAATTTCCTGATAAGCTCCGACCAGAAATACGCCAAGATAATAGGGTTCATTTTTTTTTAATGAGTGGACAGGTAAATAAGTTGAATGGAAACCGTCGGTAGTGGTAAAATTTGCAATTTTCCCGTCCGAATCGCACGTAATATCTTGTAATGTGGCTATTCTATCCGGCTTTTCGTTCAATCGATGAATAGGGATGATCGGAAAAATTTGGTCTATTGCCCAGGAATCGGGTAAGGATTGGAATAACGAAAAGTTACAGAAATACTTGTCAGGCAATAAGCTCGACAATTGCCGGAGTTCTTCGGGTGCATGTTTACTTCGATTAATGGAAAAGTTTATTTCACGTGCAATGGAAAAATACAATTCCTCTACTTGTGCTCGTGTTTTTAAATCGAGCAATCCCAAACTAAACAGATCGAGCGATTCTTCGCGAATATGTTGCGCATCGTGCCATGCTTCCAGCATACGGGGCGGAGTAAGTGTCTCCCAGATGGAGTAAAGATCTTTCACCAGTTCGTGATCGTCTTCTTGAATCTCCTTTTCCTCGTCCCATTCCGGGAGTGTAGCTGTTTCGAGCACTTCAAAAATGAGTGCCGAATGGTGAGCCGTCAAAGCGCGCCCCGATTCGGTAATGATATTCGGATGAGGGATGTTGTTTTTGTTGGCTACGTCTACGAAATAAAAAATGGCATCGTTTACATATTCCTGAATGGAGTAATTTATGCTGTTTTCGGTGTACGACGAACGTGTGCCATCGTAATCTACACCCAAACCGCCCCCAACATCCACAAATTCCACATTGAGCCCCATATTATACAACTGTACGTAAAATTGAGCTGCTTCGCGAAGCGCTGTTTTGATACGTCTTATCTTGGTTATCTGGCTGCCGATATGAAAATGGATTAAACGTAGACAATCGGTCATTTTGTGTTTCTTGAGTATCTCGATGGCCTCAAGCACTTCGCTGGAATTCAATCCGAATTTGCTTCCATCTCCTCCCGATTCTTCCCATTTCCCGCTTCCCGAACTAGCCAGTTTTATCCGGATTCCGATGTTTGGTTTTACTTTCAGGCGTTTGGAAATCTCAATAATGAGATCGAGTTCATTCAGTTTTTCAACCACGATGAACACTTTTTTCCCCATTTTTTGAGCCAGCAAAGCCAATTCGATATAGTTCTCGTCTTTATATCCATTGCAAATAATGAGCGAGTCGTTATTGACATTAATAGCCAACACGGCATGCAACTCAGGTTTAGACCCTGCTTCCAGTCCAATGTTGAAGCGTTTGCCACACGTGACAATTTCTTCAACTACTTGACGCATTTGATTTACTTTGATGGGATAAATAAGATAATTTTGTCCCTCATATTCGTATTCTTTCGATGCGATTTCAAAGCTGTTGGATATTTTTTCGATTCGGTCGTCCAAAATTTCAGGGAAACGCACCAGTACCGGTAGTGATACGTCACGTAAATAGAGATCCCGCATTAAATCGTTTAGATCTATGCTATTACCGTTTTCTTTTCTGGGTGTTACCTGTACATGTCCTTTTTCATTGATCGAAAAATAATCGTTACCCCAACCGTTGATGTTATATAATTCTTCAGAGTCTTCTATTCTCCATTTTCTCATTATAACGGAACACTTTATGGATAAATATAAATAATTCGGCAAATTGGATGCAAAATTACATAATAATTTTGTCTTATTGGTTGAAAACCATGGAAAAATAGGTTAAACTTTCAATGAGTAGTTACAAATAAAAGTAATATTAATTTTTTATCTTGGTGTATAGGCAAATTGTCTCTTTGAATAATTTATTAAATTTCAAATTGTTCCAAATAATCCTTGATAGAGAACTTTTTATTTTGGCTTAAAAAATAATATATTGAATATGAGGTAATTATAAATTTCAACTGGAATTTTTTTGAAAAATATTTTTAGAAAAAGATATGATTGTTCCCATATTATTCATAACTTTGTAATATTATACATGGAAAAATAGGTAATATTTACCCGAGGAAACGAATTTATTTATCAACAAACTTATTCAATATATAAACAGTAATCACCAAACGCACTACCGGACGTTAACAATATATAAACAATATATAAACAATATATAAACAATATATAAACAGCATATGAACAATATATAAACATAACTCTACAATGAAAAAAAATGTATACACTTTTGATGAAGCGTACAATACGGCTTTGGATTATTTCAAAGGCGACGAATTAGCTGCCAAAGTTTGGGTAAACAAATATGCCCTGAAAGATAGTGAGGGGAAAATTTACGAAAAATCGCCCGAAGACATGCATAGGCGATTGGCAAGAGAGGTAGCCCGGATCGAAAAGAAGTATCCTAATCCTTTAACTGAGGATGAGCTGTTTAATCTTTTTGATCATTTCAGATATATCATTCCTCAAGGAAGCCCCATGACCGGAATTGGGAACGATTATCAAATTGCCTCTCTGTCAAATTGTTTTGTAGTTGGAATTGAAGGCAATGCCGATTCTTACGGTGCCATTATCCGTATCGATGAAGAACAGGTGCAGCTGATGAAACGCCGTGGGGGGGTGGGGCACGACCTTTCGCATATTCGTCCGAAGGGTTCGCCCGTGAAAAATTCGGCTTTAACTTCCACGGGGCTTGTCCCTTTTATGGAGCGTTATTCGAATTCAACTCGCGAAGTTGCCCAGGATGGGCGTCGTGGGGCTTTGATGCTCAGCGTTTCCATAAAACATCCCGATGCAGAAGATTTTATCGATGCAAAAATGGAACAGGGTAAGGTTACGGGAGCGAATATATCGGTAAAGATCGATGATGAATTTATGCGTGCCGTTGCAAACGGCAAAATGTACGAGCAAAAATATCCCATTGATTCGAATCATCCGAAATTTTCGAAAAAAATCGACGCTCGCGATTTATGGAATAAAATAATCCATAATGCATGGAAATCGGCCGAGCCGGGCGTTCTTTTTTGGGATACCATTCTGCGCGAGTCCGTAGCCGATTGTTATGCCGATTTAGGATTTAGAACCGTATCGACAAATCCTTGCGGAGAAATCCCATTGTGCCCTTACGACAGTTGCCGTTTGTTGGCAATCAATCTTTATTCTTACGTTGTGAATCCTTTTAAAGAAGATGCTTATTTCGATTTTGATCTTTTTTCCAAACATGCAAAATTGGCTCAGCGGATCATGGATGATATCATTGATTTGGAAGCCGAAAAGATTGACAAGATTTTGGAAAAGATCGACAATGACCCCGAGTCGGAAGAAATAAAAAATACGGAGCGTCGTTTGTGGGAAAAAATTCGCAAAAAAACCTTACAAGGACGTCGAACCGGCGTGGGTATTACTGCCGAAGGCGATATGCTTGCGGCACTTGGTTTGCGTTACGGTACGGAAAAGGCTACCGATTTTTCCGAGAAAGTGCATAAAGTTTTGGCTTTGAATGCTTATGCTTCTTCGGTTGAAATGGCAAAAGAAAGGGGGCCTTTTGAGATATATGATGCCGAAAGAGAAAAGAACAATCCTTTTATCAACCGTTTAAAAAATGCCGATCCCCGTTTGTATGAAGAAATGGTGAAATATGGAAGGCGCAATATTGCTTGTCTCACCATTGCACCTACCGGTACAACCAGTTTGATGTCGCAAACCACGTCGGGTATCGAACCGGTGTTTATGCCTGTTTATAAGCGTCGTCGCAAAGTCAATCCCAATGATGCGGGCTCTCAAGTGGATTTTGTGGATGAAAATGGCGATTCATGGGAAGAATACGTTGTGTTTCACCACAAATTTGTTACTTGGATGGAAGCAAACGGCTATTCCACCACAAAAATTTACAGTAACGATGAGATCGACGACTTGGTGTCCAAATCGCCCTATTATAAAGCCACCTCTAAAGATGTGGATTGGTTGCAAAAGGTACGCATGCAAGGACGGGTACAAAAATGGGTAGATCATTCCATCAGTGTCACCATTAATTTGCCGGCCGATATCACAGAAGATCTTGTAGGTGAGTTGTATATGGAAGCCTGGAAAAGTGGATGCAAAGGATGTACCGTTTATCGTGAAGGTTCGCGCTCGGGAGTTTTGGTCTCGAATGACGATGATACAGGTAAGGAAGGGTGTTTTGAGATGCCTCAAATCGTTACCACTCGTCCTATAGAGCTCGAAGCCGATGTAATCAGATTCCAGAATAACAAGGAAAAGTGGATTGCTTTTATTGGTTTGCTTAATGGAAGGCCTTATGAAATTTTTACCGGTCTCAATGATGAAGACGATGGTATTTTATTGCCTAAGCGGGTTACAAAAGGTAAAATCATAAAAGCGTATGATAATGATGGAACAAAACATTACGATTTTCAATTTAAAAATCGGAGAGGATACAAAGTGACAATAGAGGGACTGGACAGTAAATTTAATCCTGAATTCTGGAATTATGCCAAACTCATTTCGGGTGTTCTGCGTTATGGCATGCCTATCGATCAGGTAATAAAATTGGTATCGGGATTGGAACTCGACAGTCAGACAATCAATACTTGGAAAAGTGGTGTAGTGCGTGCACTGAAAAGGTATCTTCCGAGCGATTCGGATGTAAAAGGGGAAGAATGTCCCGTTTGCGGTCAGGAAACGTTGGTTTATCAGGAAGGTTGTTTGAAATGCCGAAACTGCGGTGCTTCTAAATGCGGATA